>ERZ795054.2754-NODE-2754-length-14523-cov-5.319464_pt1 | contig 14523 bp, 13 predicted proteins | sample MGYA00375138_ERZ795054 | MGnify/ENA primary metagenome ERZ795054 (study PRJEB30183, sample SAMN05720215) | anaerobic digester metagenome | isolation source: active sludge of municipal wastewater-treating anaerobic digesters | place: USA | collected 2014-12-23 ...
GGCCGCAGCCTCATTCGCAGGGGTCGAATCGGCGAGTAAAGACAACTGGGTGCGCGTGGGCCATGGCAGGGGCTACAAATCGATATCGTCGCTCAGCGGGTACGGTCTTCGCGGATTTCTGAAGAAGAACTTTTTCGGATGCGGTCCCGACGATTTCTTCCTCTTCGTCGCGTGCGACGGGTACCGCTGCCTGTTCTCGGGCAGGGAGATATTCTCAACCGAGGACGGCAAGGGCATGCTGCTGGCCCGCGAAATCGACGGGAAAAATCCGGCCGGCAACATCATGCTGGCGCCCGCCGAAGATTATTTTGTTGACAGGGACATCTGGGGCCTGTCGCATATTGTGATGATAAGGGCCAGGTGATTTTTAATGTTCGCGACAGGAAACCATCCCATACTCTACGTGGCGGTCGGCTCATACGCCGTTGCATTGATACTCTATTACATCCGCATACGCGAGTCTGCGCTGGCCTTTCTCTCGTTCGGCGTGATATTCAATATCCTGTACCTTGTCGGCCGCGGATGGCTGTCGGGAACGTTCATTCCCAATCCCATGTTTGAGGGCCCGTATCTTCTGCCATGCGCCATGGCCACGGTGGCCCTGTTCTCGGCCCTGCTGCAGCACGACCGCGACTGGGGCCCGTTGCTGGCGCCGGTGCTCATAGCCTCGGCCTTCGCGTTGTTTTATCCCAGGGGGATGATACCGCCCACGCCGCAGAAAATAACGGCCTGGGCCAGCGTTTTCTTCTTCACCGAAGTCACGGCGCACGCCTTCTTTTTTTGCGGCGCCCTGCTGGCCGCGAAATCAATCCTCGTCAGGAAAGATACCAGGTCATTCCACGGTTATATTGTTTGGGGATTCATCATTTACTCCGTGGCGCAGATCACGGGCGCGATATGGTGCCAGATCGGATGGGGCTGCACGTTCAAGTGGAGCTCACGCCACATGATGTCAGCCGCAATCTGGCTCTACTACGCGGCGTACATTCACCTGCGGTTCCTGCCCGAATGGGACGGCAGGAAAAAGGCCCTGTTCGCGGCCGCGGGCGCTATCATCGTCTTTGCAGCGTCATTCTCTTCATACCTGCATGAAATGACCTTTCCGCGGATAGGAGGATGACATGATGCGCGCGATATGGGACTTCATATCAAGCCTCAAAAACAGCTTCCGCCTCCTCATGGCATGCGTCGTTTTCTTTCTCGTCGGATCGGTTTACGCGATGAACAACTACGAATTCATCGATTCGATGAATTCCTTCACGATACAGGAATGGATGATGAGCCAGGGCGCTGCGAGACCCGGAATAACATGGTGGCTGTATCCGCTGATTCTATCGCTCTTTCTTCTCGGCGTGAACACCTTCTGCTGCTCCCTCAACAGGCTGGCACAGATATGGGCGCTCAGAAATTCGCTGGGTCGAAGGACTTTTCTTCTGAGGATATCTCCCTCGATGGTCCACTGCTTCTTCCTGCTCGTAATGTTCGGCCACGTCCTGACCTCGGCCCTTGGAGAATGGGAAAGCCATCCGCTTGCAGAGGGCGGGCAGGTGAAACTTGGCAGCGGTGAAATACTGACCGTCTCGTACATCAGCCATGCTTATTACGGCGACGACACCCTGATGAACGGACGCATCGCCCGGACCTCGGTCCTGCTCAGGGACCTATCAGGGACCGAAATCCCGATAGAGTACCTGAAACCCGGCTCCTACGGCGGATATGAGCTTTTCCTTAACATGGTCAAGGAACGCAAACGGGACTTCCTGGCCCAGGCCCGGATTCAGGAAGCGGCATCAGAAAAGGATTCCTGCAACAAGGAACGTGACTATAAAACAGACAACCAGGGCGGCCAGAGGCTTATGCTTCTTGCAATCAAGGACCGCGGCCTGCCGCTCATCACGACCGGTTTCATTTTTATTCTCGGAATCATGACCTGGTATTTCATCGAGCTCGGGCGCGCCGGGAAAGAAGAGGAGCCCCGGAATCAGCAGGAATGATCGTCGCGGCGTTATCTCAGTCGAATAATACTATATCCAAGGAGTTCCCATGAAAGCGAGATTATTCTTCTATTGCGCAATCATCATCTTCGCCTGCAGTTCTTTTGCATCCGCGAAACCCGGGGCCGGAAAATTCTACATAATCGGAATGGGCACGGCCCCCGACCTCATCAGCGTACGGGGCGCGCGCGCGATCGAAAAGGCCGACATCGTGCTCGTCGAAAGCGAGTACGATAAAAACGCCTGGAAAGAATACATCGAAGGCAAAGAGATTTGGTACCGGACCGTCGGGCTTCGCATCATGTACGGCGCCGACCCCGCCAGGATAAAAGACCCTGAAAAGCGCGCAAAGGCGGAGCTTGGAGCCAGGGCCAGGCAGCAGCTGACCGAGCGCATAACAGGCGCTGTCAGAAACGGAAAAATCGTCGCCGACCTGCAGGGGGGAGACCCGATGGTTTACGGCCTCACTTTCATGCTCGAAATGCTGCCCTCGGATATTGAAACTGAAATAGTTCCCGGAATCGGCGCGTTCCAGGCGGCGAGCGCAGCGGTAAAAATGAGCACGACCTTCGGTTACGACACCAGCGCCGTCATTCTCACGATGAAGGACTGGGAAGGCCGTGTCGACACCAATGAAAAACTCATGGTCGCGGGAAGCAGCCTGGTTGTTTATACCATGCTGCTCGATTTCGGGGATTTTTTCTCAAAGCTGAACCGCCATTATCCGGCGGACACCCCGGTCGCCCTGGTATGCAGCGCAGGAGACCTGAGCAATCAAAAAATCATCGGCAGCACCGTAAGCCGTTTCATGCAGGAAGTCGACCTCGAAAAAATCCCCATGGACCGGAGCATCCTGCTGGTGGGGAAATTTTTGAAAGTGGGACAGAAACGCAAGGATTTCGTGCCGCAGATAACGGAGGGGCATCCCCCGGTAACCCTGGAAAGGTAATCCATATATATAATTTTCTTGATTTATTACCCGGCACCCTGTTATTATACTCTTAAAAAAAGAAAAATTCCGTTACCAGAGGTAAAACAGTGCCTGAATTAATGATGAGCACCAAGGAGGTTGCCGACTATCTCGGCATCCACGAAAAACAGGTCTACGCCCTTATCAAACAGAAAAAAATCCCCTGCACCCGCGTGACCGGCAAATGGCTTTTTCCCAGGGACATCATCGACGAATGGATACGCACCAGCGCCCAGAAGGACATCCATGTGATGAAAACCCGCGCCAAAGGCCACCGTGGGGCGCTCCTCGCCTCGGGCAGCAATGACCCGGTGCTGAATATCCTGTTCACCTACATGAAGAACATCTATCCCGACTTCCATATATACACGAGCGCGACCGGGAGCACCGAGGGGCTCCACCTGCTCATGCAGAAAGAGACCGATATCGCGTGGTGCCACCTCTTCGATCCCCAGAGCGGCGGATACAACATCCCCCAGGTCGCTGAAATGTTCAGGGACATGGACGTGGCGGTCGTGCACCTGTTTTACCGCGAGCTCGGTTTCGTCGTGTCCCCGAAATCCGAAAAAAACGTGAAGACATTCGAGGACCTGACAGTCCCGGGCGTCCGCTTCATCAACCGGCAGAAAGGGTCCGGCACCCGCCTGCTTCTCGACTACAATCTTGAAAAGCTGGGAATCGATCCCGCGAATATCCAGGGGTACGGCGACGAAGTGTACACCCACATGGAGGTCGGGCTCTCGCTCCTGTCGGGAGAGTATGACGTCGGCATCGCGTCGGTAGCGATATCGCGCCTGCTCGGGCTCGGGTTCGTCCCCCTGGTGAGGGAGAGCTTCGACATGGTGCTGCTGCAGAAAACCTTTTTCGACAAATGGGTGCAGGCCCTCATCGAAGTGCTTGGCACCGAGCAGTTCAGGAAAAAGGTCGAGCCCCTGGGCAGCTACGATTTCACCGAGGCCGGGAAAATAATATATTCTTCGACGTCGTAGACGGGTTTTCGGGTAACGCCCCGCGCCGATAGCAAGGGGGAAAAATTCCTTTTTTAACGGAAATTTTGAAAAGACGGCCACTGAGGCGACGGACCCGGATAAGATAAAAAATGTAAGAGGTGTAAGTTCAGGGGATAGGGAGATAAAGAGGGAATGAAGGGATTGGATCACGCGAAGGAGACGCGAAGTAAGCGGAGCATGATGGATACAGTCATCGCGAGGGAGTGAAACGACCGTGGCGATCCTTCGGTGATAAGATATTCTTCCGTTACTCCCGTACCCCCTTCCACGGGCACAGGCTACAGCGGTAGTCCATAATGATGAAGATGGATCCCTGTTTTCACTGGGATGACAGAGTGAAACAGTGACGTTTAGTCGATACCAAAGGATTGCCATGTCTTTCTCGCGAAAGACTTAAAATAACTGTATTCGTGCACAATCCGAACTATTCCGGATGACTCAAAAATCTTTATATTGACAACATCCTGCATTATCCTGCATAATAACGAAATTCCGGCCCGGGAACCAGGCCAGGCCGATAAAAGCTCTGGAGGAACGCCATGAAAAAAATATCTCTGTTAGTGCTCGCTCTTCTTTTATGGATCATTCCGGCGTGCGACGATGATGACAACAGCACATCGAGTTCAAATGGAACTCTTGTCGTGAATTTTGATTTTGACGGTGCAGGTGACGGCGGAGCTACTCCCGCGATCAGTACCGATCCTGACGCGACCAAGCAAATCTATGTTTATCTGTATAACACGATGAGCTTATTCCCCTACGAATATTATACCTATGATGAAACTACCGGTGTTGCCGTTGACGATGCAGCAGATTTTGTGGGTTCCATAACACTGAACAATATTCCTGCGGGAGATTATTACGTACTGGTTTTCTATGATGCCGACTACTCCCAGAAAAGCATAGCGCGCAGCGGCGATCCCTACATGCTTTATCACAGTACAGATGGAACATATCATGCGACAGCAAGTCCATATGTTGCGATTAAAAATGACGCGGGCCTTGTCACGATAACTAAAGGTCAAACAACAACAATACCTGAAACAGGATCAATGATATATGAAGTTGATGCAGCAGTATTCGGAGACCAGGGCGCATGGGACATCCCTTGAGAATTAAAAAATCTCACCTGTCACACCTGTACCCGCTTCTGCGGGTACAGGCTCTTTAGGGAGTCCATTTCTTTTTTCTAAAGGAAATCTAATGAAAAAAATTATCTATCTCATCATGGCCATTGCGCTCGCCGCAATCTTTTCCTGCGACGATGTCGACGGCCCGTCGAACCCGAACGGGTCGATCAGAATAAACTATAATTTCGCCGCAGTGTCCGATTTCGGGACACTGACCGGCACGGCAACCGGCAGAGTCTATGCCTGCCTGCACCGGGGCCTGGGCCTGTACCCGGACTACTATGTGGCGCAGTGCGGTTCCACGGAAGACAGCCCAGCCGGCACCGGTTCAATCACCATTTCCGGCGTGTACCACGGATCATATTACCTTATTGTCTACTACGACCAGAATCATGATTCTGACGTTATACCCAGCAAAGACGACCCGTATTGTATTTATGATTCCAACTCAACGGCAGGCAACGCCACCAACGATCCCTATGATGCGCTCGACAGCAACGGCTCCCTGGTCTCGGTTGAAAAGGGAGAAACGACCAATGTCAGCATCACCCATGACGGCTTGACCGTGTTCAATTACCGCGGGGCATGGGCGCTGTAACAGCAATATAAGTATTACAGATTATCAATTCATCAACCCCCTTCGGGGGTGGCGGATAAACATTCCTGCCTGATGTCCCTTTATCCGCAGGGGGCATGCTTTTTGCATATCATATTCTCTCCGCGACCTCCGCGTCTCCGTGTGAGAAATCTTTGCTTAATTTTATTGCATCACACAAAAAAGCCAAGACGCAAAGATTCTTGATTTACATCTGTATCCATTCAAAAACCCCTCTTCCCCGTGCCCCATCCGGTCCCATCCGGTCCCATCTGTGTCCATCTGTGTTTAAAGCCTGCGTATTTTTAATCAGCGACCCCCGCTTTCGCGTGAACCAAATCCGGAAGAATCTACCACAGATAAACACAGATAAAACAAAACCTATTCACACGGAGGATCGACAAATTGCCGGATTCTTTTTGAATTTTTTGATATAATTTTCTTACACAAAATATTATTCTTATATTGACATCGGAGACAATTCTTTCTATTTATGCTAAAAACTACACTAAATGACCTGTTACCATAAAACATGGAGAATGGATATGAAAAAAATACATATAATACTTGCAACGCTTCTGCTGTGGGTGATATCTGCTTGCGACGATGACAGCGCGGCTGAGAAAAAATACAAGGGGAAGCTGACCGTTACAGTGAACACCAGCGCTGATCTCTGGGACTCGGATAACAGATACCCCTTTATTGACAGTGAAGGCCCGCACACCCTGGCAAGCACATCGGCTGATCCGAAGGATGGAACCTGGATGTATCCCGAAGTGGGCGGCATATACTGGTACACCGCAGGTGCCGGCAGGACCGGCACCTGCGGTGTAGATGACCCCGGCGTCGAGGACCTGGCGGATACTGAGATCTCTGCCGGCGATATCGGAGACAGAATCAACGTAGTGTACCTTTACAGTACGCTCGGTGAAAGATCAGTGTCGACCCCGGTGCTGTACCGGGGCGTTTCATCTTCCAACCCGAGCACGATAACCATCGGGAACATCGCGCCCGGAGACTATTATATCGTGGCCTTTTACGACTACAACAGCGGCGGCAACAGGGAAAACCTTCTGAACCGCTATGACCGCTACTCATTTTATGATACTGCACATGAGGGCACCGGCACGCCCTTTGTCAATGAAGCGGACACGGTCACCGTGAATGAAGACAGCCATGAGATTACGCTCACGATTGATGCAGACTGGGCCCTGGGCAGGCCCAAGTATATCGCGGATTTCGGGAGGGGTTTCATGAATTCGGACCCCGGGGATGATGACAGGCCGAACACCGCCGTGCCGGAGAGGGACGTGACCTGCCCGTGAGTATTTGGAGAGTACAGGAGATCAGCGGTTCATATCAGTCGCCGGCATCACGCGCGCGAACCGCCCGGCTTTCCCATGCCATACTTCAGTCTTCTGCCGGCCAGTTTATGACCCGTCGGCGCCTTTTCGCCAAATCATCGGTGCTTGAGACTGTCCTGTTGATCCTGATTGCATCCTGCTCTGTTCTTTTTGCTCAAAGCAAAGAACCGGAGCAGGGACAAAAAAACAACGGCGCGCAGGTGACGGCCAGTCCGGCAACAGTGGATTCCCCTGCTGTTAATGCTGCTGAATCCGAAACCCAAACCGATGACGGAAAGAAGAAACAACGAAAAAGAGGCGTCGCCCTGAGCGAGATCATAATCAGGAACAGGGCCATATCGATTATCGAGGACGCTTCGTCAACCACGGTGATTACCGACGAACAGATAAAGGCGCATTCAGACAAGACCCTCGAGGACTCACTCAAAATGGTTCCCGGATTGCAGGTCGAGAACCACCGCAAGGGATACGTACGCGCTCGCGTGCGCGGCATGGACCAGGACAAGCTGGCCCTGCTCGTCGACGGAATTCCGGTAAACGACGTATATTCGACCGATATCGATATATCATCAATACCGGTGATCAACATATCATCGATTGTCATCAACCGTGGAGCAGTCTCGGCTCTATATGGAGCAAAAGGGGCCTCTGGAGTGATCAACGTTGTCACCGCCCGACCCGATCGTCTTTTCGCCGAGGCCTCGGTTGAATACGGCCAGTACGACAACCTGACCGCGAGCTTCGCGCAGGGGATGCCGGTTAAAAAATTCTACTACTGGCTCACCGGGTCGATAGTCAGGTCCGGCGGATACTACGCCTCGGCCGCGCTAGATAGCGGCGAGCGTAAAAAATGGTTCAATAAATTCGTGCGGTATAATCTGTACCCTGACCCGGCAAACGGCGGCGCGCCCTACACCTACGATGCAGTCGCCATCCCGGCTAAAAACGACTACGTAGAGGATGACGGTCTGGTCGACCACAACAGCTACACCATGTACAGCGTTTCGGGCAAGGCGGGATATTCCTTTTCGGACGACATCGAGGCGGGATTGTCGGTGCGCTACACATACAAGACAGGTCGCACCAGCAGTTTTCAGGCAAACGCCTTTTCCAATTACAAGGAGAGCGAAGGGGGCTGGAATGACGACCCGGTCTTCGTCATTGTAAATGACGAAGACATCAAACAGGCCGCATTCAGAAACCGTTCTTTCGTGTGGCCAGGAATACACAACCTCGGCGTTTCGCCGTACCTGACCGTGACCGGTAAGAGGTTCAATTTCAGGGGCGCTTTGTTTTACACCTACCAGAAGGCCGAGCAGATCGGTTACGCATCCACCGATCACAGCTTCGTCAAAGACGGGGCGCTGGCAGGCACGGCGTACGAGCCGCACTACGAGATCAAGAAATACCATGCCTACGGATGCAATCTGTATCCCTCCTGGAGGCTGGCTAAATGGAACAAACTGACCCTCGGGACGCTGCTCACCGTAAGCTCATACCGCGAGGAGGAGGCCCTCTCAGGCGATGAATCGCCCCTGATCGCCGCGACCATCTTCGGAACCGACCCCTATCCGATCAAAGAGCTCGAATCCCTGTATTTCAGCGTTGCGCTTGAGGATGAAATGGTCTTCTGGGACCGGCTTCACATCACCCTGGGACTTTCCTATGACATGCAGTATTTCTACAGGTTCAAATACCGCGAAGCGCTGTACCAGTATGAAGACGCCTACATCGTCCGTGAAGACCCTGCTCTTCTCGGCACACGCGACTCGTTCAACCCGGTACTGGGCCTCATCGGCGATATCGTACCCGGCCTCATGCGCGTGCGAGCTGCAGGATCCATGAAAACGCGCTTTCCCAACCTCAGTGAATACGAAAAAATCGTCAATGACCGCAGGGACCACAGCCTGAGGCCCGAGAGGGCGTACAACGCCGGCTGCGGCCTTGAATTCATCCTCGCCGAAGACATGGTGACCGCGCGGGCGGATTACTTCTACACCGCGGTCGACGACCGCATCGTAAAAATTTCCGGAGGAATCGATCCGCCGGTTAACATCGACCGCGTCGAATCGCAGGGGCTTGAACTGCTGCTGACATACACGCACAAAAATGTCGGGGGCATGGCCGACATCCAGCTCCAGGCCTCCTATGTTTATCTGCACGCCCGGGCAAGGGACGACACCCCGGAGGAAAGCGTGAACAAGGGGGAACTGCTCGAATATACCCCGGCGCACCAGGTTTCGTTCGATTTCAGGGTCAGGTTCATTTCAGGAACGTCGCTGGCGCTGTGGGGATACTCGACCATAAACCAGATCGCCTATGCAATGCGCTCACGTCCGGAAATCGGCGCATCCGGGTATTCAACGTCATATTTCCAGGCAGTAAACCTGCACGACCCGGTGATGATGTCGATAAAAATCTCTCAGGAATTTCTGAAGCATTACACCGTGTTCGTGATGTGCAGGAACATTCTCGACGACTATAACGCCGATCCCTTCACGCCCGGCCCCGGCCGGATGTTCTACGGGGGCCTTTCCGCCAGCTTTTAGACGCAATCGCCGCAATTTTTGAATCCGTACAACGCCAAAACAGCTTCAATTTCATGATAAAAAAACTCCAAAATACAATTTTTTTTTAAAAGAAACTTGACTTATTTTCATAAATGTGCAATTATTTTAAAAAATTTCAAATATCCAGTATCATTGTTTAAAAGATAGAAATATCCTTACTGGTTATTATTCGTTCTTTTCATGACGGAACCTGCACCATTGATCAGCGCAGCGTTTCCCTTGCTTACTGGCTGCTTTATATCCCTGGAGCGCCGGACTCAGGAAAAAATACCCTAAACATCAATCAATCAATAACGGCCTTGTTTAGGATCATTTTTTATATTTTTTTCGAGGTGTTTTATGGCTACACAAATCTATGCTGGAAATCTCTCTTACAGCATGACAGTCGACAACCTGAAGGAGCTTTTCGCCCAGCACGGCGAAGTTACTTCGGCGAAAATTGTCACTGACAGGGAATCCGGCCGCTCCAAAGGTTTCGGTTTCGTCGAGATGGCGAAGGACGATGACGCCCGCATCGCCATTACCAATCTCAATGATTCGGTGATACAGGGAAGAAACATTCGGGTCAATTTCGCCAAACCCCGGAAGGATTTCAGGGCGCAGAGCGAAAACCGGGACGAGCAGGATTCCTGATAAGTTCCGTCTTTCCCGTTTCGGGAGACGTCTAAACAATCTCCCTGAGCAGTTTTTTCAATGACGCGGAACCCTCCGCTGCGACGATACGGTCTATAAGATCATCGTTGTGCGATATCTTCTTCAATATAGCTCCTCTTTCCGAAGATGAAAGATGGGCGAATTCCGCGTCATGCATGATCATTTCACGCGCCTTCCTCATCCGGGAGAGTGTTTTTTCGATTTCACCGGGAAGCGTTTTTTCGATCTCTCTCCTGATTCTGGCCGCCATGGACGGCGACGCGCCCGATGTAGAGACCGCAATAATCAGGTCACCCCTCTTTATCATGGACGGCACGATAAACGAGCAGTTCCCCGGATCATCCACGGCGTTGATGAATATATTTCTTTCAGAGGCCTCGGCGTACACCGCCGCGTTCACGGCCGGATCGTCCGCTGCGGAAAAAACCAGTGACACGCCCTCAATGTCCCCGCGCTCATAGGGCCTGCGTCTGAGCGAAAGCCTGTCCGGCATCTCCCCGGCCATCTTTTCGATTTCAGGATGGATTTCGGGAGCGATGACCAGGACTTCAGCCCCGGCACCGAGAAGGTCCTTCACCTTCCTGCAGGCGACCTCGCCTCCCCCGACCACCGCGATTCTCCTGCCCTCTATGTTGAGCATCACCGGATAGTACATCAGATCATCCCCTGAGCGCGGCCGGCACGGGAAAATCCTCTCCCCGGGCGCGCAGCTCCTCGATCATTTCACCGGTCAGCCCGATCTCCTCGTCGCTGAGATAGCACTGCGGGTCGGGCGCCCAGAAATCTTCGAAGGTCCTGAATGCGCGGACCCTCATCGCCCCGGTGCACAGGTCGCGGTGACGGCACAACCTGCACCGCCCCTTGATGTATTCGGCCTTGTGCTTGAGGCCCCTCATCAGCGGATCGCTCTCGTCGAGCCATATCGACCCGAACGAACGGTCGCGCACGTTTCCGAACGAGTAATCCTGCCAGAACTGGTCCGGGTGCACGTTCCCGAAGAAATCGATGTTGGATATGCCCACGCCGGTCGAATTCGCTCCGCCGCCGTTCCAGGCGAGCAGGCTGCGCACCTTCTCTGCGGCTTCGGGGTCTTTTTCGAGAAGCTTCAGGTACAGGTATACGCCGTCGGCATGGTTATCTACGGTGAGGATATTGATGTCCAGACCTCGCCTGAAAAAATCGGCCGTGCGCTCAATGATGATGTCCAGGGCGTCGCGCGATTCTGCGTGGGTCAGATCGTCGGCGAACAGATTGCCGCCCCTGCCCGAATACACGAGATGGTAGAAGCAGGCGCGGTTTATTCCCTCCTCTTCTATGAAATCGAAGATACGGTGCAGATCGCGGTAATTACGCTCGGTCAGGGTGAGCCGCAGCCCGACCCTCTGGTCTGCCGCGCGGCAGTTGTCGAATCCCCGCATGGCCTTCTTGAACGCGCCCTCCACGCCCCTGAAACGGTCGTTCACGTCCTCCATGCCGTCCAGGCTGATGCCGACGTACACCACGCCCGAATCCTTGATGCGCTTTGCGTTGTCGCGGTCGATCAGGGTCCCGTTCGTGGATATGACTGGCCGCAAATTTTTATTCGCCGCGTGCGAGATGAGCCTGAACAGGTCTTTGCGCATCAGCGGCTCGCCGCCTGAAAACAGGACAGACGGCACCTCGAACGAGGCGAGATCGTCGAGCAGCTTGATCCCCTCATCAGTGGTAAGCTCGCCCTCGTAGGAGCGCGCCTCCGAATCGGTGTAGCAGTGGACACATCTTAAATTGCATGTCCTGGTCGTGCTCCAGACCACGATCGGCCGGCGTTCCGAAGCGCTCCGCTGCATCCGGTGCGGCGCGTTTCCGTGGCAGTCGGGACCGGCCTTGGTCCCGTATCGCAGCGAGTCCCCGGTCGAGGATCCCCCGCAGTAGAGTTTTCCGATATCGATCATATGTTCTCCCTTGCATTCCAGTCAGAAAATTTTTGCGAGAAATAGGCGACGCGCTCCTTCTTGAATTCCTGTATCGACCGGAGCACGCGGTAGTCGGTGATGCCGGTCTGCGCCGCGAAATTGCGGATTATCTCATCGAGCGCGGCCTCGTCGCGCGCATGGATCATGGCGAACAGCGGGTATTCCCAGCGGCCGGGATAGACCGTCCTGGCGTACAGGTGCGACACCGCCCGCTCGCGGCCGAATATCCCGGCGGCCCTGTCCATCAGTTCCGGGCTCGCGGGCCTCCACACGGTCATGGCGTTCGCGGTGAACCCGGCCTTTCGGTGCCGCAATACGGCCGAATAGCGTCTGAGAGCGCCCCTGACTTTCAGGTAAGCGCCGATTTTCAGCAGATCGTCCACCGGAAGAGCGCTGCCCCTATCCCGGATTATCTTCTCGAAGGGACCGGCGCACAGCGGCATGTCTATCTGCAAAAGCCTGACCGCCTCGCGCTCGTCGCCGGAGAGCGGTCCTGAATCCGCCCCGCCTTCCCCGGAGTAATTCCCCTCCGGGGGATTCTCATCGTCGACCGCGAACCTTACCCCGAGCTTGTACATCTTTTCGTTGTTCAATATTATGGCGTCCTTCGCGCCGCAACGGCCCGTGAGAACATCAACGGTCCTGCGCAGCTGCTCCGGCCGCTCGACCGCAAGCGTGAACCAGATATTGTATTCGTGGTCCCGTAGATAGTTGTGGCTCACGCCCGGATGTGCGCTTATGACAGCCGCGGCATTTTCGACAAAGACGCCGGGCACCATGAACGCGACCAGGGCCGAGCTGTATCCCAGCGCTGCGGCGCTGAATATGCCCGATATGTTCCGCACGACCCCCTGCTGTTTCATCTGCGCAAGCGTTTCAATGAACCCGTCCGCATCCATGCCCGCTTTTGCGGCCATTGCGCCCAAAGGATCGCGCACCAGGGGGATGTCCTCCTGCACACGTTTCAGGACCGCCGATTCGGCCTGCGTGAAATTCATCTGGCTTTGCCCGGCTCGTACGCGCAGCATGGCTCGTCCTCGAGGTAATCGCCCTTCTCATAATAGGCCCGCGCCCTGCATCCGCCGCAGAAGACGCGGTATTCGCAACGGCCGCATTTTCCCTTGAGCGCGTTGAAGTCCCTGAGCGAATGGAACAGCGGCGATGAGTCCCATATTTCCCTGAACGGCCGCTCGTAGACATTGCCCGCCACGAGCGGCAGGTAGCCGCAGGGCTGCACGTCGCCGCGGTGCGATATGAAGCATACCCCGCTCCCGGCGAGACAGCCCCGGGTCATCGCGGCCATGCCGTCGCTTTCGAACGTTATGGTGCGTCCCTCCTCGCGCGCGCGCTGGCGGATGATACGGTAATAGTGCGGCGCGCACGTGGCCTTGAGCTCGAGCGAGGTCTGGCGCGACCGGTCGTAGAACCAGTTCAGGACTTCCTCATACCGCTCCTTGGAGATCATTTCGGTCCCGGCGATTTCGACGCCGCATCCGACCGGTACGAGCATGAACAGGTGCAGCGCTTTCGCGCCCGCACGCTCGGCCAGCGCGAGCATGTCTTCGATCTGGTCGACGTTTCTGCGCGAAACAGTGCAGTTGAACTGGAACTCCACCCCCGCGTCTTGCAGACGGGCCGCGCCCCTGAGCGCGGCGTCGAACGATCCCGGAATCCCCCTGAACCCGTCATGGGTCGCCGCGTCCCTGCCGTCGATCGAGATACTGACCCTCCGGATCCCCGTGTCGCGGACCCTGCGTGCGATATCTGCGTCGATGAGCGTGCCGTTCGTGGCGAGCGCGGTGCGAATGCCCTTCGAGCCAGCGTGCGAGGCTATCTCGAAAATATCGGGCCTGTACAGGGGCTCTCCCCCGGTCAGCACGAGTATGGGAGACCAGTTTTCGGCTATGCAGTCGATGACGGCCTTGATCGATTCGAGCGGGGCCTCGCCTTCGAAGAATGAATCGTCCGCCTCGGCGCGGCAGTGCCGGCAGCGCAGGTTGCACCTCTTGGTCAGCTCCCAGAAAATCAGGCGCGGTTCATTCTTTATCTTCATCGGTGAATATTTCCCTGAGTATCCTTGATTTTTCGCGGACATCGCCGGAGTCTGCGCATTCCGAGTTTCCCGATCCCGAAATCTGCTTGAGCGCCATTATGGGATTGTGGAGCGTCTTGCTCATGATCTGCCTTGTCAGCTCTTCAACGATTCGAAAATCATCGTCCGAAAGATGCTTGAGCTTCCGCCTGCGGTACTTGGCTGTCTCCCGCTCCCTGATGCCGTTGAATG
>ERZ795054.2757-NODE-2757-length-14512-cov-4.201840_pt1 | contig 14512 bp, 5 predicted proteins | sample MGYA00375138_ERZ795054 | MGnify/ENA primary metagenome ERZ795054 (study PRJEB30183, sample SAMN05720215) | anaerobic digester metagenome | isolation source: active sludge of municipal wastewater-treating anaerobic digesters | place: USA | collected 2014-12-23 ...
GATACCTTCTTCACTCCGGCCCTGGACACTACAACGGTATATTATGTTGAATCCCTTAGGGGAACAGGTAGGAATAGCTTGCTTACCACCTTTGCCCGCGGTGAGCTTTGGCATGGCAGTATGTTTAACCTGAGTGCGAAGCGATCCATTGTCATCGACAGTCTGTACATCAATGCCTGGGGAAGTGGGACCGTTGAAATATACACCCGGGTCGGCGGTTATACCGGCTATGAGCTGCAGTGCGATGCGTGGAGGTTACACGGAAGTGCCGAGGTAACCACCAGCGGAGCAGGGGCAAGCACATTGGTAGCCATAGATAACCTTCACATCACTGAGGGGCAGGTAATGGGCCTCTATGTTACTATGAACGAGGCATCTGGGCTATATATGAGCCCCACGACCATGGCCCCCGACAGCTTCTCGGACGAAAACCTGGAAGTACGTTGTGGTGCAGGAGTGCAGTATCCTTTTCACTGGGCAGAGGAAGGCCATGTGTGGAATGGAGTTATCTTCTATCATCATGGCAGTGGCTGCACCAGTGTGCGGGTCCCGGACACGGTCTTTGTTACCACTCCTGTCCTTGAGGTAAATGCGGGTCCTGATAGTTTTCTCTGTTTTGGTGGAAGTATACCGTTGTCCGTTTCCGCCTCTGGAGTGGCTGGTCCATACAACTACAGCTGGAGCCCGTCCTTTGGGCTCAGTGACCCTGGAATCCCAAACCCTATTGCCAGTCCGGCAGCGACCACAACATATATCCTTACCGTTACCTCCGGTTCGTATTCAGCCACGGATACGCTTACGATTCGTGTGTATCCTGCACCCATCCTCGAAGCAGGGCCCGACACCTCTCTTTGCGCCGATGCCCTTCATTTTCAGCCGAGGGGATATTATAGCCACTGCGGCAGCGGTTCGGCGCATTGGTGCGGTGGCTATGGAAACTGGACGGGGGATTCCTACGCCATCGCTCCTGCAGACCACACAGGTGGGGGTGCCAGATTGTACTACCGTGATTCAATAACCGGCTTGCAGGACAGTCTGTGGCTTCACTTCCTGCATCATCCCACCTATTGTCCTGCCGATGCACGCGCTTATGTGAGCGATGCTCCAATTGCACTGAGCGGCGCTTTGCCTGCCGGTGGAACATACTCAGGGATTGGAGTAGTGAATGGAACCTTCTATCCCGAACTGTCCGGACCTGGGCTTCATACCATTACCTACAGCATCCTCGATTCTGCGGGATGCACATCCAGCTGTGAATTCGCATTCGATGTTAAGGATTGGCATATCAGGCTTCAGGGCGAGGTACACTACGACAACATCCAGCAGTCCCCCATGCAGGATGTAGGGGTGGTGCTCACCGGTCTTGACGGTAAAGGGGCCGATACGGTCTTTACCGGTCCCAACGGCGCGTTTGAGTTTGATGGTATCGGAACCGGGGAGTATCTGATTGCCGGATATTCGGACCAGGCCTGGGCCTGGGGAGGGGTTAATGCAACCGATGCGCTGCTTATTGCCCGGCATTTTGTGTTGCTGGCCAGCCTGAGCCCTTTCAGGGAACGCGCAGGTGACGTTAATCTTTCAGGTGGTCTGAATACTACGGATGCCCTGCAAGTGGCCCGGCGTTTCGCGGGAACCCTGCCGGCGTTTGGACTCGCGGACTGGGTCATGTTAGGCGACACCATCTATTTCCCTCCTGCAGACACCACGATCTTTCGATCCTTCGCCGTGCTGGCTGCCGGTGATGTAAACGGGAGTTTTGTCCCGGCCCTGAAGCATTACCCCATGGGATCGCTCGGAACAATAGGAGAGCTGGCAGCACCGGTTTCGGGCAAGTTATCCATCCCTGTATGGGCCCTCGATGACATCCACCCGGGAGCATTGTCATTGCAGTTGATCATTCCCTCAACGATTAAGCTGAGCAATGTTGTAATGAATCCCTTGCTGGGAGGGCAGTTGAGTTACCATCGTGCAGGGGATCGCCTGAATATCGCCTGGTTCAGCATGGAGTCATCACAGCTCCCCGCCGGCGATGAGGTCCTTCGACTCGAGGTAGAATCACAGGATCTTTCAGCGGCGGTGGGTATTCATCTGGGTGAGGTGATGGAATTTTCAGATCCCGGAGGCAGGGTGCAGGAAGGGGCACGACTGGGGATGCCCTTGATCCGGACAGATCAGACATCCGCCCTGTCCTCCTGGACTTTCCCTAATCCCTTCTCAGATCAGGTAATCATACGATTCAGCCTGCCTGAGGCAGCAGAGGTGAGCCTGGTGCTCTACGATATCATGGGGGAGAAGGTCACCGAGCAATCTCTTCGGGCGCTGTCAGCGGGGGATTATCAGGTTTTGATCAAAACAGAAAATTGGGCCTCAGGAGCGTATACCTATCTCATCCGGGGTACATGCTCTTCCGGATCTCAGCAGGTGTACGGTAAGCTGTTGCTGGTCAGGTAGTTGCCATATCAGTCGTAACATGAAGAAACTCAATCTCCCGAAGCGTATGTCAACCCAGCATAGATTCGCTACCGGCACCACAGCCTTGCTCCTGCTGTTCTCTTCCGGCCTGCGTGCCCAGACCTATTGTGTACCCCAGATTGATCCTGATCTGGAGTTCATCAATGCGGTATCGATAGGCAGCATAAACAACGTGACCGGGAATAGCAGCTATACGGATTACACGTATCTAACCACGGCCGTGGTCCCTGGAAACACATACCAGATCAGTATCCTGGATGGACGGCCCTTCTATGTACCCTTTGGAAGCGCCGGTGATCACCACTCCATATGGGTCGACTGGAATCATGATGGCGAGTTTTCTTCAAGTGAAGGACTGCTTAATATTCCTTCCTACACCCCAGGTCCATACATCAGTAGTATCACAGTTCCTCAGAATGCCCACACCGGAATCACCCGGATGCGGATCATAATGCATGGTCTCACTCCCTGCAGTGGAGGCCGTGAGGCGGAGGATTATGGTCTTGAAATTCAGGCGCTTTACGCTATGGATGCGGGGATTGCCGGGATCACAGCTCCCCTCAGCCCCAATCTGCCAGGATTGCTACCACTTTCAGCTATACTTTTCAATAATGGGGCAGACACTCTGCATTCAGTCAGCCTTTTTTACAGCATCGATGGGGTTCCCGCCACACCTGTTGTATGGTCAGGGAACCTTGCTTCGGCCGCACGTGATACCTTATTGCTCGATTCCATCCCCTTTTCCCCGGGGCAGCATATCATTCAGGTCTGGGTACAGAATCCCAATGGAGTGGCCGATATGTTCGTTCCAAATGACTTGTTGATGGACACGGTAATTATTGCAGACACCGCGAGTAACCCGCCTGGCAGTGCAAATATGCTGATGGATAGCGCCTATGTGATCGGTGGGCCAACAGCCGATTTCCAGACCATCACCGAGGCGATCACCGCTGCCGTAAATGGTGGTATCGGCCAGTCCGTTTGCTTCTATGTCTATCCTGGTACCTATGCCGAGCAATTGACCATAGCGCCCATTCCCGGGGCCTCTGCGCAGAACCGGGTGTGTTTCCGGTCCTTGACGGGTGATCCGGCGGACGTGATCATCCGGAACACGGCGTACTCGGGCGCAACCAACTGGACGCTGATGCTGAATGGTGCGGATTATGTCTGCTTCAGGGATCTGACGATCATGGCTGATCATACGTCCTATGCCCGGGTGGTCGATATCCGGAACGGGGCCGACGGCATCTGTATTGAAGGCTGTGTCCTCATCAGTAATCCTCAGGCCAGGAGCAATTCCAATTCAGCCTGCATCTATGACAATGCGGGGAATGACAACTTTCTGACGATCAGAAATAATGAAATGGTCAATGGCTATTATGGTGTTTTCAGTCTCGGAAAAACGGTCTACGACTATACGGACTCAACGCAAACACAACGGCACCTCCGGCTTGTAAATAATGCCATCGCTGATTATTATACCTATGGGGTCAGGACGGAGTGGCATAGCGCTATGCACATAGACGCAAACGACATTAGGAACCACACCAGTAGCCCAATATGTATGGGAATGTACTTCAGGTACTTGTCTGGAATTCCGCGAATAACAAACAACACCGTAGTTTCCGTTAGCGACGGACAACCCGGCGGCCTGGACCTGGGATACTGTTCCGGTAGTTCCGGAGCTATGGGGTTGCTGGCGAACAACTTGTTCTATTGTACCGGCTCCTCATCCGGATACATTGGCCTGGTCAATAAGTTCGATCACATCGATTACCTGAGAATTATTCATAACACGTTTTATTTGACCAACGGAGGAACATATACAGTCGCTGTACAGTATGCCAATAGTTCAAATTGCCAGCATATCAACAACATCCTTGGGATCGGACGCAACGTTGTAAGCTCGGCAAAACTGCTCGATATCAGGGGTTTTCCCTTCTCGATAAGCGACTATAACAATTATTTCTGGCCCCCAAGCTGTACGCTGGGCTTTCTGACTTTATCGAACTACTCCTCCACTTCGGGCTTCCTGATTGAATATGGCAGCGATGCCAACTCTGTCAGCCTTGATCCCTGGATTGGTTCCCCTGATGTTCCCGCGCCCCGGAACTTTGACCTCTACGATAAGGGAACCCCTGTTCCCGACATTCCATTTGATATCCGGGGGACGGCCCGTTCCGCAACAGGTCCGGACATGGGGTGCTACGAAGTCATACTTCCGCCTGATGATGTATCTATGTATGCTGTCGAAGGCCCTGAAAGCCCGATGGAAACGGGAACATACCCGGTAATCGTCAGCATTCGCAATACCGGTGCCCACTTGCTCAGCTCCTGTTCACTTTTTGTTTACCTGGATGAAACCTTGACCCATCAGGCCCAGTGGAACGGCTCGCTGATGAGCGGGCTGGTTTCTGCTCCCATTGCATTAGGTAATGTGTCCGTTGACCTGGGGGAGCATTTGCTGAGGGTGTATTGCTCCCATCCAAACAACGAGATGGATGTTGTCCTCATCAGGGATACGCTCGAGCTTGCACTGACGGTATGTGAATATTTGAGTGGAACCTATACCATTGGCGATACGGCCAAGGGTTCAGATTTTGGTTCCTTCACCGAGGCCATCCTGGCTATGTCGGGATGCCGGATTTCAGACAGCGTGACCTTTCTGGTGGATTCCGGGGATTATTTCGAGCAGGTTCAGGTTCCGGTAATCCTTGGAGCGGGTCCATCCTCAGGAATAACGTTCCGGTCAGCCAGCGGAAATCCTTCCGACGTCAACCTGCATTATACTCCCTCCCTGTACCCTTATACCTACGTGTTTTCTGTTTCAGGGGGGAACTATATCACGCTGAAGGACATCACCATCAGTGTTGATCCCGGTTCAAGTCAAAGCAATGCGATAGAATTCCTCAATGCGGCTTCGCATAATCAGCTCATCCATTGCCGGCTGAATATTGGTTCCGGCGCATACGGCGTGTATTCGGACGGCACTGCGACAGAATACAACCGGATAAGCCGCTGCTCCATCTCCGGAGGGTACAGGGGTATCCATCTCGATGGAGCGGGCCTGGGTGCACGGGGCAACATCATCGAATACTGTACCATTTCAGGGAGTGCGGCGGATGCCCTCAGGCTCAGCCGGCAGTTTGCTCCCCTGGTGAAGAACAATATGTGCACATCTACCCTAAGCCTGGAGCAATGCACAGGCGGCAGCAGGATAGAAGGAAATGACATAAGGATCACAGCTTATTCAACCTTCAACGGAATGTCTTTATACTCCTGCCTCGGATTGCCAAACCAACCCATAACGATCGTCAACAACATCATCACGATTTCCAATACGAGATCGAATACTATCTGCGTGTATCTGCGGCAGGTATCAGAGATGGTGCTGGCGAATAATACGATCAACAACAGGTCAACCGGAAGCTCGCTGACCGGATTGTACGGCCTCCTCTTTGGCACCAACACCCAGATACTGAATAACTGCATCCGCGTAAAGGATGGATTGGCTGTCCTGGTCTATGACGCCCCCTCCTTGGCTTCCATACAGAATATGGATAATAATATTCTATATGTGGAAAAAGGAAAAGTAGTAAAATCTGGAGCCCAATCATTTAACCTGCCCGAATGGATGGCATCCAGTGGCCATGATGTACATTCCCTCTCCCTGGACCCGGAATTCCTCAGCCTTGCGCTTCCTGTGCCAACGAATATGGCCTGCAATGATATAGGTTTCCCGCTTGCCCTGGCCCCATCAGATATTTTTGGAGCCATCCGTGGCGTTCCACCGGATGCCGGTGCCATAGAGTTTGGTCGCAGGCCCCTGGAATTGAAGCTTATAGAGGAAATGCGGGATACCAGTGGCTGTGGATTGGGAATGTACGCGTTGGATGTTTCGATCGTAAACCAGGGACTGGATACGGTCAGCGACAGCCTGAGTGTTACCTGCGAGCTTGCCGGTTCAACGCTGATGCTGGATGAGCAGGTGACCGCGGCCATACCCCCCGGGGATACGCTCCGTTATTCATTCACCGGACAGTTGGACCTTCACGTGGATCGGGATTCACTGTTTAAATTTCGGTTCTGGATAGCGCATCCCTCCGATCCGGTCCATGGGAACGACACCTCCGAATGGACCCGTATCCTTTCCCTCCCCAGGCCATTGAGCCCAACGGTTTCCAATGCCTGTGTTGAACAGGGTAGTCCCGTTACACTTAGAGTGCTGAATGCGGATAGTATGGGTCCATTCGATGAGCTGTTATGGTACGATCAGCCACAATCGCAGAGCTCCATTGGTCGTGGGGATAGTCTTTACCAGCCCTCTGTTGTTCAAACAACACCGTATTATGTGGAAAGCATAAGCAGTGACCTGGCAGGTAGGCTTAAGACCCTCATGAGTCCTACACATTACACCAATGGTTATATGTACGATCTGCAGACGAATGCACCTGTATTGATAGATAGTTTCTGGTTTAACTTCCTTAATCTGGGTGTCCCTTTAACCATCCAGGTCTATTACCGGCAGGGATCCTATGTGGGGGTTGAGAATGACCCAACCGCGTGGACCCTGCTGGGAAGCGTGGCCACCACGACTCGCGGCTACAATAAAAATTCCCTGATTCCCGTGGGAGGCCTCTTGATAATGCCAGGTCAAACCTATGGGATCTATATCACATCAACCAGCCCGTATTCCCTGTATACGCGATACACAGGGAGCAGACCCAGCTATGCCGATGGAGCCATGACGCTCACTGCAGGCGTAGCTTTGCTGCACCCCTTCGGTAGTCTGGTCGGGCCTGCCATCTGGAATGGAACTGTGCATTATAGCTCGGGCAACGGATGTCCCAGCCACAGAGTTGCGGATACGATTTTTGTCCGCATTCCGGTGGACGCTGGCCGGGATACCTCCCTATGCCTCAATGAGCCTGCATTCGCCCTGTGCGGAGGCCTGCCTGCCGGGGGGATGTATTCCGGGCCAGGGGTCAGTAGCCACTCCTTCAATCCTTCGTTGGCCGGACCAGGTCTGCATACTATCCACTATACCTATACTGACACTTTTGGAGTCCAGAGTACCGACTCCCTGCGTATACTTGTGCGGGAACTTCCGCTGGTTAAATGCCCTGGTGAAATCTATATTCCTGGCAATCTGGCACCTATTGATCCGGGAGCCTTGCCTTCCGGCGGGACCTATTCCGGACTGGGGATTGTTCAGAACCTCTTCGATCCCGCTGCTCTTGGTCAGGGTTCCTATCCTGTGACTTACAGTTATACCGACAGCCATCAATGCTCCAATACCTGTTCCTTTGAGGTAATCATCCGGCCTTATGAACTCCGGGTGGAAGGGCAGGTGGTATATGCTAATAGCGCTTCCTCGCCTTTGCCCGGGTTTGGGGTAGTACTTACCGATTTGCCTTCCATGAACTCCGACACGGTATATGCCGGCCTCAGCGGGCAGTTCAGCTTCACGGACCTGCTTCCTGGAACCTATAGTCTGTATGGCTTTGGTCGTGCACCCTGGCCCTGGGGAAGCATCAATGCGACCGATGCGATGCTGATCGCCCTGCATTTCGCTCAGCTGGCTCCTCTGCCCCCGTTCAGGGCTTTGGCCGGTGATGTCAACCTCAGTGGCAGCGCCAACGTAACCGATGCCTTACAGGTGGCTCAGCGGTTTTCTGGGATATTGACCCACTTTGCAGCGCCCGACTGGGTCCTGAGCCGTGACACCCTGGAAATCCCACCCCAGGACACTTCCCTCATCGTCAGCCTGGCTGCGTTGGCCGCAGGCGACGTGAACGCAAGCCATGTTCCTGCCACCAAGAATAGCCCCGAGGGGGTGCTGTGCAGTACCGGTTGGCTCGCTGTGGATCAAGGCTCGACCATAGATCTTCCTTTCAGTCTTATGCAGGAAGCGCAACTATCAGCATTCTCCGTCCAATTGATGCTCCCTTCTGGACTGGAGGTGATTTCGCTTGAAATGGATCCTGATCAGGGAGGCCTTTATACCTATCAGGTGGAGGATCGCACACTAACCATGGCCTGGTACACCCTGGAGCCCCTTCAGTTGGCCGCAGGAACGGTACTCTTCCATTTGCGCTGCAAGGTAACCCGGATCAGCTGTTCACAGCATTTCGAGTTAGGCGATGTGCTGGAGTTTGCGGATATCAAGGGCCAGTCCCTCTCCGGCCTGATGATGGGAGTACCCCTGATCGTCCCATCAGATGATCCGGTCCTCCACCTTGAGGCCTATCCCAATCCCCTTGGGGAGACCACCAGTATAGCTTATAGGCTGCCGGTTGAAGGCCAGGTGAGCCTTGAGCTGAGGGATATGGCAGGCCGCAGGGTTTGCCTGCTGGAGTCTGGTGTCAGACCAGCCGGGGCATACCAGCTGAGCCTGGATGCCCGTCCTCTGGCTCGGGGGACCTATGTTTGCATCCTGAGTTTGGCGTCGGGGACTCAGCGCTTGACTGAAACCCTGAAGTTGGTGGTGATTCGGTAAATTGTTTGGGGATCGGATTGATCCCAAATCTTAGCCTGGAATTCACAAATGGTTAATAACAGACCGCCGCCACGCTATGCGTGGCGGCGGTCGTTTGTGGCGAGAGAGGGAATTGAACCCTCGACCTCCGGGTTATGAATCCGACGCTCTAACCACCTGAGCTATCTCGCCGGGAAAAGGACTGCAAAGGTAAACGATTTTTCTTTCTGGGGAAATGGACAGGAGATTTTGCTAACCCCCGCACTCCCCGCTGCTCCAGTCTTCCTCGCGCTCCAGGGTGATATGATAGGCGATGCCCCGCCGCTGCTGGTCTTCCAGCATAAAGGTGGAATACTCCGCCTTCCTGCCCAGGGCTTCGGGTGGGATGATGCCCTTCAGTCCCAGCCTCCCGCTGGCCAGCAGCCGCAGCGCCGAGGTGGCGGCATAGCCGGTGGTCCGGGCCATGGAATGCACGCCCAGCTCCCGGTCGTACTCGTCAAACAGGGCCGCAGCAAAGATCACCCGGCGGTGGTCCTTGCGCCCCTCGGCCATCACGCGCATCACGGTGAGGTCCTCGTCGCCCTCCCGCATCTCCCAATGACGGAACAGCAGGGCAGAGGTGAGCTCCCGGGGAACCACGGGGGTGTCACCCAGACGGAGGGGTTTCTCGTCGAAGAGCCCGGTGTCGCGGAACAGGCGCATCATCTCGGCATGGCCGGGGTAACGCAGGGTCTTCTCGATCATGTCGGGGGCCTCGATGGTGCTCAGCAACGTGCGCAGCCCGTCGCTGTTGAAGGCCTCCAGGCTGCCCAGCCCGGCGATGTCTACGCGCTCCACTCCGCTCAGGGCCTCGCGGGTCACTAGGCGGCCGCCCTCCACGAAGCGCGCGGGACGCGTGTATTCCTCAATCACGTCCACGGGACTGAATCCGGCCTTGTATTCGAAAGGCTTCACCCGCTCCCGGGGCAGTCCCCCCACCAGGATGCGCAGGCTGTGCATCTCGTCCATCTCCCGGGCGGCGCAGCCGCTGAGGAGGTTGCTCATCCCGGGCGCCACACCCATGTCCACGATGGCGCGGGAGCCTGTCTTCAGGGCCAGCTCCTGCAGGCTGAGCGGATCTTCCGGGGCAAAGCAGATGTCGACCAGCGCCCGCCCCCGCTCCACAGCCTGCCGGAGTAGTCCGAAGCCCAGATGGCCCGGCACGGCGTTGAGGATGAACCCGTCCACCGCCCACAGCTGGTCAAGGAAGCCGGCCTCGCGTATGTCCCCGCAGCGCTTCTCCAGCCCGGCATGTTCGCCCAGACGGTCGAGCTTGCGGGGATCGATGTCTACCGCCGTTACGGTGAATTCCTGTTCCCTGAGCAGGTCGCGGATCATGGCGCTGCCCACCAGCCCCGCCCCCAGGGCGATGACGTGTTTCCTGGATTCCATCATAGGATGTTATTTGCACCGAAAGGTAGGAGGAAAATCAATGCTCAGTGCTCAAAGCGCAGTGCTCAAGGGATGTTGTATGTTGTATGTTGTCCGATCCTCGCTGGTCACGGTCTTTTCTTACCGCGAAGGACGCAAAGGAAATCCACCTTATACTCCCATCATTCCTTGTTTCCGCCAGTAGGCGGACAAGCCTTGTTCGACATTCGATATTCAGATTCCTTCTTATTTCAGGGATCGTAGATTCCGCCAGTAGGCGAACAAGCTTTATTCGATATTCCCTTGTCCCTTGACTTTGAGCACTGCGCGCTTGGAATTAAGCAATGGCGGGCTGCCGCCTCCCGGCCTGGCTAAGCACCACGCCGCCCATCACCACAGCGAGGGCCAGCAGTTTGGGAAGGTCGAAATGCTCCTGTCCCATCAGGAAGGCGGCCAGCGCGGTGATGGCGGGGATGAGGTTGGCCATCACGCTGGTGCGGGCGGCGCCAATGGTCTGCAGCATCCTTACCCAGAAGATGAAGGCCAGGGTGGAAGCGAATACGGCCAGGGAGAGCAAGGAAACGACCAGGGTGGGGTTCAGGGGTACATGCACGACCTCATCCACGTCGAACCACAGGAACAAGGGAAGGAAATAGAGCATCCCCATGATGTTCTGCCAGGTGATGATGAAGATAGGGGAGTAGCGCTCGGCCAGTTTCTTGATGGTCAGGGTATAGCCCACCGCCGCGGCCACGCCCAGCAGCAGGAGCAGGATGCCCGCCGGATTGCCTGCGAGCGAGTGTCCACCCTGCAGCAGCAGCCACAATATCCCGCCGAAGGACACCCCGATACCGAGGACGTTCATCGGCCCGAGACGCTCTTTCAGCACCAGCCAGGCGGCAAAGGGGGTGAACAAGGGTATGGTGGCCACCACTACCGCGGTGGTCGTGGGTGTGGTAAGGGCCAGGCCGTAGTTCTCCCCTAAGAAATAGATAAATGGAGAGAAGAAGGCGGTGAGCAGGAAGCGGGGAAGGTCGCTGCGTTTGATGCTGAGGCTTATGCCCTTGAAGGACAGCAGGCTGAGAAGGATCAGGGAGGAGGTGAGGAGCCTGAGAAAAATGGTAGCCAGGGGGCTGTAGTACTGGAAGCAGATCGTGGACCATACATAGGACAGTCCCCAGAAGATCACCGCCAGCAGGGCGGGCCAATAGGTTCCAAAAATACTGCGCATTCGGACCCGGCCTTAGGACCGTCCTGCTTCATGCAACACCCTGGTCTTGTGCTTCAGGGTGCGCAACACCAGCGCCAGCAGGGCAAAGGCGACCATCACCAATACAGAGGTGCGCTGCCATTCCCAGGCCCCACTCACAGACCTGGTCCTAAGGATATCGATGAAGGCGAAGCCGATGGCCGTAGCCAGCCAGCCGGAATATTCCCTGCGGAAGGCGCTCTTGAGCGAAAAGGGGATGGACGGTTTACGGAAGCCGTTGAGCCGGGGAAAGAAGGCCGGGGCGCTGAGCGACCAGTCCACATAAGCCTGTCCGTATTTCCCCTCAAGGAACCGTTCCTCTGCAAACATAATGCGCTCGTAATAAAGCCAGTACACCAGGGAGATCACCAGGATGAACCAGAAATGGCCGGTGAACAGCAACAGTCCCGCCCACATGAGGTAATTGCCCAGGTAGAGGGGGTGCCTCACCACGCTGTATATGCCGGTGCTGTTGAGCGCTTCGGCCACCTGCTGCTGGGTGTTCCTTCCGGAAGTGCCGGCCGGGGTGGTACCTATGGTATAGGCCCTGATGAAGGCGCCCCCAAGGCTCACTGCCACGGCAACCAGGGTCAGCACCAGGGCAGGGGCGCCCTGAAAGAGGGAGTGATCGGACAGCAGGACCACGGGAGCGGCGAGCAGGAAAAATACGACCGGGATCTGCCCCCGGTAGCGGAACAGCAGGTTCCCGCTGCGTTCGAACTCGTGGATCAGGCTCATAGCGAGGAATGCCGATGGTGAGAGGCAAAAGTAAGCAATTGTATTCAGGGCTCAATGCCAAACGCTCATCGCTCACCGCTCAATGCTCAACGTCATCTATCGTTATCCCCTGAACAGACAACTCCCACCTGATTTCTGCAGAGATCCTGCTTACCCTTGACTGGACCGATCTTGCCGAAGCCTTTACGGTAGTGGATATTCCTGCGGTTTGGCGTAACTTGATTCCCGAAACGATCCTGGGCCGGAAAACCAATCTCTAATGGGAGACCAATGAAAAGGATCATTCTGTTAAGCATTGCATTAATTAGCACTGCCATGGCCCACGGCCAGTGGAACGCGCTTCCGCAGTTCACTACGGCACGGCTCAATCAGGTGGCATTTTGCGACATTCATTATGGCTGGGTCCTGGGGGATCACTTCGCCGATACCACTTACTACATTTTCAGGACAAAGGATGGGGGCCATACCTGGGACAGCACCCATTTCAATACGATGGTCCGAAAGATCTTCCTTCTGGATCAAATGCATGGTTTTGCGCTGACCTCCACCCTCAGGTATACGAATGACGGAGGCGAGCACTGGTATTCCAGGTATCTGCCTGGTGAGGCCAGGGATATATTTTTCGTGACACCAGATACCGGCTGGCTTGCTTCGGATATCGGACTCTACAAGACAACCAACGCCGGGAGTACCTGGATACCGCTTTCGGGTTTTACCGGCAGTCCGGTAAAACTTTGCTTCAATAACAGCCGGCAGGGGTATGTGATCGGCTACGGTTCAAGCGGATGTGTGTTGGGGCGCACGACCGACGGGGGAACGAGCTGGGGGTATCGCGATCTTCCCGAAGCCGATGGGTTCCGGATGTTTGCTTCGGGCGTAGGCTATCTGCTGCAGTATTATGAGCATCCCATCCTCGGGGTTAAGTCCTACCTGATGAAGACCCTGGATCACGGCTTCAGCTGGGATACGCTGAGCCTGCCGGGGTATAACGTATTCGATCCAAGCGATGTGCTGAATTGTTTCTTCCTGAATGAAAATACCGGCTGGATCACCTTGCTCCCCGGGAATACCATGGTTCAAGGCATATACCGTACGGACGATGGCGGGAACAACTGGGCATTCCAATCGTTGTCCGTCCCCAGGGCTATCTCGTTTGTTAACAGGGATTTCGGTTGGTGTGTGGGGGCTCCTTCCCATATCGCGATGCACACCATCAACGGTGGGGGCGGCCCCATCGGGATAGCAGAAATTGAAGGAGATCCCCTCGGCCTGAAGGTATGGCCCAATCCTTGCAATGATCGGGTATGGTTTCAATGCGGCCTTCAGCGGCCTGAGCTGTTGACAGTACGGATTATCGATATGACAGGAAAAAGTTTCAGTTTGTCCACCCGACTCGCATGGGACTCCGGCCAAAGCGGCATGGAATTAAGCTTGCCGGACCTCCCCCCAGGGATCTTTCTGCTGGAGGTAACTTCAAAATCCGGATCTTCCCGTTGTAAAATACTGAAGATGTGATGGATAAAGCCCAGATACCCAGGTGGCCCATGAAGAGAACTGCCAAGGTTGAGTGCTATTCGTAACTTTGTGCCAGAATAACGTCTTATGAAGATCCAACATCCCCTCTGCCTCTTCCTCCTCCTGTCCCTCATCCATTCCTCTACCATCCTCCCTGCCCAGGACAAGATCATGCAGCGGCACACCAAGGTCACCGATTTCTCCTCGGTAATGCTGAACGGGGACCTGGTGGTGGAACTGCTGATGGCTGATGTCCCCAGTGTGACCATAATTGGTCCGGAGGTGGACCTGAAGAAGGTGGATGTCAACATGGACGCCGGCAGCCTGATCGTGAGCCTGACCGAAGCCCGCACCTCCGACTCGGTGATGCGGGTGGAGGTACGTACGCGGCGCCTGATGAAGGTGAAGGCCTCGGGAGGGGTCATTCTTGGCACCCCGGAGCCCCTGGCTGCGGATGCCCTGATGATCGACCTGGCCGGGGAAGCAAGCGCGGCCATGGACGTACGGAGCATGAGGGTGAGTGTGCGCCTCGACAATAGCGCGGACCTCACGCTCAACGGCAGTTTTGCCGTGCTGCTGGGAGAGATGGCAGGGCAGGCCCATCTGAAGGCCGCCTCAGTTCCCTGCATGCGTGCGGATCTGGCCATGAC
>ERZ795054.2759-NODE-2759-length-14505-cov-11.970450_pt1 | contig 14505 bp, 5 predicted proteins | sample MGYA00375138_ERZ795054 | MGnify/ENA primary metagenome ERZ795054 (study PRJEB30183, sample SAMN05720215) | anaerobic digester metagenome | isolation source: active sludge of municipal wastewater-treating anaerobic digesters | place: USA | collected 2014-12-23 ...
TCCGAGGTGGAAATAATCTCTACGCATACGGGAACCTCAATCCTCTTCTCTACACTGATCCGTTTGGGCTTATGCCTTGGAATACCGCCAGGCAGAAGGGAATCGACTTCCTTGATTGGTTCCGACGGCCGGACACCACGGATTGCGAAAAGGACGGCTATGAAGGGACCTACGTTGATTGGGTAGACAGTCTTTCTTTCCAACAGCCTGGGTCAGCGGAGTTTGAATTTCTGCTGGGGCTCCTGACGGCAAAGGACCTGATCACCAAAAGCGGATCCTATACGTGGGAAGAGTTGAAAGCGATCCTGAAAAGCAGGAAGGGTGCTACCGACCTCTTCAGTCAAGGGGGAAAGGCGGCTAATCCTGAGGTCACCAAAGTTATTCAGGAGATTGCAAAAAATAAAAACTGGCATCCTGGTGCGCTTGATACCTTCGAGAATGCAGTTATAAATGCTTATCGTAGGTTTGGACCAAGTGGTACGACCCCAAACCAGACAAGGTTGATTCAGGCAATTCAAACAGCGGCAAAGAATGCTGATGATTTTGTTCCTCGTTAGATGATGACCAATGGAAGATAATGTTAAGATCAAAAAGATAATTTCTAAAGCTGGTATCCTTTTCCAGAGTAATCAGCATGCTGAGCTTGTTAAGCTTCTTTTAAAGTCGATTAAGAAATATCCAAAATCAGCGGTATTGTTTCTGAATTTGCATATGGCCTATTTTGACTTAGGAATGGAAGCGATGGATAGGGCAATTACATTAGACCCTAATGTTAAAGATACGCCGTTAGTGTACAAAAAATATCGCCTTTCTCCCGAGGAAGATAAGGATCTTTCTCAAATTCTTAAAGGCATGGTAAAAGTAGGCCAGTTGTAGCAAGACTCAGTGCATTACCGGAACCCAGCCCGCCGGTTCCGCTCAACGAGCCGTTGAGCGGACCCCGTGAGGGGCAAGGGTGAGGGTCAGCTGTCCTCGGCGGGGCGATGTCCGGCCCAAGGCGGCCTTGGGCGGCAAGTGGCGACGCAAGGCCCATGACAAGCGGGAAGGTCGGGAAGGGGCCCGCTTGGCGTGGGCCTTGCGCCACGTTCGCCCCGCCGTGTCCTGCTGACCCTCACCCGCAGCCGGCGGGCGGTCGCCGGAGCCACGGGGGCCACCGATTCTCGAGCACGGGCCAGGCCGGCTCCCCGGGGCGGGGTCCCGGTCCTGGCCCGTGCCACCGTCTGGCTGTTGGTCCACCCCCCCCGGCCGGCGGCCGGGGATCCGATGAGCCACACGCCCCCGGGTCCCGGCTCCGGGCCGAAAGGGCGCGGACCGCCTGGCCTTTTTTCTTTAGCCGTAAAACAGCTTCCTGAGCCATCCTTCCCCGGCGGAGCCGTCCGTCGTCGCCTGAACCGCGACGGACGGAACCGACGGGGGAGGATGGCGGGGCCGTTTCCCTGCCTTCCCTGGTGGTGAGGCCAGAGGGGGTTTTCCGACTAAAATGAAAAGCGCACCTGGGGCGGGGTTCCGCCATGGCGCGCTTTTGGACGCTTTTCTAGCCTTGCTTTCCGATGATCTCCCCCAAGAGCTTACTTATAAACTGCTGTTTGGATGGGGGCATTTCTTGAATGGTCTCGAACTGGCGCTCCAGGCGGGATTTGGGGCCACGCTTCCGAGGGCCTTCGCCCTCGATGCCCAAAATCTCTTCGATGGAAACGCCCAGAAGGCGCGCCAGCGGCGGCAAGATGCTGGAAGGGAGATAACTGGCTCCCCGTTCATAGAAGGAAACCGTGGTCTGGGGAATCCCCAGCGCCTCGGCAACCTCGGCCTGGGTCATTCCTGCCGCCTTTCGGAGTGACGCCAGACGGGCACCCAGTTCATTGGGTTCCGCTTGTGAAGCGCTTCTTGGCATGTCCTCATTATAAAGCCAGTTTTCGGGATTCATGAGTCACCTCCATCTATCTCTTGAATTTTAGCAATATACTGTTATAATTGGAAGGCATAAAAAAACCGATCATTGGTCAAGAATTTGCTTGACACTGATCCCAAGCGAAGGAGGCCACCCATGCCCCGCTTTCCCCAGGAAGAGATCGAACGATTGAAGTCCGAAGTCTCCGTCCAGGCCCTCGCGGAAGCGCGGGGCATCGTCCTGAAGCCGCACGGGCAGAACCTCATCGGCCTGTGCCCGTTCCACGAGGACCATGACCCGAGTCTGGTCATCACCCCGGAAAAGAACCTCTGGAACTGCCTCGGAGCCTGCGGGGGCGGGGGATCGGTGATCGACTGGGTGATGAAGTCCGAGAACGTCAGCTTCCGACACGCGGTCGAGATCCTGCGCGAGCGGTCCTTCTCCTCCGGCCCGATCAAGGCCATGAAAAGCACCAGGGTCCGGGGCAAGCTCCCCTCGCCGGTCGACTTCGACGCGGACGAGCAGGAACTTTTCCGCCAAGTCATCGATTACTACCACCGGACCCTCAAGGAAACCGTGGAGGGACTGGGCTATCTGGAGTGGCGGGGCCTGAAGAATTCAGAGATGATCGACCATTTCAAGATCGGGTATTCCAACCGCACGCTTGGGCTACGGCTTCCGGAGAAGAACCGGCAAGCGGGCGCGACAATCCGCACGAAGCTGATGAAGATGGGCATCATTCGCGAAACCAGTGGCCACGAGCATTTCCGGGGCTCCGTGGTCTTCCCAATCTACGATGAATACGGCACGGTCACCGGCATGTATGGCCGGAAAACCGCCAAGGAACACCATTCCAGCATCCAATACCACACCTACCTGCCCGGCCCCCATAAGGGCCTGTTCAACGTCCAGGGCCTTCAGGCCTCGAAGGATGTCATCCTCTGCGAGGCCATCATCGACGCTTTGTCCTTCTGGTGCGCGGGGTTCCGCAACGTCACCGCGTCCTACGGGGTGAACGGCTTCACGCCGGACCACCTGGCCGCCTTCCGGAAATACGGCATAGAGCGGGTCTTCATCGCCTACGACCGGGACCCGGCCGGGGAGAAGGCGGCGGAAGCCCTCGCCGAAAAGCTGATCGGTGAGGGCTTCGAGTGCTTCCGGGTCATGTTCCCAAAGGACATGGACGCCAACGAATACGCCCTGAAAGTGAAGCCCCCGGAAAAATCCCTCGACGTGGCCATCCGAAACGCGGTCTGGATGGGCAAAGCCAAGGCCCGGCCCGATCGCGGTGGGGTGACCGAAGAACCGGCGGCTAAAAAGGAAAACACCCCTGGCCAGGAACTGCCTACCTCGGAGATGCCCGCCCAATCCGTGAAAGAGGACGACGCCATTTTTCCTTTAGCCGCCGAGGGACGCCCAGCGACCACGCCGGAACCGGCGCCCGTGGCGCCGGTCTCCCGGCCCCCGGCGCCTGAGCCCATAGTGGAGATGAAGACCGAGGAAATCATCATCACGCTCGACACGCGCCGGTGGCGCGTGCGGGGCCTGTCGAAGAACACCAGCTTTGAATCCATCAAGGTCAACCTCATGGTCTCGAAGGAGGAGGGCTTCTACCTCGACACCCTCGACCTGTATTCGGCCCGATCCCGCCTGAGTTTCATCAAACAGGCCGCCGAAGACCTCCGGCTGAAAGAGGATGTCATCAAGAGCGACCTCGGGAAAGTGCTCCAGAAACTCGAAGAGATCCAGGAAAAACAGATCCGGGATGCCCTCGCTCCGAAGGAACCGGAAATCGTGCTGACCGAGCAGGAACGGGCGGAAGCCCTCGAATTGCTGAAGGACCCCTGCCTTTTGAACCGGATCCTGAGCGACTTCGAGCGGTGCGGCATCGTGGGCGAGGAAACCAACAAACTTGTAGGTTACTTGGCTGCGGTGTCCCGGAAGCTGGAAATCCCGCTTGCGGTCATCATCCAATCCTCATCGGCGGCGGGCAAGACCTCGCTCATGGAGGCCGTGCTGGCCTTCATGCCGGAAGAGGAGCGGGTGAAGTATTCCGCGATGACGGGGCAATCGCTGTTCTACATGGGCGAAACGAACCTCAAACACAAGATTCTGGCCATCGTCGAGGAGGAGGGCGCGGAGCGGGCCACCTACGCCCTCAAGCTCCTGCAGAGCGAAGGAGAGCTGACCATCGCCTCGACCGGGAAGGACCCGCAGACGGGGCGCCTGGTCACGCATGAATACCGAGTGGAAGGGCCGGTCATGATCTTTGTCACCACCACCAGTATCGACATCGACGAGGAATTGCAGAACCGGTGCCTGGTGCTGACGGTGAACGAGAGCCGCGACCAGACCCGCGCCATTCACCGGCTGCAACGGGAAATGGAGACGCTCGAAGGGCTGACCCGGTATCGGGGCCGGGGCTTGGTCCACAAACTCCACCGCAACGCCCAGCGGCTCCTCCGGCCGCTCCTGGTGGCGAACCCCTACGCCCGGGACCTGACCTTTCTGGACGACACGACGCGCACCAGGCGCGACCACAAGAAATACCTGACGCTCATCCGGGCCATCGCCCTGCTGCACCAGTACCAGCGGCCCATGAAGAACAATACGGTCAACGGTTCCTCGGAACCCTTCATGGAAGTGATGTTCGAGGATATCGAGCTGGCAAACCGGCTAGCCAACGAAGTTTTGGGCCGGACCCTCGACGAACTCCTGCCCCAGAGCAGGAAATTCCTCGACCACCTCAACCGCCTGGTCAAGACCCGGTGCGCGGAACTGGGGATCGAGCAGGAGGATTTCCGGTTCCACCGCCGGGAGGTCTGCGAGTTCACCGGCTGGTCTCTGTCCCAAGTCCGGGTTCATCTGGAGCGGCTCGTGGACATGGAATACGTGCTGATCCACAAGGGCTACCGGGGCCAGAGCTTCGTCTACGAGCTTCTTTACAACGGCGAAGGCCGGGACGGGAAGCCCTTCGTCCTCGGCCTGATCGATCTCGACCGCCTCAAGGCGAAGACCCCCACCTGTGGGTATGAACCGAAGGTGGCGGACTTTTCGCCGGGGGTGGCGGAGTCAAACCCGGAGGTGGCGGGGCCAAAACGGCCCCAAAACGGGGGTGAAACGGGGGGATGGCGGACCCCGGAAAACCAATCTTCGCCGGCCACCGGTGCTGGTCTTCCGGCCGTCGATCCGAAAACCCCCGAAAATTCACAGATACCGGCGGGGGAGCAAAAAGTATCACCATACGCGCAGGACCAACATACCCATAGGCCGGCCAAAGACAAGGGAAACGGCTCTGAGAAGCTGTTACAGGGTGGTTCCTGATGGGCCGCCGGGGAAAGTTCAAGCCCAAGCCTACGATACCCGGGGCGGACGATCCGCGCGGGATGGGGTCTCTCATCCCGCAGTTCATCGAGTGGTCGCGAGTAAAGGGGTATGCGGAAGCCACCCTCGAGGGCCGGGAAAAGTATCTGCGGTTCTTCGCTGACTGGCTCGATACCCGGGGGATCACCCGCCCGCAGGAAGTGACGCGGCCCATGCTGGAGCGGTTTCAGCGGTATGTGTTCCACTACCGGAAGGCGGACGGCAGGCCGCTGGCCAACAACAGCCAACTGGCCCACATCCTGCCGGTCATCGCGTTCTACCGGTGGCTGACCAAGAGTAACTTCATCCTGGCGAACCCCGCCGCCGATCTGGAGACCCCCCGGAAGGTCAAGGCGCTGCCACGCGGGGTTCTCTCGGTCGAGGAAGTGGAGAAGGTTTTCGCCCAGTTCAACGTCGATGAGCCCCTGGGCCTGCGGGACCGGGCCATCTTCGAGGTGTTCTATTCGAGCGGGATCCGGCGGGGGGAACTGTCGAACCTGAAAATCTTCGACGTGGACGCCCAGCGGGGGGTGCTGTTCATCAAACAGGGGAAAGGCTGGAAGGATCGGACGGTGCCGGTGGGGGAGCGGGCGCTGGCCTGGCTGGAAAAGTATCTGCGGGAAGTGCGGCCGTCCCTGGTCGTGCCGCCGGATGAGGGAATCCTGTTTCTCTCGAACGACGGCCACGCACTGACCCCGGACACTCTGACGGACATGGGGGCCGCCTACATCAACGCCGCCAACGTCGGGAAGATGGGATCCTGTCACGTTTTTCGGCACACCATGGCCACGCTGATGCTGGAAGGGGGCGCGGATATCCGGTTCATCCAGCAGATGCTTGGCCACGAAAACCTGAACACGACCGAGATTTACACCCGGGTTTCCATCCGGAAGCTGCAGGAGGTTTTCCGGGAAACCCATCCGGGAGCGAATCTCCGAAGGAACCCGGACCACCTGGAAGACCTGGCCGAAGCGGGAGGCCGCCCCGCGGAGACCGCCGAGGAGGAAAAGGAAGCCCTGCTATCCGCCCTGGTCGCGGAAGGGGAGAAGGACGCGGCCCCCGCCCCGCCACCGACCCCGGACGGGCTCAGAAGGCGGAAATTGGCAAAGCGGCTGCTCGGGCACCGGCTCAAGCTGCTGCCGGGGGAGGTCGTGCGCCCTCGCAAGACTTCCGGGAACCGCAAGTCGACGAAGAAGGAGAAGAAAAAGAAGGACTGAGCGGTAGCGTGGCCCGGGGCCGGTCCCCGGTGGGGAGCCGGGGCCAGGGCCACGCCCCAGGAATCGGATGCCTCGTGGCTTCGGCGCCCGCCCGCCGGCTGCGGGTCACCACGACCGGGACGGGTGCCACGGGCCACCGGGGGCGGGAGGAGCAACCGCCGCGCCGGATCGCGCCTTCCCTGGCGCTCCCGTCACGTCGCTTGCGCCCGCCCCCTGGCCACCGAACCCCGGGTTCGGCGGACCTGGCCCATGGTCCCGGCCGGTCGCGGCGCCCCTTGCCCCTTACGGGGGGCCGCTCAACTTCGTTCGAGCGGCCCCGGCGGGCTGGTCTGGGGTCCGGCGGAAGGTGGCCGACCTGACGGAAGGCTCGTGGTCGCTGAGACGGACCAAAAGCGCATTGAGGGGGAGAGTCTCGTGTACCTTGTACAGCAGTTCTTTTTTAGTAGCTGCTAAAGAAGCGGCTCCCAGAGCTTCTAAACGAAGAAGCCTCCCTCTTTCCTTCGAGACCCGATCCGGGTTAAAATGCTTGTGATCGAGGCCCGGTCTGCCGGGCCGATCCGACAGAGGGGGCGTTACATGAGGCTCCGAAAGCTTCTCCTGGCCCTGGTCCTTCTGCTGACCCTGACGGGGTATAGCGCGGAAGGCAATATGGTCATAAACTCGCGTCAAGGGGTCGCGCCGATTTCGGCGGAATGCCGCCCGGATCTGACCCAGCGCGAAGCAAGATCACATCGGGGTTACCCGGTTCGTTTCCTGGAAATTCTCGCCCGATCCGTGTTTATCTACACTGATCCGTTTGGGCTTATGCCTTGGAATACCGCCAGGCAGAAGGGAATCGACTTCCTTGATTGGTTCCGACGGCCGGACACCACGGATTGCGAAAAGGACGGCTATGAAGGGACCTACGTTGATTGGGTAGACAGTCTTTCTTTCCAACAGCCTGGGTCAGCGGAGTTTGAATTTCTGCTGGGGCTCCTGACGGCAAAGGACCTGATCACCAAAAGCGGATCCTATACGTGGGAAGAGTTGAAAGCGATCCTGAAAAGCAGGAAGGGTGCTACCGACCTCTTCAGTCAAGGGGGAAAGGCGGCTAATCCTGAGGTCACCAAAGTTATTCAGGAGATTGCAAAAAATAAAAACTGGCATCCTGGTGCGCTTGATACCTTCGAGAATGCAGTTATAAATGCTTATCGTAGGTTTGGACCAAGTGGTACGACCCCAAACCAGACAAGGTTGATTCAGGCAATTCAAACAGCGGCAAAGAATGCTGATGATTTTGTTCCTCGTTAGATGATGACCAATGGAAGATAATGTTAAGATCAAAAAGATAATTTCTAAAGCTGGTATCCTTTTCCAGAGTAATCAGCATGCTGAGCTTGTTAAGCTTCTTTTAAAGTCGATTAAGAAATATCCAAAATCAGCGGTATTGTTTCTGAATTTGCATATGGCCTATTTTGACTTAGGAATGGAAGCGATGGATAGGGCAATTACATTAGACCCTAATGTTAAAGATACGCCGTTAGTGTACAAAAAATATCGCCTTTCTCCCGAGGAAGATAAGGATCTTTCTCAAATTCTTAAAGGCATGGTAAAAGTAGGCCAGTTGTAGCAAGACTCAGTGCATTACCGGAACCCAGCCCGCCGGTTCCGCTCAACGAGCCGTTGAGCGGACCCCGTGAGGGGCAAGGGTGAGGGTCAGCTGTCCTCGGCGGGGCGATGTCCGGCCCAAGGCGGCCTTGGGCGGCAAGTGGCGACGCAAGGCCCATGACAAGCGGGAAGGTCGGGAAGGGGCCCGCTTGGCGTGGGCCTTGCGCCACGTTCGCCCCGCCGTGTCCTGCTGACCCTCACCCGCAGCCGGCGGGCGGTCGCCGGAGCCACGGGGGCCACCGATTCTCGAGCACGGGCCAGGCCGGCTCCCCGGGGCGGGGTCCCGGTCCTGGCCCGTGCCACCGTCTGGCTGTTGGTCCACCCCCCCCGGCCGGCGGCCGGGGATCCGATGAGCCACACGCCCCCGGGTCCCGGCTCCGGGCCGAAAGGGCGCGGACCGCCTGGCCTTTTTTCTTTAGCCGTAAAACAGCTTCCTGAGCCATCCTTCCCCGGCGGAGCCGTCCGTCGTCGCCTGAACCGCGACGGACGGAACCGACGGGGGAGGATGGCGGGGCCGTTTCCCTGCCTTCCCTGGTGGTGAGGCCAGAGGGGGTTTTCCGACTAAAATGAAAAGCGCACCTGGGGCGGGGTTCCGCCATGGCGCGCTTTTGGACGCTTTTCTAGCCTTGCTTTCCGATGATCTCCCCCAAGAGCTTACTTATAAACTGCTGTTTGGATGGGGGCATTTCTTGAATGGTCTCGAACTGGCGCTCCAGGCGGGATTTGGGGCCACGCTTCCGAGGGCCTTCGCCCTCGATGCCCAAAATCTCTTCGATGGAAACGCCCAGAAGGCGCGCCAGCGGCGGCAAGATGCTGGAAGGGAGATAACTGGCTCCCCGTTCATAGAAGGAAACCGTGGTCTGGGGAATCCCCAGCGCCTCGGCAACCTCGGCCTGGGTCATTCCTGCCGCCTTTCGGAGTGACGCCAGACGGGCACCCAGTTCATTGGGTTCCGCTTGTGAAGCGCTTCTTGGCATGTCCTCATTATAAAGCCAGTTTTCGGGATTCATGAGTCACCTCCATCTATCTCTTGAATTTTAGCAATATACTGTTATAATTGGAAGGCATAAAAAAACCGATCATTGGTCAAGAATTTGCTTGACACTGATCCCAAGCGAAGGAGGCCACCCATGCCCCGCTTTCCCCAGGAAGAGATCGAACGATTGAAGTCCGAAGTCTCCGTCCAGGCCCTCGCGGAAGCGCGGGGCATCGTCCTGAAGCCGCACGGGCAGAACCTCATCGGCCTGTGCCCGTTCCACGAGGACCATGACCCGAGTCTGGTCATCACCCCGGAAAAGAACCTCTGGAACTGCCTCGGAGCCTGCGGGGGCGGGGGATCGGTGATCGACTGGGTGATGAAGTCCGAGAACGTCAGCTTCCGACACGCGGTCGAGATCCTGCGCGAGCGGTCCTTCTCCTCCGGCCCGATCAAGGCCATGAAAAGCACCAGGGTCCGGGGCAAGCTCCCCTCGCCGGTCGACTTCGACGCGGACGAGCAGGAACTTTTCCGCCAAGTCATCGATTACTACCACCGGACCCTCAAGGAAACCGTGGAGGGACTGGGCTATCTGGAGTGGCGGGGCCTGAAGAATTCAGAGATGATCGACCATTTCAAGATCGGGTATTCCAACCGCACGCTTGGGCTACGGCTTCCGGAGAAGAACCGGCAAGCGGGCGCGACAATCCGCACGAAGCTGATGAAGATGGGCATCATTCGCGAAACCAGTGGCCACGAGCATTTCCGGGGCTCCGTGGTCTTCCCAATCTACGATGAATACGGCACGGTCACCGGCATGTATGGCCGGAAAACCGCCAAGGAACACCATTCCAGCATCCAATACCACACCTACCTGCCCGGCCCCCATAAGGGCCTGTTCAACGTCCAGGGCCTTCAGGCCTCGAAGGATGTCATCCTCTGCGAGGCCATCATCGACGCTTTGTCCTTCTGGTGCGCGGGGTTCCGCAACGTCACCGCGTCCTACGGGGTGAACGGCTTCACGCCGGACCACCTGGCCGCCTTCCGGAAATACGGCATAGAGCGGGTCTTCATCGCCTACGACCGGGACCCGGCCGGGGAGAAGGCGGCGGAAGCCCTCGCCGAAAAGCTGATCGGTGAGGGCTTCGAGTGCTTCCGGGTCATGTTCCCAAAGGACATGGACGCCAACGAATACGCCCTGAAAGTGAAGCCCCCGGAAAAATCCCTCGACGTGGCCATCCGAAACGCGGTCTGGATGGGCAAAGCCAAGGCCCGGCCCGATCGCGGTGGGGTGACCGAAGAACCGGCGGCTAAAAAGGAAAACACCCCTGGCCAGGAACTGCCTACCTCGGAGATGCCCGCCCAATCCGTGAAAGAGGACGACGCCATTTTTCCTTTAGCCGCCGAGGGACGCCCAGCGACCACGCCGGAACCGGCGCCCGTGGCGCCGGTCTCCCGGCCCCCGGCGCCTGAGCCCATAGTGGAGATGAAGACCGAGGAAATCATCATCACGCTCGACACGCGCCGGTGGCGCGTGCGGGGCCTGTCGAAGAACACCAGCTTTGAATCCATCAAGGTCAACCTCATGGTCTCGAAGGAGGAGGGCTTCTACCTCGACACCCTCGACCTGTATTCGGCCCGATCCCGCCTGAGTTTCATCAAACAGGCCGCCGAAGACCTCCGGCTGAAAGAGGATGTCATCAAGAGCGACCTCGGGAAAGTGCTCCAGAAACTCGAAGAGATCCAGGAAAAACAGATCCGGGATGCCCTCGCTCCGAAGGAACCGGAAATCGTGCTGACCGAGCAGGAACGGGCGGAAGCCCTCGAATTGCTGAAGGACCCCTGCCTTTTGAACCGGATCCTGAGCGACTTCGAGCGGTGCGGCATCGTGGGCGAGGAAACCAACAAACTTGTAGGTTACTTGGCTGCGGTGTCCCGGAAGCTGGAAATCCCGCTTGCGGTCATCATCCAATCCTCATCGGCGGCGGGCAAGACCTCGCTCATGGAGGCCGTGCTGGCCTTCATGCCGGAAGAGGAGCGGGTGAAGTATTCCGCGATGACGGGGCAATCGCTGTTCTACATGGGCGAAACGAACCTCAAACACAAGATTCTGGCCATCGTCGAGGAGGAGGGCGCGGAGCGGGCCACCTACGCCCTCAAGCTCCTGCAGAGCGAAGGAGAGCTGACCATCGCCTCGACCGGGAAGGACCCGCAGACGGGGCGCCTGGTCACGCATGAATACCGAGTGGAAGGGCCGGTCATGATCTTTGTCACCACCACCAGTATCGACATCGACGAGGAATTGCAGAACCGGTGCCTGGTGCTGACGGTGAACGAGAGCCGCGACCAGACCCGCGCCATTCACCGGCTGCAACGGGAAATGGAGACGCTCGAAGGGCTGACCCGGTATCGGGGCCGGGGCTTGGTCCACAAACTCCACCGCAACGCCCAGCGGCTCCTCCGGCCGCTCCTGGTGGCGAACCCCTACGCCCGGGACCTGACCTTTCTGGACGACACGACGCGCACCAGGCGCGACCACAAGAAATACCTGACGCTCATCCGGGCCATCGCCCTGCTGCACCAGTACCAGCGGCCCATGAAGAACAATACGGTCAACGGTTCCTCGGAACCCTTCATGGAAGTGATGTTCGAGGATATCGAGCTGGCAAACCGGCTAGCCAACGAAGTTTTGGGCCGGACCCTCGACGAACTCCTGCCCCAGAGCAGGAAATTCCTCGACCACCTCAACCGCCTGGTCAAGACCCGGTGCGCGGAACTGGGGATCGAGCAGGAGGATTTCCGGTTCCACCGCCGGGAGGTCTGCGAGTTCACCGGCTGGTCTCTGTCCCAAGTCCGGGTTCATCTGGAGCGGCTCGTGGACATGGAATACGTGCTGATCCACAAGGGCTACCGGGGCCAGAGCTTCGTCTACGAGCTTCTTTACAACGGCGAAGGCCGGGACGGGAAGCCCTTCGTCCTCGGCCTGATCGATCTCGACCGCCTCAAGGCGAAGACCCCCACCTGTGGGTATGAACCGAAGGTGGCGGACTTTTCGCCGGGGGTGGCGGAGTCAAACCCGGAGGTGGCGGGGCCAAAACGGCCCCAAAACGGGGGTGAAACGGGGGGATGGCGGACCCCGGAAAACCAATCTTCGCCGGCCACCGGTGCTGGTCTTCCGGCCGTCGATCCGAAAACCCCCGAAAATTCACAGATACCGGCGGGGGAGCAAAAAGTATCACCATACGCGCAGGACCAACATACCCATAGGCCGGCCAAAGACAAGGGAAACGGCTCTGAGAAGCTGTTACAGGGTGGTTCCTGATGGGCCGCCGGGGAAAGTTCAAGCCCAAGCCTACGATACCCGGGGCGGACGATCCGCGCGGGATGGGGTCTCTCATCCCGCAGTTCATCGAGTGGTCGCGAGTAAAGGGGTATGCGGAAGCCACCCTCGAGGGCCGGGAAAAGTATCTGCGGTTCTTCGCTGACTGGCTCGATACCCGGGGGATCACCCGCCCGCAGGAAGTGACGCGGCCCATGCTGGAGCGGTTTCAGCGGTATGTGTTCCACTACCGGAAGGCGGACGGCAGGCCGCTGGCCAACAACAGCCAACTGGCCCACATCCTGCCGGTCATCGCGTTCTACCGGTGGCTGACCAAGAGTAACTTCATCCTGGCGAACCCCGCCGCCGATCTGGAGACCCCCCGGAAGGTCAAGGCGCTGCCACGCGGGGTTCTCTCGGTCGAGGAAGTGGAGAAGGTTTTCGCCCAGTTCAACGTCGATGAGCCCCTGGGCCTGCGGGACCGGGCCATCTTCGAGGTGTTCTATTCGAGCGGGATCCGGCGGGGGGAACTGTCGAACCTGAAAATCTTCGACGTGGACGCCCAGCGGGGGGTGCTGTTCATCAAACAGGGGAAAGGCTGGAAGGATCGGACGGTGCCGGTGGGGGAGCGGGCGCTGGCCTGGCTGGAAAAGTATCTGCGGGAAGTGCGGCCGTCCCTGGTCGTGCCGCCGGATGAGGGAATCCTGTTTCTCTCGAACGACGGCCACGCACTGACCCCGGACACTCTGACGGACATGGGGGCCGCCTACATCAACGCCGCCAACGTCGGGAAGATGGGATCCTGTCACGTTTTTCGGCACACCATGGCCACGCTGATGCTGGAAGGGGGCGCGGATATCCGGTTCATCCAGCAGATGCTTGGCCACGAAAACCTGAACACGACCGAGATTTACACCCGGGTTTCCATCCGGAAGCTGCAGGAGGTTTTCCGGGAAACCCATCCGGGAGCGAATCTCCGAAGGAACCCGGACCACCTGGAAGACCTGGCCGAAGCGGGAGGCCGCCCCGCGGAGACCGCCGAGGAGGAAAAGGAAGCCCTGCTATCCGCCCTGGTCGCGGAAGGGGAGAAGGACGCGGCCCCCGCCCCGCCACCGACCCCGGACGGGCTCAGAAGGCGGAAATTGGCAAAGCGGCTGCTCGGGCACCGGCTCAAGCTGCTGCCGGGGGAGGTCGTGCGCCCTCGCAAGACTTCCGGGAACCGCAAGTCGACGAAGAAGGAGAAGAAAAAGAAGGACTGAGCGGTAGCGTGGCCCGGGGCCGGTCCCCGGTGGGGAGCCGGGGCCAGGGCCACGCCCCAGGAATCGGATGCCTCGTGGCTTCGGCGCCCGCCCGCCGGCTGCGGGTCACCACGACCGGGACGGGTGCCACGGGCCACCGGGGGCGGGAGGAGCAACCGCCGCGCCGGATCGCGCCTTCCCTGGCGCTCCCGTCACGTCGCTTGCGCCCGCCCCCTGGCCACCGAACCCCGGGTTCGGCGGACCTGGCCCATGGTCCCGGCCGGTCGCGGCGCCCCTTGCCCCTTACGGGGGGCCGCTCAACTTCGTTCGAGCGGCCCCGGCGGGCTGGTCTGGGGTCCGGCGGAAGGTGGCCGACCTGACGGAAGGCTCGTGGTCGCTGAGACGGACCAAAAGCGCATTGAGGGGGAGAGTCTCGTGTACCTTGTACAGCAGTTCTTTTTTAGTAGCTGCTAAAGAAGCGGCTCCCAGAGCTTCTAAACGAAGAAGCCTCCCTCTTTCCTTCGAGACCCGATCCGGGTTAAAATGCTTGTGATCGAGGCCCGGTCTGCCGGGCCGATCCGACAGAGGGGGCGTTACATGAGGCTCCGAAAGCTTCTCCTGGCCCTGGTCCTTCTGCTGACCCTGACGGGGTATAGCGCGGAAGGCAATATGGTCATAAACTCGCGTCAAGGGGTCGCGCCGATTTCGGCGGAATGCCGCCCGGATCTGACCCAGCGCGAAGCAAGATCACATCGGGGTTACCCGGTTCGTTTCCTGGAAATTCTCGCCCGATCCGTGTTTATCTACACTGATCCGTTTGGGCTTACATCGTTCGATGATCCTTCTTTTTCTTGGGT
>ERZ795054.2762-NODE-2762-length-14498-cov-4.924462_pt1 | contig 14498 bp, 14 predicted proteins | sample MGYA00375138_ERZ795054 | MGnify/ENA primary metagenome ERZ795054 (study PRJEB30183, sample SAMN05720215) | anaerobic digester metagenome | isolation source: active sludge of municipal wastewater-treating anaerobic digesters | place: USA | collected 2014-12-23 ...
TTAGTGATCCGGTGGTTCCGAATGGAAGGGCCATCGCTCAACGGATAAAAGGTACGCCGGGGATAACAGGCTGATCTCCCCCAAGAGTTCACATCGACGGGGAGGTTTGGCACCTCGATGTCGGCTCATCGCATCCTGGGGCTGAATAAGGTCCCAAGGGTTGGTCTGTTCGCCCATTAAAGCGGTACGTGAGCTGGGTTCAGAACGTCGTGAGACAGTTCGGTCCCTATCTGTTGTGGGCGCAGGATATTTGAGAGGAGCTGTCCCTAGTACGAGAGGACCGGGATGGACAAACCCATGGTGTCCCAGTTGTCGCGCCAGCGGCATAGCTGGATAGCCAAGTTTGGACGGGATAACCGCTGAAAGCATCTAAGCGGGAAGCCCCCCTCAAGATAAGATATCCCTTCTGGTGGAGACATCAGAACTGAAGACCCCTTGTAGACTACAAGGTTGATAGGTCAGGTGTGTAAGCATAGTAATATGTTTAGCTAACTGATACTAATCGGTCGTGCGGCTTGGCCATAATTAATTAAAATTTGGCGCTCTCGATATGCAATTGTTAATAATACCTGAGAATATATCTCGGTGGTTATAGCGGAGAGGACCCACCCGTTCCCATTCCGAACACGGAAGTTAAGCTCTCTTGCGCCAATGGTACTGCTCGGGCGACCGTGTGGGAGAGTAGGTAGCTGCCGGGATAAATATTGAAACCCCTCCATTTCTGGAGGGGTTTTTTGTTTGAAACGGTCTTTGCACTGTGTTATGGAAGATACCACAACAATAAGCGTATCAAGGAGCAGAGTTATATGTCCGGTCATTCAAAGTGGAGTACCATCAAAAGAAAAAAAGGCGCCATCGATGCCAAAAGAGGTAAGATATTCACCAAACTGATAAAGGAAATCAGTCTTGCCGCACGCCTGGGCGGCGGTGACCCGGAAGGTAATCCGCGCTTGAGGGCAGCAGTCCTTGCTGCCAAAGACGAGAATATGCCTAAGGATAACATCGACCGGGCCATTAAAAAAGGCGTCGGTGCGGCGGAAGGCGGCGTCAATTACGAAGAATTGACATACGAGGGTTACGGACCCGGTGGCGTTGCGGTGTTGGTCGAAGTCATGACGGACAACAAGCAACGGACAGTCGCCGAAATCCGGCATATTTTCTCCAAAAGTGGTGGAAACCTTGGTGAAAACGGTTGCGTCGCCTGGATCTTTGAGAAAAGAGGCACCATCTCTATCGACAAGAAGGTCATCGACGAAGAAAAACTGATGGAAATCGCTCTGGAGGCGGGAGCCGATGATGTCCGGGATGAAGGAGACGAGTACATGGTCGTGACGGACGTTTCCGCTTTCGAAGACGTCAAGTCGGCCATTGGAGCGCAGAAGATCGCCTGGTTGGAGGCCAAAATCAACATGATTCCCCAGAATGAAGTCAAGCTTGATGTGGGTAAGGCGGAATCGATGCTCAAAATGATGGAAAAGCTGGAAGACAACGACGACGTCCAGAACGTGTACGCCAACTTCGACATTGATGACGAGGTCATGGAAAAGCTGAATATGGATTAGAAAGGCTTATTTAACGAGAAGGAACCTTAAACGTTTATTATCATTATCATGAAGATACTGGGGATCGATCCGGGTTTCCATGTAACGGGATACGGTTTAATTGAAAAGGTCAAGGGGCAACCGGTCCATATCCTCCACGGTGAGATCAAACTGCCGAGAAACGAAATCCTCTCCGGGGGGCTCCTGCGTATCCACAGGATACTCATCGATATTATAAGAGAAAACAAACCGCAGGCCCTGGCGGTGGAAGATATCTTCTACGGGAAAAATATCAAGAGTCTCATCAAACAAGCCCATGTCCGGGGTGTAACCATTCTGGCCGGGGCCGAGGAGGGTGTGCCGGTTTTTGAGTATTCGCCCCTCGAGGTCAAAAGTGCGGTGGTAGGTTACGGCCGGGCGGAAAAGGTTCAGGTGCAGAAGATGATCCAGGCCATCCTGAATCTGCCGGAGCCGCCTCCCACGGACGCCTCCGACGCGTTGGCCGTGGCCGTTTGTCACATGAATTTTCAGAAGGGAATCCCTGTTTAGTGATCGCTCGCATCAACGGCACCCTCATTCACAAAACACCGGTTTCGCTGGTGGTCGAAGCGGCGGGCGTGGGTTACGAGGTCTTCGTGCCTCTGACAACCTTTTATGAGCTGCCAGATGAGGGTGAAAACGTCGTGCTCCACGTCTACATGCAAGTGCGGGAGGATGCCATTACCCTCTTCGGCTTCATCTCCCCGCGGGAAAAGGACATTTTTCAACTCCTGATCACCGTCAACGGCATCGGTCCCAAACTGGCCATGAACATTCTTTCCGGCACCGAGCCGGGGGAGTTGCTCCGCTCAATCGCCCGGGGCGACCTGAATCGTCTGGTCCGCATTCCGGGTGTGGGAAAAAAGATGGCGGAGCGGATCATCTTTGACCTGCGGGACAAAAAAGTGATCGATGTGCCGGAAGCCGTCGCCGGGGAAAAACCGCTGCCGGCCGATCTGGAGGCGATCCGCGAAGACGCCCTGTCGGCCCTTATCAATCTGGGCTACAAAAACCAGGTGGTCAACGATGCCTTGGACCGGGTCTTCCGTGAAGAGCATGCCGGAGAGATATCTCTGGACGTGATGCTGAAGAAAACCCTCAAAATGCTGGCAAACTGAATTTTGTTTGTCCAATGGAAAGTTGAACAGCATGGGAGCCATTAAAAGAGAATCGGTCATCACGCCGTCGCTTTTGGAAGAGGAAGAGGGCGAAGAGTTATCGCTGCGTCCGAGGATGCTCGCGGAGTACATCGGTCAGGAGAAGGTCAAGAAAAACCTGGCGCTTTTTATCGATGCGGCAAAAGGACGGAAAGAAGCCCTGGATCATGTCCTCCTCTACGGCCCACCGGGGTTGGGCAAAACCACCCTGGCCTACATCGTTTCCCATGAACTTGGGGTGGACATCAAGGTCACCTCGGGGCCTGTCATCGAGCGGCCGGGCGACCTGGCGGCGATTCTCACCAACCTTCACGAGCACGATATCCTCTTCATCGATGAAATCCATCGCTTGTCCCATGTGGTCGAGGAAATCCTGTACCCCGCCATGGAGGATTACCATATCGATATCCTTATCGGTCAGGGGCCATCGGCCCGGTCCATGAAGCTGGAAATTCCCCACTTTACTCTGATCGGCGCAACGACCCGAGCGGGACTTTTGACCTCGCCGCTCCGGGACCGCTTCGGCATCAGCTTTCGCTTTGATTTCTATACACCGGACGAACTGGCGGTTATCGTGAAAAGATCGGCACAGATCCTCGACATTGCCATCGACAAAGACGGCGCCCTGGAACTGGCGTGCCGGTCGCGGGGCACCCCCCGGATCGCCAATCGCCTTTTGAAGCGTGTTCGGGATTACGCCCAGGTCAAGGCCGACGGGGAGATCAACCACGACGTAGCCGTGGCGGCCCTGGAGCAGTTTGAAGTGGACGAACGGGGTTTCGATCAGATGGATCGGACCATTCTTTTAACCGTGATCGACAAGTTCAGCGGCGGTCCCGTGGGCATCGAGAACCTTTCTGCCGCCATCGGTGAGGAAAAGACGACCCTGGAGGATGTCTATGAACCTTACCTGATTCAGGAAGGCTATCTCCAGCGCACGGCGCGAGGCCGGGTGGCGACGAAACTGGCCTACGACCATTTCAGCCGCGTTTGGCCGTGCCAGTTGCAGAAAGAGCTTTTTTGATTGAGCGATGAAAGGTAAAACACTTCGGTCATCATGAAAATCCTGCTTCACATCTGCTGCGGTCCCTGTACGATCTATCCCCTTCAGCATCTCAGAGCCGCCGGACATGACATCACGGGTTTTTTCTACAACCCGAACATCCATCCCTATGCCGAGTATCGGAAGCGTCTGGAAACGCTGCAGGTCTTTGCCCGGGAGGAGGCTTTGGCGCTCGATATCGAACCGGGTTATCCGGTGGAGCGTTATTTTCGGCGGGTGTCCTTTGATGAGGAAAATCGCTGTCGCCATTGTTATGAAGAGCGGTTGGCGGTTGCGTTTTCCCGGGCGGTGGAAAAAGGGGTGGACGCCCTGACGACGACGCTTCTGTACAGCCGGTATCAGAAACATGATCTGATTGTAAAGACGGCGGAAAGCCTGTCTGCACAATACGGATTGCCTTTTTTCTATCATGATTTTCGTGAAGGCTGGCAGGAGGGTATCCGGTTATCCAAGGAGCGGTCGATGTACCGGCAGCCTTACTGCGGCTGTATTTTCAGTGAAAGAGAACGATTCTGCAAAAATTGATTTTCCGGATGGTCTTGTTCGCACTCCCACTCATTTCTGATAAAAAACATGGAGATAACCGGTAGATGCTGCGGAAGGAATGCCACGCATTGCATGAAAATGTGTTTTAAAAGACACAGCATCATGGACGCACCCTAACTCAGTGGAGAAGGCAATAAAAATAAGTTTAATAGAATTAAGTACATAAGGAATATAAATTAATTATAAGCGATCTCGCCGACTGGTATGCTTTTTGTAATCTCAATTTTTAGAAATGAAACGAGAGGATAAGCCGGTTCTGGCCCGCCGGGGGAAAGGGTTACAGCCGGAAAGTGGAAGACGGTTTATGTATTTACAGAGAACAATTCAGAATCAGGTAAGCTGCTCCAGTGTCGGTCTGCACACTGGCCGGAAAATCAGCATGACTGTCAAACCGGCCGGGGTGAACGAAGGCATTACGTTCATCCGGCAGGATGCTGCGGGAGAGAATAAATACATCAAGGCCTCCATCGAAAACGTCTCCGATACCACGTTGGCGACCACCATTGGCAATAACGGCAACTCCATTTCAACGATTGAGCATCTCCTTTCCGCTCTCCGGGGAATGGGAATCGATAATGCGGTGATCGAAATCGACGGACCGGAAGTCCCCGTCATGGACGGCAGCGCCCAGCCTTTTGTTAATCTGATTAAAAATGCAGGCATCCGCGAACAGGATCGGGGCAAGCAGTTTCTGGTCATAAAAAAACCCGTTTCGGTGTCGGACGGCGAGAGCTGGGCTGAGCTTTTGCCGGCGTCCAAGTTTAAGATTACTTATGAGATAGAGTTCAGTCACCCCCTCATCGGCAGGCAGGTGTACGACCTGGATCTGTCGGAGGCTGCCTATGAACAGGAAATTTCGTTTGCCCGGACTTTCGGTTTCTTGAAGGATGTGGAGTATCTCCAGGCACGTGGTCTGGCTCTGGGGGGATCGCTGAAAAACGCCGTTGTGCTGGACGATGTCAAGATTATAAATAAAGAAGGTCTGCGCCATCCCGAAGAATTCGTCAAACACAAGATTCTCGATGCCATCGGCGATCTGTACCTGATCGGGATGCCCATCCTGGGTCATTTCAAGGCGTTCAAATCCGGTCACAAGCTGCACTTCATGCTGTTGAAGGCATTGCTGGCGCAGCCGGAGAGCTGGGAGATCATCCGTTACTACGAAAATAAATCCCTGGGAGATAAGTATCTTTCACCAGCCCCGCCGGTCGTGGAAGTGGTCGATTCGGCGCACCTGTAAAACCCTTGACCTCCGCATCAAGTCGTCCCGTGGTTTTCACCTGCCGTAAATAGCGCTTGCTTTTTGGGGATTAGTTTCTTAGAAAAAGCAATCCATTATTAATCCGGTAAGGGTCATTGTGAAGCCCATGGGGATGATCGAAACGCGTAAATTCATTCGTCTTGCTGCAGTTTTGCTCCTGTCATTGTTTCTGCTGTCCTGCGCCAATAGCGGGCGCATCAATGACGTGATGGTCATGGATGACACCCGCGACATCCTGGTTTACGCCCGGCTCCAGAGTCTGCTGAAGGAAGATACGGAAAAGATGATTCACGCGGGCGTCGCCGTTTCCTGTACCTTCTATGTCAATTTTTATCAGCAAAGATCTTCCTGGTTCGACCACCGTCTTTCCAGCCAGGTGGTGCGCAACACCATCAAATACGACAACATCAAGAAAAATATTTACGTCAAAACGCACCTCAACGGGAAAGTAATCGATGCTGCGCAGTTCACCGACTTTGACAGCGCAGTGTCCAGCCTGATCGATCTGAACGGCATCTCCGTCGCCCATGTCGGCAAGCTGCGTAAGACGGAAAAGTATTATGTCGAGATCAAGGCGAAGGTTGGAAAGGCTGAGCATTTCGGCTTCGTTCGCTATATCATGTTATTCCTGCCGTTCATGGAAATGGAGACGCCCTGGTACCGGAAGGAGTTCGTTTGGAAAGATTGAAAGAGCCTGTCGGCCAGAATCAGATGGATATCCGGGAAAAGAGGAGAAGAAAAAGAGAGCGCATCCTCATCATTATGACGGTTATCGTCATTGCCTTCCTGACCTATGCCGGTAACCAGTTTTTCCAGAAACAGGCCGACTGGGGCGCCGCGAACAACATCTTCTTCGTCGGTCTTCTCAATATCAATATCATCCTGATTCTTTTTCTGATTTTCCTCATCGTCCGCAATGTCGTCAAACTGGTTTTTGAAAGACGCCGGGGGATCCTCGGTTCCAAATTGCGGACCAAGCTGGTGACGGCCTTCGTCAGTCTGTCCCTGATTCCGACCGTTATCCTGTTTTTCGTCTCCATCAATTTTCTGTCCAACAGTATTGAAAACTGGTTCAGCGTTAAAATTGGCGATGCCCTTAACCAAACCCTTGATTTGGCTCATATCCATTACCAGCAGACAGAGGAACAGGCCAAATACTATGCCCGGCAGATCGCTTCGGATATTACCCTGAATCAACTCTACGATCTAGAAAGAACGGATTTTCTTGTTAATCTCGCCCAGTTGAAGCAGAAAAATTTCAAGCTTGGCTATCTTAGGATCACTTTCGATAATCGTGACAAGGACGTTGTCTTTCAGGACGCCGCTTTCCCCGGCGTGCCTGCCGATATCTTTACCGCCAAGGTCCGGGAGGATCTCTATGCCGGTAAGGATATTGCCATCGTTAAACCGTCGAACTCCGGGGATCTCATCAATGTGCTGGTGCCCATTTACTCACATGTCAGCCCATATGAGGTCATCGGATACGTCTTTGTCGGCGCTCTCATTCCCAAGAATATTGTGGACAAAATGGCCGTTGTTTCCAACACATCGGAAGCCTACAGTCAGCTGCGCCTGTTCAAGACGCCGATCAAGTTGAGCTATATCATCACCTTGTCCATCGTCACGCTGCTCATCATCTTTTCCGCAACCTGGTTTGGCCTGTTTCTGGCGAAGGGTATCACCGAACCCATTCAGGATCTCGCGGAGGCGACCCATAAAATCGCCGAGGGCAACCTGGACCATCAGATCAATATCGTTGCGGAGGATGAAATCGGTGTTTTAGTGGACTCCTTCAACCAGATGACGAGGGATCTGAAAAAAAGCGACGAAAATTTGCAGTTGGCCAATGCCGACCTGGTGGAGCGGCGAAAATACATGGAGGCGGTCCTGCTCCATGTTTCCGCCGGTATTCTTTCCCTGGACAAAGACGGCGTGGTGACGACCATTAATCGGGCAGCGGAGGTCATGCTGAATATTCAGGCAGGCAATGTGCTCCACCGTCCCTGCGCCGAGTTGCTGGCGGCGGAGAATATGTCCGTGATCAATGAACTGCTTGAAGATGCCCAGATCAGCGGGCGCGGCGTCGTGGAAAAGCAGGTGGAACTTCTCATTCGTGAGCGCCCCCTGACCGTGCTGGTCACCATCACGGTGATTCACGAAACCACAGGGGAGAATCTGGGCATGGTCATGGTTTTCGAAGATTTGACCCAGCTGCAGAAGGCGGAACGGGCAGCCGCCTGGCGAGAGGTTGCGCGTCGGATGGCCCACGAGATCAAAAATCCCCTGACACCGGTCCAACTTTCCGCTCAACGCCTGCAGAAACGTTACAGTGACAAACTGGGCGACGACAGCCAGGTGTTCCGGGAATGCACGGACACCATCATCAATCAGGTCGAGGTGCTCAAGAACCTGGTGAACGAGTTTTCGCGCTACGCCCGGATGCCTGTGACCAACCCTGTTCTGAATGACCTGAACGAGACGGTAAACGATCCGATTCTCCTGTTCCAGGATGCTCATAAGGAGATTACATTCACCTTTAACCGGGGCGACGGTATTCCGCCCTTGTATCTCGACGCCGAGCAGATCCGGCGCGTCATGGTGAATCTCCTGGATAATGCCGTGGCTGCCATGAGCAAGGCGGAGGGACAGATTGAAGTGACGACCGCCTACGATGCTGCGTCAAGAAAAGCCCGGGTGTCCGTGACCGACAACGGCTGTGGCGTGCCGCCCAGCCATACGATGAAAATATTCGAACCCTATTATTCGACCAAAAAATCCGGCACCGGTTTGGGTTTGGCCATTGTCAACTCCATTATTGCCGATCATAATGGCGCGGTGACGGTCCAGGCCAATTTGCCGGCAGGGACGGTGGTGACTTTTGAACTGCCCGTTCCCGAAATTTCTGCCGAGCAGGAATACGGCAAGCAAATTGCAAGTGTTTGAACGGTATTGAGATTTCCGATTGCCCCGGAATCAAATTTCCGGGAGATGTGAGATAAGCGCGATGAAAAGAACCGTACTGGTTGTTGACGACGAAGAAAGTATCTGCAGTTCCCTCAGGGGGATTCTGCTCGACGAAGGTTACGAGGTCCTGACCGCAAACAGCGGCGAGGAAGCCATCAAGGTCATCGACGAGGAGCTGCCTAATCTGGTCCTTCTGGACATCTGGCTTCCGGGTATGGACGGCATCGAGACGCTGAAGCAGATCCGCGCCGACCATTCCCAGATCCGGGTGGTCATGATGTCCGGCCACGGCACCATCGAGACCGCCGTGAAGGCGACGAAGCTCGGCGCCTTCGATTTCATCGAAAAACCTCTCTCGCTGGAAAAGGTGATCCTGGTGGTGGATCATGCCCTGGACATGGTCCGTCTGGAAGAGGAAAACCTCATCCTGAAACAAAAGGTCGTCCACGATTACGAGTTGACCGGTGAAAGCGAACCGATTACGGCACTGAAGGAAATGATCGACATTGTAGCGCCTACCAACGCCTGGATTCTGATCATGGGCGAAAACGGGACGGGGAAGGAACTGGTGGCGCGATCCATCCACCGGAAAAGCAAACGGGCCAATCGTCCCTTTATCGAAGTCAACTGCGCGGCCATTCCGGAAGAGTTGATCGAAAGCGAATTGTTCGGTCATGAAAAGGGTGCCTTCACAGGGGCGACGGCAGCCAAACGGGGCAAGTTCGACCTGGCCCACGAGGGGACGATTTTTCTCGATGAAGTGGCGGACATGAGTCTCAAGGCCCAAGCCAAGATTCTCCGGATTCTCCAGGAAAAGAAATTCGAGCGCGTCGGGGGGACCAAGCCCATTTCCATGGATGTCCGGGTCCTGGCGGCGACGAACAAGGAGCTGGAAAGGGAAATGGAATCGGGGCGGTTCCGTCAGGATCTATACTACCGGCTGAACGTGATTCCCCTGGTGGTGCCGCCGCTGCGGGAACGGAAGGAAGACATTCCCGTTTTGGTGAAGCGCTTCCTGAAAGATTTCGCCCAGCGGGAGGGGGAGATAGAAAAGACCATCACCGATGACGCCCTGGCGCTTTTTCAGGACCATGACTGGCCGGGTAATGTCCGGGAGCTGAAGAATTTCACGGAACGTCTGGTCATCATGACGCCGGACCTGACCATTACCGAAAAGGAGATCCCTTCCCTGGAGAAGGAAATCCACGGCGAGGGTGCGGAAGAACTGTTGAAAATGGCCGATTCCTACCGGGAAGCCAAGATCGACTTCGAGAAGAGTTTTATCGCCCGCAAGCTCCAGGAATTCGACGGCAACATCTCCAAGACGGCGGAGGCTATAGGCCTGGAACGCAGCAACCTGCACCGGAAGATCAAAGCCTACGGCCTGGAAACGAAGGGGGATTGAAGCGATAAAGTATTGAATGATATCAGTATGTTGCATCATGTGACGCCGAAAAAACCTGCATGGATGTCCCCGAGTTTCCCGAGTTTTGAGTTTCCCCAAGAATCTTGTCCCTCAGGTATCAGTTTTCTCTAAGATTTCTCCCTGTGGTCAAATGAAAAAAACGACTTAAGAATCTTTACTTTGCCGGTGCATTAAATTCCTTCAGCTTTTCGCGGAGATAGGTTTCCGACCTGACCAGTTTTCCATCCGGCAATCTGATCAGATAGGATTTCCCTGTCACGAATGACTTGGATGCACACAGGCGGATAAAATCGTCTGCAGTCTGAACCCGACGGCCGACCTTATCGCGCTTCATTTTCAAGTGTTCCGCGGCGTCCTTGCCGTCATACTCGGAGCCGTTCCGGATGAATTTCGCGCCCGTTAAATGCTCGACCGAAGAGATCAGAAAGTCGATCTTATGCTTTTCCACAGGGTCCTGCGCCATGGCTGCTCCCGCAAAGAGTAACAAACCGGACAGGACCGCAGCGAGAATGTTTTTCATGCCTCGAGGGTGTTTCAATTTTTGACGTACCCTGCTGCAAAACCGGAAAGATGACGGGTGCCAGTCTTCTACGCCGTTTCATCCGACAAAACGCCGATGGTGATGGGCGGCCTCTTATTCGCCTTGCTATTCATGTAATTGCATACAGTGGTTAAGTGACATGCCACCGGTCCGTATAATATTCGCTTGTAAAAAGTGGCCGTCATCGACATGCTGAACTCTTTCAGGTAATTAGCCCCGTTTCGGCACTAAATTCCCCATAAAGTTAGCGTTCAGATCGAAGAGATCATGGTTACGGTTGTTATATCGGAGCGCCAGTGCTTTCAAATAAAGAGGGAAATATTCTTTGGAGACGCCGTGGTGTTTAATCAGCCGTTCCTTGGCCCAATTCCAGAATCCCTCTAAACCATTTTAATAGACTGTTCCGGAAGAGAAAAGATTTTTACGGTCGATCTTCATGTGTCGATATCCGCAAAACATCAGGCTGTCGCAACTCCTTAATTTATAAATGTAAACAACACTAAGTTAACTCACAAATTACCTAATACAAAGCAAGCAAATCAAAGGAACGCTTTGAGAAAAAAAGGCTTTCGTTGATGTGTGTATAAACAATCCCATGTCATTCCCCCGGTTTCCCGCGCACTATACCGAAGCGATTTTGTTCTTGTCAATGAAATATGTTGCGGTTTCGGGTGATAAATCTCACGTATCATTCGGTTTTTCGCTTCGCAGTTCCTTCAGGGAAAAACGGTTGAAGGGGAGGAAAACGAGCCCCAGGATCAGGGTTATGCCGACGGAGAGGGCATGATAAACCACGGCGAAGCTCAGGGCGTCGGCCTTGGCGAGTCCGAAGAGCGTCAGGGCCAAAATGCAGGCGTAATGCCAGTTGCCCACAAAACCGGGTGCCGTCGGGACGGCGATCCCCACGATCAGGATGAACATGAGGACGAAGGCGGCCAGGGGCGACAGGGTGTAACCGAAGGCAAGAAATAAGGCATAAATAACCAGCACATCGACAATCCAAACCAAAAGCGACAGCAAGAAAAGCCAGGCCAGTCTCTTCCCGTCGGTGATGACGGCAAAGCCGTCTATGAAGTGATCGATCAAACAGTTGAGCTTTCCGGCGTATCTTCTGCGCAGCAACGCGGGGAGCCATCTTTCCGCGCTCTTCAGTGCGTTTCGCCTGACGATGAGCAGGATGAAGCAGGTGACCGCCACCAGCGTGATGATCGCGATCAGAGAAACGGACCGGACCAGCCAGGGAGGAAGCGGAATCGAGGGAAACACCAGAGCCGCCATGAGCAGCAGGGCAAACATATCCAGGATCCGTTCGACGAGAATGGTGGCCAGAGCCGCCGCCATCGGCACGTCCTTCTTCCGGGAAATCAGAAGGGGCCTCACCAGCTCGCCCAGGCGGGCGGGAATGGCGACTACGGCTAGGAAACCCACATTCGTAATCGAAAAGAGGGTGAATGGATCGACGCGTGCGATGGGTTTCAGGATGCCCCCCCAGCGGATCGCGCGCAGAACCTGCATCAAAAGCATCATTGCCAGAGACAACAGGACATAGGACGGCCGGATGCCGTGAATCGCTTCGGCGACGGCTTGAAACTGCAGTCCGCGTAAAGAAAGGTAGACCAGAACAGCACTCAGGACGATACCCAGGATTATCTTCTTCATACCTGGCGAACCTGTTCCTCAACCCGCGGATGCATCCCGGGAGAAATAACCGATGATTTGTGCATGACTTCCGGTTTCTCCATGTGCGTGTTCATCTTCACCACGGCCTGTGCGCTGCTCTTTTTCACTTGTCGAACAGGAAAGATTGAAAAGCAATACATGGTGTAGTAAGTATTGGCAACTGGAAATTAAGCCATCATGCTTTTTATGCCCGGGCAACGCGCACAATGCCGGCGTCTTTTCACGCCCCTGACTGCACGTTCGGCTATGGTTCAGAAACCGGATTCTACCGGATGAATATATTTCAGGGAGGAATTTATGGAGATTTTCTTGATCACCCTTCAGGCGGTTGTCACCCTGCTCGGTATCGGCGTCCTTGGCTTCTGGATTATCGGACATCACCGCGCATCGGGCGAAACCCTCGGGTTTCTTTCCGCCCTGTCCATCGATGTAGCCGTGCCGTGCCTGGTTCTGGCCAGCCTGATCATCGATTTTTCACCCCAGAAAAACCCCGACTGGTGGCATATGCCCCTGTGGTGGCTGGGCTTTCTCGTCGTGTCCCTTTCACTGTCCCTCCTGTGCTCCTTGCTCGCCCGGCGGGAATACCGGGGGGAATTCGCCATGGGTCTTTTCTTTCAGAACGGCCTTTTCTTCCCTCTGATCATCGTGACAGGACTGTTCGGTACACAGAACCCCTATTTCGTGCCCCTGTTTCTTCTGGTCTTTCTTCATCCGACACTGATGTTCAGTACCTATCAATTCTTCTTCCCCCGGAAAGAGCAGGCTCAGGTTTTCAGCATGGCCCGGTTTTTCAATCCGGTGCTTGTTTCGACCATCGTCGGCATGGCCATCGCCCTGATCGGCATGCAGGCCTATGTACCCCACTTCGTCAAAACCATTTTCATCATGGTCGGCGCCATGGCTTCCCCTCTGTTCATGCTGATTCTGGGCGGCAATCTTTACCACGACATGATGTTGGAGGCGGGAGGGAAGAGAGCTTTTTACTACGGAGAGGTGATTAAGTTTTCTCTGGCCAAAAATTTTGTCTTCCCCCTGGTTGCCCTTGGGATCTTGATCCTCGTCAAACCGGCTTTTCCCGTGGCCCTGATCCTCATGCTGGAGGCCGCGGTGCCGCCTGTGACGGCGATACCCATCTTTGCCGAACGTTCAGGTGGAAACCGGGCCCTGGCCAGTCAATTTATTATCGGGAGTTTTCTGCTTTCCCTGATTTCCATTCCCATTGTTCTCTACCTCTTCAGCCTGTTCTTCCCGTTCCCGGGGTAGGGCAGGACAAGAAAAGAAAGGACGGCTAAGCAGTCCAGAAACGGGGCATCAGAGTCCGAGGAAGCGATTAGTTGACTTCCAGGCGCATCAACTGCGCCATTTTAACGGCCGGCCGTTCATCTATGCGGCGTCCGTCATGGTAGAAGGAGACCAGTTCCAGCTTGCCGTGAAGGGCCGCCGGGATGGCTACGTCGTCGGGGGTGATCGTGGCCCGTCCCAGGGATTTCCGGGTGGGCCATTGCATGGAGGCGTAACTCAGATAAACCAGCTTGGAGCAGTAAACCCGGTTGCGGGTTTCGACTTCGAAATTGAAGTCGTAAGGTTTTCCCACCTGGTGCAGAGCCCGGATGATCGTGCCGGCACGGTCCTCGCCGTTCTGATCCGGTTTGCGGAGAATGCCGATGCTGTCGATGTTCAGGAAATGTTCCAGGGTGTTCATCTCCACCCCAGACCGTAATGCCTCAACCACCGTTTTGCCTTTGCGAATTTCCTTATGATAACGGGTCACAATGGGATGGTTCCAGATCCCCATGTTTTTCAGTTCGGACTTCGTTCCGATCCAGAGCGCCGCGTGGCCCCAGTAACCGGGAATCAGTTTGTCCGTCAGCCGGAAAGGGGTCTTGTCCAGGAGGATATCTCCTGATTTCAGTATGTTGTGAATATCGAGCAGGACGTCTTTTCGCTGATAGAGCTTTCCCCGGCGGATTTCCACAAGACCGACGGTATTGCTGAAAACCATGCTGAGCAGATGCAAAACCTCACGCACCACGTCATTCCAGGTTTCCCCGATCATGCCGGGAATGAAGGGGACTCCCAGAACAAGCACCAAACCGACAAAGAGGGCATGGTATGCCAGGGCAAAACTCAGGGCATCGGTCTGGCCGAGGCCGAAAAACGGGAAGGCCGAAAGGCAGGCGCCAAGCAGCATGCCCGCAAAACCCGGCGCGGCCGGGATTAAGATTCCCGCAGATCGGAAGAGCGTCGTGTAGGGAAAGAGTGTTCATCACCGTGTAGATC
>ERZ795054.2765-NODE-2765-length-14480-cov-5.512860_pt1 | contig 14480 bp, 12 predicted proteins | sample MGYA00375138_ERZ795054 | MGnify/ENA primary metagenome ERZ795054 (study PRJEB30183, sample SAMN05720215) | anaerobic digester metagenome | isolation source: active sludge of municipal wastewater-treating anaerobic digesters | place: USA | collected 2014-12-23 ...
AAGTGACCCGGGCCGGACTGGCTCCGGGGGGGCTTGCCATCCGGGCGCCCCCCCGGCACCCCCCCACCTTCAATCTGACGTAAGTGACCCGGGCCGGACTGTAAGCCGGATTCTGTGGCCGGTCGGCTCGCGCCTTCCGGTCGGCGATCATTCCTCTGGGCCCGCGCCTCCCGGCGGGGCTCGAGCGGCCTACCCGGAAACGTCGCCTTTCGACGCGGGGGCGAGCCCCCCTTCCGTTCCCCTATTCGGCCTTGCTCCGCGTGGGGTTTGGCCTGCCGACCCCGTTGCCGGGGTTCGCGGTGCGCTCTTACCGCACCTTTTCACCCTTACCGCGGCCCCTCGCGGGAACCGAGGCGGTCTGTTTTCTGTGCCACTTTCCTTCGGGTTGCCCCGACCGGGATTTCCCCGGCACGCTGCTCGCTGGAGTCCGGACTTTCCTCCCCTCGTTCGGCGGTGCCGGGCGAGCGGCGATCGCCCGTCCGGCCCGGGTCGGCGACGAGGATACGCCACCGCCGCAGGCCGTCACGGGACGGCGCGAGGCCTGCGCCGGGAGGTGAAGAGGTTGACCCCCTTCGCCAGCTTCGGTACGCAGAGGAGGAAGAGCCCTCCGACGGCGACCGCGAGGACGAGGGCGACGAGAGGGAGGAAGATCGACACGATCGCCTGCAGGGCGGCGAGGATGTCCTCGGCGAGGGACAGGGCGAAGTTGGCGACGCCCGCCGTCAGCGCGGTGGAGGTGAGGCGCACGGTGCCCTTGACGACATGTGCGGCGAGCGCGATCACGCCGCCTCCCCCTCCGGCCAGAACCGTCATCGACGTCTCGGCGCCCGGTGCGACGGCGGCGACGGCGAGAAGGGCCCCTGCCGCCGGCCGGACGACCGTGTGGACGATGTCCCAGACGTGGTCGAGGCCCGGGATCTTGTCGGCGAAGAACTCGAGGACGTAGAGCGCGAGGAGGACCGACAGCGCCGCGGGCTCCGAGAGGAGCCGGGCGATCGCGCCCGGGAAGTCCTCCGGGAAGAGGCGGGCGATCCCGCCGTAGACGAGGAGAACGGCGTAGGCGTTCAGACCCGCTCCCGCCGCGAGACCCAGGCCCGTTCCGAAGTGCGCGATCGCCTCGACCACCGCGGGAGGATAGCGCCCGGGAGGGGCGCTCAGCGAGGCTTCGTCGCCGCGATCTCCGCGAGCGCCTTCGACGCCTTTCGGTTCGTCGGGTCGAGCTTGAGGACTTCCTTGAGCGCCTTGACCCGCCCCGTCTCGTTCCGCTCGGCGCCGAGCGCGTCGGCATACGCCAGCCAGACCTCGACGGAATCGGGGAGGTTCTCCGTCGCCCGGCGGAGCGTCTCCGTGGCCTGCCGGATCCACTTCGGGTTCCGGGCCTGGACCTTTGCGAGGAGCGTCCAGTACTCCGGCCGCTCGGGGTCGAACTCGACGGCCTGCCGGAGCATCTCGTAGGCCGGGAAGAAGTCCTCCATCTCGATCAGGGTCCGTGCCCGCTGGTAGTTCGCCTTGGCGACCTGCTTCTGCACCTCGCGCGTGGGCTCGCCGTACTGCACGGGCGCGGACATCCCCCCGCTCGCCCGCAGCCGGTCGTACTGCTGCCGCGACGTCGGGCTCGCGAACGACCGGTCGGCTTCCCGGATCTTCGCGAAGAGCGCTTCCAGCGCTTCGCCGGCGTCGGCGAGCGTCGACCGGAGGGCGTTGTCGGGGTGGAAGAGCCGCGCGCGCTCGTGGACCGCCCGCCGGAGGTCCGGGTCGGCCGCGTCCTCGGCGACTCCGAGCAGCTCGTAGGCGGTCGTCCAGTCGAGCCTGCGGTAGGCGTTCCAGACCGTCTTCGACTGCTGCTCGAGGAGCTCCGCGAGGCGCGGGCTCGGTGGCGTCCCGGCCACCTCCACGTTGAGGCTCTGGACGCCGGCCGGCGCCTGCTCGTCGGGCGGCCTCTTCCGGTCGACGACGGAGACGAGCCCGACGGAGATCAGCCGCTCGAGGATCCTCAGGTCGAGGCAGACGTCGGCGGCCCTCTTCGTCCCGTCGACGGCGTCCAGGGCCTCCGCCTCCTCCGCCGTGACGACGGCGCACTGGTATCGGAGGAGGAGGTCCGGCGAGAGGACGAGCTTCGACTGGGGATCGACCCGTGGGGCGACCCCGGCGACCGGCGGCCGTCGGCGGAGGCCCTCGAGGACGAGGCTCGCCGTCGACTGGTCGAAGGCGACGGGGAGATCGGGCGCCGACCCGAGCGTCACGACGCTGAACGTACCGGCGCTCCACTGGAACGACGAGTAGAGGACCATCTCGGCGAGGGCGCGAACGCAGGCGTCCGCGACGTAGGGCGCGACGGCTCCGGCGTCGCGCAGGGCGCTCGCCAGACCGCGCCCGGGATCCGCGAGGGCGCGTTCGAAGGCCGCGAAGAGGACGGACTCGTTCGCGAGGCCGAACGTGCGGAGGAGGTCGCCGACGTGCTGCGCCTCGCGATTCGAGGACGCCGAGACGAGCCGTCCCCTTCGGAACCAGAAGCTCCTCTCCTCCCCGCGATACGAGACGAGGACCTGCAGGTGCCTGCGCGAGGCGTAGGCGCTCCGGAGGACGTCGGCGAGCTCCGTCTTCTCGAGCGTGCCGCCCGAGAGCGAGCCGGTTCCGGGCTTCAGCGTGTCCATGTTCCGGCGATTCTAACGGCGGTCGCCGCCGGACGACGCGCGGAAGCGCTCGACGCGGGCGGCCACCGCCTTCCCGGCGGCCGCGGCGAGGGCCTCCGGGGAGGCGGCGAGGACGGCCTCGCCGTTCCCGAAGACCGTCAGGAGCCGCTTCACAGAGGCCGGACCCAGACCGGGAATCGCGAGGAGCGGGCTCTGGAGCGTCCTCCGGGAGCGGGCCCGCCGGTGGTGAGAGAGCCCGAAACGGTGGGCTTCGTCGCGGGCCCGCTGGAGCAGCTTCAGGCCGGCATTCCGCCGGGGGAGCGTGATGGGGAGCGAGCGGCCCGGTACGAAGAGCTCCTCCTCCCTCTTCGCCAGCCCGACCGCGGGAAGCTCGATCCCGACCCGGTCGAGCGCGGCGAGGGCCGCCGACAGCTGCCCCTTGCCGCCGTCGATGACGAGCAGGTCGGGAAGCGGCTCCCCCTCGGCGCGCCGGCGCTCGTAGCGCCGCGTCACGGCCTCGGCGATCGACGCGAAGTCGTCGGGCACCGGCCGCTCGATCCGGAAGGCCCGGTACTCGTCCTTCGCCGCCGTCCCGTCGACGAAGACGACGCAGGAGGCGTAGGTGTCGCTTCCCTGGAAATGCGAGATGTCGAAGCACTCGATGCGGGACGGCCGGCGATCGAGGTCGAGCGCCTTCGCGAGGGCGAGCGTCGCCTTCTCCCCCGCTTCGCGAGTCGTCCGGAAGCGCCGCACGTGGCTCGTACGGGCGTTGTCCCGGGCGATCCTCACGCGGTCGAACGCGGCGCCGCGCTTCGGGGTCCGGATGGCGACCTTCGTCCTCCGCCGGTCCGACAGCCAGGCCTCGAGCGGCTCGAGCGCCTCCTCCGCGACCTCGAGGGGGAGGTGGACCTCCCGCGGCAGGAACGTCGTCGCGTCGTAGTACTGCGACAGGAGCGCGACCCAGAACTCCTCCGGTTCGACCTCTCCGAGCCCTTCCCAGAAGAGCTCCCTCGAGTCGAGGACCGCCCCGCCGCGGACGTGGAGGACGGAGACCGCGACGTTCCCGCCGTCGGCGAAGTCCCCGAACACGTCGACGTCCTCCCCGGCGAGCGACTGGACGCGCTGCTTCTGCGCCAGCTCCTCCACGGTCCGGAGGCAGTCCCGGTAGGCGGCGGCCATCTCGAACTGCTCCGCCCCGGCCGCCGCGTCCATCTTCGCGGCGAGGCGCGGCGACAGCTCCTCGTTCCGTCCCGAGAGGAAGAGAACGACGTCCCGGACGGCGTCGTCGTACGCCGCCTTCGTCGTCAGGCCCGCGACGCACGGGCCGAGGCAGGCGTGCATGTCGTGGTAGAGGCAGGGGCGCGGCAGCGTGCCGTCGATCTCGATCCGGCAGGTCCTCACCTGGAACATCCGCTGCACCATCCTCATCGCCCCGCGGCAGGTGCGCGCCGGCAGGAACGGCCCGAAGTAGCTGTGCCCGTCCTTCAGGACGCGCCGCGTCACGTGCGCGCGCGGCCACTCCTCCCCCGTCGTCACCTTGATGTACGGGTACGTCTTGTCGTCCCGCAGCAGAATGTTGTAGCGGGGCTTGTGCTTCTTGATGAACGCGTTCTCGAGCGCGAGCGCCTCGCTCTCGGTGTTCGCGACGACCGTGTCGATCGTCTCGAACTCCGCGAGGAGCGCCTCGGTCTTCGGGTGCTTCGGCCCGGCCGCGAAGTACGACGCGAGGCGCTTCCGGATCGACCGCGCCTTGCCGACGTAGAGGATCTTCCCCTTCGCGTCGCGGTAGAGGTAGATCCCGGGCTGATCGGGATACGAAGAGAGGTCGGGAGAGGCGCCCACGGGAGGATTCTAGGGAGCCGGCGCGCCGGCCGGCGTCGTCAGAGGGCCTTCCCGAGCTTCGACGCGATGGTCGAGACCTTCACGTAGCCGAAGAACCGGCCGCTCGCGAGGAGACCGAGGCCGTCCGCCACCCGGGTCCGGGCGTCGCGCGCGTAGAGGACGCCGAAGGCCTTCCGCATGAACTGCTGAAAGGCCCCGTCGTACGGGTACCACCAGGGGGCCGACGGGGAGGCGTGGAGGTCCACGCTGACGTGCTTCACGTTCACGAGCTCCCGGAGGCCGTGGACGCCATGGCTCCGCCCGATCCCCGACTTCCCGAGACCGCCCCACGAGGCCGTCGGCTCGCCGAACGAGAAGAGGTGGTCGTTGATCGTGACCGTCCCGGCGCGGAGCTCCTCGACGAGCTTCCGCGCCGTCCGCGTCGAACGCGTCCAGCCGGAGGCCGTGAGAGCGAACTCCGAGTCGTTCGAGAGGGCGATCGCCTCGTCGAGGGAGTCGACGACCGCGATCGGCAGGACCGGCCCGAACGTCTCCTCCGTCATCACGCGCATCCCGTGGTGGACGTCGACGAGGACCGTCGGCGGGAACCAGTTCCCCTTCGCGGCCGGCCGCTCGCCTCCCGTCAGCGCCCGGGCCCCCTGCGAGATCGCCTCGCGCACCTGCCCGTCGACGAAGTCCCGCTGGTCGGCGGTCGTCATCGGCCCGAGGTCGGTCGCCTCGGCGAGGGGGTCGCCCTGCCGGAGCCGCCGCGTCTTCTCGACGACCCGGGAGACCAGCTCGTCGGCGATCTTCCGGTCGGCGTAGACGCGCTCGATCGAGCCGCACGCCTGCCCGGCGTTCGCGAAGGCGCCCCAGACGAGCCCGCTCGCCGTCCTCTCGAGGTCGGCGTCGGACGCGACGACGGCCGCGTCCTTCCCGCCCAGCTCGAGGACGAACGGGGTGACGTTCCCGGCGGCCCGCCGCATCACGTGCCGGCCCGTCTCGACGGAGCCGGTGAACAGGATCTTGGCGATGGCGGGGTGCTCGAGCAGCCGGTCGACGTCGGACCCGGTCGCCGGGACGACGTTGACGACTCCGGGCGGCCGGCCCGCCATCCGGCAGAGCTCCCCGATCGCCAGTCCCGTCCGCGGCGTGGCCGAGGCGGGCTTGAGGACGACGGTGTTGCCGGCGGCGAGGCACGCGGCGACCTCCACCATCGGGATCGCGAACGGGAAGTTCCACGGCGTGATCACCGCGATGACGCCGAGAGGCTCGAAGCGGTCGGAGGCCGCCTTGTGGGCGAAGAGGAGCTGCTCGTAGTCGACCGGCTTCTCCGCGAGGAGCTCCTCCGCGTGTCGGGAAAGGTACCGGAGCGCGTCGGCGGCGGGCACGAGGTCGAGGGCGCGCGCTTCGGCGACGGGCTTCCCCTGCTCGGCCGCCACGAGCCGCGCGAGGTCATCGTGCGAGCGCCGGACCGCCTCGAGGAGGGCTTCGAGGTGCCTTCGGCGCTCCTTCGGGCTCCGCGCCCCCCAGTGGAGGAAGGCCTTCCGCGCCGCGGCGACGGCGGCGTCGATCTCCTCGGCCCCTCCGCGCCTCACCTCGGCGAGCGGGGCCCCGGTGGCCGGGTTCCGCGTGACGAACGCCCTCCCCGTCTCGACGTCGAGCCCGTCGATGATCGGCCCGGCCGGCGGGGAGAAGCGCCTCAAATCATCGCTCCGCGCGTGATCTTCTCGACGTGCCTGCGATAGAAGGCGACGAGGTTCTGCACGTAGTCGGTGAAGGGCGGGCAGGAGACGTCGAACCGTGCGAGGTCGGCCGCGGCCTGGGACGAGTCGTAGCGGGCCGGGTGGTCGAAGTACTCGACGGTGACGGCCGGCATCCCGAACCAGTCCTGGATCGGCTTCGGCGAGAAGAGGAGCTTCGCGACCACGGCCGGGACGGGAACATAGACGAACTGCTTGCCGAGCGCCTTCGCGAAGAGCTCCTCGATCTCGAACGCGGAGAGCGGTCGCGGGTCGGTGAGGTGGTACGTCTTCCCGATCGACCCCTCCCACGTCGAGAGGCGCGCGATCGCCTCGAGGACGAAGTCGACGGGGACGAGGTTCACCGGGTTCGTCCCCGTGCCGACCTTCACGAAGACGCCGGGCGACGGGAGCTGGCGCATCGCGTTCAGCGCGAAGTAGGGACCGTCGAACTTCGCCGTCTCGCCGGTCCTCGAGTCGCCGACGACGATGGCGGGGCGGTAGGTGGCGGTCGGGAGAGCGCTCCCTCTCACCGCCTCTTCCGCCAGGAACTTCGTCTCCTCGTAGTAGTTCTTGAACGACTGCCCCACGTCGAGGTCCGTCTCGCGGAAGAGCCCGACGGCCGTGCCCGAGACGTAGGCCGTGGAGACGTAGTCGAAGCGGTGCAGGTGCGGACACTCCTCGAGGAACGCCAGGACGTTCCGGGTCCCCTCCACGTTGATCCGCATCCCGACCTCGCGAGGGACCGCCAGGTCGTAGACGGCCGCGAGGTGGTAGCAGCCGGTCAGCTTGCGGTGGAGGACTCGGGCCTCCGTCTCTCCGATCCCGAGGCCCGGCGCCGTGATGTCTCCGACGACGAGCTCGATCCGTCCCGCCGTTCCCGGGTGCGCCTCGGCCAGCTGGGCGACCGAGGAGCGCGCGAGATCGAGGAACTTCTCCTGCACGAGACAGTGGAAGAGGGTGTCGGGCTCGAGCTCCAGGAGGCGCGGGATGAGCCGCGCGCCGATGAAGCCCGGGAACCCGGTGAAGAGGACGACTCGGGACGGGGCGGGGTTCGCGCTCGCTTTCTTCCTGGCCATACCGTGCCTCTCTTCCCGACAGTCTAGAGCGATTTCTGCAATGCGGCGTCGGTCCGGAGCCTCTGCCGAAACGCCTCGATCGCCCGGAGCATCGCGGGAGGCCGGGCGCACTCCTCGCCGTCGAGGGAGAGGACCGGCGCCGCGGTCGTGAGCGAGCCGAGGAGGAAGCTCCCCGCGAGGAGCTCCTCCCGGCCGACTCCCCTCCGCTCCCCCGCGCCTTCGAGGAACGCCTCGGCCGTCACGGAAGGGAGGCCTCCCGGGCCGAGCCCGGCGAGGCGGCCCCCGTTCCAGGCGACGAGCGCCGTCGAGCTCCCCTCCACGTAGACGTCGCCGTCCCGGAAGAGCGCCTCGTCGCACCCCGCCTTCCGGGCGTGCCTGAGCGCGGCGACCGCGCCGAAGTAGCTCGTCGACTTGAAGCCGGACGAGTCGCGTCGGAACCGCTCGGGCGCCGTCAGCGCCCGGGAGCCGGCGCGCCGCGCCAGGGTGTTTGGCGGAATGGGCCGCACCGACGCGTCGAGCCTCCAGGAGGCCGGCTCCTCCACGTCGTGGCCGATGGCGATCCAGGAGAGCCGCAGGGAGCGCTCCTCGTCCCCCTCCGCGATCCCGGCGAGGGCGGAGCGCGCCGCCGATTCGACGGCGTCGCCGGAGGGGGCCGGCAGCTCGAGCGCCTCGAGCGTCGCGAGCAGCCTGCGCAGGTGCGCCTCCCAGAGAACGGCGCGGCGACCGACGACGAGGAGCGTCTCGAAGAAACCGAAGCCGCGCTCGACGACGGGCGCGTCGTAGGGGATCGGGTCGGGGCTCATCACACCTCGCTCTCGCCCGCCGCCGCGGCGAGCGCCCGGAAGAACTCTCGGGACTTCGTCTCGGATTCCTCCCACTCGTGCCGCGGGTCGGAGTCCCAGACGATCCCTCCCCCCGCATGGTAGGCGACCGCCCCCCCCGAGACGATCGCTGTCCGGATCGCCACGTTCAGGACGGCGGTCCCGTCGCCGCGGACGAAACCGGCGGCGCCGGTGTAGGGCCCCCGGGGCGCGGGCTCGAGCCTGCGGATGAATCCGAGGGCCGACCGCTTCGGCGCCCCCGTGATCGACCCGGCCGGAAGGGTCGCGAGGAGGAGGTCGGAGAGACCTGCCCCCGGCGCGAGCGATCCGGCGACCGTCGACTCCAGGTGGTGAAGGTGGCGGTAGCTCTTCACGCGGCGCAGGGCGGGGACGTGGACGCTTCCCGGCCGGCAGACCCGGCCGAGGTCGTTTCGGACGAGGTCGACGATCATCAGGTGCTCCGCGGCGTCCTTCTCCGACGAGAGGAGCAGCGCGCGGGCCGCCGCCTCCGAGCCGCCGGCCGTCCGCGCGACGGTCCCCTTGATCGGGGCCGAGGCGACGCGGCGGGACGCCGGGTCGAGCTCCAGGAAGAGCTCGGGGGAGTTGGAGACGACGGCGGCCGCGCCCGTCGCGACGAGAATCGCGTAGGGCACGGGGTTGTCCCCGTACAGGAGGTCCGCGAGGCGGCGCGGCGATACCGGGAGCGCCCTCACGACGCGGCGCGTCAGGTTCGCCTGGTAGACGTCTCCTCTCTCGATGCCGGACCGGATCTCCGACACGGCAGCGGACCACTCCTCGAGCGTCATCTCGCCGGCAGGGCCGAACGGTCCTTCCCGACCGTCTCCTCTCGCGAAGTCCGGTCGGATGGAGGGCGCGTCCGCAGAGCCCGCGCGGCGCACCGCGTTCCGCAGGTCGAAGAGCCCGAACCAGGCGAGGGGTGTCGCCGGAGGCCGGAAGAGGGCCGTGGATCCTTCGAGCGCGACGCCGGCCTCGTAGGTCAGGAAGCCCGCCGCGAAGAGCTCCGGGCGGCCCGACCGCGCCACCGCGTCGAGCCGTTCGAGGAGGTGCGGCAGCTCCTCGGGGCGGTCCGCCTTCACATCGAGGACCTCGAAAGGGTCGCGGAGCTCGAGCGGCTCCGGGAGCTTCCACCCGGGACCCCGCAGAAGAACGAAGGGCGACGGCACGCTCGGGTAGTCTACGGAGCGTGAGCGAGGAACGCCGGGTCGAGACCGAGGTGAAGGTCCGCTACGCCGAAACCGACGCGCAGGGAGTCGTCTACCACGGCTCGTACGTCGTCTGGTTCGAGGTCGGGCGGACGGAGTATTGCGAGGCCGCCGGATACCCCTACCCGCGGATGGAGGCGGAGGGGGTACAGATCGTCGTCGTTGATCTCTCTGCCCGCTTCCGGCGGCCGGCCCGCTACGGCGACGTCGTGCGCGTCGCGACCCGCCTCGCCGCGATCCGGAGCCGCGGCTGCACGTTCGCCTACCGCGTCTTCCTGCCGGACGGCGGTCTCGCCGTCGAGGGCGAGACGGTGCACGTCTTCGTCGACGCCGCCACCGGCCGGACGATCGCGGCGCCCGAGCCGATCCGCTCGGCTCTCGCCGCCTTCGCCGCGGGCTGAGGCCTCAGCTCTCCTTGCCGTTCGGCAGCTTCTTCTGGAGCGCTCGGTAGACGAGCGAGGGGACGAGCTCCGAGACGTTCCCTCCGAGCCGGTGGACCTCCTTGACGAGGCGGCTCGAGAGGTACGAGAGCTCCTCCTTCGGCGTCAGGAAGACCGTCTCGACCTCCGGGTCGAGGCGCCGGTTCATGAGCGCCATCTGGAACTCGTACTCGAAATCGGAGACGACCCGCAGCCCGCGGAGGACGATGTTCGTCTTCTCGGCGCGGAGGAATTCGACGAGGAGGCCGGAGAAAGCCTTCACCTTCACCTTCGGCTCGCGCCGGAAGACGTCCCGCGTCATCTGCACGCGCTCCTCGACGGTGAAGAGCGGGGCCTTCTCCGTGTTGCAGAGGACGGCGACGAGGACGCGGTCGAAGATGTGGCAGCCCCGGCGGACCAGGTCGACGTGCCCGTTCGTCATCGGGTCGAACGAGCCCGGATAGACGGCGATTCGCATGAGATGAGGGGCATTCTAGGAGACGGACGGGGAAAGTGCTCGCCGCTGGCGTGAACCGGGGGGGCCGGGGGGCGGCGTCTCGCGAGGCCGATGCTGACGAGAGAGCGATCACGGCTTTGCGTGAGCTGGGGGGCCCGGGGGGCGGCGGACAGCGCCCCCCGGGGAGCGCGCCCGCCGGTGAGCGCGCCCCCCGGCGAGCCTAGCGGCTTTCGGAGAGCGCCTCTCCGGCCTTCCGCGCCGAGAGGACGAGGAGGAAGAGCGCGGCTGCGGGCGGGAGGACGCACCACCATGCGCTCGTCAGGCTCTCCCTCGCGTCTGCGAGCGCCCGCCCCCAGGAGGCCGTCGGCGGCGGCACGCCGAGGCCCAGGAAAGAAAGCGACGCCTCGAGGAGGACCGCCCCGCCGACGACGTAAGGGAGCGAGGCGATCGCGGGAGCGATCGCGCCGGGGAGGACGTGCCGGAGCACGACGCGGGCGGGGCTCGCGCCCGCCGCGCGGGCCGCTTCGACGTAGGGCGAGGCGGAGAGGCGAAGCGCCTCGGCCCTCACGAGCCGCGCCGCCTCGGGCCAGGCCGTCAGCGCGATCAGCAGCGCGGCCGTCCAGCGCGACGGCGGGGCCATCGCTGCGCCGGCGGCGACGAGGACGAGGGCCGGAAAAGCCTGGACCACCCCGGTGACCACGAGGACGGCCCGATCGACTCCCGGACCGAGCGTGCCGGCCGCGGCGCCGAGGAGAGTCCCCGCGGCGAACGCGAGGGCGGCCGCGGCCAGACCGACGAGGACGGAGACGCGTGCCCCGTGGAGGAGGCGTGACAGGACGTCTCGTCCCAGGTCGTCGGTGCCGAGGAGGTGGGTCCCGTCCGGAGGGCGCAGGCGGGTCGCGAGGTCGGTCGCGTCGGGGTCGAACGGGACGGGTGTCAGCGCCCGGATCGCCTGCGGCGCGTCGGCGGGGAGCGCTCGAGCCAGGAGCGGCGCCAGGAGCGCCAGCGCCGGGAAGAGCGCCAGGACGAGCAGGCGTCGCTGGACTCGGCCGCGCGTCACGAGTCCTCCGCGTCGACGAGGCGCGGGTCGGCGAGCGCCGCGAGCGCGTCGGCGAGGAGCGTCGCGAGGACGACGGCGGCGCCCGAGGCGAGCGTGAGGCCGAGGACCGTCGGCAGGTCGCGGGCGAAGACCGAGTCGGCCAGGAGCTGCCCGGTCCCCGGGACCGCGAAGACCCTCTCCACGAGGACGGAGCCGGCGACGAGCTGCGGGACGAGCGCCGCGAGGAGCCCCGCGAAGGCCGGTACGGAGCGGCGGAGCGCCCGGAGCGTCTCCTCCCGGGGCGACTCCCCGCGCGCCCGCCCCGCGATCGCCGGCGGCGAGGCAAGCGCGGCCCGCACGCTCTCCCTCACCACGCGGGCGATCGGCGCCAGGGCGACGAGCGCGAGCGTGAGGGATGGCAGCGCGAGGCTTGCGAGAGGGGACGAGGCGTCCGCGAAGACCGGGGTCCAGCGGAGCCTCACGGCGAAGAGGAAGAGGAGGAGGAGGCCGAGGGCGAAGCTCGGAAGCGAGAAGAGCGCGTCGAGGAGGAGCCCGGCGAGCCGGTCGGCCCGACCTCCCGGACGCCGCGCCGCCGCGACGCCGAGCGGCACGCCCCCGAGGGCCGCGAGGAGGAGGGCGGTGCCGTTGACGGCGAGCGTCGCCGGGAGCGTCTCTCCGATCCGCTCGGTCACCTTGCGGCCGTCCCGAAAGGAGCGACCGAGGTCGAGGCGGACCGCAGAGCCGAGCCAGGCGGCGAGACGGGCGACGACCGGGCGGTCGAGGCCGTGGACGGCGCGGAACGCCTCGAGCGCCTCCGCCGACGCCGGCCGGCGTCCCGGCATGCCGCCTGCGGCCAGGCGGGCCGGGTCCCCCGGCGCCGCCGAGAGGAGGAGGAAGACCGCAACGAGGACGCCGACGAGCGTCCCGACCGCGCCGAGCGCGCGCCGCGCCAGGAACCGGGTCACGGCCGGAGATGTTACGCGGAGGCGGCGCCGTCGCCCGTCAGATCGGCTTCGACCCGCGCGCCGGTTGCCAGGAGGCCGCTCCGGGCCAGAAGAGCCAGAGACCGATCGGCGAGCTCGTCACGTTCTCGATCCGGTCGCGCACGCCCCACGCGACCGAGACCGTGTGCAGGAACGTGAACGGCTGGTCCTCGGCGATCACCCTCTGCAGCTCGGCGTAGAGGACGCGCGCCCTCTCCCTGTCGAACGTCCCGGCGATCTCGTCCATGAGCGCGTCGGCCCTCGGGTTTCGGTAGAACGCGTGGTTCATGCCGCTGGGCGGAACCTGCGAGGAGTGCCAGTTGGGCCGCAGGTCGGGGTTCGGGTCGAGGTTCAGGGAAAGCGAGCAGGCCTCGTAGTCCCCCGTGTCGACCTTCTCGACGAACGCGCCCCATTCCATCGGCGAGAGCTTCGCCTCGATCCCCGCCTCGCCGAACGCCCGCTGCGCGAGCTCCATGACCTGCCGCTGGCGCTCGCTCGCACCGCCGAAGACGAGGGAGAACTCGAGCCGGACCTTCCCTTTCGCGCGAAGGCCGTCCTTGCCCTTCTTCCATCCCGCCTCGTCCAGGAGGGCCGCGGCGGCGGCCGGGTCGTGAGGGATGGGCCGGAGCGTCGCGTCGTGGGGCCAGAGGCCCGGCGGCAGCGGGCCGTTCGCCGGCTTCGCGAGGCCGCCGTAGAGCTCGCGGGCGATCGCCTCGCGATCGAGGAGCATCGTCAGGGCGCGGCGGACACGCGCGTCGGAGAACTGCGGAAGCCGGTTGTTCCAGGCGATGTAGGTGTAGGCGATCTCGTCGTAGACCGTCTCGCGGATCGCCCCCGCCTTCGCGGCCAGCGGACGCTGGGTCGCATTCAGCCGCGTCTCGTCGAGCGCGCCGGTGAGGAGGCCCTGGAAGGCCGAGGCCGACTCGGGGACGACCCGGAGGACGACCTGCTCGTACGCGGGAGCCGTCCCGAAGTACTGCGTGTTTCGGACGAGTCGAATCGTCGGCCCCTCCCACGAGGCGAGGCGGTACGGGCCCGTCGCGAGCGGCCTCCGGTTCGCCGGGTTCGTCGCCACGTCCGTCCCGCGGTAGACGTGGGCCGGCAGGAGCGGCATGTTGAAGGCGTCGCGCTGGGCGGCGTAGGCCTTCCGGAACGTCGCACGGGCCGTCCGCGGATCCAGCACGTCCACCTTCTCGAGCTCGGCGAAGAGGCTCCGGCGGTAGAGGGCCGGGGTCTTCGGGTCGAGGAGCGCCTCCAGCGTCACCTTCACGTCCTCGGCCGACACGGGCGTCCCGTCCTCCCAGCGGGCTCCGGGCCGGAGCCGGACCGTGTAGACGAGGCGGCTCTCGTCCGGCTCCACCGACTCGGCGAGACCGGGGACGAGGTCGAGGTGCTCGTCGTAGTCGAGGAGGTTCCGCTGGAGGAGCGCGATGACGACGTTCTCCGGGTCCGACGTCGCCGTGAGCGCGTTCAGCGTCTGCGGCTCCCCTTCGAGCCGCCGGTGAAGGACGAGGCTCTGGTCCTTGCCGACGGGACCTCCGCAGCCGGAAAGGAAAAGGGCGAGGACGAGGAGCCGCTTCACCGGAGCTCCTCCGGGTACTCGAAGGAGATCGAAGCGCCGTTCCCGGCCGCGTCGACGACGCGGATGGCGAGGAACGCCGGGCCGTCGGGCTTCGGTACCGTCAGCGTCAGCTCCTCCTCGCGTCCGTCGAGCGTCCCGTCGGCCGGCGTGAGGGGCCGCCACCGGTCGGCGGAGACCGTCCCCTCCGCGCGGGTGATCGGCGACAGAGCGTCGACGGCCTTCACCCGGAGGACGACGCGACCCCCCTCCAGCCGCGCCCCCGTGCGAACGATCGACGGTGGCGTGCCGTCCACGAGCGCCACGTCGCTCTCCTCGCTCGTCTCGAGCGCGTCCCCGTCGAGGTTCGCCGCGCGGTCCGACGCGGTGACGCGGAAACGGTAGCGTCCGTCGGGAAGGGGCGCCGTGTCGAAGGAGAAGAAGGGGTCCTCGAGGTCCCTGCGGATCGGGAACCAGGTCACGGAGCCCTCTCTGCGGACCTCGAGGTCGTAGCGGAGCGCGTCTCCGTTCGGGTCGGTCCCCTTCCAGGTGACGGTCCGGAAGCCCTTCCGGAAGAGCTTCTTCCCCGGCGTCTCCGCCGGCTTCTCGGGCTCGAGGCCGGCGAACGCGCCGTTCTCGTCGGGGTTCGTCACCGAGAGGACGGCCGGTCCGGAGGCGGCGCCGGAGCGGGCGAAGACTGCTCCC
>ERZ795054.2770-NODE-2770-length-14434-cov-7.352945_pt1 | contig 14434 bp, 15 predicted proteins | sample MGYA00375138_ERZ795054 | MGnify/ENA primary metagenome ERZ795054 (study PRJEB30183, sample SAMN05720215) | anaerobic digester metagenome | isolation source: active sludge of municipal wastewater-treating anaerobic digesters | place: USA | collected 2014-12-23 ...
GGCGTGCTCCCACACGTCGATCGTGAGCAGCGCCCTGCGGCCGTGCGCGAGCGGATTGTCGGCGTTCGATGTTTTCTCGATGCCCACCCTGTCGCCGTCGAGCACGAGCCAGGCCCAGCCGCTGCCGAACTGGGTTGCGGCCGCGTTCTTCATCTCCTCGACGAATTTATCGAACCCGCCGAACGAATCCTCGATTTTCTTCATGAGCCTGCCCGACGGCCTGCCGCCGCCGTTCTTCTTCATGCAGTTCCAGTAGAACGTGTGGTTCCATACCTGGGCCGCGTTGTTGAAGATGCCGGCCTTCGAGGTATCGCCTGCGCATTTCCTGACGATGTCCTCGAGCGCCATGTTCTCCATTTCGGTGCCGGCGATGAGTTTCACCAGGTTCGTGACATACGCCTGGTGGTGCTTGCCGTGGTGAAATTCGAGGGTCCTTGCACTGATGTACGGTTCGAGCGCGTCCCTGCCGTACGGCAGATCCGGTAATGTTATACTCATTGTTCCTCCTATTCATCCGTTTAATACCGGATGATATCTTTTATTGAACCGGCCGTCCCCTGATCTTTTTCAGCAGGAGGCGTATGCCCAGCAGCAGATAGGCGATAAATATATATTCTGCAAACCTTGTAAGTATGACCAGCCCCATTGGTATGGCAAAGGGAGGCTTTCCGCCTGTGTCGATACACTGGAAGTTCTGTACAAAATCGGTTCGCCCGGGAAGCGGGTTGTATGTCGCCACGCTTCTTGCATAGGTGGTTCCTTCCGGGCATAAAAGGGCCAGGGGCTGGTTGTAGACAATGTTTCCTGTCTGGTCTATCGCCATGCCCATAAGCGCGAAGAAAAGCACTGCTCCCCCAAGCACCAGCGGGCTCCTTTTCTCCTGTTTCGCGAATGATCCGAAAACAAACCAGCCGATCACGAGGAATATTGCGCTGGCCACTCCTTCGAAATGCGATATGATATAAATAAAAGCTATTGGAACGCATATTACAAGGCAGATGCCGAAAAGCATCATGAGCAGCCACAACCACGACGGCATCCGGTCTTTGTATCTGGAATACAGTTCTGTTATCTTCATGTGATTTGCATGTCCCGGTATTTGATATTCAGGCTACTCAACCCGGAACAGGCCCGTGGAAAAGGAGCATATTACGCGGACCTGCTGCTGATGACCGCAATGATTAACTATTAACAGAAATCACCGGGCGGGCAACACTTTTTTTCGCGTTACGGCATTGCTTTTACATCCGCCAGCCGGACATTCAAACGACCGGGATGCAATATGCTGATTTTCTAAAAAAACATCTATAAAGAGCTTGAAATATTTATATGGCGGATATATATGCGCTTTATCAATACGTTTTATTTTATTTTTCCTATTTTTACAGAATCCATTATTAAAGTTCAATTATTCAGGAGGTTACTTATGAAAAGAATCGCATGGTTCATGGGATTCTTCATCGCTGTTATGGTATTCATGTTCTCCACAATAGCACAGGCCGAAACCGCTAAGAAATTCAATCTCTCCATAGGCGGTTATTTCGGCATCGGCGGCGCGACTGAATGGGACGACAGGAACGAAGACGACCAGCCCGGAGCGTTCGCTCTCGGCATCGAGCCCGAGATCCAGTTTTTCCCGATCGACCAGCTTGCGGTCAACTTCAGGGGACCCATCTGGGAGCGGCTTTTTTACGCATATGACGTTCCCAACCGCGAGGATTTCGAGGCCCCCATGGATGTCTTTCCCTTCCTTTTCGGCGTCAGGTACTATTTCCCGGTGCACAAGATTGTGAAAATGTTCGTCGGCGGCGGATTCGGCTTCAGCATCCTCCAGGTCCACCTGCCCGGATGGTACACCGACTATACCGGCGTGGAGACCGACCCGGAAGTCCGCGCTTCGATCGATTTCAACGGCGGGGCGGAATTTGAAGTGGTCAAGCAGCTGGCCCTTACCGCGATGTTCGACATCATGGTCCCCAATCTCGGTCCGGCCGACAAGCATGAAGACCCGCTCGCCCGGTTCATGTTCTTCTTCGGAGTGAGCTACTATATCCCCATCAAGGGATGATGATATAGCTAAAGCGCGCGAGGCCGGATAGAATGCCGGCCCCGCGCATAAACGCAGGCGTTCAATCCAGCTCGAAGCTGTAGTGGTAGCCGAGAGGAATGTGTACATAGTTAAACGGCTGCTTCACGTATCGCGCGATGTTCTTGTACTTGTCCGGGAAAAGGTCGTCGACCACCTCGGCCATGTTGATCGAGAAGCCGATGAAGATGTTGCGCTTTCTGCCGTTGTCGCCGACCTCGTTGTCGTACTTCGTGAATCCGCGAGTGTAATAACCGAAATCGAACATGACGTAGCGCACGAACGCCGGGATCTTGAAACCCATGTCCCTGAACCCCGACAGTTTGAAGTTCACCATGAATTTCCATCCGCTGTAGTCGTCGACGAACTTCAGTATCTCGTTCATGTTCCTGCGCATGTATCTCGAGGGGAAGTACTCGACGCTGATTCCGAAAAAGCTGTCGACGACCGGAAACCTTTCCATGATGGCGCCTATGCCGATCCCGAGGAATCCGCAGATCATGTCCTGATAGGCGAAGCCGTTCTGCTCGGATGAAAAGGCGTCGCCGAGCTCGATGCCGACCGAAAGCATCGACGGCAGCAGCGCGGCGTATATCCACTTCGTGTAGCGCCCCTCCTCGGTGTAGTTGAAAATCGCGTACATGAGCCTGAACATCACGTAATGCGAATACAGATGGCCGAGCTTGTCGGCCCCGCCGGCATAGGTGTTTCTTCCGAACCACCCCTCGTTCGCCCATTTCCAGTTCGCGCGCACATCTCCCCAGTCCCATGAAAGCCAGGCAAAAAGATAGGTCCCCAGCGGCACGGATACGAGCACTCCGTAGCGAAGAATGAGTTTCCCTTCGCCCGAGCGGTCGGCCTTGCCGTCCTGTTTTTTTACGGCCGGCGCTTTTCCGGATGCCTCCTGCGAAGCGGGCTTCTGGGCCGGCTCGGCAGTCCCGGCGGGCGCGGCGGCATGAAGAGAGCTCCATGCAGACGTGGCGTCCATCAACCCCGCGGACAGGGGGGCCGCCGACATAAGTATCACTGCGGGAAGCGTTAGTCCCACGATCGCTATGTTCTTAAAATATGTCATCGATTATATCATTCAAGCCGAGGACCCGGCGCCGGCGCGTGAAACCGGGCAGGCGAAGAGATCATTTCGGCTAAAACAGCAATTTCACTGAAAAATACGGGAGCACCATCACGATCCTCGACCCTTTTCTGGCGGCCGTGTCGGTCCAGTCGACACGGTAGTCATAGTTGCACTAGATATTGATTCCGAGGTCGAGATAGTCGGTGATCCGCACTCCCATGCCGACGCCCCCGGCTATGGTCAGGTCCCTGATGTCCCCCTCGCGGTCGCTCCTGCTGTGTATCCAGTGAAAGTTCGAATACAGCATTCCGCAGAAAAGATACGGGTCCAGAAGGTTTCTCCGGAGGGGTATGTGCAGCGTCGGCGCCAGAAGGCCCGCTATGAGAAATTCACCCACGTCAAGGGTCTTTGACCCTTCCTCGAGCGCGAGCCCGAAAACGTCGAGGAGCATGAACTTGAGTCCGATGTACGGGATGAAGCGATACTCGACATGAAGGCCCACTGCCGCCGCGTTCACGACCAGTCCGAGGGCGACCGTGTAGGTCCTGAAGCTGAGCATGTCCCCTTTTGTTACCGGCTCCGACCATCCCTCGCCGCCTTCGTTTTGCGCACCGGCAGGTCCGGCAGTTTCGCCCTCGTGCGCAGCGGTAACTTCATCGGGCGGCGGTTGCCGCCTGTCTCCGGCGGCCTTACGGCCGCTCTCATCGTCTGCGGGAACTTCGGTCTTCGGGGTAGCGGAAACGGCGGACGCGCCGGCATCACGGCCGGTATCGGCCGCGGCTGCGACAAGGGGGGATACCGTCCGCGTCAAGCACGACAGCGCAACAATCATGAGTACTGCGCAGCAGATACGGCGAAACGACCGTGAAGCAAGCACATTCACCTCAAAAAACGTCTTTAATCATTAATTCTTCCCGCAATGGATATCATAATCCTGCGGACCGCGACCGTATTTGTCAATTACATTTGACGGACCGTTTCCCCTACAGCTCGAAAGAGAAACCGAGGTCGACAAATGAAGTTCTCTGATGATAGAACTGTCCCTCATAGGACCTGCCGTGATAGAACCCGAGCGCGAGCTGGAAGCGGGTGTTCAGGAGCCTCCTTGCAGGCGTGAACTCGACGCCGAGCGAATACCTGCCGTCAAACGACCACGAGTTGTACTGGAGATTCCTGAAGTGCGCCGCGGCGAACGGCTGCCAGAACAGGCCAGCGCCCGCCCGCATGCGCGCAAACGGCCTGAACTCGGCCCCGTAGTCGATGGTGACCGGGTCGAATCCGCCTTCCTGCGCGTGGTGCATCACGCACCCGATCCCTAAATACACGCGCGCCTGGGGAACGATGTAATACGAAACGAAGAGGTCCACGGCCTCGAAGCTCAGGTTGATGCGCTCGAACTCGGGATACAGGGCCATCAGCTCGTCCCCGGCGTGAGTTGACAGGTGGTAAAAACGGAACTGGACGGCAAGGCCTTCCCAGGCATATTCGACGGGGATGGCCACGAAGTAGTCCGCGTTGAGCATGGTCGACATATCGCCGCTCGCGGTCGTTTCCCTGCTCTTGATCGCGAACAGCGCCTGCACCGAGCCCTCGATACCTGCCTGTAAACATCCCCGGGAGAGCTTCCACCGGTACACGGGGAACCTTCCGCCGGCCGTAACTGAAGCGAAAACCCTTTCTTTGCCCAGAACGCCGGTTTCCTCTCCTGTGGGGGATTTGTCGTAACGTTCAAACGCGTCGTCGTCATACCGCAGCGCCGCCGAAAAAGCGGTCCTGCGCGGGTCGGCCATGAGCGCATGGAACAGCCGCGTGCCCGGGAACCAGCCGCGCGAGGTTTCGGCGTCTTTACCTGCATCCCCGCCGCCGGGCCCCGGATCGGTTTGCACGGTGTTTTCAGCGCCCAACCGCGATGCATCCCCCTGCGCCGCTGCGAGAAGACAGGCCGGCGACAGGAGAAACACGGCAATTAAAATTTTCATCATGCACCTCATAGAGGACCGCCGGCCATCATGGCACCAGCCCCTGTTCCCGGAACATCCTGCGCCTGATCCTGAGCAGGGTGCGGAACATGGGCTCGTCTAATTTTTCCCTCTGCCGCATTTCCATGGCCTCGCGCATCATGGCGGGCGGCGGGGTTGATTCGTATATGGGAATGCAGTTGGATCTTTTCATCGAAGCGGCGGTGATGATTTCCCTGAGAGATTCTTTCGAAAGGCGCGGCGACACATAGAACCTCGGAGCGACGAGATCATCGCCAGCCTGGATCGCCCCCTCGGCGAGCGCTATGTCGTACAGCGGAGTGTGCGGATACACGCGCAGCCCCATGGTCATGTGCACCATGTCAAGGGGACTGACCCACGAGTCGATGAAGCCGAAGGTCTCTTCGATCGTCCGCTCATCCTCGCCCGGCCCGCCGAAGATGAAGAACCACATGGTCGGCATGTCGTACTCCCTGATTATGGCCGCGGCCCTTTCGAGCTCACCCAGCGTGAAGTTCTTGCAGAGGCTCTTCAGCATCGCGGGCGAGGCCGAATCCGGCGTGGAGTCTATCTGGGCGAACCCGGCCGCGAGCATCAGGTCGAAAAGCTCGCGCGTCACGTTAGCGGGATTTATTCCCATGGTCCGCAGCCGCACGTCGAGCTTTCTGCGCGCTATCTCGGCGCATATGGCCTCGGCATGGCCCGGGGGATCGTTGAACGTGGAGTCGACGAACTCGAAGGTCACCTGCCCCAGTCGGCGGCAGGCGCTCTCTATCTCGTCGGCGACGCTCACTGCGGACCTGGTCCTGAACCTGCCTCCCTCGATATGGGTGTAGGTGCAGTATATGCACCGGTGCGCGCACCCGCGCTTGGTCTGGACGCCGTAAGCCCCCCGCGCCCGGTACGGATTGAAGTCGACGCGCAGGTCGATGTCGGCGCTCGGCGCAGATGAAAAATCATAGTATGTCCCGGGCCTCGTGAGACACCCGCCCGAACCGGTCAGCAGCCCCGGAAGCGCGGGCCGCTCGCCCCGATCGAGCGCGTCGAGGAGCAGCGGCAGCGTCTCCTCGGCCTCGCCGAATACGCCGTAATCCGCCCCGAAGCGTTTCATGAGATATTCGGCGTACATGCTGAAGCCGCTCCCGCCGAGGATCAGCGGCGCTGAAGACGCATCTTTGATGGCCGCGACAAAAGACTTTTCGATGAGATCAAGATAGGTGGTCGGGCCCGACATGTCCATGTCGTCGATATTGCGGATGGAGAGCCCGATATAGTCGGGCCTGAACGAACCGATCTTTTCAGCAAGTCCCGCGCCCTCGTCGAACACGCCGTCGTAAATCTCGACATGGTATTTGTCTTGGAGGCGGGCGGCGAGCAGGCACAGCCCGATCGGCGGGACCGGATAGGGCATCTTTTCGGTATTGCTGTTGACGAGCAGGACTTTTTTCATCTGAACACCCGGAGCTCAGCCCAGCAGGGCCGAAGGAATAAAATTGTCGCTTCCGGTCATTTGACGGGCCCTGTACAGGCCGGCAAGAATTTTTTCATGACCCAGCGACGCGGCGAGCGCGACCGGCCCGGCATCCACGCCCATATACTCGGCAATCGAATAATCCATCTCTTCTGCAGTGCACGCCTTTCTCTCGATGAAACGAAAGGCCCCGTTGATGTAGGCCGCCCGCAGCAGGTCGAGCGCTGAAGCGGCATCCGGATTTTCAACTGCGCCCATATCCCCGCTCTCCGGGCCGTAATCGTAAAACCCGCGGCCGCTTTTTCGGCCCAGCATACCGGCTGCGGTCATTCTTCCGAGCCCGGCGATCATGGGCCGGTACAATTCCGAGGGGGCCTTTCGGGCGTACTCCCGTATCGATGAAAGCATCACGTCCAGTCCCACCGAATCGAAAAACGAAAAGAGTCCGTCCGGGAAAAGATCTTTACGCACAGCATTGTCGATTGCGGTCACGGATATTCCGCGCTCAAGATGCAGCCAGAATCCGAGCGCCTGAAAGTCAAGGAACACCCGGTTGAGAATGAATCCCTCGCTCTCGGGCAGGGTGATGAACCTTCTTCCAAGCGACGAGAAAAATTCCGAGATAGAGCCGACGGTCTCGCTCGATGTGGCTGAAAAATGAATCAGCTCCATGATGTTCTTGAGCCGGGCCGGGTAGAAAAAATGCAGGCCCGCGCACCGGTCTTTTTTCACGACGCGGGCGAACACCACCGACGGGTCTATCGACGAGGAGTTCGTGGCCAGTATGGCGCCGCTGTCCGCAAATTTCTCGACGCGCCCGAATATGTCCTGCTTGAGCGCCGCGGCCTCGGGAACAGCCTCGATGACGAGATCGCACCCGGCAAGCGCGCCGAAATTGTCGGACACGATGAATCCGCCCTTTTTTTTGTCGAGCTCGTCAGCGGCGATGAGGCCGTTTTTCACGAGCCGCCCGAGCCTGCGGTCGCGCAGGGACTCATGCCGTTCCTTTTCGGCCGAGTTTTCGGTCACCATGACAAGGGGGATTTCACGCTCTTCGAAAAGCGACGCGATGTCGGACCCCATTTTCCCTGACCCGATGATGCCGATTTTTCGTATGTTCTTCATATTAGCCATATCGATTTTTTTACATCACATGCGCAGACGAGCATAGAAATTCGGATTTGTGCACAAAAGGATATTACCTCCGCAACAGGGAAAAAATTCAACGATAAATTACAACTATAAATGGCTTGATATCCTGAAAATTCCTGTTACTGTTGCCGGCAAAGGGAGAAAATATAATGAAAACCGATACAATGATAGATGCAAATTCCGGCTGCGGCAGGAGCGGCCTTTCACGAAAAAATTTCCTGAAGCTCTCGGCCACGGCCGCGCTCGGCGCGGTGACGCTTCCGCAGATTGCCGGGTGCGGGCCGGTGAACACCGGCGCCGACTGCATGAAAAGCCTGGCCCCGGCGGGCGGGGCCGCCGCGAAGAAACCGTTCGAGGAAACGTCGATCGGCGCGATCAGGCTCAGGAACCGCATCATACGCTCGGCGGTGACCATGAACGGCGTCGATTCTGCCGGCCGCCCGAAGGATTCCCTGATGCAGCATTACCGGGACCTTGCGCAGGGAGGCGCGGGCGCGATCATCACCGGCATGCGCGACGGCGGCATGATGATCGACAACTTTCTCTTCAGGGAAGAAAATTTTAAGGATTTCAAAAAGGTGCCTGACATTGCGCACAAGCTGGGCACGCCGATCATCCAGCAGCTGTCGCACCATGGCAGGCAGCTGAGCATGGAAACCGAGAGGAAAGGGTTCATCAACAGGCTCTCGGACGCCGATATCGAGGGCATCATCGATCTTTTCGTCAGGGGGATTGACGCATCGAAGCGGCTGGGGTTCGACGCGGCGCAGCTTCACGGAGCCCACGGGTATCTGCTCTCGGACTTTCTCTCGCCCGCGAAAAACGAGCGGACCGACAAATGGGGCGGCGCGCTCGAGAACCGGTTCAGGATCGTGCGCGAAATAATCACCCGCGCGGAAAAGAAGGCCAAGGGTTTCCCCCTCTGGATAAAGATGAACGCATACGACAACCAGGACGGCGGCATGAGGACCGCCGAGGCCGTGAAGATCGCCAAGATGCTCGAGGACATGGGGATCGCGGCCATTGAAGTTTCGTGCGGCATCGCGGCGGACGGATTCAGCACCGTCAGAGTGCCCGAAATCCCGAGCGAGGCGATCATCAGGTTTTCGAAGTACGACGAGCTTCCCGCGCCCCTGAAGAAGGTCCTGACGCTCACCACGCCGCTCGTGGCCAGAAGGTTCGAACCGATCGAGAACTACAACGTGTGCGCGGCGCGCGAGATATCGGCGAACGTGAAGGCGCCGATCATTGTCACCGGAGGCATACGCAAGATCGACGACATCGAGACGATACTCGCCTCAGGCGCGGCGGATTACGTGTCGATGGGCCGTCCCTTCATCATCGAGCCAGACATCGTGAACAGGTTAAAAAAAGAGGAGCACGCGAAATCCGAATGCATCAACTGCGGATACTGCATCATGGCCGCGAACAAGACCGACGTTAAATGCTTTTACGGCAAGCTGTGAACAATAAACCAGAGGAGAATTGAAATGCAAAAATTATCAAGGGTCTGTTTCATCGTTTCCGGGGTCCTTCTCATCGCCGATTCGACGCTGATGATACTGGAAAAGCCGAATCCGCTCGGACTGCCCCTGCCCTGCCCCATTACACTGATCATTCTGGCAGTGGGGCTGATAAGTTTTTCGGTATCGAAGAAGTAACATCCGCACGCCGACCTGCTGTTTCAGCTGTTTAACAACACCGGGAAAAAACTCCGCCAGGACCGGAGTAAAGTCATTGTTGTCAAGAATGAAAATACAGTTAATTATTGACACAACACCGGTTTCAGATATAATCAAGCGGAAGGGTTGGGGACAGGGTCCTGTATAATCATCATCGCGGGACCTGACATCGTCCATCGATCATACATCAACATCAAAAAGGAGTATTTAATGCGAACCATCCCACTCAAACTATGCATTGCCTGTTTGTCAGTGCTTCTGGGGCTGACCGCCTGTGACGATTCCTCGGGCAGCAAAAAATCGGTCGCCAAGCCATACCTGGTCTTTCAAGCCGATGACGGCACGCACGGGCGCGAGCTCTGGGTCACCGATGGCACCGCAGCAGGCACGAAAATGCTCGCGGACATCAACACCACTACGTCGGACGCGGACAGCGGCCCGGGCAACTTCGTGTCGATAAACGGCAAAACATATTTCAGCGCCGATGACGGCACGCACGGTCCGGAGCTCTGGGTTACCGACGGCACAGAAAACGGCACCGTGATGGTCAAGGATATAAACCAGACTGGAACATTGCACAGCAATCCAGAACAATTTACCGTCATGAGCGGCAGCCTGTATTTCGCAGCTGACGATGGAGTGAACGGCCAGGCTTTGTGGGTCACCGACGGCACCACCGATGGTACAACACTTGTGAAAGAAATCAACGATTCCATGACCTCAAACAATCTGACCAACCTCACCGCAATGGGAGCCTCACTCTTCTTCTCCGCTGACGACGGAACCAATGGCAGTGAGCTCTGGACATCGGATGGCACGTCCGATGAAACAGGCATGTTGCTTGATATCTATACATCGGGAAGCAGCAGCTATCCCGGCAATTTCGTGGTGATGAACGACATGCTGTATTTCTCGGTCTGGGATGACGACGAAGGGAGCATGTCATCTCTCTGGGTAACCGACGGCACGGCCGATAACACCGATAAACTGAGCGGAATATGGGATGATAATTACGATGAAATTGATTATCTGACAGTTTCGGGAGACACCATCTACTTCACAGCAGATGACGGGATAAACGGCATGGAACTCTGGTCGAGCAACGCTGACGGCAGCACCATACAAATGGTTAAAGACATCTATGACGGCGATTCGAGCTACCCGGAAATACTCACTGCGGCCAACGGACTGGTGTATTTCATCGCCGATGACGGGACTCATGGCTGCGAGCTGTGGGTTTCGGACGGCACCGAAGACGGCACGGTCATGCCACTGGACATCAACCCCTCGGGAAACAACTATATATTTGAATACGCCGCGTTCGGGGGCAAACTGTATTTCACCGCTGATGACGGCACGAATGGATCAGAGCTCTGGGTGAGCGACGGCACCACAACCGGGACAAAAATGCTGTTGGATATCAACACCACCTCTCTCAGTGCCAACAGCGATCCGTCGTTCTGACAGACGCCATCGATTCATGTGACACGCTAACAAACACTACGCTATACCACCCGCCCTCCACAGGAGGGCGGGGTATTTATCATCTCATCCGCACGCCGACCTGCACTTTTTTCGTTGACATCGCCGCATCGATGCCGTCATAATTACGCATCGGTATAACCATGAACGCGAACGCCAAAACCGCAGTCATCATCCTCTGCCTCACGCTGACGTGCTTTCTCACGCAGTGCGAATCGTGCCTCAGGAAAGACAAGGTGACGAAAAAAACTCTCCCGGACCAGGTCATGTACACCATTTCATGCGGGTTCCCTTTCCCGTACTTCGACGTTAAAGTGAAGACCGGCGTCGACGAGGGCTTCTATTACACGATGGATTGCGCGTACCAGCTGCCGGTCAGCATGGCGGTGAACGTCCCCGCGCTGGCGCTCGTATTCTCGCTTCTCACGCTGATGGCCCGGAACGGCAGGCTCGGAATCAACCGACTGCTGGCCATAACGGCCGCGTTCGCTGTCCTGTTCGATTCTTCACTCCTGATCCCATTTTTCCCGGGATTTTTTGAAACCGTTTTCGGATACCTCTACGTCTATCCCGTTGCGTTCATCAGCCGCCTTTTCGAGCTTGCCGGCATCGAGCTCCCGGACAACAACATCCCCCCGAGGATTTATTACGCGTTCCTCATCGTTGCCGCATACCCGCTGTCGCTTCTGGTGCAGCGGCTCGTCAAAGCTGCGGGGATGAAACTCCGAAAAAAAACAGCCTGTCATCCCCGCCAAGACGATGATCCGCACTGAAACACAAGATGGACTCCCGTTTTCACGGGAGTGACAGTTGAGATTCATTCCAACTTGAGCCTGTGCCTTCGAAGAGCGAAAGATTTCAACAAAGGTATTTATCCCATAATCCGCCTGCGCTCCCTGACTTCAAAAAAAATCAGATCCCCGAAAAAAATTCGACCGAAAATGCCGCGCCGATCGTATTAATCCAGGACCGGCAGCAGATGTACGCCGGCGGCCGCCATATCAAACATCAAGGAGCAGCATCATGAGAAACGACATCGAAAAAATGAAAGCACGGCTCATCGAATGCGTGGAAAGAGCGCAGGTTTTCCTGGAAAAATATGACATTGAAAGGGCCTTTAAAGAGCGCAGGCACGCGCAGAAGATTTATGACGCGATGATCAGGCGCGGCAAGGAGGGAATCGACGCATGCCTCGAAATAGCCGAAAGCGACCACTATGAGGCCGCGGTACTCTGCTGCGCCCTGACATATGACCTTCATCCCAGGAAGAGCATCAAGGAGCTGAAGCGCATCAACAATAGCGCAAAATCCGTGACAGGCAGCATTGCGGGATCCATGATAAACATGCTGAAGATGGGCCTGCGTTTCGACGAAACGGACGTGAAAAATTGCAAAAAGGATTTTATCAGGCAATTCAAACTGAAGGACGGCCGGCTATCATAGTCTGATGAACATCTTTTTTTGATACAGGAATCCCATGATCGTAAGCCATACTGCCGCGTTCATGAGTGCCCAGGCCAGGGACGCGCTGTACGGGCCCAAAAACGGCGTGAAAAAATGCTCATAGAGATAGAATTGCAGTGACACGGTACCGTCTCCACCGGGTATCCTGACGATGTTCATGACGCGCGCAGCGAGCGAGGAGAGAAAAAATGCCGCGAGCGCGTTGAGGCCCATGGCGGGAAACGGGCCTGCCCAGCGTGAAATCCGCCTTATATCTATGATTTCATGCAGGAGAGCAAGGCAGACCGCCGCGATCCCTGCGGTGCACAGCACGTATGAGCCGGTCCACAGGCCCTTGTTGATCGGGAAAAATGGATGCCAGGCCAGGCCGAGCGCAGAGAGAACCAGACCGCCTGCCGCGAGACGCAGCGTGCCGGCATGGCCCTCGCCGGCAGCAATCATGATTCTGCCCGCCCAGACGCCCAGGATGCACGTGCCCGCAGCCGAAACCGTGGAAAGTATTCCCTCCGGGTCCCAGGTTTGCGTGACCTTCCACAGGTGCCCGTCGAGCAGCATGCGGTCAACCCAGGCGGCGATGTTTTGCCCGGGATCGAGCGCGGGACGCCCGATTCCCGGCACCGGAACGAGGGCGCACAACGCCCAGTATCCGAAAAGCAGCAACGCGAGAACGACTGCCTGCAGCCGGGCACCCGCGTACAGGCACAGCAGCGCGGTGATGCAGTAGACCACGGCGATGCGCTGAAGCACGCCGGGAATCCTTATCTCAAGAATGCGCTCAGCCGGCCAGAACGGAAAGCCGTTCAGAATAAGCCCGAGAACAAAAAGGATCGCCGAGCGCCTGAGAATATGGGCCGCGATCGCCGATTTTTCCTGCAACCGAGCAAGACGGGCGCACATCGAGAGCCCGATCGACACGCCCATGATGAAAATGAAAAACGGGAACACGAGATCGGCGGGCAGCAATCCGTTCCAGGACGCATGGCGGAGAGGCGCGTATATATGCGACCAGCTCCCGGGATTGTTGACGAGAATCATGAGGACCACGGTGATCCCCCTGAACACGTCGACTGATCCGGTACGCGCGTTATCCATCAATCCCCCGCACGGCAAAGCGGATAATGACTCGGCGAAATATCATGCCTTACTGTGCGGAGACACTTTGTTTCTGTCCACAAGGATTTTTCAGGTCGGATCAATCAGGGCAGTACGTTACAGTCGACTGTTCAGACAGATTAATTTTAAACTGGATTGTGTTGTTGATGTTCACCGTGTATTCACCGGTATCGACATCGGGAACCTCATAGCTGATATCATACGGACAAACGCAATTACAGGCTGCATCATTTTCAAATATTTCTGATTCAGTTACGGTTATAATGCCTGTATCGATCGAGGCATATGCGGCCAGATCCGCGATACAGCAATTAAACACCGCGTTCTGGTGCTCGATTTTCAGGATACCGGTATCGCCGTCGTAGTTCACGATGACGCACTCCGGGAACGTTTCCCCGGCTTCAGCCGCAGCTGCGCTGTATGATTCAAGCGAGTTTTTGCATTCGCCGAATACGACCGGAATGCTTGCGGCGCTGTCGCCGTCCTGGCCGGAATCACAGGATATCAGGACCAGCGTTAATGCAGTCAATAGCAATGCGGACAGTTTCATGACATAACCTCCCTTTTTCATACCTCGAAGATTCTGCATCAAATATGATATAATTCACCATTATACATGGTTGAATAATACTGACGGATTGATATTCTTTCTTAGTGTTAAGATGCCGGCAAAGACCGAAAAAATCAACCAATTTTTAACGTTTCGGCAATCATGTGCAGTTAATACTGAGGCATAAAATAAACGGGTGATAAAAAACATTTTGACACCCAGCGATCAACAGACGATAATCGACGCTTGGCCCGGTGAAATGCCATGCGGGATGGAGCCATTCCCGTCACCGTGCCCCAGAAAAAAAACGATTACTTCATATGATCCATACCTACGAAATGACGGTCCGCGGCCACGAGATGGACTCCTTCGGGCACGTG
>ERZ795054.2774-NODE-2774-length-14429-cov-3.781411_pt1 | contig 14429 bp, 12 predicted proteins | sample MGYA00375138_ERZ795054 | MGnify/ENA primary metagenome ERZ795054 (study PRJEB30183, sample SAMN05720215) | anaerobic digester metagenome | isolation source: active sludge of municipal wastewater-treating anaerobic digesters | place: USA | collected 2014-12-23 ...
GGTTGACCACATTAAGGGCAAAAAAGTGGATACGTTCAAGTACTCTCCCAAGAAGAGGATCCGCGTGAAAACCGGTCACCGCCAGCGCTATACTCGTCTGAAAATTGAAACGATAGAAGTGGAGTAGGGAAGATGGCACATAAAAAAGGTGGTGGTTCCAGTCGAAATGGCCGCGACAGTAACGCGCAGCGCCTTGGTGTGAAAAAATTTGCCGGTCAGGAAGTCCTTTCGGGCAACATTCTTGTCCGCCAACGCGGCACCAAGATCAAGCCGGGGCTGAATGTCAAGGTCGGTACTGATGACACACTTTTTGCAGTTGCAGAAGGTGTCGTTGAATTTGAGACGCTGCCCAATGGACAGAAACGGGTAAATGTAAAACCAGCAGTCTCTGAGTAAAACTTATTTTTTTTACAAATCCGTCTAATTAGACAATTGTAAAAAGCCAATCAGGAAGGTCAGCGAGAATGAAAAAAGGAATTCATCCAACATACTACCCGGAAGCCAGGGTGACCTGCTCGTGCGGTAACACCTGGACCACCGGCTCAACTAAAAAAGAGATCCACACGGAAGTGTGTTCCAAATGCCACCCGTTCTTCACCGGGCAGCAGCAACGCATCATCGACATTGAAGGTCAGGTGGACCGCTTCTACAAGAAGCTGCAAGCCCGCCAGGATTATGTCGAAGGTAAAAAAGCCAAGATTGACGCCAAAACTTCACCCGATCGTTCAGTAAAAGAAATCGGTCTGACCGCTCGTGCCGCAGAAGCGCTTGAAAAAGCCGGACTCGACAATGTGGGTAAAGTACTCGAAAAACTTACTGAAGGTGAAGCCGCTTTGCTTGCCATCGAAGGTTTTGGCCGGAAATCTCTCATCGATATGAAAAAGAACCTGCGCCAGATGGGCTACACACTGCCCTCAGCCGCAGAAGAGATTGTAGTTTAGTTTTCTTCACCCGATCAATACCCCTGGCTAAAACCGGGGGTATTTTTATTTTGCAGCATCTTTTGTGAATATTCTGAATTAAGGTAGAATCTATGATATCTTCCGGAGGTTTAAATGACGACGAAAACCGGTCATGTAGAAGTTATCTGTGGTTCAATGTTTTGTGGAAAGACAGATGAGTTGATCAGACGCTTGCGCCGGGCGACTATAGCTAAGCAGGCTGTACAGGTGTTCAAACCGGCGATAGACGGGCGATATAGCCTGGAAAAGGTCACATCACACGCGGGTTCCGAGTTTGACGCGACACCACTTGAATCTTCTAAAGAGATCCTGGAACAACTCGCAGATAGCACCACTGTAGTTGCGATTGATGAAGCTCAATTTTTTGATGACAATATAGTGGATGTAGTAGAGGAATTGGCTAATCGTGGCTTGAGGGTGATCGTTGCCGGATTGGATCTTAACTTCAAAGGTGAACCTTTTGGCTGTATGCCGGTATTAATGGCACGCGCTGAACAGGTGGATAAATTACAGGCTATTTGCATGGTTTGCGGTGAACCTGCCTGCCGTACTCAGCGCCTGGTAAATGGAAGACCCGCCCGATACGACGATCCAGTGATCATTGTGGGAGCTTCTGAGCTTTATGAAGCCCGCTGCCGTCTGCATCACGAAGTTCCAAAAGAGTAATCAATAACGGAGGACGAATGCACGACTACCATGAATATCTGAGCGAAGTTCTCATTTCCTCTGAAGTACTACGCGCAAGGATCGCTGAACTTGGTGAGCAGATCAGCCGCGATTACAAGGACAAGGGCGACCTGGTGCTGGTTTGTATATTAAGAGGTGGCGTGTTATTCCTTACAGATCTCATGCGCCAAGTCACAATTCCTCATGCGATCGAGTTTATGGCGGTATCGTCTTATGGTGTGGGCGGACGCGAAGCCACCGGGCAGGTGCGTATTACCCTTGACTTGAACCTGGATATTTACAATAAGCATGTGCTCCTTGTTGAAGACATCATCGATAGTGGTCATACCATCTCTGCGGTGATGGATTTTCTCGCCACACGCCGTCCAGCGAGCATCAGTGTTTGTACGCTGTTGGATAAAGAAGAGCGCCGAGAAGTTCCAGTACCGATCCGCTACAGTGGGTTCAAGATCCCTAACAAATTCGTCTTTGGTTATGGGCTGGATCTGGATGACTACTTCCGCAACCTGCCTTTTATCGGGGTGGTCGACCTGGATAAGTATAACGAATTGACCGAAGGGTAAACTGGTGTATTTTCCAGAAATTATTACGCGAATTACGGAGTTTACTTCACCTGATCAACCGCTCTACCTGGTGGGTGGAGCGGTTCGTGATTATTTATTGGGTCATCCTGTCAAAGACTTCGACCTGGTTGGATCGGGAGATATACGTAAGATAGCCAGGCACTTTGCCAACCAGCTGGGTGGTGTTTTTTATGTGCTGGATGAGCAAAGAAATACCTGTCGGGTTCTCATTGAAGAGCAGATTGGCTCAAGAAGGATCTTTGATTTTTCTGTACAGCGTGGAGACACCATCATTGATGACCTGGCACTGCGTGATTTCACGATCAATGCAATGGCGGTTGACTTGATTATGCCAGAAATGATCATTGACCCCTACAAAGGGGGAAGGGATCTACAGGAGAAGCGGTTGAGAACCGTATCCCAGCACAGCCTGCAAGACGATGCGCTGCGTGTGATCCGGGGGATCCGTTACTCGGTGGCGCTAGGTTTAAAAGTTGAACCTCAAACCGTGAGATTATTAAAAGAGGCAATACCTGGACTCACCACGATATCAATAGAACGCAAGAGGGACGAGCTTTGTAAGATCCTGAATGGTGAAAAAGTTCACGTCGCATTACAACTTCTACTCCATTTTGATATTTTTAAGTTCATACCGTTGCAAATCCGCGCGGATCACAGGGAAGCCCTGGACCAAAGCCGGGTTCTGGAAGAGGTGATCAGCGCGATAACCACCAACTCACCAGGGAACAAACAAGCAGCTTTTCACTTAACCTCATTGATGTTAACTTTCGGGCAATTCAAAGCGGCGCTTCAGGATCATTATTTTAAAGAAAATTCCTCCGGGCGCAGTCGAAAAGCGCTCATCTACTTGAGCGCCCTACTGGACGGATCCAGCAGGTATACTATAAATGAGATCCGGGATAGTCTCGCGCTTTCGATTGATGAAGCGGAGATAATCGATACTCTACTCCGTTGTCGTGATTATGCGGAACAGATTTTATCTGGAGATATTCCGTCCGCGTTGGAAACCTATCGTTACTTTAAAGTAACAGGGTTGACGGGAATTGATCTGATATTTTTCAGTTTGGCCAGTTTTCACGCCAGGAATGCAGCTGATCAAGACCAGGGGGAGTGGTTGAAACGTTTAGAAATCGCCGGACAACTTGTGAGCGCCTGGTTCAACCAACCTGCAGCGGTTCACCCGCGCCCGTTGTTGGATGGTGATGAGATCATGCGCGAGTTAGGACTCACGCCCAGTCCGCGTATTGGAGAATTAATTGAAAACTTGATCTGTGAACAGGTGAGCCGGAAGATCAGGACCAAAGATGACGCGCTTGAATGGATCAGGAAACAGAATAAATAAAAAAAAGAACCCGAAAGGTTCTTTTTTTACGCTGACTGCAGCGACACCATCAAGCTGGGTTGCTCTTTGTGCTTCTGGTCAAAACGGCGCATGAGGTTGTTGACATGAGCGAGTATTACCTCACGGGAGACGGGTTTGATCAGGTAATCATCCGCGCCGTCATTCAATACTTTGGCAAGCGTCACAGGATCATCCAGGACGGAAAGGATCATAATCGGCGCGTTGGTGATCTTCCTGAGCCCCTTGGTGGTTTGCAAGCCATCAATGCCGGGCAGCATATAATCCAAAAGGATAATATTCGGATTAAATTCCCTGGCCAGGGCGATTCCGGATTCACCGTTGCAGGCGTGACGAATCAATGCTTTGGTGGGAGAGAGAAGCATCTCCAAAATTTCAGTACCGGCAGGATCGTCGTCAATTATCAGTATTCGCATCTGTGAGACCTGTTTCATTTGCATAATTATCAAGCTGTTTTTCATTTTTTTACCTTTCAATGTATTTACAGTAGATTTCGAATAGCGTTGGAGATTTGATCTGAAAATGTGACAATTACGGTCATAAAAGCCAACGCGGTGTGGTAAAATTTATACTTCGAAAATATGCCGCCTGATTTTGGGTGGTTTTTATCATAGGTTTGGAGGAAAAATATGGAAGAAAAGAAGTGGGTTTTTTTGTTCAGCGAGATCAAGCAGGTTGAACAATATGTTAAGAATGATTGGGAAGGTGTAAGGGGTTTGCTGGGTGGTAAAGGGGCTAACCTGGCCGAGATGGTCCGTATTGGTTTACCAGTTCCTCCTGGATTTACGGTGACCACAGAAGCTTGTAACGCCTACCAGGCCACACAGAATTTTCCCGATGGTTTGTGGGATCAGATGTTGGCGGCTTTGCTGAAGATCGAAAAAGCCACAGGCAAAAAGTTCGGCTCAGTAAAGAATCCCCTGCTGGTATCCTGCCGCTCAGGCGCTAAGTTCTCAATGCCGGGGATGATGGATACGGTTCTCAACATTGGTCTCAACGACGACACAGCCAAAGGTATGGTCAAACTAACAAATAATGAACGCTTTGTGTATGACTCTTACCGGCGTCTGATTCAAATGTTTGGTTCTGTCGTGCTTGGAATAGAAGATGAGGCCTTTGAGAAGCACCTTGAGGGTGTTAAGCAGATCAAAGGCTATAAATTGGATACCCAACTGACCGCCGCGGATCTCAAAGATATGATTGAGGTCTTCAAGAAGGTGATCAGCGATCACAAGGGCTTCGAATTCCCGCAGGATCCCCTCGAGCAATTGAAACTAGCCACCGAAGCGGTTTTCAAATCCTGGAATGGCAAACGCGCGGTGGATTATCGGCGCGCCACTAATATCCCTGATGATCTTGGTACCGCGGTAAATATTCAGACCATGGTTTTTGGTAACATGGGTGAAGACTCCGGTACTGGCGTGGCCTTTACTCGCAATCCTTCAACGGGCGAGAATAAATTATATGGCGATTATTTGCTGAATGCCCAGGGCGAAGATGTGGTCGCCGGGATTCGCAACACTGAAAAAATTGAGAAACTGGGTAAAGATCTGCCGGAAGCCAATAAACAATTCCTCGAGATCATTAAGAAACTTGAATTGCATTATCGTGATATGCAGGATGTGGAATTTACCATTGAGCATGGCAAGTTATGGATGCTGCAATGCCGAAATGGCAAACGCACCGCGCTCGCCACTGTGAAAATCGCCATTGATCTTGCCAATGAAGGGATCATATCCCGTGAAGAAGCGGTGATGCGGGTCACACCCGCTGATGTGGATACATTGCTGCACCCCCAGTTTTCGGCTGAGACAAAAGGCTACGCCATCAAGGAAGGTCGCCTTTATGCTTCAGGAGTGAATGCTTCACCGGGCGCTGCGGTTGGTCAGGTTTATTTTGACGCGGATACGGTTGAAAAACAGGCCAAGGAACACGGTGAAGACACGATCATGGTGAGGCCATTTACCAAGCCAGATGATGTGCACGGTATGCTGGCCGCGAAAGGCATCCTCACTAGTGAAGGCGGGGCCACCTCGCACGCAGCGGTGGTTGCGCGTCAATTTGGCGTGCCCTGTATCGTTGGCGCATCTTCTGTAAAGATCGATCTCGATAAGCGGATCATGACCGTGAATGGGAATGTGGTCAAAGAAGGTGATTGGATTTCCATAGATGGCACCACAGGTGAGGTGTTTACAGGTAAGTTGCACCTGACCACCCCGAAATTTGAAGAGCAGATCGATCTGCTAAACCTGCTGGGATGGGCTGATCAAATCTCCGCCACAGAGGGGATTCGCCAGGGACAAAAAGGGTGGCCGACCAGAGGTTTGCAGGTTTGGGCGAATGCCGATTACCCCAAGGATGCTGAGCGTGCGCGTTCATACGGCGCTGTTGGTATTGGACTCTGCCGCACAGAGCACATGTTCTTCGAGACAGAACGCCTGCCGATCGTTCAGCGTATGATCCTGGCCAAAACCAGTGAAGAACGTACTGCGGCGCTTGATGAGCTGCTGCCCTATCAACGCCAGGATTTTGAAGGGTTATTTGAGGCGATGAACGGTTATCCGGTGATCATACGCCTTATCGATCCACCGCTACACGAGTTCCTGCCCTCTGCTGACGAACTACAGGCGAAGATCATCGCCTTGCGTTTAAGCGGTGAGGGATTGTCAAATTATGTATTAGGCCGCGGAGAACTAAAGGAATCTGAGAGCCTGATCACCATGCTCGACGCTGTACACGCGCTTCATGAAAGCAACCCCATGATGGGGATGCGCGGTGTGCGGTTGAGTATTTCAATGCCCGAAATCGTTGAAATGCAGGTGAGGGCGATCTTTGAGGCAGCAGCGAACGTGGCATTAAAAGGGATGAACCCGAAACCTGAGGTCATGATTCCGCTTACCGGACATGTCAACGAGTTGAAGTGGATCCAGCCGCGCCTGGTTCGTATTGCCAAAGCGGTGATGGAGGAAAAGAAGGTCAAGTTTGAGTATAAATTCGGTACCATGATCGAGATACCACGTGCCGCGGTGACTGCAGCCGAGATCGCCAGTATGACCGAATTCTTCTCATTCGGCACCAACGACCTGACCCAGATGACCTACGGGTACAGCCGTGATGATGCCGAGCGTAACTTCCTTGTGACGTATGTTGACCAGGGAATTCTACCCAAGAACCCATTCCAGACACTTGATCAGGAGGGTGTTGGCAAGCTGATGAAAATGGCTGTTCAAGACGGACGTGCAGAACGGATCAACCTGGAAGTGGGTATCTGTGGTGAGCACGGTGGTGACCCGGCTTCAATTGAGTTCTGCCATCGTATCGGTAATAATTACGTTTCATGCTCACCTTATCGTGTACCGATTGCCAGGCTTGCTGCAGCCCAGGCTGCCATCAAGAATCGCGTCAAGTAAAACGATCAGGATTTCGAAACTCCCCGTAAACGGGGAGTTTTTTGTCTTAAGGATGTGAGTAAAGATTTTTGTAGATCTCGTAGTTTTCGGTTATGAACTTAATGTATTCTTTAGTTTCATCGAACCGGATCAACTCCACAAACAGGTCTGTATCTTCACCAGCCAAAGCTTTCCAAACGACCGTATTTCCATCTCCCGCGTTGTATGAGGATAACGCTGCGGCGACATCACCGTTGTACTTATTGATCCACACCTTCAGGTAATGTGCGCCTAGCCGGATGTTGATATTAGGGCGATTAAGGTCAGCTGTTGTGTAATTCTCCGGCCAGCCAAAATTTGCGACGATGTAATCGCCAGTATCCGGAGTGATCTGCATCAACCCCCTTGCTCCAGCGCTCGATGTGATGCTGGCGTCAAACAGACTTTCCTGGCGGATGATGCTGAACAGTAAAAGTGGATCCAGGTTATTCTCCAACGCGGCTGGCACGATGATATCCCGATAAAAGATGCCAAAACGGATGTGATTAAAATAAACGGGAGCTTCCGTTAGCATGGCTTGCTGGCTTAACCCTGCCAGATCAAGGATTTGCCGGCTGGTAAGGGAAGCCGTCTGATAAAAACCAAGGTCAACCAAGTGATTCATCAACCGGTATGAGTTTACAGCGTCTCCCTGTAATTCCTGCCTGAGCAGATCAAATTCGCTGCGTGCTCTATCCCGCATACCCAGCTTCCAGAATTCCACGCCACGTTCAAAAAGCGGGTTACCAGCCAGCTCCTGGAGGGAGTCGAGATCCAGTGATTGTTCCAGGTTAAACCGCTTTTTCAGCCACTTGCCGGCAGCCTTTCTTTCCTTGCTCAGGTCGATCGAAAGGTCAGCGGTTTCCTGGTTCGAAAACGGAGCCTGGTTTTTAAGTACCTGGTCTGCGCGGATGCCATAGTAACCGGTGGGATCAGCGCTGGCTGCCTGTTTATAATATTCATTGGCTTCAGTTTTTCCCTCTTTTCCGTAACACTTGGCCACCCAGAAGTTCGCGCTGGCGATTTCATCCTGCGTTGCCGCAAGCACCAACAAGCGTTGGAAGATCAACCTGGCATCGGGATACTTCTGCAAGCGATAATTGGCAATTCCAGATTGGAACAAAGCCGGATATGCGAATTCTGAAGCAGGATATTCATTAAAAATCCTGGTCCATGTGTTTGAGGCTTTGGCAAGGTAACCGCCGATCTCGTAGATCTTTCCCGCTGTGTTCAGAAACTCAGGTGCCTCCGGCGCATCCGGGTAAATTGCGACGTAGCGCAGCAGATTTTCCGCTGCGCCTTTGTAATCTGAGTAATACCTCCATAAAGAGGAGGATTTTTCAAGATAGGCTTTGGGAAGATATTGGTCAGCGGGATAATTCTCGATCAATTGATCCCAAACCACAAGTTCTCCGTCAAAATCACCCATATTCCATAAACTAAGCGCTTTGTAATAGAGCGGAGTGCCGTCATGATCCGGGTGCTCACGCATATAGCGATCCATGGCGATTATCGTGAGGCCGTATTGCCCGGCGTAATAATCCACGATACCGCGCAGCAGATCGTCGACCGGTTGATCAGTTTCAACAAGTGCGACCAGGCCGGAATAGGAGTCATAATAAGCTGGAAAACGGATCACGTTATCCTGGAATCGGGCGTAAGCTTGTTCATTCATACCCAAACCCAGGTAAAGCTGCCCCAAAAGAAAATTGGCCTGCACCTGAACGAGTTCGGAGGCTCCACCCTCGATCAGGGTGAGATAACGATTGATGGCGTCTTCATTATCACCAGCAGCCACTGATGCCTGTGCAGCTTTGATTTCCAGGGCTTCCATCCTGGCAGGCGTGGCGGCTGTCTTTGCCGCGAGATAGGCTTCCCGGGCGCCGGACGGATTTCCAGCCGCCAATAGGGCATCCCCTTTCAATTCGAGAATGTCACTGTCCAGAGCGCCTGGTTGGTTTTCAACGTACTTCCCGTACGCGTCTGCTGCCAGATCGTATTGTTTGAGGTCTTCGTAGGCAATCGCGAGATAAAAATAAGCAGTATTGCGGGCTTCGCCTTCAGAGAAATTATCCTGCAGCCAGGTGAGTTGTTCGATCGCCCCCTTTGGATCAGATTGCAGCAGGAGAACGCGGCCCACACCTAATTGTGCGGCAGCGATCACTTCAGGATCAGTGGATTGTTCACGGGCAGCCCAGAATTCTTTAAGGGCGCTTTCATAATCACCATTCAGGATGGCTTGTTGACCGAGCGTGATCCTCGCTTTTGGCTTAGGTGTGGGTGTTATGGTGGGCGTTGGCGAGGCAACGATCTCAGTAGGTCCGGCCTCTACTGCTGCACCACCCTTGTCAATATTGTTCGTTTTGCCAGGTTTACAGGAAGTGAGCAATAAAGCCAGGATGATGATCGAAACAGAAATACCCTTTAGCATGTTCCCTTTATACTGGAGGATTTCTGAGACGTCAACTCATTGTTTTAGAAATTCTAGGTGCTCGAAGCAGGAAATTATGATTGTGTACAAGATCTGGTAGACAGATGACATAGTGGAGTGGCCCCAGAACAGGGAATAGCCACTTCTCGTGAAATATTGCGATTCCATTTATTCCATGTTAAACTTAGTCGGAAGGAACGCTCTCCACGAGGGCGTTTTTTAGTGAGATGCGCACGATCGAATGGGTAGAGGAAACCAATCAGGTTCGCATGATCGACCAACGGCGATTGCCGGCTTCTTTGGAGTACCTGACCGTTGAAGATGCCGATCAAATGGCGACCGCCATTCGTGAAATGGCTATCCGCGGAGCGCCAGCCCTTGGAGTTGCAGGGGCTTTCGGGATCGCTCTGGAGGCGGTAAACTTTCCACCGCTCACTATCACCGCGTTGATAGATCATCTTTGGCAGGCAGCCTCAAATTTGATCGCTGCCCGTCCGACAGCAGTGAACCTTGCCTGGGGGATCAAGCGGGTAATGTCAGTGTTGGATGACCTGAGCCTATCCAGTGAGGAATTGACCCGCGCCATTGTGAAAACTGCGCTGGAACTGGCTGAAGACGATGTGCGGACAAACATGCTTTTGTCTGAAAATGGTGCAAGTCTGATCAACGACGGTGATACGATCATCCACCATTGTAATACCGGTACGCTGGCCGTTGTGGATTGGGGCACGGCGCTGGGTGCCATCCGATTTGCGCACGAACAGGGAAAACGAATTCACGTGCTGGTGGATGAAACACGTCCACGTTTGCAGGGCTCCCGCCTGACGGCGTGGGAGTGTGAACAATACGGCATCCCGTATGACATCATCACAGACAACATGGCTGGTTATTTTCTGCGGAGCGGCAGGGTTCAGAAGGTGTTTTTTGGGGCTGACCGGGTGGCGGCAAATGGTGATGTAGTCAATAAGATCGGCACCTACATGCTTAGCCTGGCAGCGCACGCCAACCATGTTCCGGTGATCTGTGTTTTTCCACTCTCTACCCTGGATCTTAGCGTAGTTGAAGGTGACCTGATACCGATCGAAGAACGCGCCCCGCAGGAAGTCTTGAATATCAGCATCAATGGCGAACCGGTTGCTCCTGCCAACGCCAGGGCATTGAACCCTGCTTTTGATGTAACTCCGGGTAAATTAATTTCCGCCTGGGTGACTGAAGCAGGCATTATCCTTCCCCCATTTGATGAAAATCTTGCTCGATACGGTTATAATCGAGAACTGGAAAACTAAAGATGTCGATTCTAATTACTGGTTCTGTTGCATTTGATTACCTGATGACATTCCCGGGTTATTTCCGGGAAAACATTTTGCCCGATAAACTGGACAAGATCAGCCTTTCATTCCTGGTGGATAACATGACCCGCCAGCGCGGCGGTTGCGCGCCAAATATCGCTTATTCCATGGCGCTGCTGGGAGAAAAACCAAAAGTGTTTGCCACAGCCGGCGTTGATTTCACGGAATATCGGCAGTGGATGGAAGAACATGGGATTGATGCGCAATATATCCACGAGATACCTGATAAATACACCGCGTCTTTCTTTGTGAATACAGACCTGGAGAACAACCAGATCGCCAGTTTCTACACTGGAGCGATGGCGGATGCCGGATCGTATTCACTCAAAGAAATCCCGCAAGGTGAAATTGATTATGTGGTAATCTCTCCCAATGATCCTGGAGCGATGCGAAGGCTGACTGATGAATGTGTTGAATTGGGAATTCCATATCTCTTTGATCCATCGCAGCAGGTGGCGCGGAATCCACATGAAGATCTGCGCGCTGGTGTGGAACATGCCCACGCAGTCTTTTGTAATGAGTACGAATTCGACCTGCTGGTAAAACACACCGGTTTCTCTGCCAGAGAAATTGAAAGTCTGGTGCGTTTGCTGGTAATTACTCGCGGAATCAGGGGAGCGACAATCAAATCTGATGAGCGTGAATATCAGATCCCGGTCGCCCCGGTCAGCCGGAAAGCGGACCCGACGGGTGTGGGGGATGCGTTCAGGGGAGGGTTCCTCAGGGGTTACCGCCTCGGGTTGGACCTGCAGACCTGCGGACAGATGGGCGCGCTTTCTGCTTCTTACTGCCTTGAGCAAAGGGGGCCGACCAATCATTTTTATACACCGCAGGAATATATTACGCGTTATCGCAAGTATTTTGATGACGATGGCGGGCTCGATATTTTGATCTGATCTAATACTTTTTTGGAGGAAAGATGCCGAACTACGATGTAAAAGACATGAAACTGGCGGAAGGCGGACGCCTGAAGATTGACTGGGCGGAAAGAGAAATGCCGGTTCTGCGCCTGGTCAAAGAGCGCTTTGCGCGTGAACTGCCCCTGAAGGGTATGCGGATTTCAGCGTGTTTACATGTGACAACCGAAACGGCCAACCTGATGAAAACGCTTCAGGCAGGTGGAGCGGATGTGGTACTGACCGCATCAAACCCGCTCTCCACCCAGGACGAGGTCGCTGCGTCGCTTGTTTCCCACGATGAGATCGAAGTTTACGCCGTTAAAGGTGAAGATAATGTCACCTATTACAAGCACATCAATGCTGCGCTTGATCACAAACCTCATTTCACCATGGATGACGGCGCCGATCTGGTCAACGTGTTACACCAGCACCGCCGTGAACTGCTGCCCGGTGTCATCGCCGGAACCGAAGAGACCACCACGGGAGTCATCCGCCTGCACGCAATGGCGGCGGATAAAGCTTTAGGTTACCCTATCGTAGCGATCAATGACGCCTTAACCAAACATCTCTTTGACAACCGTTACGGGACAGGTCAATCCACCATTGATGGTATTGTCCGTGCCACCAACGTTTTGCTAGCCGGTAAGATCTTTGTGGTGGCAGGGTACGGTTGGTGCGGTCGTGGTCTTGCGTCAAGGGCGCGTGGCATGGGAGCCAGTGTGGTGGTAACCGAGGTGGACCCATTGAAAGCACTTGAGGCGGTAATGGATGGCTTCAGGGTAATGCCAATGAGCGAGGCAGCCAAAATCGGCGATATTTTTGTCACATTGACGGGTGATATCAACGTGATAGACGAACATCATTTTGACCTGATGAAAGACGGAGCGATCGTAGCCAATTCAGGTCATTTCAATGTCGAGATCAACATCCCAGCGCTGGAAAAGAAATCCAAAAACAAACGCCTCGTGCGACCATTCGTGGATGAATACATCACCCACGACAACCGGCGTATCTTCATCCTGGGTGAGGGGAGGCTGATCAACCTGGCCTCCGCCGAAGGACATCCAGCTTCCGTGATGGATATGTCCTTTGCCAACCAGGCGCTGACCCTTGAATACCTGGCCAAGAATGCCTCCAAACTGGAGAAGCGCGTGTACTCGGTACCGGAAGAGATCGACCAGAAAATTGCTGAGCTGAAACTCGCCGCAATGGGAGTAGAGATCGACACACTGACGGAAGAACAGGTCAGGTACCTGGCCTCCTGGCAGGAAGGCACATAGAAGAAAATGACGGAGCCGCAAGGCTCCGTTTTTGTATGTTTTTATTTGGCGATGATGGCCATGTTGCCAAGCACTCCCCAGGAATCAAGGAAGGTTGAGGTTTTGCGCCAATACACCAGGTCGTTATCCACCAGAGTAACCCCCCACTCGTCGTAACCGATCACGATCGCCGTGTGTTCAAAATGCGCCACTGTGACTGTTGACCCGTCACTCGCGGTGTAATTAACCGGCTCGCCGTACCACACATTTCCGACCACCCACACGATCACCGGATTGCCATTGGCAATTTGCTTCTTCAGTTTTTCAAAAGAATATCCTTTCACTGCGGTCGCTTCCAATCCATAGTCCCGCAAAAGGCTGGCTACTGGGCCGGCATGCACACCGTACGGATACGGGGGAATCTGACCGGTCAATCCATCGATCGGTCCGACAAAGCCGATTTCAGGGTTGTCAGAAACAGGCAGATCCGCCTGGAAATCCATTTCTTTGATGGATTTACCAAAATATCGCGCCCAATCCACCGCAGACCGGGATTCACAGGTGAGTGAATAGGATTGCGCGTAACCGACCACACCGCTGATGGATGCTGAAGCAGGGAGTCCATCTTCTGTGTATTGGATAGGGGTGCTGGTGGGAATGGGCAGCGGTGTATCGGTCGGAAGAGGGGTTGGGGTGGCCGTAGAAGTTGGTGTGCTTGTGGAAGTGGGTGTGTTTGTGGGGGTAGGTGTATGAGTCGGCAAGGGCTGAAACGGGGTGGGCGAAGTAGTCAGTGACAGACGGTTCAACGGTTCAATGGCGGGAGTATTGATAACAATCCCGAGTGCCGATGCATCGAATCCGGTCAGACCTGATGATATTAAAGCTACTCCGCCGATCAACACTACTAGCGCGCAGATGAAGAACGCAAGCAAAATGATGAGAAATGTTCTGGTTTTTGCGTTTTTCACCTGTGTTCCGTATTGTGTCAGGGAGTGGTGACTGCGATCGAAATGGACAGCCATTCGCCAAAAGCGTCGCCTTCCGGTCCGTACGCCTGCCAGGTGGCTTCATACTTGCCGGGTTCCTGCGGGGCGATAAACTCAAGATGAACGATCGCTTCTGTACCGTTGCGGGCAGGGATCAATGCCTGGGTGGATTCAACCCCCAGCGGCGATCCCGAGATCAGGCGCAGCGTATAGGTATTATTCCAATTGCAGGTACCGTTGTTTTTTACTTTCCACTCTTTTTCAATGACAGTACCGGCATCGAATTGGGTGCCATCCGGAACGGTGATATCAGCGATGTATTCCAGCCCGTTGGTGCAGTTCGGTATCTGGGTAGGTTCACCCACGGAAATTGTTTCGGATGGCGGTGTGACGGTGGGTGAGCTGACCAGGGCTGGTGCTTTAAAAACGGGGGCTTGCTGTTCAGGGGGAAGTGAACGGCTGGGCGGCAGATAATCGCAAGCCG
>ERZ795054.2780-NODE-2780-length-14409-cov-21.419465_pt1 | contig 14409 bp, 10 predicted proteins | sample MGYA00375138_ERZ795054 | MGnify/ENA primary metagenome ERZ795054 (study PRJEB30183, sample SAMN05720215) | anaerobic digester metagenome | isolation source: active sludge of municipal wastewater-treating anaerobic digesters | place: USA | collected 2014-12-23 ...
GAGCAGGTTCGGAGACAAAACCGGTCTTGAGAATCTTCTGCAGAATCAGGTGAGTTGCCATGTTACAGATCCGCTCCGCTGTAGCTCAAATTGAACGATTTGTTGATAAGCGGGAAATCCGGAACGATATTGCCCAGCATGCCGACTTCCAGCAACGGCCAGTTTTGCCAGGATGGATCGTGTGGATGCACCCGGTCAAGTTTGCCGTCGGCGCCGATTCGTACCGCCACCAATATTTCGCCACGCCAGCCTTCCACCCAGCCTATGCCTTCGCACACGTTGTGCACCGGATTGACCGGGGCATGAATTTCCCCTGCCGGCAGACGCTTGAGGATGTCTCTTATCAGGCGCAACGATTCGGCCACCTCGGCAAAACGCACTTCGGCGCGCGCCAGCACGTCGCCACGCCGATTCGTCGCCATATTGACATTGAGTTGATCATAAGGAGACTGCGGAAACTGAACCCGGGCGTCCCACGCCTGCGCGCTGGCGCGTCCGGGCAGCCCGGTCAGACCTAGTCGCGCAGCCAGGTCGGGCTTGCAAATACCGGTGTTGGAAAAACGATCCTGCAGGGTCGACTGGTCATCGTAGATGGCTTTGAGCTCGCGAACCTCCGCCTCGATCCGATCCGCCGCAACGGCAAACTCGGTCTTGCCGCTGTCGCTGATATCTTCCGCCACGCCACCCGGGACGATGCAGTCGAACAAGTAGCGATGCCCAAAATATTTTGCAGTCAGACGCAGCCAGTCCTCCTTCAGACGCCAGAACTGCATGAAGCCAAAGGACAATGCGACATCGTTTCCAAGATAGCCAAGGTCGCCCAGATGGTTGGCGATACGCTCGATTTCCAGAAACAGCGCGCGCAACCAGACCGCGCGCACCGGTACTTCGCTGGCCGTCGCAGTTTCCACTGCCATGCAATATGCCCAGGCATAGGCGCTGTGCGAATCACCGGAAACGCGTCCGGCGAGCCTGGCACCAGTAGCGATGTCCATGCCATCGAAGCGTTTTTCGGTTCCTTTGTGGGTATAGCCCAGACGCTGCTCCAGCCTCAGCGCACGCTCGCCGATAATGGAGAATCGGAAATGTCCCGGCTCGATCGTGCCGGCGTGGATAGGGCCAACCGGGATCTCATGTACGCCCTCGCCTTCCACGCGGATAAAGGGGTAGGCGTCGGTATCATGTGTGGCACCCTGGCTGGCGTCGAAGTCCTTCCGCAACGGAAAGACATTCTCCGGCCAGGCACCATGGCGCAGCCATTTGCGGCCGTCGACCGCGTTCATGGCACGTATCCCCAGCAGATCGAAAGTCGCGCGCTGCATGCGATCAGCCTGCGGGAAAATATGGGCAATATCGGGGTAGACCGCAGCACTTGCCGGCAGGGCACAACTTACCCAGGCGAGCCCGACACTGGCAAGCAAGGCCACGTGAATGCCGAAGCCGCCATCGAGATGGCGGTCATCCGAACCCCATAGTGCGACGAGTTGGCCGCCCTCTTCCTTGATTTCGCGTGCCAGCGCGAGCAGTTGTCCGGATTCCATTCGGCCGCGCCAGATGTACCTGCCGAAAGTATCGAGATGCCAATCGTGGTCGCCGATTTTCATCTCAACCTCCCAGAATTTGGGCCGCCTGTTTGTACCAGGCAGCAAGATATGGCGGGATGAACAAACCCAGCATCAACACCAGACCAAGATGCAGAAATACCGGCGTCAGTGCGGGCTGATAAGGCAGCTTCGGCAAATCCGTCTCACCGAACACCATGGGTTGTACTTTGCCGAAAATGGAGGCAAACGCCACACCCAACGCCAACAACAAGAAAGGGGTGGCCCATGGATGCTCGTGCATGGCTGTGGTAATGATGAGGAACTCGCTGGCAAACACGCCGAAAGGCGGCACGCCGAGAATGGCGATAGTACCGAGCATCAGCCCCCAGCCAATGGTCGGGTTGGTCTTGATCAGTCCGCTGATATCAGCCATCAATTGGGTGCCGGCCTTTTGCGTGGCGTGACCGACGGCAAAGAATATGGCGGACTTGGTAAGGGAGTGCATGGTCATGTGCAGCAGCGCCGCGAAGTTTGCCACCGGACCGCCCATGCCGAAGGCAAAGGTAATGAGTCCCATGTGCTCGATCGAAGAGTAGGCGAACATGCGCTTGACGTCGGTCTGGCGTTTGATCAGAAAAGCTGCCAGCACCACGGACAAGAGGCCGAAACCCATCATCAGGTTGCTCGCCATATCATTTTCGAGTGCGCCGTCCACCAGTACCTTGGAGCGCATCACCGCATATAGCGCAACATTGAGCAGAAGTCCCGAAAGAACAGCGGATACCGGCGTCGGGCCTTCGGCATGGGCGTCCGGAAGCCAACTGTGCAAAGGCGCCAAACCAACCTTCGTGCCATAGCCTACCAGCAAAAAAACGAAGGCCAGCGACAGCACCGTAGGTTCCAGTCGATCCTTTACACCGTTGAGATGTGTCCACAACAGAGCGCCGCCGCCCGAACCCAGCACCTTCTCTGCCGCGAAATAAAGCAGGATGGTACCAAACAGTGCCAGCGCAATGCCGACGCCGCACAGGATGAAATACTTCCAGGCCGCTTCCAGCGACGCGGGCGTACGGTACAGCGAAACCAGCAGCACCGTGGCCAGCGTCGCCGCCTCCATCGCCACCCACAGGATACCCATGTTATTTGTGGTCAGCGCCAGGAACATGGCGCCGATGAATATCTGATAACTGCTGTGATACAGGCGCAACCGCTTGTCGTTGAGCTTGCCGTGCTCCTTCTCGATACGCATGTAGGGACGCGAAAACAGTGCCGTAGTGAATGCCACGAAGGCAGTCAGGGCGACCAGAAACACATTGAACGAATCAATGAAGAACCAGCCCTCGCCCACGATCATCGGGCCCTGGTCAACGATCCGGTAGGTGAGGAAGGCAGCCGCCAAGAGCGTCAGAAAGCTGAAAAACGCATTGATTTCCGGGGCATTTTTTCGAGAGCCCCATAGCCCGAGGAAAGTGCCGCCGGTCAGCGGAATGCCGAGTAGCCAGTAAATTTCCATCTCAGCGTTCTTTCAGTTTTTCCATGTGTTTCAGATCCAGAGAATCGAAGGCTTCTCGAATCTGGAAGAAGAAGATGCTCAAGACGATCACGCCCACCATCACGTCGAGCGCCACGCCAAGTTCCACCACCAACGGCATGCCATAAGTGGCGCTGGTGGCAGCGAAGAACAGACTGTTCTCGATCGCCAGAAAGCCGATCACTTGGGGAATCGCTTTTTTGCGCGTGATCATCATAAGAAAGCCAAGGAGTACGCACGCCAGGGCAATGCCCAGCGTCGAGCGCGTGACGGTACCGGAGAACTGCGAGATGGGCAGCGCCAGATTGAAAGCGAAAATCACTAGCACGATGCCGATCAGCATGGTCGTGGGAATGTTGATCATGGGCTCGACATCGCGGTCGACGTCGAGCTTTCTCACTGTGCGGTAGAAGAACCAAGGCATGGCAATCACCTTTAGGACCAGAGTGAGTGCGGCCGAGTAATACAGGTGGTGCTGGCCGGTAGCCCAAGCCACCAACGCCGCGGATGCCGCCAGCGCCATACCCTGCCAGGCAAAGAGGGTGATCAGTCCGACGATGCGGCGCTGCGACAACATGGCGAAGGAAATCAGCAACAGCAGGGCGGCCAGAAGATTGACGATCTGAAGGTGATAGGACGGAGCCATGTCAGACATCCAGCAGAAAATTGATCAGCATCCCCAACACCGCGAGCATGAAGGCTGTTCCGAGAAATTCGGGGGCGCGAAACAGTCGAACCTTGGCTGAAATCGTCTCGATGAACGCCAATAGCGCGCCACCGAGCAGCAGCTTTGCAATCATCGCCAACAACGCCAAGGGAAGCATATCGACGCGCCCCTGTTCCGCGATGCCCCAAGGCAGGAACAGCGCAATCCCGAGCGCCGAATAGGTAAATAGCTTCAAAGCCACCGCCCATTCGATCAGCGCCAGATGACGGGCCGAGTATTCGAGGATCATGGCCTCGTGAATCATCGTCAGCTCAAGATGCGTCGTGGGATTGTCCACCGGAATGCGCGCATTCTCGGCCACCGAAATCATCCAGAATGCCACGCCGGCGAACGCCAGGCTTGGATAGATGGCGAACTCTCGATGCGCCAGCGCCGCGACGATCACCGGCAACTCGGTGGAATGCGAGATCAGGCTGGCAGTAAAAAACACCATCAGTAGTGCCGGCTCGGCAAGGAAGGCCACCAACATTTCACGCCGCGCGCCGAGCGTGCCGAAGGAAGTGCCGACATCCATTGCTGCCAGCGCCAGGAATACCCGCGCCAGAGCAAAAATGCCGACCAGAGCGATAGCATCGGCTGCAGGCGAGAACGGCAGGTCGTTGGCAATGGTTGGTACGATGCCCGCTGCCAGCGCCATGCAGGAAAAGATCATGTAGGGCGCGAAGCGGAAAAGCGGCGAAGCATTGTGTGCAATGACCGCATCCTTGTGGAACAGCTTGCGCAATGTGCGATAGGGCTGGGTAATTGGCGGCGCGTTACGGCCCTGAAGCCAGGCGCGACACTGGTTAACCCAGCCCATGAGTAGCGGCGCCAGCAGGATGGCCAGCAGGGTCTGGGTAAATTGCAGAACAATGCCTGTGCTCATCGTGTAAAGACCAGAAGGAAGATCAGGGTGGCGAAGCTGTAGATCAGATACCACTGGATGCGCCCGTGTTGCAGCCTCCCCGCTTGATCAGACAACCAGCCGACAACACGCGCGATTGGCAAATACAGAATGAACCAGAGCTTGTCCAACGAAGCGCCCCGATAACGCGGCTGGCGGTCGAAGGGATCCGGGGTTTCACGCTCCACCTGCATGAACACTTCGAATATCTGTCGAATTGGCTGGCCAAAACCTTCGGCGCTGTCCTGCATGCGCGCATCCTGTTCCGGATAGCCGCAATCCCACGGATCACTGCGGCGCACTCGGCCGTGATAAATACGGCGTACCCAGAAGAAAGTGAGCAGCAACACGACGGCCACCACCGCGAAGAATATCAACGGCGCATAGCTTGCACGCTCCGCGGAAATCGGGGTAAGAAGCAGCCAGTTCCCGCTACCGGGCAGGGCTTGCCCGACCAGCATTCGCACTACAGGTTCGATCCAGGAGATGACCTGAGTGGGCAACAAACCGAGCAGCACGCATCCGGCGGCCAGCCACAGCATACCCAGCCGCCCCGCCCAATCGATGTCGTGTGCATGTTGCAGCGCCTGATCACGAGGTTGCCCGAGAAAGATGACGCCGTAGAACTTCACCATCACATAGGCAGACAGCGCCGCTGCCAGCGCCACGGTGGCAGCGGCCACCGGGATGACCATATTGAGATAGGGCTGGGAGAGCCCGGGAGTCAGCAGGAATGCCTGCAATAACAGCCATTCCGACACGAAGCCGTTCAATGGCGGCAGACCTGCAATCGCCAGCGCGCCGATAAGGGTCAGCCAGGCGGTCCACGGCATGAAACGCATCAGGCCGCCCAGGTATCCCATATGGCGCACGCCGGTGGCATGCAGTACGGAACCCGTGCCGACGAACAGCAGGCCCTTGAAGAATGCATGGTTGATGGCGTGATACAACAGCGCGGTCAGCGTCAGCGCGGCCAGCGCCCCCTTGCCATCGGTGTAGAAAATCAGCGTGAGGCCAAAAGCCGCGAGAATTACGCCAATGTTCTCGATCGATGACCAGGCCAGCAGCCGCTTCATGTCCGACTGTACTGCGGCAAAGATCACTCCATAGAGTGCCGTAATCAAGCCCAACGCCAACGCCAGCGTCCCCCACCACGCGACCTGAACATTGAGCAGATCAAAAGTCACCCGCAGCAGGCCATAGATGGCGGTCTTGAGCATCACGCCCGACATCAGTGCGGACACCGGCGAGGGTGCTGCGGGGTGCGCTTCCGGCAGCCAAACGTGCAACGGCACCAACCCCGCCTTGGCGCCGAAACCGAACAGTGCCAAAAGATAGACGACCGATGCCCAGAACGGCGTCAACTGGGCAAAGCGCATGGTGTCGAAGGTATAGTCGCCTTGGCCGCCCTGCAACACGCCGAAAGTCAGCAGCAAGGAAATAGCGCCGACATGCGCGATCAGCAGGTAGAGAAATCCTGCCCGGCGAATTTCGGGAATCTTGTGGTCGGTAGTGACAAGGAAGTAAGACGAAAGCGCCATGACCTCCCACGCCACCATGAAGGCATAGGCATCGTCAGCCAGCAGCACCATGGCCATGCCCGCCAGGAACAGGTGGTACCACAAAGAAAGCAGGGCCAACGAGCCAGCGACCATGCTTTTGAAATAGCTGGACGCATATACCGTGACGCCGAACGCGGCGCTACCCAGCAGCACCATGAAAAATGCGGACAAGGCGTCCAGCCGCAGATGGAAGGGCAACTCGGGCAGGCCGATAGGCAGAATCATCGAGGAGGCGGGCGACATCAACCCAGCCACGCCCACCCCTGCAATACCGAGCGCGCCAAACGCGCCTAACGAAAACACCAACCCGCTCCGCAACCACTGCGAACCCTGCATCAGCAGCCCAACGAACCCTAGCGCCAGCCAGAACAGCACGAAACCCCAAGCCCATTGGACTGGTTCGCGAGGAAACAAAGAAAGTATTTCCATTATTTTGCTTGTATCGCCATCGCGCCGCTATCTACGCCCCCACAGGAGCGCCCCCCCTCAACTCGCTTCACCACGAAGCCGACCTGATTCCACAGAAAACGTCGTTCGTTACTTCCTCATCCCAAAAGCTCGAAATCGACGTTTTCAGGCGGTCGTTTGCACAGCGTGGTTCACCAACAAAATATTGTAACCGCTTTGTAACCGTTGACATGGTCGAGCAAGGCACTTCCCCCCCCAGAAAATCGATTGTGGGATAATTATTCCCTAATATGCCTATATCCCGCAAATTTCAGTTGGCACTTCGTAGATTGCTACCCTTCCTTGTCTGGTGGCCACTGATCACGCGCACCAGTCTCCGTGACGATCTGCTGGCCGGGTTTACCGGCGCCCTGATCGTTCTGCCCCAAGGCGTAGCCTTTGCAACCATCGCCGGCCTGCCGCCTCAATACGGCCTGTACGCTGCGATGGTGCCAGCCATCGTGGCTGCGTTGTTCGGCTCCTCCTGGCACCTCGTATCGGGTCCGACTACCGCGATATCCATCGCGCTATACGCGGCGATCCATCATTTGGCCGAACCGGGCACGCCGGAATATGTCGGACTGGTACTGACCCTCACGCTGCAAGTCGGCATTTTCCAATTGGCTCTGGGTTTGGCGCGCATGGGTGCGGTCGTGAACTTCATTTCGCACACGGTGGTGATCGGCTTCACCAGCGGCGCGGCAGTGCTGATCGCGGCAAGCCAGATTCGCAGCTTCTTCGGTATCGACATCCCGCGCGGCGTCCCGTTCTACGAGATCCTGCACCAGTTTTTTGTCCAGCTTGATCGCATCAACCCATGGGTCGCCGGAGTCGGTGTCGCCACGTTGATAGCCGGGATACTAACCAAGCGCTACTGGAAGAAATTTCCCTACATGATCGCTGCAATGCTGGTCGGCGGCGGTGTGGCCTACCTGCTCAACACACTGATCGGTCAGGCAGAAACCGGTATCAAGACTGTCGGTGCGCTGCCTGCGGGGCTGCCACCACTCTCGCTGCCCGATTTCTCGTTTTCTGCATTGAAGAAAACCTTCGGCCCGGCGCTGGTGATCACCATGCTGGCACTGACCGAAGCGGTGTCGATCGCGCGCGCCATTGCCGTGCGTTCCGAACAGCGCATCGATGGCAACCAGGAATTCATCGGCCAAGGGCTGTCCAATATTATTGGCGCTTTCTTTTCCGGCTATGCCTCATCGGGGTCGTTCAACCGCTCCGGCGTGAATTACGAAGCCGGCGCGCGCACCCCTCTGGCGACCGTATTCGCGTCGATTTTTCTGGTCATCATCCTGCTGGTGGTCGCACCACTCGCCGCTTATCTGCCAAACGCGGCGATGGCCGGCATCCTGTTCCTGGTAGCCTGGGGTCTGATCGACTTCCACCACATTGCGTCGATCTGGAAGACGAGCAAGTCGGAGTCGGTAATCCTCTGGGCCACCATCATCGGAACGCTGATGAACCTCGAGGCCGGCATTGTCACTGGCGTGCTGCTCTCGCTGTTGTTGTATCTCAATCGCACCTCCCGCCCCACTATCGAGCCGCTGGTACCGGTGACAGACGCCAGTGGCTACCATTTCGTAGACGCGCGGGGCAAGCCCGAGTGCCCGCAACTGCGCATCGTGCGCATCAATGGCTCGGCCTATTTCGGCGCAGTCGATCACATCCAGAATTCTCTGCAACAGATCGATGTCGACAACCCGCGGCAAAAATCGGTACTGATCGTCTCACTCGGCATGAATTTCATCGACGTCGCCGGTGCCGAAATGTTCGCCCGGGAAGCCCGGCGACGGCGGCGTCTGGGCGGCGGGCTGTATTTCTATCGCATGAAGGATACTGCCTATCAATTGCTGCGCCAGGGCAATTACGTCCATGAAATAGGTGAAGGTGCCTTCTTCCCGGTCAAAACCAACCCGACCGATGCGGTTTACTGGACACTTGACCCCAACGTTTGTCGTAACTGCAAGTCGCGCATCTTCGCCAATTGCAACAGCGGCCGCCTGCCCGACGGCGACCGCCGGCTGCGCCTGATGCTGGCCGCCGACACCAGTGAGATGGCGGCCACCACGCGCGGTGTGGCAGTCGCACTGGCGCGCGAATTGGGCGTTCGTCTCGATATCGTCGCCGTCGGCACCGACGAAAGCGTCACTTCAAGCTTGGCAGCGGTACAAAACGAGGCTGCGGTGGCGGACGTTAACTGCGAGATAACGATTCGTCACGGCAACGATCCCGCCGCCGAGATCCGCTCTGCAGCGCTCGCGGCAAATGCTCAATTGCTGGTGATCGGGCGTCGGCTATATCCCGGGGCGACCGAAGTCGGCCCGGTAGCGCAACGCATCCTGGCAGCCGCACCCTGCGCGGTGCTGGTCGTGGCACCAGGCAGCCAACTCTGGTCCCGCCGGGTGCTGGTGGCTTTCGATGGCAGCGACGCGGCACGCAGTGCGACCGAACTGGCCGCCCAACTGGCAAAGCCACGCCTGTTGCCGATCACGCTCTTTTCCATCACCGATAGTTCAGGACAGTTGCCGCCCGAAATCGAGGACGCAGCGCAATTGTCGATTGCCGAATTGAAACTCGACGGTCTGACGGGAGATCTGTCCGGAGGCAACGGCAACATAGCCGAAGGCATCCTCAAGGCGGCACGCGATACCGGCGCCGACCTCATTGTTCTCTACCGCCACACGCGTGGCGGCTTGAGTCGCAAGCTGCTGGGCAGCGTCGGCGACGAGGTGATTCGCGGTGCCGAGGTGCCGGTGCTGCTGGTCGGGGAAACTGCGCAAACGGGCTTGGACGCTGCCGGCTAAAGGCTTCTCCGGAAGCCGCGCAGTCAAGTTTTGTCGATCCGATGCAACGGTATCAAAGGAACGACACGCACACCCTCAGCGCGCTGCTTTGATCGTATAAAAAAGATCATCGGCGCCACTCTCGCCCAATTCCTCGTATATCGCGGCAATCGCCAGTTCTTCCGTGGCAAACACCTTGTCCTGACCAATCATGTCGAACAGGCCGGTGGCGTGCATCACGTCCAGCACCTGTTTTTTCAACCCGCTGAAGACCAGGGTGGTGCCTATGCTGTGCAGGCGTTCGACCAGATGATGAATGACTTCCTCGCCGGATGCATCCAGTTGGTTGATCCCGTCTCCTACCACCAGCACGTATTTGGCATCGGGATGATTGGCTACCGCTTCGAGAACCGCATCTTCGAAATAGGCGACGTTGGCGAAGTACAGCGAACCGTCGAAGCGGATCGCCACCATGTGTTTGCTGGTCGGCAGATCCGGATTTACATGAATGTCGCGCAGGGTGCCATCCTTGTAGCGGCCGAGGATGGCGACGCGCGGCGACATGGTGCGATACAGATACAAACCGAGTGCCAATCCCGCCCCCACCATGATGCCGTTATCCAGATGCGGCGCGAAAGCCAGCGTGGCGAAAAAGGTCACCACCGCAGCGATGCCGTCATGTCTGCTGGCCTGCCACGCATGTTTGACCGCCTGGAAATTCACCAATCCGATCACCGCCATAATGATGATGGAAGCCAATACAGCCTGCGGCAGGTGATAAAGCAATGGGGTAAGAAAAATCAAAGCCACCAGCACGATCAGCGCGGTAATCACCGAACTCATGCCGGTTTTGGCCCCGGAATTCATGTTCACCGCGGAACGCGAGAATGACCCCGACACCGGGAAGGCTTGGGTGAAGCTGCCTACCACGTTGGCCAACCCCTGACCGATCAGTTCCTGGTTCGGGTCGAGCCGCTGCCTGGTCTTCGCGGCAATGGCCTTGGCAATCGAGATGGCTTCCATGAAGCCCACCAGTGAAATCACCAGCGCGGCAGACAGCAACGAACCCAGCGCATCCAGACTAAATGTGGGCATCTTGATGCTGGGCAGGCCCGCGGGAATCACCCCCACGACCTCGCCGCCGCCTACCAGCGTAAAACCGTTGGCACTAAGCTTGCGTAAGCGGTAGCGGGTCTCGTCCAGCGTCACCCCCTGTGGCGCCTGGTTCGCCCGGTAGATCGCCAGTGTCGCGCCACTCGCATCCGTGCTGCGGACCAACTGCAGGTGCCGCAACGCGGCCTTCTCCTTGGCAAAAGCATCTTCGGCCGCGTGTACTTCAATCCGCGCCAATCCCAATTCAGCCTCCATTTGCACGACTTGAACGCTTTCTTCACCGGAAGCTTTTCGGGCAGCCTTGAGCGCCGCCGATCTTTCCGCAATCTGCGTATTCAGATCATCCACACGCTTGGCGGCAGCCATGCTCTGCTGCACCACAGCGAGCAGTTCGGGGTCGGCGATTTGTTCAGGCGCGCCAGGCGCATTCCTCTCGAATCCGACAGCCCACGACAGCAACGTCGTCACCACTACCGCAATCAGTACACCGGGCAGCTTGGGCGCGTATTTCCTGATGCTCCACATAATGGCAATGGCCAGCACACCCATCGCCAGCGTCGGCATGTGAGTATCACCGATCAGTTTGATCACACCGACGATATCGTTGATGAAATGCTCGCTGCGCCCCATCGGCACGCCGAACAACTTCGACAGTTGCGATAGCGCAATAATGATGGCAGCCGCATTGGTAAAGCCGACGATGACCGGGTGCGACAGGAAATTGACGATTACCCCGAGTTTGAATACACCAAGCAGCAATTGAATGATGCCCACCAGCAGCGCCAGCATGATGGCCAGCGCGATGAACTGATCCGACCCCGGCGCCGCCAGCACCGCCAGTGACGAGGCGGTCAGCAGCGATACCACCGCCACGGGTCCGGTACCGAGCTGGTGCGAACTCCCCCAGAGAGCCGCCACCGCTACCGGCAGGAATGCCGCGTACAGACCATAATACGCAGGCAAACCGGCCAGTTGGGCATAGGCCATCGATTGCGGAATCAGCACCAGCGCCACAGTGATGCCTGCCATGAGGTCAGCTCGGAGCGCCTCCCCATTGAGAGGGAACCAGCTTAGAAACGGGAAAATTCTTTTCAAGAAGGCAGGCATGGTGTCATTCTGGTCAAGTTGAGTGCGTGAAGTATCAGATATTTATAATATTATCTCAAGCCATCCCTTGCTTTGACCACCCTACAGGACCGCACGCCAATTGACGGTTAATCATGATCCGGGCACGGCTTCCTGAAGAAATACCGGAGCCATATAAGCATTCTCTTAAAATAACACCAACGGGCTATCCCCTCCACCCGACGTGGGTATGGACTGAATTTGGTGATGCGTTCCTAATTGCGCGCCAGCAATTTAATTTTGTGATAGCTTAATCCGCTAAACAAATTTTTATTAACTCATGGGAGATGAACAATGAATTTTGACAAAGAACTGAATGCGCGCGGCCTGTCTTGCCCGCTGCCCATCGTGAAAACCAAGAAGGCGCTGGCCGACATGGCTACCGGCCAGGTGCTCAAGGTCATCGCGACCGATGTCGGCGCAGTGAAGGACATGCAGGCATTCGCCGACCAGACCGGCCACACCCTGGTTGCAACCGCCGAGGAAAATGGCGAATACATCTTCTTCATGAAGAAGAAATAAGCAATTTCTGAATTCGACACCAAAGGAAAATACATGACCACCAAGAAAATGGCGATTATCGCCACCAAAGGTACGCTGGATATGGCCTATCCGCCATTCATCTTGGCCTCGACCGCTGCTGCGCTCGGCTATGATGTCCAGATCTTCTTCACCTTCTACGGCCTGCAATTGCTGCGCAAGGATCTTTCCGATGTGATGATCAGCCCGCTGGCCAATCCGGCGATGCCAATGCCGGTCCCGATGCCGGTGATGGTGCAAATGCTGCCGGGCATGGAAAGCATGGCCACCATGATGATGAAACAGAAGCTCAAGAAGCACGGTGTCGCCTCGCTGGAAGAGCTGCGCGATCTGTGCCTGGAAGCCGATGTCAAGTTCATCGCTTGCCAGATGACCGTCGACCTGTTCGAGTTCGACAAGAGCGAATTCATCGAAAATGTTGAATACGGCGGCGCAGCGATGTTTTTTGGCTTTGCCGGAGAGACGGATATCTGTCTTTTCGTGTAATTTTGCGTCGTGGTTTTGGATGTAAGTAACAACAACCGCCATTCACTTGGCGGTTTTCACATAAATCTCGGAGGGGAAAAACTATGAAAATTCGTCCATTTGTAAAAGCTGCCGTACTGCCCTTGGTATTCTTGCCTGGCCTCGCGCTGGCAACCACTGGCTACTTCGCGCTCGGCTACGGCGTCAAATCAGCGGGCATGGGCGGTGTCGGCATCGCTCTGCCGCAAGACGGCCTGGCTGCCGCGACCAACCCGGCCGGCACAGCCTTTGTCAGTGACCGCGTCGATCTCGGCCTGACCTGGTTCATGCCGAACCGCAGCGCGGAAATCACCGGAAACATGATAGGTGCCAACGGCGAATACAGCGGCAACGACAAAAGGAACTTCTTCATTCCGGAACTCGGCTACGTCAAGCAGTTTTCTCCGCAACTGTCCGGTGGCGTTGCAGTTTACGGTAACGGCGGCATGAATAGCGACTACGGCAGTAACCCTTTCGCTAACCTTGGTGGCACCGGCAATGCCGGGGTAGACTTGTCGCAACTGTTCATTTCGCCGTCGCTGGCATACAAGATCACTCCGGATCATTCTATTGGCGTCGCCGTGAATATCGCATACCAGCGCTTCAAGGCCTATGGAATTCCCCCTGCATTTGGAATGTTTTCCGAATCGCCGACCAACATGAGCGATAACGACTACGACTCCGCCTGGGGTTGGGGTGGTCGTATCGGCTACACCGGGAAGATTACGCCCGAACTGACCATCGGCGCGACGTATGCCACCAAGACCTATATGGGAAGTTTTGACAAGTACAAAGGCTTGTTCGCCGAGCAGGGCGATTTCGACATTCCCGCCAATTGGGGTGTTGGCGTGGCCTGGAAAGCAACGCCCGAACTGACTCTGGCCGCCGACTATATGCGTATCCAGTACAGTGACGTGAAATCGATTGCAAATCCGCTTAGCCTTCTTTTCACCGGCAATCTTTTTGGTTCTTCGAACGGCCCCGGTTTCGGTTGGGATGATGTCAATGTGTACAAACTGGGCGCAGCATACCAGATGGGTGACTGGACCTTGCGCGGTGGCTATGCCTATGCCAGCCAGCCGATCCCGGAGAGCGAGACCTACCTGAACATTCTGGCGCCGGGCGTCGTTCAGCATCACCTGACTCTGGGCGCCACCTGGGCCACCAGCAAGACCGGGGAACTGAGCTTTAACTACGTGCATGCTTTCGAGAAAACGGTCAATGGCTCCGGCTCAATCCCGCCTGGGATGCCAGCGCAGGGTGGTCTTGGCGGTGGCGAAGCCAATCTCACGATGTACCAAAACAGTTTTGGCGTGGCCTACGGCTGGAAGTTCTAAGCTGATCGGCTAAGCCTCTGTTAATTAAAAAGCCCGCTCCGCAAGGAGCGGGCTTTATTTTTGCCCAAAAATCGCGGTCGACCGCAGCAATGCGGAATTCAGCCGATTCGATCCAGATAGCGTGCCCGGTAGAGCAGGCGCGGACGCGCGGGATCATCGCTGAAGGCGGCACGGTCGTGCAGGACGTTGTTGCAGAGCAAGCCCATGCCAGGTTCGAGTTGCGCTTGAAAGATGTGCGGCAGGCCATCCTGATTCAACAAGCGTTCCAGCGCAGCGACGGCAGCCTGGGTGGCCGCATCCT
>ERZ795054.2784-NODE-2784-length-14395-cov-4.185007_pt1 | contig 14395 bp, 14 predicted proteins | sample MGYA00375138_ERZ795054 | MGnify/ENA primary metagenome ERZ795054 (study PRJEB30183, sample SAMN05720215) | anaerobic digester metagenome | isolation source: active sludge of municipal wastewater-treating anaerobic digesters | place: USA | collected 2014-12-23 ...
TCCCTTGTTCCTGGCGGTGCTGACGGGGGAGATGTTGCCGGAGGCCACGCTGGATTATTTCATCGGTTTTTGGACGGCTCAGGGGGCCGGTTCTTTTTCTTCCGCTTTTTTCCTCGCGGAGAGGCTTCGGTCGTTCGTCAAGGTTTTGGGGGGAGGATACACTTATTTGAATCATTGGGGGCTTCCGTATGGTCAGGGGTTGGTTTATCCCGGTTTATTCCTCGTCGCCGTCGTCTGGATCCTTGCCACGGAGGTGGGGAATTTTAGACGACGGAGGGAAGCGGGGGTCCTGCCGGCGCTGATCGTTTTTCTTGCCGCCTATCTGCTCCTCTCGAGTTTTGCGCCGTCGATGGCGAAGGAATTGCATCTTCTCCCGCTTCTGCCGCTGGCCGTTTTGATCACCGCCATCGGCTTGTGCGGGCTGTACGGGAAAATCACGCATCTTCCACTGAAGCGTTTGGCTTGGGGGGTGACGTGCGGCCTGGCGCTGCTTTCATCGGCCGGCGGAAATTTTTCCAATTACGACTACCTCCGCCGGACGGGTGGCGAGTTCCGGTTTCAGTCCTGGGCTTTTTACGATCTGGCCGATTGGGTTCAGGCGCGGGGATACCGGCGCGTGGTGTCGGTCGCGCCCAGTCTGAACGTCAAATTGAAATTCATGGCTTCTTCGAAAATCGTTCCCGTGGACTTGGTTCTTACGGGACGACACACCGACCAGCAGATTGTGAGCCGGCTCGATCGCTCGCGGGGTTGGGCGGATGCCTACATCGCCGGTTTTTGGTTCAAGGGAGAGGATCGTCTTCCGACGAAATTTCAATTGTTCAGTCGCTGGCGCAGGAAACAGGACCCGCCTCCGCGGCTGGTGGCGGTGTTCCACGAGCGCCAGGGCCGCCCGATTTATCTCGTGTATGAACCGCTTCGTCGGCCGGTAGTCAAAGACCTGAAGAAAAGAACGGAATAGGCGTGCTGTTTCAGGCGAAAAAACTGGAAGAAAAGACGGACATGCCTGTCGGAGGCCGGGGCCTCTACCGTGCCATGGTGATCCTTTTCATGGGCCTCTACCTCGTCCTGGCTGTTTGGGATTTGGAGAGTCCCGGCATGGGAAGGGATGAGGCGCTGATGGGGCATTCGGCAAACTCCATTGATTTTGTCCGGGCGCTTAAAGAAAGATCGTTGCGGTTTCTTCCCCTGCAGTTCGACAACCATCACGGTCTGTGGATGGCTTACGCCATTTATCCTTTTTCGAAATTGCTGGGAGGTCACCCCATCTCGATCCGCCTGGCGGCCGTGTTCTATGGGTTTCTGGGGCTGTCGGCCATGTTTTATGTGACGTATCGGATATTTGGCCGCTTCGTGGCCTTGGTGACGCTGATTTTTTTATCTTGTCACCCGTCGTTTCTATGTGCGACCCGCATCGGCTTGCATGACCAAAATATCGTGCATTTGGCTGCTGCCGCGGCGGCTTTTTTCTTGTGGCGATGGTGGACGGAGGGAAAGACGAGCCAATTTTTTTTCTCGTGTTTTTTCCTCGGCATGGGAATGGGGATACAGACGTGGTTCATCTATTGGTTGGGGGCCCTGGCCGCGGTGGCGCTGTTGAACGCCGGAGAGGTTTGGAAGCGACTGAAGGGGAGCTGGCGTCTTCATGTGTGGGGAGGGGCGGCAAGCTTTCTGGCCGGGACGGGGCCCCTTTTCCTTTCCTTCGTCACGGGGGCCATGCGCCCCGAGGACACCGTCGATTATTTCATTACGTTGTGGCTGACGTGCGGCTCCATTTCCCTCTCCGCCGCTTTTGTCATGCGGGAGAGGCTCGTTCTTTTTTTGAAAATGTTGGGGGGCGGATATACCTACCCCAACCATTGGGGTTTGCCTTACGACCAGGGTTGGGTTTATCCCGTCCTCTTTTCGGTGGGCGCATTATGGATCCTATGTGCGGCCGTTCGGAATCTGGCCAAAAGGCGAAGGGAAACGGTCTCGACAACGCCCCTTGTTTTCTTCGTCGCCTATTTGCTTTGCGCAAGTTTCGCGCCGGCTTGGCCGAAGGAGTGGCATCTCGGTCCGCTTTTGCCGGTGGCGCTTTTGGTCGCCGGCATCGGATTGTGCGATCTTTTCGGGAATATCCGCCGATTGCTCTGGAGGGGGGTGGCTTGGGGGGTGGTGTGTGTCTCGGTGTTCTTTTCTTCGGCCATGGGCAATTATGTCAACTATGATTACCTTCACCGGACCGGCGGGGAATTTCATATGTATTCCTGGGCCATTTACGATTTCGCTGATTGGCTCAGGACGCGCGGGCATACGTGGGTGGTGACGATGTCCCCCTATCTTAATGTCAAATTGAGATACCTGGCATCGAGGAACATCCGCACCGTTGATCTGGGGTTTCGGATCGGTTGGACAGAGAAGGAAATTTTACGGCGGCTCGACAGCCTGCGGTCGCGCGCGGATGTCTATGTGGCGACGTATTGGGCCGGAGACGAGGCCCCGTTTCCCACCCGGTTTCCCATGTTCAACCGTTGGCGCATGAGACAAGACCCGCCCCTGCGGCTGGTGTCGGTGTTCCACGAGCGCCAGGGCCGTCCGATCTATCTCGTTTACGAACCGGAGAAAAGGCGGCGACCGGGCCGTCGCCCGCCAACGTGAGTCGTCGGTCGGCCGTCCCTTATTCGGGCCCGGTTGTTTTTGGGGGGGCGTGTCCCCGGAGACGTTTCGTCCGGCCCGAAAAAGCGAATTTATGTCGAAAATCCTTCTGATCAATCCGGCCTATGCCGACGTCTATGGGGCTTCCAAGGCGGGCCTTGTGAGGCACATCATCCCCACCCTGGGACTCGCGACGATTGCGGCCGACGCCGTCCGTCGGGGGCACAGGGTCAAGATATTGGACATGAGTGATTCTTTTTATGATTGGACGAAAGTCCAGCGGGTCGTTCGGGAGTTCGGCCCGGACGTGGTGGGGATTTCGGCCACCACACCCCTCATGAACCAGCTTCGGGATCTGTCGGTCCTGTGCCGGGACATTTCGAAGGACATTCTTTTGGTCGGCGGCGGGGCGCATGTTTCCGCTCTCCCGGAGCGGAGCCTGGAGGAATCTTTTTTGGACGTCGTTGTGGCGGGGGAGGGGGACATCGTTTTCGGCCGGATATGCGACGGTGACTCCTTTACGGATCGGCCGGGGCTTTGTCGGCGGCTCGAACGTGGGACGGTGGTCGGGGCCGGGGAGGGGGGGCCGCTGGAGAATTTGGATGACCTGCCCATGCCGGCGTGGCATTTGTACGATCCCGCCGCCTATCGGGCGAAGACAAGCCGGCTCATCGTCCGGTGTCCTCCCTGCCTGGAACTGGAATTTTCCAGGGGCTGCGCGTACGATTGCCATTTCTGCGCCTCAAAAAAAATTCATCCGCTCGGCCACAGAAAAAAATCATCCAAACGGTGCGCGGAAGAAGTGAAAACGGCCGAAAGGATGGGGTGGCGGGAGTTCGTCCTGGCCGACGATATTTTCACGTCGAACCGGGAATGGGCGTTGAGCGTCTGCGAAGAATTGATACGATCGGAAACGTCGGTCCGCTGGTCCTGTTTGAACGGCATCCGGGTGGATTCGGCCGACCTGCCGCTTTTCCGGACAATGCGCCGCGCCGGATGTTACCGGCTCGCCTTTGGGTTTGAGACGGGCAACGAACAGAGGCTGCGGGCGTCGGGAAAGGGCGGTCGGGCTTCCCTGGAAGCGGGCCGGCGGGCCGTCCGTTGGGCCCGCGAGGCCGGGATGGAGACGTGCGGGTATTTTCTTATCGGACTGGACGGCGATACGAAGGAGACGGTGGAAGACACCATCGCGTATGCGTGTTCTCTGGGACTCGACATGCTCAAGTTCGGCGTGGCCATGCCTTTCCCGGGGTCGGCTCTTTTTGACGCTTATCTGGCCCGCGGCGCGATCCGTTCTTTTGATTGGGATGCGTATAACACGTACGCCAACCTCCAGCCCTTTGAACATTCCTCGTTGAGCCGGGAAGAGATCGGTTTTCTCATGGGAAAGGCCTACCGGGAAACGGTCGGCTTGAACCCGGCTTTCTGGTTCCGCCGTTTGAGGCGCGGGCTGGGAACGGGGGATATCTTTTGGGACCCGTATTATTTTTTAAAATTCCTATTTTCCCCGGCGCTCAACACGTCGAGGAAAGAGGCGTACTACGCCCGGCCCCGTTGGCCGCAGCCGGAACATGCGGCGGGGCGTAGGGATCGGGGAGTTCATTGATGGGAGAGCCGGGAACTTCGGGGTCGGACGCCGATCGGAGCGGAGAAGTCTTGTCTCCCTCGTCGTCCCACTTTTCCCGATTTCTGCACGGAGCCGCGTTGGCGCTGTGCCTCGGCGCGTTCCTGGTTTTGGCTTTTTGGGACTTGAAAAGTCCCGGGTTGGACCGGAACGAGGCGTGGATGGGGATGACGGCGGCGTCCATCGACTTCGTTCAGGCGATGAAGGAGGGTTCCTTCCGGTCTCTTCCCCTGCATTTCGATGAGCATCACGGGACCTGGCTCGCCTACGCCGTCTACCCGTTTTTGAAAATCATGAGGGGCTCGTCGTCGGCCTTGCGCGTTTCCATGGTGTTCTACAGTTTCCTGGCGTTGATCGGCATCTACTATTTGGCCAGAAAATCGTACGGAAAGACAGCCGCCCTCTTCGCCCTGTTCCTCGTCGCACTCCATCCGTCCTATCTTGTCATCACCCGTTTGGGAGCCGCGGACGGCAGCCCGCTGTTCCTGCTCTCGGCGTTGATGTTCATCTTCCTTCGGCGTTGGCAACAGACGGGGCGGGGACGGGATTTTTTGTTGATCTGTTTTTTTTACGGGTTGGGCGTGGGGACGATATTCTGGTTCGTTTTTTGGGGCGGCGGTTTGGCGGTCGTCTTGCTTTTGTCCGGGCGGGAGGCCTGGAACCGCTCCGGCCGCGGTCTGGGATGGCATATGGCCTGGGGAGGCGTGTGTTTCTTGGCGGGGATGGGCCCCTTGACGCTGGCGTGCGCCACGGGGAATCTCCCGCTCGATAAAGTCGTCGATTACTATGTGGATTTTGCGCATCGTGTCGCTCCGGCCGGGGACTACTCGCTGGCGTCCGTTTTTTTCTGGAGGGAACGGTGGCGCACCTTCTGGATGACGTTGGGCGGCGAATACACGTACATCCGCTATGGGGCCTCTCCGAACGTCAACGCATGGATTTACAACGCATTGTTTGTCGCCGCTGTGGCTTGGTCCGTCGGCCGCTATCTCGGGGATCTTAAAAAGGGGGCAAGGAGGGGCTTTGCGGTCGATCTCGTCCTGTTGACGGTCGTCTATGTCGTGTCCGCGACATTTTCGCCCACCAGCTTGCGGGCGCGGCACGTTTTTCCGGTTCTCCCGTGGGCGCTGTTCGTTTCCGCCGCCGGGTTCGCCGACCTCTGCGGGCGGCTTAAAAATATTTTGTGGCGGCGGGCGGCCTGGGCGGCGGCGGCGGGCCTGGTGATCCTTTCGGCGGCGAGATGCCATTACGCGAACTACTTCTATCTTTCCAGGACCGGCGGGGGGACGAGCCTGAACTCGGGGGCCGTCTATGAATTGGCGGAATGGGTGCGTGCGCGTGGATACGGACGCGTGATGGTGGGGCCGCCTTGGATGCGCGCCAAACTTCGTTTTTTGGCTTCGCCGACAATACGCACGTCGGTTTCTGTGTTGGCGGAGGAACCCTGGACGCCTCGGCTTGCGAAGAAGTGCGAGGAACATCGCCGGGAGACAGACGCCTACATCATCCCTTTCTGGAACGACAAAGAGGAGCGTCAGTCCAACATTTTCAAGAAGTTCAACCGGTGGGCGCGTCGGCAGAAACCGGCCATTTCCCTGGTGAAGGTTCTGCATGAGCGGAACGGCCGGCCCGCCTATCTTGTGTATGAGCCGTTGGACTCGGCAAAGGCCCCTCTCCTCGAGAGCGCGCCGGAGGGAAAACGATGAGACGCGGCCGACGGCGGGCGTAGAGGATCCGGTGCCTGAAAAAAAAATCCTTTTGGTGAATCCCCCGTCTCGACGGCCCACCTTGCGCGATTTGTATTGTTCGATGACGCCGCGGGGAGGTTACAACTGGGCGCCCGTGGATCTTTTGGTCCTCAGCGCTCTTTTGAAAGAGCGGCATGATCTGGCGGTGTTGGACGCCGTGGCCGAGGGGATTTCGTTTGAGGCCGCCCTGGTCCGCGCCGCGGCGTTCCGCCCCCGGGGGATCGTTTCCCTCGTCGGTTCCGTCACGTTGGAAGACGACCTGGGCTGGCTGCAATCACTGAAACAGAAAACGTCGGCCCCGGTCCTTATCCTGGGGAACATTTCACTGGACCCGGACCACAAGGTGTTGCACGACCATCCGTGGATCGACGGCCTGATTCAAGACGGCGCCGGTCCCGAGCTGGCCGACTATTTTGACGGGGACCCGGCCGGCACGAGGGAATACCAAGGTCTTGTTTTTCGGCGGAACGGACAAATCCGGAAGAGCCCCTCTCCCGCGAGACAATCGACGGCAACGCTCGCCTATCCCCCGCCGCGGCACGACTTGTTCCCGCTGCACCGCTACCGCGTCCCATGGATGGGGGCGGGAAAGACGACGTCCATGTTGGCAAGTTACGGTTGTGTTTTCTCCTGCGGTTATTGCGTGCACAGACGGGAAAGCATCGCCCCGCGGTTGCGGCCGATCGACGACGTGTTGCGGGAACTGGATTCCCTGCGGGACCTCGGAGTGAAGAACATTTATTTCAGGGATCCGATTTTCGCCGGCACCCGGGAGAACGCCCTGGCGCTGACGTCGGCCATGGGAAAGAGGAACTACCCGTTTTCATGGGCGGGCAGTTTGCGCATCGAAACGTCCAGCGGGGAGTTGTTGGGGGCGATGCGGGCGGCCGGATGCCGATGGGTGGCGGTCGGCATCGAATCGGCCAATGCCGACGTGTTGGAGAAGTATCGGAAGCCCCTCCCGTTGGAGCAGATCAAAAGTTTCATCCGTCAATGCCATGCGGCCGGACTTCTGGCGGCGGGCTATTTCATCCTGGGCCTGCCCGGCGAGGACGTGCGGTCCGTTCGGGAGACCATCGATTTCGCCGTCGCGTCGGAGCTGGATTTCGCCACGTTCACCGTCCCCGTGCCGGATTACGGCACGACTTTTCGGAAAGAAGCCGAAAATACGGAGACCGGGAACGGGGGGGAACCGTTTGACCGGGGAAATCCGCGCCGCGGCTTGAGGACGACCATTTCGGAAGAAGAGTATCGGGGCCTTTTCAAGGAGGCCTACCGTCGCATGTATTTCAGGCCGTCCTATGTGTTCCGAATGGCGTGCCGGCTTCGGGGGGTGGGAGAGTGGCGCGGTGCGTTTGCCCACGCCGGTCGGCTTTTTTGGGATGTGTGGCGGGGAGGAGGGGAGGTTAGGAAGCGCTGATCAGCAGGACGATGACCGACGCCGTCCAAAGGAGCACCGCCGCCAGGATGGGACCGTCTCGAAGCAGGTCGGTCACCGGATCCTCGCCGCGGCCGCGGCGATACACCAGAGAAAGATAACGGAACAGACCGAACATCACCATCGGCACGGTAAAAACCAGAGACCGGGTCTTGTGAAGGGTCACCGTGCCCGGCGCCACGGTGTACAGGGTATAGGCCAGCGCGGTCCCGACGGCGACGACCCCGATCGCCTTGTCCAGGTGATCGACGGTGTAATGGGCCAGCGGTTTTCGAGCGGAGGCCGGCTGAAAAGCCAGTTCGGCCCGCCGTTTGGCCAGCGCAAGGAAGAGCGTGAGCAATAGGCCGCAGAGGAGGAGCCAAGGGGAGGGGGCGATGCCCACCCCCATCGTGCCGGCGGCCAGCCGCAACATGAATCCCGCGACGACGAGGAGCACATCCAAGACGACGATGTGCTTGAGCCCGAGGGAATAAGCCACGTTTAAGACGGCGTACGCCGAGACGATGACAAGGATTTTGGGCCCGGCCGCGGCCGCCAACGCCAACCCGCCGAGCAGACAGAGGGCCGCGATGCCCGCCGCCGCTTTGGGCGACAGGGTCCCTGCCGGCAAGGGGCGGCGATGTTTTTTCGGATGCGTCCGATCCACCGCCACATCCAGCAGGTCGTTCAGCGCATAAACGAAACTGGCCATAAGACAGAACGCCGCAAAGGATTCCGCCACCCGGAGCACCAGGGGGATGTCCCGCCAGGAGTGCGCGAAGATCAGGCCGGCGAAAACAAAACTGTTTTTGAGCCAGTGAGAGGGCCGAAGGAGGACGAGCCAGGGCGGGAGACGGGACAGGAGAGGCGCGGCGGGTTGTTCCACGGGGTGCTCGGGGATGGCGGGCGTATTCACCGCGGGTTCCCCCATGGGATTTTTTGGATTGGGATACAGACGTGTTTTTTCCGGCGGCATGGTGGCGATTTTATAGCAAATTATGACGGGTTTCCGGAACGCCGGCCGAGGGCGCTCCGAGGGCGGATTCCATGCGGCCGGCCGCGGTCTTTCCGTCCGCTTCTTTCATCGGCGCCTTGATCTTATCTATCCCTGACGCGGGACACTCGCGCGCTCCAAGGCCTTCGGAAGCTTCATGACGAATCTTTTGATCTCGTCGCGCACTCGCCGATAGTGAGAGAGGGCCTCTTCCGGCGACCGGGCGTTCGCCGCCAGCCGGGGAGGGTCGTTAAATCCAACGTGAAGCACTCGGGTTTTCCCGGGGAAAAGGGGACAGTGTTCCTGGGCGTGCCCGCAGACCGTCACCACGTAATCGAACGCGATCCCTTCCAGGTCCCGCACGTTCTTGGGCCGCTGTCCGGCGATATCCACCCCGGCTTCCGTCATGACCTCCACCGCCCGGGGATCCATCCCGTGAATTTCAATGCCGGCGGAATACGGTTCGATCTCGGCGCCCTTTAAATGGCGCGCCCACCCTTCCGCCATCTGGCTCCGGCAGGAATTGCCCGTGCAGAGGAAAAGGATCTTGGTTTTCGACGGGTTCATGGACCGTTTCGGATGGTCGTGATGGCCATATAAGCGCCGGCCAGGATGAAGATTCCCGCGGTGGCCCATCGCGCCCAACGCTCGATGCCGCTGAGTCGGTTGTAGGCCTTTCCCAGCGCCCCGCCGCCAAAGGCCAGGGCCACCGCCACGACGACGGCCGGGATGGCCGTTCCCGCGCCATAAACGGTCGGAAGAAGTGCGATGGAGTTATGCTTCACAGCCAAGGGAATCAAACTCCCGAAAAAAAGAGCCGCCGACACGGGGCATAATGACAACGCGAACAAAAAGCCCATGGGGGCCGCGCCCCACAGGCCGCCGCGGTCGACACACCGTTGAACAAGAGCGCTGAATCGGCCGCCGCCCGAGAAAGAAAAGCGTTCCGCAAAGACCAAAAAAAGACCGGTCAGAACGAGAAGCGGCCCCAGAAGTTGGCCCATGCGTCTTTGCAGGAAGAACGAAACGCCTGGGATGGAGAGAAGGCCAAAAACCACGACCGCGCAGAGCATCAGATAGGCGAGCGCGCGTCCGATGGTATAAAGAAGCCCGGCCCACAGGACATGGCGGGGGTGCCCCACGAGCCTTCCTATATAGGCCACCGCCGTTACGTTGGCGGCCAGGGGGCAGGGGCTCAACGAAGTCAGGATCCCCAGCCACAGGGCCGTCGCCCAACTTACAGGGAAAGCATCCATCAACTTCTTTTCAGATAGGAACGCACTTCGTCCTCCACATACCGCCGGTAGGCGTCTTCGTTCCGCACCTTCTCCCAGATCTTGTCCAGGTTTTTCCAGGTGATTTCTTCCCCGTCGCTGGTTTCGGAGAGCACGACGGATTTCGTGTAAAGAGCGTAGTCCTTGATGAAATGCGCGTTCCCGGGGTCGTCCACGTTCACCACGCGGTATTCCACCCGCCCCTGTTTGACTTCTTCCTCGAATCGCGTGTCCATGAGTTCTTTCGTCAGGGTTTCGAATTTGCGACAGGTCATGCACCGGGCGTTCCCGTGGAAATAATAAACGATCAGTTTCCGCGGTTCAGTCTTTGCCGGGCTGTTTTTCGTTGAGGGTTTCGGGGATTTCCGTGACACCGGACTCGCCCCTGAAACGGGGGAGGCCGCCACTCCCAGAACGAGAGAAACCCAAAGGAGCCCCCGGAGTGATTTTATGGGCAACATGAGGAACCTCCCGCGCGGCCGCCGGGGCGGCACTTGAGAAAAGATTTCGCTTTTTCGGCGACCCGCTTCACGCGCTCCGGCGTCGCCGGGGATTTCCCTTTTTCAAGCCCCGCGTCGGTCACGCGCATGTGCTGGAACCGCGTCACGCCGGCCTGCTCCATCGTGTTCTTGGCGCAGTCCAACGGACAACCGTCGATGAGCAAAACGGCGTCCGCGCCTTTCGCCGAAGCCAGAAAACCGCTCAGCCGTCCTCCAATGCCCGCCAAGCAGGACATTTTCCCGATCCCTTCGCGGGACAAGACCCGGGCGGCCCTGTCGGCGATCTCTCCGGTGTCCGCCGCCCCGGAACAGGGGTAGATCAGCACCGTGCCCCCGCCGCACCCACAAGAAGATTTTTCTGCCATGAGCGTCTCCTATCTCAACAGGTTTTTTATTTCATCAAGGGACGGCAGGCGCCCCGCCGTTTTGACCGTCCCATCGACCGCCAGCGCGGGCGTCGTCATCACGCCGAAATTCAGGATCTCGTTGATGTCGGTCACTTTTTCCAGGGAATATTCAATGCCCAATTCCTTGGCGGCCGCCTCGGAAAGCTCCGTCAGCTTCTTGCATTTGGGACAACCCGTTCCCAGGATTTGGATTTTTTTCATGGGTCCTCCGTCGCTCACAGGATCGCGTTGAACAAAAAGCCCATCGCCATGATGCCGATGATCGTTATGCCGAAAAAGAGCCCCAAGAGCGGCCACCGCATCACTTTCTTGAGAATCAGCGCTTCCGGGATGGAAATCGTGACGATGGAGGTCATGAAAGTGAGCGCGGTCCCGAGGGGCACGCCTTTGCCCACCAGGGCCTCCATGACCGGAAGAACGCTGACCGAATTGGCGTAGAAGGGCGCGCCGAGAAGGGTCACCAGGGGGATGCTCCACCACGTTTTCGCCGAGAAATATCGTTCAACGAAGCCCCGGGGTACAAAACCGTGGATGAAAGCCCCGATGCCGACCCCCAGCACCATGTAAGGGAAAATCTGTTTGGTGATGGCCATCCCCTCCCGCCAAAAGAGGGAAGCCGTCCGTCTTAAAGACAAGGGGCCGCCGCCGTGTTCCCGTTCGACCTCTTCCCGGGACTTGATCTTCAACAGGTCCGGCAACACGTAATGTCCAACGTCGAGCTTCTGGATCAGCAGGCCGCCCGCCACCGCCACGGCGATGCCGAACAGGTTGTAGAACAGGGTGACCCTGAGGCCGAACAGGGCGGGAAAAAGGTAGAGCGACGATTCGTTGATGAGGGGCGAACTGATCAGGAAAGAGAACGTCACTCCCAAGGGGATCCCCGCCCCCAGAAATCCGATGAAAAGGGGAATGGACGAGCAGGAACAGAACGGCGTCACCACGCCCAGAAGCGCCGCGAACAGGTAATCCAAGCCATACCAGCGCCTTTTGGCGAGGATGTTCCGCGTCTTTTCCAGGGGAAAGTAATACCGGACGATCGCCATGACGTCGTTGATGACGACGAGCAGAAGGCCGATCTTAATCGTGTCATAGATGAAAAAATGCGTCGTCTTCGCCGCGTAGGAAGAAGGCGCAAAATGAAGCCACTGGTGGGTGGCGATATCCGCGAACAGCTCGATGGGTTTGAATGGATCCATGGACGGTCCGGCGCCCTTATTTTTTGGCCGTCAGGTTGAGGCTGGTCACGAAATCGCTCGGTTTTGTCCCCGGCGGTAGTTTGTCGGCGATATCCCGGTAGAGAGGGTCCGACCATTCGCTCATCTTGTCGATGTAATCCGATTTGGTTTCGAGAACGACGTTTTTGAGGCCGGCGGCCTGGACCATCGCCTTCGTCTCATCGAGGAGGACCGCGCCGGCGATGCATCCCACAAGGGCCTGCACGGAGGAACGGACGCTTTCGGGCAGCGGGCGCCGGAGGGCCAGGTCGGAGACGGCGACCCGTCCGCCCGGCTTGAGCACGCGCGCCACTTCCCGCCACACGCGGGCTTTGTCCGTGGAGAGGTTGATGACGCAGTTGGAGATCACCACGTCCACGCTGGAATCCTCCACGGGCAGATGCTCGATCTCGCCCAAGCGGAACTCGGCGTTGGAGAGCCCGGTCGATCGGCCGAAAGAAACCGCGTTCCGGCGCGCTTTGGCGACCATCTCCGGCGTCATGTCGACGCCGATCACGCGCCCCGTCGGCCCCACCTTCCGCGCCGCGATGAACACGTCGAACCCGCCGCCCGCCCCCAGGTCGAGGACGACCTCGCCCGGCCGCAGGGAGGCCACCGCGGTGGGGTTTCCGCAGGAAAGGCCCATGTTCGCCCCGTCGGGGAGGCCGGCCCGTTCGCCGTCGTCGTAACCCACGGCCTCCGCGACGTCGTCGGCGGAAGGCCCGCCGCAACAGGACGACGTCCCGCAACAGGAACCGCCCTGTCGGGCGATCTTGCCGTAGGCTTCCCGCACCTTCGTCCGTGTTTCATCCATGACGGTTCTGCCCCTCGATCGATGTGTGGAAATACTTTTTCTGGAAATAGAGGGAGACGTTCACCAGCCCGATGAGGGCGGGCACCTCCACCAGGGGGCCGATCACCGCCGCGAAAGCCGCCCCGGAGTTGATGCCGAACACCGCCACCGCCACCGCGATGGCCAGCTCGAAATTGTTGCTGGCCGCCGTGAAGGACAGCGTGGCCGATTTCCGGTAGTCCGCCCCGACTTTTTTGCCCATCCAGAAGCTCACCAGGAACATCACCACGAAATAGATGAGCAGGGGGATCGCGATCCGGACAACGTCCAACGGGATGCGGACGATCATTTCACCTTTCAGGCTGAACATGACGACGATCGTGAAAAGGAGGGCGGTCAGCGTGATCGGGCTGATTTTGGGGATGAACGTCTTCTCATACCATTCCTTCCCCCCGATCTTGAGCCCGACGATCCGGGTCGCAACGCCCGCGATGAAGGGAATCCCCAGGTAAATAAAGACGCTTTCGGCGATCTGCCCCATGCTCACCTGCACCATGCTGCCTTTCAGCCCGAACAGGGGCGGCAACACCGTGATGAAGACATAGGCGTAGGCGCTGTAAAAAAGGACCTGGAACACGCTGTTGAAAGCCACCAGCCCGGCGGCATATTCCGTGTCCCCCTTGGCCAACTCGTTCCATACGATGACCATGGCGATGCACCGCGCCAAACCGATCATGATGAGGCCCACCATGTATTCCGGGTAGTTTCGAAGAAACACAATCGCCAAAACGAACATCAACACCGGGCCGACGACCCAGTTTTGCACCAGGGAGAGGCCCAGCACTTTCCAATTGCGGAACACGTCGCCCATTTCCTCGTATTTCACCTTGGCCAGGGGCGGGTACATCATCAGGATGAGCCCCGCCGCGATGGGGATGTTGGTCGTGCCGATCTGGAACAGATTGATGAACCGTTCGATGCCGGACACGAAATAGCCCAGGAAGACGCCCGCGCCCATGCCCAGGAATATCCACAGGGTCAGGTATCGGTCCAGAAAGGAAAGTTTCTTCACAACGCTTTCAGAAGGATTCACGGAGGCCTCCGAGGATATATTTATGCGCTGTATCGCATATAGAAGGACAAAAAAATCAGGCGCGGCTTCGCGCGCTTTCGCCGGGTTTGCGGCCCGCCGCCCCGCGCAGGCGGCGGAGGTCTTTTTGAACGAGGGGGGATTCCTCCCATGCCCGGCCCAGGACCGCCAGGGCCCGGCGCCAGTGGTCCGACAACGAGGAGTTGATCTCATAGTGCGCCCAGGTGCCTTCCCGCCAGTCGTTCACCAGGCCGGCGCGTTTCATCACCGTGAGGTGGCGCGAAATTTTATATTGCGGTTGTTCCAGCGTCCGCACGATCTCGCAGACACAGAGCTCCCGCTCCAGAAGGAGGCGGAGGATCCGGAGCCGGAGAGGGTCGGCCATCGCGGAGAGGCGGGCGGCCGCCCCGTCCTTTCTTATATGCACCATATCGCATATTATAGCACGCGCGATCCGGCGATGTCAATTTTTTGAGCGACGAGTGGTCTGCCCGCGGGCATCTTAGGTAAAATATGTCGGACGGGCGCGTTTCCGGCCCCACAGTTCAGACAGGAAGGAGTCGGCCATGAATTTGAACACGAAGAATAAGGAAAAACCGGGGATGTGGAAAGGGATCCTTGTCTTTCTGGTTTTGGCGGTCGCCGTGTTGTGGGTGTTCCGGGCGGACAGCCGGGATTTCACCTCCTTCTTTTCTTT
>ERZ795054.2787-NODE-2787-length-14384-cov-6.388513_pt1 | contig 14384 bp, 12 predicted proteins | sample MGYA00375138_ERZ795054 | MGnify/ENA primary metagenome ERZ795054 (study PRJEB30183, sample SAMN05720215) | anaerobic digester metagenome | isolation source: active sludge of municipal wastewater-treating anaerobic digesters | place: USA | collected 2014-12-23 ...
TTCGATGGCAGCGATAATTTTCTGCCTGACCAGGTTGGAGACAAAGTGCTCATGGGCAGGACTGATGGCCCCGGTTTGCCAGAGGATACCGGTTTTCTGAAAAAACGGATACACAATCTTCATGAGGGTTTCTTCAAACCCCAGCTCAATCACGGCATTCCCAAGGGTTTTTTCGAAGCGGGTTTCATTGAAATCCACCATGGCCATCACCAGGTTTTCGATCTGATGTTCATAGGCATGCTGGTTCGACATCAGATTCAACACCCTGTCATTCAACTCATCAGCCGACATCACGGCCAGATTCGAGATCTTCAGGCCATGTTTGTTAAGGATCGAAATGTTGAGCAACCGCTTAAGGTCACAGTTAGAATAGAGGCGGATGTTCGATTCAGTGCGGGCCGGATTTACAATCCCGTACCGTTTTTCCCATATCCGGATGGTGTGGGCTTTAATGCCGGTTAGTTTCTCTAGATCCTTGATGGAATACTGGCTCATGCGGTATGTCAGCAGAATGGGTACGGGAACTAAACAACGTTATTCTATCTTTGTTTAAGGTCATATTGAAAAAAATGAACACACCCCGCCAATAATTTCAGTCGCGGTTGCCCCGGGCGGCATATTCGCGCCAGCAGTTGAGTGCGTTGGCGAAATCCTCAGGGGGGTCGGCGGCAAAATGGACCTGTTTTCCTGTGTGAGGGTGCACAAAGCCGAGGGTGGCAGCATGGAGTGCCTGACGCGGGATCGCCTGAAAACATCCCAGCACAAACTGACGGTAGCGTGCAAAGGTAGTCCCTTTCAGGATCCGGCTGCCGCCATAGGTTTCATCATTGAAGAGCGGGTGCCCCAGATATTTGAAGTGAGCCCTGATCTGGTGGGTGCGACCCGTCTCGAGGCGGCATTCCACCAGGCTCACATATCCGAAATCCTCCAGCACCCGGTAGTGGGTTACAGCATGCCGGCCGTAACTGCCATCGGGATATACCTCCATCACCCGCCGGTCGCGCTGGCCACGGCCAATATATTCCCTGATGGTGCCCTCGGCAGGTGAAGGACAACCCCATACCAGGGCAAGATACAACCTGCTGATGGTGTGTGCTGCAAACTGCCCGGCCAGGCGGTTTTGCGACTGCTCATCCTTTGCTATCAGCAACAGGCCACTGGTATTTTTGTCGATACGGTGGACCAGCCACGGGATGCTTTCTGCAGCCGGTTTGCCTGTGGCATGCATGATGTGCCAGGTGGCTGCGTTGAGCAGGGTGCCGGTATAGTTGGCGTGACCGGGATGCACCACCAGTCCGGCGGGCTTGTTCACCACCATCAGCCAGTCGTCTTCATACACGATGTCCAGAGGTATATTTTCAGGGATAATCTCCAGCTCCCTCGGGGGTGTGGGAAGTACGATTGTGATCAGGTCCAGGGGTTTAACCCTGTAATTGGGTTTAACGGTACTTCCGTTTACCAGGATATTCCCCGCATGGGCAGCCTGCTGGATGCGGGTGCGGGTGGCCCCATCGATGCGGGTCATCAGGAACTTGTCGATGCGGAGCAATCCCTGCCCCTTGTCGGCTGTGATTCGGTGATGTTCGAAAAGCTCCTGATCATCTCCCAGATCGGAGTCAGCACCTGTAAACAGTTCGGGATCCTCAGTAATTGCCATGCCCCCCGTTTGCGATAATCAGCTTGTGGGTGCCCACCAGGGCTCCTGTATCAGGACGGTAAACCCTTACTGCGTAAAACCCTTCCGGCAATCCGTCGGTAGAGGTACTCCCCGCAGCTTCGGCCACTTTCAGCAGCTGTCCCTGCCCGTTGTAAAATTCGAGACGGAAGACCTCACCGGGGGTGGCCCCTTCCACATATAACACCGGACCGGCAGGATTGGGGTATAGCCGTACTCCCGCCAAAGGTTTCGGCTTTGGGATATTGACCCATGCCTCATTCGTATCTCCCAGCACCGGCCTGATCATCAGAGCTCCAGCGAAAAGGGAGCTGTCCCAACCGTTTCCGATATTATATCTGAGGTAAGATTTGGCGTTCCGGTTCCTGTCATACCCCACGTTGAGCATGGTTCCCGATTTTTGCTGCCACCCCACCCAGAATGATCCGGATACCGGCACAGGACGGGTAAGCTTGTACGTATGGTACCAGTTGATCCCCGGCTCAAATACCGGAAAGAGGTCCGCCTCGGTGTAAAGGGTGTCACCGGGATTGCCGCTGGTGGTATTCCATACTGCCAGGGTAAAGCGCTCCTTATTGGCCTGATCCTTCACCTGGTTGAAGCAGATCTGTACGGCCCGCAGGGTATCGGGCACATTCAGGCTGAACTGCAGTGCCACCTGTAGTGTGGCGTTGGGGTTTGAGCTGCTCACCCCGTACCCTGCCTCTGCCGATCCGTCGTCGTATGCATAATAGTTGTAAAACTTCTGGTAGAACGATACCGTGTCGTTGGTTCTGATGGCTTCGGAGGAACTGAAGGGGGAGATGGCTGCAGTGATCTCGAAATCGGCATAGGGTTGTGAAGGAGCTGAAAAGGTGAACCCAGCCAGCGGCACATTGGGGTTGGGTTTCACAAAGGTGTCGACAGGCATTACGAGGTTTCCGAAACTGTAGGGGGGTGGGGTGTATGAGGTACCCCCTGTAGTGCTTTTCACCGTGAAGTTTTGCAGTACCGGGTTGGTGGTGTTATAGTAATAGACAGAATAAGGGACCCTGATATCATCGGGGCTAGTGATCATTTCACCGGCAGCGTTTGCCAGGTACTGGTTCCACGGCATGGCATGGTATTTTGCCAGCATTGACTTTGGATAGTCCCTGAATGCCAGATCGTTGTGAATCAGGGTGTCTGTGATGGAGCGCTCAGTGCTGAGGACTATATAGTCGAGGTGCCACATATCCACATTACCGCCCCAGTCGGGGAGGGAGGCATCGGTGATGCTGGCGAAGTTGCGGAACCTGAAGCGGAAGGAGGGCGAGAAGAAGAGGGCGCTGTCGACCTCCAGCACCACCATGCGCCAGTTGCTGCCGTAGGTGGCAGCGAAGGCCTCGAGGGAGCGGCCCCTGTCTGACCACCTATGGACCCACGATTGCAGGGCTTCCGACCAGAACTCGAGGAGCAGTGAGTCGTCGCGCTCGGGGGCATTCCCGAACCCTTCGGGCTGGTACAGGAAACTGAAAAACAGGGAATCGGCCTGATTGTTGGCGGCCAGTGTGATGGGCTGCGAAGTGAGGGTATCGGCCGGAAAGGGGAAAGCGGTAGCGGTTGGGTACACGGCACCTGACCGGTCGAGGGCATCCAGGGTGGCTACCCCCACAGAGGGTGGCCTCACGGCGTAGTGAAAGTTTACATAGGCCAGCGCATCACTCCACCGCAGCGGATCGGGGTAGAACAGGCCTGAGGAGAAATCTTCCACAAACGGAAGGCTCAGGATTGTTTTCGAGGATGCCGGAGCGGAGGGTATCTTCTGCTGTAGCACCGGGTTCGACCAGAGGGGTGTGAGCCGCTCTCCCGGCTGGGCAACAAGCACCTGCATCCCTGAGGCAATGATGATCAGTGCCAGAAATGATATTCTTCGGATCATACGCATAGTTTTCGTTCTCTGTTAAAATGATTCATCGGGCATCCCGGTCATGTCATCTTCCGTCAGTGAATCGGAACTTACCGTGGAAGAACTTACCTCCATGTCAATCCTGGCACCCCGCGGTACCTTATCACCTTCGCTCAGCCGCTTTCCGTTATACAAAACGCCGATCAGCAGCCCTTCGTATTCACCGTACACTTCAATCACCCTGCCCGGCATCAGCCCGTAGGCTTCGAGCTGGCTCCTGGCCGATCTCACCGTATTGCCCAGATCAGGCAATAATACCATCTCCTGTTGCTTCGAGACCACCGTAAGGTTGATGGTGCGGCTGCGCTTCACCTCGGTGCCGGCCGGGGGATCCTGATCCACCACCACCCCTCCCGGCCTGGAATTGTCGTAGATCGAATCAAATACCACCACCCTGAACTTGTTGAAGTCGCTGTTTTCTTCAATCTGCTCCTGCGTCATCCCCCGGAAATCAGGCACCACATGATTGGCACCATGCCGTGTATACACCTTTAATATAGCCATGGCCCCCCACAATATGCCCACTGTGAGCAGGGCCATGTACAACAGGTTCTTTAAAAATTTCCTCGATTGTAAAATTTCGCCGAGTTGCATGCCGTCGGGGTTATTTTCACCCAGGTTGTTTAACTTCCTGAATGGTGGTTTATTGCTTAACGCCTGCAAAAATAACAATATTCCAAACCATGGACACCAATGCTTACCAACAGGTGCCATGCCGGCATTGTGCATAAAAAGTGCCCTGAGGGAGCAGGCTTTTGGTATGTTTTTCTACCTTTGTCATACTCCAAAACGCACTATAACCCCTTCTGTCATGGCACAGCAAAAAAACCACCATCCGCCGCACAAACCCGTCAAACCGGTTGCAGCCCCCAAACGCGATACCCATACCGCCAAAAAAACACAGGTAACTTCGCCCTTCCGTATCATCTTTGCCCTCTTCGCAGCATTCTTCATCCTGTTTATTCCGGTGTTCTATTACAAGGATGCCATGGATGTAACCCTGATGCCGCGCCTTATGGTGGTGAGCGGATTTCTGGTAATCCTGGCCATTTTGGTGTTCCACAGGAAAAACCTGGCCATCCTCGACCTTTCCCCGTTGCGTTCATGGCTGTTTCCGGTTACAGCAGCCTACCTCCTCATCACCATTTTCTCGGTGGTGTGGGCCATCAACCCCCGCGAAAGCTACTTCGACATGGTGCGCACCTCCATGTTCCTGTGGGTGATGGTGTTTGCCACCCTCATCTTCAGGGTTCATGAACAGTGGCAGGAGAAGTTGCCCAAACTGATCGCAGCGGCCGCCATCCTGGCATCTATCATCGGACTGGTGCAATATTTCGATAAGGTAATGAACGGCCCCTCGCTGCTCGATGATCGCAGGGAATCCATCTATGCCGTCATCGGGGTGATGTCGCACAAGAATGAATTTTCCAATGCCCTGATGCTCATGCTCCCGTTCCTGATTTATGGGATCTACAGCCTCCGCAGGGAGTGGAGGTTTATTTCCATCGTGGCACTGATCCTGAACCTGGTGATGATCCTCCTGCTGAAAACCCGTTCGGTTTGGGTAGGTATTGCCCTCGGTGCTGCCGTAACCGGGCTCTTTCTGATTTTCGCCGGACACAGGGTAAAACTTCCCCGTTCATGGCGCATCGGAATCGCTGTTGCCGTTTTGCTGGCTGCTGCAGGGGTAACGTACATCTATTCCCTTCCGAAGAAACCTGATGATTTTTCCATAGTGGGGAGGATACAGAATATCACAGATCTTAATTCACCCCATAATATCAGCCGTCTCAATGTATGGAAGGCCACCCTTCAGATGATCCACGAACGGCCGTTCTATGAAGGAGTCGGGGCCGGCAACTGGCAGCTGCTCATCGCACCCTACTGCAAAGGGATGTTTTCTACCATCAGCTCGCTAAACTGGGGAAGGCCCCACAACGACTTCCTCTGGGTGTGGGCCGAGAAAGGGCTTTTCGGGTTGATTCTCTACCTGGCGATGTTCATCCTTGGGTTCTACTACCTGTTCCGGGTGTTCTTCTTCAGCCCCCATACCCGCGACCGGATGCTGGCCCTGCTTATTGCAGGAGGGATTCTCGGATACCTCAGCATCAGCTTCTTCTCCTTCCCCTACGAACGGGTTAACCATACCGTGTACCTGGCCCTTTACCTTGCAGCCGCCATCGTGCTGCACCACAAAGCTTTCCCGCGCAAACCGCTTAAAACCAATACCAAACTGCTGCTGGCCGCTGCCATTGTGATGAATGGGTTCGGTATCATCTACGGGTACCAATCTGTGAAGATGGAAGTGAATATGAAGCGGACCATCCAGGCCGAAAAACAAAACCGATTCGAAGAAGCGATCCATTATGCCCAGAAATCGATGAACCCCTTCCGCAGCCTCAACCCCATGGCCTATCCCCCCGAATACTATGTGGCCAAGTCGGATGCAGCCCTGGGGCGCGACGAACAGGCCCTCGAAGGGTTCCGGAAAACGCTGGAGCTGTTCCCGGGAAATGTGTGGACGATCTCCCGTATGGGATTGATATACAGCAAACATCAACAATACGACAGCCTCATCAGCTGCCTCACCTACATCACCGATCTGGTACCCGCCCTGAAACAGGAACGTAAAGCCCTTGCCAGCGCCTGGTTCCAGAAAGGGGAATACCAGAAAGCGATCGACGAGCTGAAAAAAATCCCGAACTACAAAAAGGACAAGGAGGTAGTGCGGAACATGAAATACCTCGAAGACCTGATGGCGAAAGAGGCTGTTGGCCGTTAGCTGTTAGCCGTTGGCTTTTTTCATTACCTTCGGGGTTAATTTTTTAGCCAATAGCCAATAGCCAATAGCCAATAGCCAATAGCCAATAGCCATGCGTGACTACCGAAAGTTTGAGATATGGAAAAAATCTGTTGTAATCGCAAAAGATATTTACCTCCTGTCTGAAAAATTTCCCAACAGCGAAAAATATGGATTGAGCAGTCAACTTCAGCGGGCTGCTGTTTCTATCGCTTCGAATATTGCAGAAGGTTCTGCCCGGATGTCAGAAACAGATTTTGCCAGGTATCTTGAAATTGCAATAGGTTCATCTTTTGAGGTTGAGACACAACTTATCATTGCTAAGGAGATTGGTTATATTTCAAATGAAACTCTGGAAAAGTATCTTGCTGAGATACACATTCTACAGAAACAAACCAACCAGTTCATACAAAAACTTAGAAAGGCTGTTGGCCATTAGCGTTTAGCTATTGGCATATCTATTCTATCTTTGGAGATTATTTCCGTCAACAGCCAACAGCCAACAGCCAAAAAATCGTGCGAACCACCATCTATTCTGCCAATGCCCCCAACAAGTCGCTCAGGCATCACCTGCGTGGCATTGTGAACGACCTGCCCGCGGCCCACGAGCTCGGGTACCGCCTCTTCAAACGGAACCTCAAAGCGCAGTACCGGCAATCGGTGCTGGGGTTTGCCTGGGCACTGATCCCCCCGGTGCTTACCGCACTGCTGTGGATCTTCCTTCGCCAGAACGGGGTGATGCGCATCGCCGATACCGGTATCTCCTACCCTGTGTTTGTCTTCACCGGTACCATCCTGTGGCAGATCTTCAGCGAAGCCATCATGTCGCCCCTGCGCAGCATCAACGCCAATAAAGCAATGCTCGCCAAAATCAATATCCCCCGTGAAGGACTCCTGCTATCGGGGATCTACGAGCTGATATTCAGCATGGTAATAAAACTGGGAATCCTGGCACTGATGCTGGTGTGGTTCCGCCAGGAGATTTCGTGGCAGGGGCTGCTGATGGTGCCGGTGGGGCTGCTTGCCATGATGCTGTCGGGGTACGCCATCGGACTTGCCCTTACCCCGGCAGGGATGCTCTTTACCGACGTGGAACGGGGTATCGGCGCCATCCTCCCCTTCCTGATGTACCTCACCCCGGTGATCTATCCCCGACCCGGCTCCGGCATGCTCGCCGCCTTAATGAAAATCAACCCACTGGCAGTGCTGCTCCCCCAAACCCGCAACTGGCTCACAGCCCAGCCACCCCTGGATATGCCCGCCTTCTGGATCTGGAGCGGGGTGTTCCTCGTACTGTTTGTCCTCAGCCTGATCGTCTTCCGCCTCGCCATGCCGATGATCATTGAACGCATCGGATCCTGAAAAGAGTTTATAAAGTTTAAAACCACTGAGGCACGGAGGGCACAGAGGAACACTAAGAATTTGTTAACTAAATGTTTCTTAGTGTCCTCAGTGCCTTAGTGGTGAAAAGGTTCAAGGATCAAAGAAATGTTCCAGGGTTTAAAAGGTTCAAATGTTCGAGTGTTCAAGTGTTCAAGTGTTCAAATGTTCAAGCGCTCAGGGGTTGATTCTTGATCAGATCCCCAAACCCCCAGTTTCTAATTTCTAATTTCTAATTCTATCGACTGCCGACTTACGACTGTTGACTCCCGACTCGTACCCTCATACCTTCCTGCCGTGAAAAGTCGAAAATTTTTATCTTTGCTTTCATGATGAATCAGGCAGAAATTGTTATATATAGGACATCCGACAATCCAGACTTTCAAATCGAGGTCAGAATTGAAGATGAAACGGTTTGGCTTACCCAAACGCAACTAGCTGAACTATTCGAGGCTACAAAGCAGAACATCAGTCTTCATATCAGTAATATTTTCAGGGAAGGAGAATTGGAACCCCAATCAACTGTCAAGGAATACTTGACAGTTCAGATGGAAGGAAACCGAAAGGTAAGAAGGAAATTATCATTTTATAATCTTGATGTGATCATATCTGTCGGGTATAGGGTAAAATCGCATCAAGGAACACAATTCCGTATCTGGGCGAACAAAGTATTGAAGGAATACCTCCTGAAAGGCTACGCCATCAGTCATCGCCTCGACAAAGTAGAAAGAAAGTTAATAGAGCATGACCAAAAATTTGAGTTGCTGATCAATACCAATCTCCCGCAAAAGGAAGGCATCTTTTACGACGGCCAAATATTTGATGCCTGGGAGTTTGTTTGCGGACTGATAAAAGAAGCTACCCGAAGCATAGTGTTAATCGACAACTATATAGACGAATCGGTACTTTCATTACTGGCAAAACGACAACCAGGAGTTGGTGCCGAAATCTATACATCCAGAATAGAACAGGTTTTGAGTAATGATCTGAAACGCCACAACGCGCAGTATCCGGCTATAGAACTTAAAATATTCGACAAATCCCATGATCGTTTTCTGATCATCGACCAAAAAACCGTGTACCATATTGGGGCTTCACTCAAAGATCTGGGTAAGAAATGGTTCGCATTCTCACGCATCAATCTCGATGCAGAAGAATTGATCAGAAAGTTGTCAGATGTCTAAGGGTAAGTTGATGATAAAGCCCCAGGCCTGGTGAAAATGTTCAAGTGTTCAAATGTTCGAGAGTTCAAGTGTTCAAGCGCTCAAGGGTTGATTCTTGATCAGATCCCCAAACCCCAAATTTCTAATTTCTAATTTTTAATTCTGTTGACTTTACCACTGAGGCACGGAGGGCACAGAGGAACACTAAGAATTTGTTAACTAAGTGTTTCTTAGTGTCCTCAGTGCCTTAGTGGTAAAAAGGTTCAAGGATCAACGATCAAGGTTCAAGTTATAAACTCCTGACTCCAAACTAAAATTCCCTAACTTTGCCCTATGTCCGACACCCTGATCACCGTTGACCACATTAGCAAGAAGTTCTGCCGCAGCCTGAAACGGTCGCTGTGGTACGGCATGCAGGACATCGGCAACGAGCTGATGGGGCGGCAAAGGAGTGATGAACTGCGCAAAAACGAGTTCTGGGCGGTTAACGACGTAAGTTTCCAGCTGAAGCGAGGCGGGTGCCTGGGGCTGATCGGCCACAACGGCGCCGGCAAGAGCACCCTGCTGAAGATGCTCAACGGCCTCATCAAACCCGACCGCGGCAGCATCACCATGCAGGGGCGTGTGGGGGCCCTCATCGAGCTGGGCACCGGTTTCAACCCCATCCTCACCGGCCGCGAAAACATCTACAACAACGGTGCGGTGCTGGGCTTTTCGCGCAAAGAGATTGATGCAAAGTTCGGTGCCATCGTGGAGTTCTCCGAGATCGGCGAGTTCATCGACACCCCGGTGCAGAACTACAGCTCCGGCATGAAGGTTCGGCTCGGCTTCTCGGTGGCCTCCCACCTCGACCCCGATATCCTGCTGGTGGATGAAGTACTCGCTGTGGGCGACCTCGCCTTCCGCCTCAAATGCTTCAACCTCATCGACCGCATCATCGACCGCTCGGCTGTGATCTTCGTGTCGCACAGCATGCAGCTCGTTTCACGCCTCTGTAACCGGGTGCTGGTGCTGGAAAACGGAAACAGCCTGTTTGCCGGCAGCGAGGTGGCCGAAGGCATCGATCGCTATTACAGCACCATCCCTACCCTGAAACCCGACTTCGTCCGCGACGATTCCAACGTTCAACTCCATTCCATCATCCTCAACGACAGCATCGAAGCACAACCGGTGATTCCCCGCACTTCCGACCTCAGGGTTGCACTGCAACTCACCATCGATCAAAGCCTTGTACAGGGTTGGTGCTCCCTCGTGATCACCGACATGGAACAGAAGCCGGTGGCCATCAGCTTCTCCGATGACACCCTGGCTTCCGTAGGCAAAATTTCCGACCCCCTCACCCCTTCGCCTTCCGTCGAAATCCAGCTGACCCTTCCCCGCATACAACTCTCCAAAGGGGTGTACTACCTTACCCTGGTGATTGCCGAAAAACCGGGCGGAACCCCCCTCGCCCGACTCAACAACATCAAAAGCTTCAGGATCAGTTCCGAAAAAGACGTGTGGCCACCGTTTGAGCTCGAAGGAGAATGGAGGTAATTTGTTAATTGTAAATGGTAAATGGTAAATGGTTAAATTCTGAAAGCGCATCAGTGGGATAGAAGTTCAAGGATCAAGGTTCAAGGATCAAAGAAATGTTCCATGTTCCATGTGAGGGAAGCTGTGTAGCAGCGCACTCTTTGTAGCCATGAGGGCCCGCCGCACATCAAAAAGCTGCAGCGCAGCGTACCATTTTTTGGTTAAGGTAAAGAGGGCCGTTAACTGTTGGCCGTTGGCTTTTTTTTTACCTTCGGGGCTGATTTTCTCGCCAATAGCCAATTGCCGACTCCAAATGATAAAACCAAAAAAAAATCTTCGTAACTTGTAATAATATGCATCTAATACATTATTTTTGTCATGCATAATATTAAATTCCTTTGTAATGTTTGTAAACCGTGAAAAAGAGATTTTCAGAATCCATTCGGCGCTGGCAAGGGAAAGATCCCAGCTGATTGCCCTCTATGGACGCCGGCGTTGCGGAAAATCTACCCTGCTGCAACAGGCTCTTCCTCCCGAAACGATCTACTTCTCTGCCGATCTGCAGGAAAAGCCATTGCAGATTGCCGCTCTGGCAATGCAGGCCGGACGGGTTGTCCCGGGATTCGCCACTGCCGTGTATCCCGACTGGCAGAGTTTGTTTGTGAGCCTGAACAATGTTCTCAAAAAGCATACAGTGCTTTGCATCGATGAGTTTCCTTACCTGGTAAAAAACAGTCCGGAATTGCCTTCGGTACTTCAGAATTTCGTCGACCAACGGCATCAGATGCAGTTCCACCTGATCCTTTGCGGCTCCTCCCAGCAAATGATGCACTCGATGGTTTTCGACAAAACATCACCTCTTTATGGCAGATGCGATGAGATCATACATATCAGACCCATGGGATGGAGGGAAATGAAAACATTTCTCGGGCTTACCCCCTGTGAGGCGATACGGGAATTTGGGGTATGGGGTGGGGTTCCCAGATACTGGGAGATCAGGCAATCATGGGGATCATTTGAAGATGCGGTAAGGAGGAGCATCCTGGATCAGAACGGGATTCTGTACGAAGAGCCAGAGAGGCTGTTTGCTGATGAGTTACGTACATCGCTGCAGGCATATTCCATCCTGAGCCTGATTGGTGTAGGAGCGCACCGCCCTTCAGAAATTGCGGCACGGCTCGGTAAACCTGCCACCCAGCTGGCAAGGCCTCTGGCATTTCTTGTGCATCAGGGATATGTACGGCGTGAAATTCCCTTTGGCGAATCCCCAAGGTCATCGAAGAGAAGTCTATATAAAATCGATGATCCATTTCTGAATTTCTATTTTTCCTTTCTGGTGCCCCATAAAAGCAGACTGGAGTTTGATATGACAGATGAAGTATGGGAAGATGTTTCCGGGAGTTTCGACCCCTATATTTCAACCATTTGGGAGCACCTTTCCAGATTGTCGGTAGCGAGCATGGTGATAGACGGCCACCGCTTTAACCTGGCCAGCCGCTGGTGGGGAACAGGTCTTGACAGGAAACCCATGGAGCTGGATATCGTTGCCCTTTCGGCTGATGGCACTGCGCTGCTGGTAGGTGAGGCAAAATGGTCTGACAAAGATCGGAGCAGGGAAGTGGCAGGTTCTCTAACACGCAAAGCAGCCAACCTGCCATTCCCCGTTCCGGAAAAAATATGTAAGGTGCTGTTTCAACAAAAGAAAGCCAATACCCCGGGCATTACGGTTGTTACCCCGGAGCAGCTCTTTATCTGAGTTCGGACGGCAGGCAAATGAAAAGGTTCAGGGATCCAGGTTCCATGTGAGGAAGCTGCGTAGCCGATGCCCTGAGCGCGGTGCCTGAGGCTCCCGAAGGCACCGCAGCGAAAGCGAAGCTGATGGGTTCAAAGATCAAAGTTCAACGATCAAAGAAATGTTCCAGGTTCCATGTTCCATGTGAAGAAAGCTGCGTAGCCGATGCCCTGAGCGCGGTGCCTGAGGCTCCCGAAGGCACCGCAGCGAAAGCGAAGCTGATGGGTTCAAAGATTAAAGTTCAATGATCAAAGAAATGTTCCAGGTTCCATGTGAGGGAAGCTGCGTAGCAGCGTACTATTTGTAGCAATAAGGGCCCGCCACACATCTATAAGCTGCAGCGCAGCGTACCATTTTTTGGTTAAGGTAAAGAGGGCTGTTGGCCGTTGGCTTTTTTTTCATCACCTTCGGGGCTGCTTTTCTCGCCAATAACCAATAGCGCCTCATTGGCAAAAAGAAGCATGGTATTTAGTCAGTACCCTGGTCCATAAGATATTTATTTATATTCATAAATATTGTTGTACTGAATAAAATTGTCTATTTTTGTTCAGTTAAACATTTACAATGATCACTTCCGTCCTAAAACAACAACGTGCTGAGCGTGACTATCTGCTGGGTCAAAGGTATATCGACAGGCTAGACAGGTCAATGACCACAGAATTGCTGAACAGTGAGCTGATAAAGCTTATTTCCGGTCCCCGCCGTGCCGGGAAATCAGTCATGGCGATCAATATGCTTAAAGATCAGGAATTCGCATACCTGAATTTCGACGATGACCAGTTGCTCTCCGCATTCAATGAAGATGAGGTGATCAGCGGGTTGAAAGAGGTGTATGGCAACTACCACTACCTGCTGCTCGATGAAATTCAGAATCTTAATGGCTGGGAGATTTGGGTGAACAAACTGGCCCGTCGCGGAACCAATCTCGTGATAACCGGTTCCAATGCAAGGCTACTTTCCCGGGAGCTTGCAACTTCACTCACCGGTCGTTATACAGAGATCAAAGTCTGGCCATTCAGTTTCAGGGAGATGTTACATTATAATTCCAAAAGCATGGAATCAGAAACGGCCAATACTCCTTCTGATCAGGGAGTTATGCTGCATGCCCTGAACCAATACCTTACCCATGGTGGATTTCCGGAAGTTGTCCGAAATCCGGAAATGCGCAATGGCTATCTCTCAACCCTGTTCGACTCCCTCATACTCAAGGACATATTGAAAAGATTCCAGGTCCGGCAAACAAAACAGCTCTATGATCTGGCTTCATGGATGATCACCAACTACACCAACCCATTTACATATAACCAGTTAAAGAATGATTTGCAGTTCAACAGTGTCGCAACTGTGCAAAAGTTCTGTGGCTACCTAACCGAAGCGTTTCTGCAGATTTCACTTCCGGCCTATGCTACAAAACAGAAATTACACCAGCGAAAACCCCAAAAGGTGTATGTTATCGATAATGGATATGTTGGGGCACGCTCGTTCGAACAATCTCCAAATTTGGGTCACCTGCTCGAAAACATGATCCTTGTTGAGCTCATGCGGCGCGGAAATCAGCCAGGATTCGAACTGTTCTATCATCGCACAAAAAACAACAAAGAAATTGATTTTCTAGTGCGCCAGGGGCACCTGATGTACCAACTGATTCAGGTCTGTTTCGATCTCTCATCCCTGAAAACCCGAAAAAGAGAATTGTCGGCACTTACTGAAGCATCCGTTGAACTACGTACCAATAACCTGCTGATCATCACATGGAATCATGAAGAGATCATCCCGGTACAGGACACCACCATCCGGGTAATCCCTGCCTGGAAATGGCTGCTGGAGAAGTAGCAAATGTGGAAATGCTGAGCGAAGCGAAGTCCCGGGAGCGAAGCGATCCGGATTGCAAATGATCGAGTGTTCAAGCGTTTAAACGTTCAACGATCAAAGAAATGTTCCAGGTTCCATGTTCCATGTGAGGGAAGATGCGTAGCCGATGCCCTGAGCGCGGTGCCTGAGGCTCCCGAAGGCACCGCAGCGAAAGCGAAGCCGATGGGTTCAAAGATCAAAGTTCAACGATCAAAGAAATGTTCCAGGTTCCAGGTTCCATGTGGGGGAAGCTGCGTAGCCGATGCCCTGAGCGCGGTGCC
>ERZ795054.2790-NODE-2790-length-14379-cov-4.292865_pt1 | contig 14379 bp, 15 predicted proteins | sample MGYA00375138_ERZ795054 | MGnify/ENA primary metagenome ERZ795054 (study PRJEB30183, sample SAMN05720215) | anaerobic digester metagenome | isolation source: active sludge of municipal wastewater-treating anaerobic digesters | place: USA | collected 2014-12-23 ...
CCCGGGAGACGATCTACACCACCCTCTGCCGCATCCGGGAGGACATGGCCCTGGAATGTCACATCGATACCGACGAGGCCAACGCGGCCGGGGTGAAGAACGGCGATTCCGCGGTGATGCTGTAGGGCCGCGGGGTCGCGTCACTTTTTTCAAGCGGTTGAAGGGAACGATATCGTCGGAAACGCCGACCGCCCCTCGCGGGCGGAACGAAGTTTTCCGGAAAACGAAACAAGGAGGACATAAATGGAAGCACTTGGCATGATTGAAACGCGCGGCTTGGTGTCGCTGGTGGAAGCGGCGGACGCCGCGGTGAAGGCCGCCAACGTGAAGCTGGTGGGTTGGGAGAAGATCGGCAGCGGTTTGGTGACGGTGTTGTTCCGCGGCGAAGTGGCGGCGTGCCGTTCCGCCTGCGACGCCGGCGCCGCCTCGGCCCAGAAGGTGGGCGAACTGGTGGCGGTGCACGTCATCCCGCAGCCTCATTTCGACCTGGAAGGCAAGCTGCCGATTTCTCTTCCGGAGACGCTGGGCCGGGGACGGAAATAACACGACCGACGACGCCCCGTTTTTTGACCGGGGCGGAATGAGGGCACACGCATGATATTCGCTCGAGTGATCGGGACGGTGGTCTGCACGCGCAAAGACGAGAAACTCGTCGGCACCAAGCTTCTCCTCGTTCAGCCCGTGGATCTGAAAGGGCAGGCGAAAGGGAACCCGCTGGTGTCCATCGACGCGGTGGGCGCCGGCGAAGGGGAAGTGGTCCTCGTGGTCCAGGGTTCCAGCGCCCGCCAGACGCGCATGACCGAGGGCAACCCCGTGGACTGCACCATCTTCGCCGTGGTGGATTCCGTCGAGCAGGCCGGCAAGGTCCTGTTCCGGAAAGCCACCGACTTCGCCGAAGCCTGACGTCATCCAACAACTTGCTGCCGAACGACCCCCTTTGACCGGGGCGGCCGTCCGCTTTTTTTGGAGGTTCTATGGAGTTTAAAGAACAGGAAATCCAATCGTTGGTGCAGGAGATATTGAAACGCCTGGAGACGGGGTCCGTCCGTCCCGGCGCCGGTCCGTCGGCGCCCTCGGCCCCGGCGGCGGGGACGAACCCCTGCGTGTTTTCGTCCATCGACGACGCGGTGTCCGCGGCGGAAAAAGCCCAGGCGGTGTTCCAGGACATGGGCATGGACTTCCGCCGGAAGCTGATCGAGGCCATGCGTGAAGCGGCCCGCCGTAACGCGGAGAAACTCTCCCGCCTGGCGTGCGAGGAGACCGGCATGGGCCGCGTCGAGGATAAAATCGTCAAGAACGTCCTCATCGCCGACAAGACGCCCGGCGTGGAGGACCTCCAGCCCGTGTCGGCCTTCACCGGCGACAACGGCCTCACGCTCGTCGAGTACGCTCCGTTCGGCGTGGTGGCCGCGGTGGCGCCGTCCACCAACCCCTCCTCCACCATCGTCAATAACTCCATCTGCATCCTTTCCGGCGGAAACTCGGTCGTCTTCGCTCCGCACCCGGCGGCCAAGAAATGCTGTCAGGAGACCATGCGGCTTCTGGACGAGGCCATCCGATCCGTCGGCGGCCCGGCCGGACTCATCACCACCTTCGAGCCCATCTCGCAGGAGGGAACCAAGGCCCTCCTCTCCCATCCGCGCATCCGCTGCAGCGTGGTGACGGGCGGCCCGGCCATCGTGAAAGTGGCCATGGGCGCGGGCAAACCGCAGAAACTCATCTGCGCCGGCCCCGGCAACCCGCCGGTCATCGTGGACGAATACGCGGATTTTTCCCGGTGCGCCAGGGACATCATCTCCGGCGCCAGTTTCGACAATTGCGTCCTCTGCACCGGCGAAAAAGAGGTCATCGTCACCGCGGCGGCGTGGGACAAGTTCCTTCCCGCCATGCGCCAGGACCCCCGCGCCCACGAACTCACCACCGCCCAGATGGACGAGTTGTGCAAAAAGATCATCCTCGAGAGCGGCAAAGGCGGCCGCGAGCCCAAGGTGAACCGCGATTACATCGGCAAGAACGCCAATGTCATCGCGCAGAAGGGGCTGGGACTCAATCTGCCGGAATCCGTCCGTCTGTTGTGGGGGGTCGTCCCCAACGACCACGATTTCATCTGGACGGAACAGCTGATGCCTTTGTTGCCCGTCACCCAGGCGCGGGATTTCGACGCCGCGCTGTCCCTGGCCAAACAGGCCGAAGGCGGCAATAACCACACCGCCTCCATTTATTCGCTGCATGTGGGCAACCTCACGCGGGCGGCCCGCACCATGGCCTGCTCCATCTTCGTCAAGAACGGCTCCAACTTCATGGGCCTGGGCCGGGGGGAAGGATACGCCACCGTGTCCATCGGCACGCCCACCGGCGACGGGCTTACCAAGCCGCGCCATTTCGTGCGGCCGCTCCACTGCAGCCTCGTCGGTTATTTCAGGATTGCTTAATCAAGGAGAATTGACCTATGAACGGAAACGATTTATCGAACAAAAATCCTTCCATCGGATTTATCGAGGTAAGTTCCATCGCCAAGGGCATCGAGGCGTCCGACGCCATGATGAAGATGGCCGAGGTGGAACTGCTCATGACCGCGGTGCTGGCGCGGGGAAAATACGTGGTGATGATCGGCGGCCTCCTGGCCGACGTGCAACAGTCCCTGAAGGCCGGACTGGACATCGCCGGCTCCTCGGTGGTGGACCATTTCGTCATCCAGAACGTGCATCCGCAGCTGCCCGCGGCCATCAAGGCCCGGGTGAAGGTGGACGACATCGAGGCGGTGGGCGTCATTGAGACCAAAGAAGTGGCCTCGGCCATCTACGCCGCCGACGCGGCGGTGAAGGCCGCCTCAGTGAAGCTGATCGAGGCGCGGCCTCAGTCCGGCGGGAAAGGGCTGGCGGTGTTTACCGGCGAGGTGGGCTCGGTCCGTTCGGCCATGTCCGCCGGGCTGGCCACCGTCAAAAAGGACGGGATGCTGATATCCCACATCCTCCTTCCCTACGCCCACAAAGCGCTCTTGAAGAGTCTGACGGCGTAAAGAGATTTTTTCATCTTTATGAACCTTGTCATCGGTTCCGATCACGGCGGTTTCGAGGCGAAGGAAAAAATAAAAAAGTTCCTTCTTGCCCAGGGGCATTCCGTCACGGATTTCGGGTGCTACTCGCTGGAGGCGGTGGACTACCCGGACATCGCCCTTCTGGTGGGCGAGGCGGTGATCCGCCGGGAATACGAGCGCGGCATCCTGTTGGACGGCACCGGCGGCGGCATGACGTTGGCGGCCAACAAGGTGCCGGGGGTGCGCGCCGTCTGCGCCTACAGCGAACTCACCGGCAAATACGCCTCGGAACACGACGACGCCAACGTGTTGTGCCTGGGCGGAAAAACCGTGGGGGAATTGATTTTGCAGGAGACCGTGAGGGCCTGGGTGGAAACGCCCTTCGGCGGCGGCCGTCACACGCGTCGGCTGGGGAAGATCGCCGAAATCGAAAAAAAATATTCACGGATGCCGTTCTAAATGAAAGTAGCCATCGGATTCGACCACGCGGGGGTGCGGCATAAGTCCGCCATCGCCGGCTATCTCCGGGCCCGGGGCCACCGGGTGCTCGATAAGGGCACGACGGGGGACGACGCGGTGGATTATCCGGACTACGCCCGCGCCGTGGCCGAATCGGTGCGGCGGGGGGAAAGCGATCGGGGCGTGCTGGTGTGCGGCAGCGGCGTGGGCATGTGCATCGCCGCCAATAAGGTGAAAGGCGTGCGCGCGGCGCTGGTGTGGACGCCGAAGGTCGCCCGCCTGGCGGCGGAACATAACCACGCCAACGTGTTGTGCCTGGCCGGCCGGTTTTTTACTTCGAAGGAGATCGTCCGGATGCTCGGCGCCTGGTTGGGGGCGTCCTACGTTCCGGGCCGCCATGCCCGGCGGGTCAAAAAGATTTCGGCCATGGAAAAAGGGGAATGCGGATGCTGATCGTTACGCGGTTTAAGCCTCAAGCGGGCGGTCGCCCGTGAAAGCCGCCCAGGTCATCGGCCGCGTGGTGGCCACGCGCAAATACGAGACGCTCGAGGGGAAAAAGCTCCTGCTCCTCCAGCCCATGACCTGGGAGAAGGAGCCGGTGGGAGACCCCATCGTGGCGGTGGACGTGTGCGGCGTTGGCGCGGACGAATTTGTTTTTTTTGTGGCCGCCCGGGAAGCCGCGGCGGCGTTTCCCGACCTGCCGCCCGTGGACGCGGCGGTGGTGGGCATCATCGACGGGGTGAACCTGCAGGTCTGGACCATGCCGGAAGGCACGCCGCTGAGAGCGGCACATGCGAAATCTGAAATACGAAAGACGAAAGAGAATGAATAACGCTGGCCGTTCTTCGCATTTCGTATTTCGTATCTCGTATCTCTGACTATGTTTATTGCCAAAGTGATCGGCAGCGTCTGGTGCACCAAACAGCACGACGCGTTGAACCGCAAGAAACTGATGCTGGTTCAGCCGGTGGATTTCATGGGAGGCAGGGCGATCGGCGATCCGGTGATGGCGGTGGACGTCAAAATGGGGGCCGGCCCGGGCGACACGGTGCTGGTGATGGACGAGGGAAACTCGGCCCGGATCATTTTGCAGGACAAAAAGGCCCCCGTGCGCACCGTTATTTGCGGGGTGGTGGATTCCGTGACCGTGCGGGGCAAGACGTACAAATTTCATTGATCGAATAAATCATCGAGGAAAGAAAAATGGCTGACATGGACAGAAAAGACGTAGAAAAGATAGTTCGGGACGTTTTGACCGATTACATGGCTTCGCGGAGGGCGTCGTCTCCCCTCTCTCCGGCGCCGGCGCCGGCCGTGCGGTCCGGCGGTTCGGGAGGCCCGCGCGTGCTGGCGGTGGTGATGGCGGCCAACCGGAACCTGGAGGAGGCCATGGCCTCTCTGAGGAAAATATCCGAGCGGTGTTCGGTGACGCTGCTGGCCACGCCCAGCGCGGTGAAAGATTTCGGCGCCGACAAAATACGCGCCGCGGCCGGGGTGAACGACCTCCTCGTGGCCGACAAGGCGCCTTCCGCGGTGGACCTGACGCAGTCCCACGACGTGCTGGTGTTCGCCACTCTGTCCATGAACGGGCTGTCGAAACTGACCACCTTCGCGGTGGATTCGTCGGTTTTCATCACGGCCTATTATTTCTTCCAGGCCGGCAAGCCGATCTTCGCGGCCCGCGACGGCCTCTGGTGCACGCGGTTCCCCGAGCCCGCCCCGGGCAGCCCGGCCGGCCGCAAGGCCGAGGAGATGTTGAACGGCCTGAAATCCATGGGCGTCCGGGTCTGTTCCGCTAAAACGCTGGGCTCGGAGGTGTTGTGGTCGGTGGGCGAGCCGGGGTTCGCCTCGTCCCTGGGCCGCACCACCGTCGGCACGGCGGGGAAAGTCTTTCAGGGGGCCGCCTCCCCCGCCCGTCCCGCGGAGGAGCGGGCGCCGGTTCCGGCGCCGAAGCCGCTGGAGTCCCACGGCGGCGAGCATACCGGCACGGCGTCCTGCCCGCATTGCCAGTCCATCGGCAAACTGAACGCGCCGGCGCTGCAGGCGTTGGGGGCCGAACGCCTCTCCGTCTGCCGGCCCTCGGAGAAGGGCCACGAAGTGGCCTTCCTCATCGACCACACCCTGCTGAAACCCAACGCCACGCAGGAGGAGGTCGGAAAGCTTTGCGAAGAGGCGAAGAAATACTGTTTTGCGTCGGTGTGCATCAACCCGGCGTACGTGCCCCTGGCGGCGCAGCTTCTGCGCGGCAGCGGCGTGCGCGTCTGCACGGTGATCGGTTTCCCGTTGGGGTCCACCACCCCCACGGTGAAGGCCATCGAGGCGCGCGACGCCATCGCCAACGGGGCCGATGAGATCGACATGGTCATCAACGTCGGCGCGGTGAAGTCCGGCAACTACGCGCTGGTGCTCGACGACATCCGGGCCGTTCGGGACGCCACCCGCGGCAAGGTGCTGAAGGTGATCATCGAGACCGCCTATCTCACCCGGGAGGAGAAGGTCAAGGCCTGCGAACTCTCCAAGGAGGCGGGCGCGGATTTCGTCAAGACCTCGACGGGTTTCGGTCCCGGCGGCGCCACGGTGGAGGACATCGCCCTGATGCGCTCCGTCGTGGGGCCCACCATGGGCGTGAAGGCCTCCGGCGGCATCCGGGACCAGGAGACGGCTCTGAAGATGGTGGAGGCCGGCGCCACGCGCATCGGCGCCTCCGCCTCGGTGTCCATCACCATGGGCAAGAAGGCGGGCGAAGGAAAATATTGAGTGTGCGGCATATCCGTGACAAGGGAGGAATCAGCGAATGGCTGAACAGACAATGACGGAAGCATTGGGAATGATCGAAACGCGCGGCTTGGTCGGCATGATCGAGGCGTCGGACGCCATGGCCAAGGCGGCGAAGGTGAAACTGGTGGGGTTCGAGAAGATCGGGTCGGGCCTGGTGACCACGCTCTGTCGCGGCGAAGTGGGCGCGGTGCGGGCGGCCGTGGAGGCCGGCGCCGCCGCCGCTCAGAAAGTGGGCGAACTGGTGGCGGTGCACGTCATCCCCCGGCCGCACAACGACTTGGAAAAATATGTCCGCAAGGTCGAGGGGAGTTTCTAGGTAGGAGCGGCCGGCGCGGTTTCGGCGCGCATGTTGACGGAAGACGACCTGATCGACATCATCGCCGACGCGTTGGCGCGGCGACTCGGCCCGGCCGAGTGGCGGGACGGAAGGTCCGTTTCGCCGTCGCGCCAGGGCAAGTGGGGGTTTCACGTCCAGAAACCGTTCAACCGGCCCTGGACGGCCCTGCCGATGAAACGGCCGTTCATCACCGAATACATGGCGCGCCAAATGGCCGGGCCCGGGCGTGAGATACGCATCCCCCGGTCGGCCATCCTTTCCCCGTTGGCGGAGGACTGGCTGATGGCGCACGGCGTCGCGGTTGTGCGCGCGGAACAATAAACGAGAGGTTCCTATGGCGATCGATGTGACTCAACTCTTTAAGACGATGGTCCGCACCGGGATTTCCGACATCCATTTCAAGGCGGGAACGCCGCCGATGGTCCGGGTCCACGGCCGGATGATGTCGTCGGGTTTCACGAAGATGGCGGCCCAGCATATCGAGGAGCTGGCGGATGTCCTGATGAACACCGAACAAAAGGCGATGTTCGCCCGCGACAAGGAGCTGGACATCTCCTTCGAAGTCCCGAACGTTTCGCGCTTCCGCGTGAACGTCTACCGCCAGAAGGGGACCATGGCCCTCTCCCTCCGGGTCGTGCCGTTGACCCTCCGCACCCTGGCCGAGTTGAACCTGCCGGAGGAGACCCTCAAAAAACTTTGCGCCAACACGCGCGGCCTCATCCTCGTCGCCGGCATCACCGGCGCCGGGAAGACCACCACCCTGAACGCCCTCATCGATCATATCAACAAGACCTACGCCTACAACATCGTCACGGTGGAGGATCCCATCGAATACTACCACACCGACGCCAAATCGTCGGTGGCACAGCGGGAGGTGGGAGGGGACACGGAGTCGTTCCTCCGGGCCATGAAGCACGTCCTCCGTCAGGATCCGGACGTGGTGGTGCTGGGGGAGATGCGCGATGCGGATTCCATCCGCGCGGGGGTGATGGCGGCGGAGACGGGCCATCTCGTTTTGGGCACCATCCATACCATGAACGCCGCCCAGACGCTGGACCGTCTTCTGGAGGCCTACGACGTCAGCGAACAGATGGGCGCCCGTCAGCGCACGGCCAATATTCTGCGGGGCATCATTTGCCAGCGTCTTCTGGAGACCGCCGACGGCAACGGGCGGGTCCCGGCCACGGAGATCATGGTGGTGACGTCCCTCATACAGAAACTGATGCTTGAGGGGAAGACGGCGGAACTCCGCAAGGCCATCGAACAAGGGAACTATTACGGCATGCACTCGTTCGACCAGGACCTGCTCCGCCTGGTCAACGAGAAGAAGATCAGCAAGGAGGAGGCCCTGGACGCCTCCAACAACCCGGACGATCTGATGATCAAGCTCAACACGCAGGGACTGTCCGGCGGGGCCGGCCCGGCGTGAAGCGCGTTTCGGAAAGAAGAGGATAGGATCCGTGTCCATTGAGCGTTGGGAACTCGTTCCATCGTCCCGCGCGGACCGCTATCTGTTGAGGGTGCGCGGCGACCGCGCCGAAGTGGACGCCATCGTCCGCGCGTATTCCCGCGTCTGCGAGGAGCCCCGCGAGATAAGCGACCCGGTTTTTCAGTGGGCCATCTACGTCGTCGACGCCACCTTGAACGAACGCCTGGCGATCCAGGATCAGCTGCGGAACAGGATGACCCGCTCCACCGAACCGTCGCTGGTGGCTCCCGTGGACCTGTCGGGCGTGTTGGCCGAGCTTTCGCTGGTTTTGGAGGAATTGACGGGCCTGACCGACGAGGAACAGGCCCACGTGGCAAAGAAGATGCAGGAGATACAGCAGCGCGAGGCGGAACAGGCCGCCGCGCCCCTCCCTCCGCCGCCCGTCCCTCCCCAAGAGCCGGAAAGGAAGATCGTGCTCGACGTGGCGCCCCGAACGCCGCCCGTCCGTGAACCGGCGCCGCCGAAGGCGGCTCCCGTTCCTCCTCCGCCGTCTCCGGAACCTCCGGCGGTTCCCAAGCCATCCGCCGCGCCGTCTTTGCCGCCGTCCTCTCCTCCGCCGGCTTCGCCGCCCCCCGTGGAGGCGGCTTCGGTGAGCGCTCCCCTCCCGCCGGCCCCGCCTTCTCCGGACGTGCCCCCCGACCAGCTCTTGAGGGCGGTTTTCTTTTACGCCGAAGGGGCGGAGAACCAAAAGAATAAGTTCGTCGAAAAATTGACGGACGTGGCGCAGAAGAAGGCGAAGAAACCGCTTTTCATCCACCCGGTCGCTTCCCGGGCGACGGCCCTCGTCGCCGCCAAGGCGGGGGAGTGGATCCAGACGTCCCGGTCGAGCGGAGCGGACTGTTTTTTCGTGTTGTTGACCCCGGACGTCTTGCCGGATTTTTTGGAGCGGGCCGCCAACGAGGCCCGTCAGTCGGGGCTCCATTGTTTCCTCGTCCCTCAGGCGGAGCTCGAATCGCGGCTCCTCTACGTGGATTTGATGGTCGAATTGATGCTGATCAAACGGAAGAGATAAGGGGCGCCCGGGGACGAACGAATGATTGAACGGTGGGAGATTGTCGCTGATCCGCACGAACGGTTCCCGAATCGGCACCGGGTCAGTGTGGCGGGGGAGGAATCGGACGTTCAGTCGCTTTTGGCGGCGATGGCCCGCAAGGCGGGAAAACCGTGGGCCCTCCGGCGCGGGGCTTTCCGGTTCGCGTTTTACCTCTATGATCCGACGGAGGAAGACCGGCGCCGGGTCGAAAAATTTTTGGCCGGCGACCGTCCGACGGTTTCGGGAAAAACGGCGGTGTCGCCGGAAGGGAGGTCCGCCCTCCCTCCAGAGTCCTCGCCCGTAAAGCCGTTTTCATGGGAGGAGGCGGGGGCGGAGGTGGAGGTCCTCTCGGACCTGCCGCCCGCCGCCGGAAAGCCCTCCCGGGAAGAGACGAAGCCGTCCGCGGGGTCCTCCGATTGGGAGCGGCCGTCGTTGGTGGAAAGCGCCACCGATGCGTTGATGTCTTGGGCGGAAACCGGTCCGACCGAGAGGAAACCTTCTTCCGTGCCGCCGGCCTCCCCCGCCGAGCCTCCGCCTCCCACCATCCAGGTGGAACGGACGGAAAAGAAAGAAGAGGAGGAGGACGGGGAGGATTCTCCGCCGTCGGGTCTGATCGTCGCCACGGAAGAGACCGGCATGCCGATGGAGGAGATGGTCGTCTCTTCGGCGCCCGAACCCGAGGTGCCCAAGGGGTATTTGATGTTCCGGCTCGGCTATTTCATCCCGCACGACATCGGAGGGGTGGCGGATCGCATCCACAGCCTTTTCTCCCAGACTTTGGAGACGCGGCACATGCCGTTCGTTTTCCATAAGGTGTTCACCTTTCCCTATCGATGGCCGGACCGTCCGCTGGTGGATCAGGTGATCGCGGGCTGCCAGAAACACAAGATAGACGGGTTGGTCTGCGTGGGGGACGAAAAGCGACTGGAACTCCTGTTCGAACAGTGCCAAGAGAAAGGCATCAAGCATCACTTTTTGCGCCGGGAGGATACGCAGAAGAAATATTGGCGGCTGGGGCTCATCACCCGCATCGTTGTGACGGACTATTGACGAATTTTTTGGCGGACATCGCCGTTTTTTCAAAATACAAACGATCCATCCGAAAGGGAAACGGTTAGCGTCGTGACGGAACCCCGCGGTTTGCCGGAGACTCGCCTCAACCCACGCTACACCTTCGAAGAATTCGTGGTGGGGCCGCACAGCCGGTTTCCTCACGCGGCGGCCCAGGCCGTTTCCGAGAATCTGGGCAAGGCCTATAACCCCCTCTTCATCTACGGACCCGTCGGTGTCGGGAAGACCCATCTCATGCAGGCGGTGGGCCACCGGGTCCTCGGCCGCGACGGCCAGACCCACGTCCTGTATATCACCGCAGAGGAATTCATGACGGATGTCATCGATCTCCTTCGCAGCGGGAACCTCAAGTCTTTCCGGGATAATTTTCGGTCCCTCGACCTTCTCATGGTGGACGACGTGCAGTTCCTTTCCGCCTCGGAGTCCACGCAGGAGGAGTTCTTCCACACCTTCAACGCGCTCCATCAGGCGGGTAAGCAGATCATTATGACGTCGGACCGCCCGCCCAAGATGCTCACCACTCTCGAAGACCGCCTCCGGAGCCGGTTCGAGTGGGGCCTGATCGCGGACATCAAGTCCCCCAGCCTGGAGACCCGCGTCGCCATCCTGCGCAAGAAAGAGTCCCAGTTCGGCAATATGCAACTGGGGGAGGACATCCGCCTCTATATCGCGGGGAAGCTCAAGTCCAACGTGCGGGAGCTGGAAGGGTTCCTGCGCCGCGTGCAGGCCTATGCCCAGCTCAACAATCAGACGATCAATCTCCCCGTGGTGAAGGAGATCATGCGCGAGCTCCTGCCTCCCAGCAGTTGGGACGAGGAGGACCAGGCGGCCTTGGCCGAGACGCAACACCCGGGACACACGCCGCCGGCCGGAGGGGGAAAGGCCGGGGTCGCCCCCGTTCTCCTTCCGCCGGTCTCCGCTCCCCCCGCCGCCGCGGGGGAATCGGCCCATCGCGTGACCCCGGCGATCTCTCCCGACGCCATCAAGATCGATTCGGAGATCAGCATCGTGCTTCCCCCGGCCGTGGAACCGCGCGTGGAGACGGGCCCCAAATCCGTGGTGGCGGCGTTTTTCTACCCCGCGGGGAAAGAGAGGGAGCTGGCCCAGCTAAAACAAAAATTCGAGGATGTGATCCATAAGCATAAATTGAAGTTCCAACTGGACGCCGCGACCGAGGCGCCCTATCCGTTGGAGGAGACTCTCTCTTACGATACGTTCGTCCAGGCCTGCGCGCAGAAATCTTGCCACATCGCAATCGTGCTGGGCCCGCCGCCCGGCAGCCGCCTTAAGGATTTCGATTTCCACCAAAAACTGCAGGAGCTTTTCGATTCCCACCGCGTTTCCCTCCAGTTGATCCCGTGGGAAGAGCTTGGGAAAGATTACCGCTTCCTGAACATCGCCCTCGACATCACGCTGATCCGCTACAAAGAGAAAGCCCCGTGATACGGCCCCGTTTTTCGGTCGGGTTCCAGCTGGCGCTGTTGGCGTGCGTCTCCGTCGCGGCCGCCGTCGGCTTGTGGGCCGGGTTGAGCACTGTCGCCGTCAAGCGATACGTGCGCGAGGAGGTCTCCCGGCGGGCGTTTCAGTATGTCGGCGAGGTGTCCCGTTTGGCCGGGCGGACGGCCCAGGGCCGCTCCGAAAAATGGGTTGAAATGACGCCCTTGCTGGACCGGCTCGTCGGGGAGCCGGGGGTCCGCTATCTCATCATCTACGGTCCGCAGAAAAAAGGCATCCTGGCGCAGCCCTCCGTCCCCTCCCCGCTGAACGGGACGGAGGAATCGTTCACGATGCCGGTGATGGACGCCGCCGGCCGCGTGATCGCTTCGGCGCGGCTGTGGTATTCGCCGGAGGCCTATTTGGGGACGCTCTGGGAAAAAGGACGCGGCCCGCTTTTTTTGCTGGCGCTTTTGACCGGCGTGGGGTTGGGCGGCGTGATCTATGCGGGATGCTGGTGGCTGGTTTTTCGGCCGATCCGGAAACTCCTCGACAGGAGCGAAAACGCCTTCCTCCCCGGAAAGGCCGCCGCCCCCCTCGACAAGAACGAGTTCGACGCCTTCCTTCGCCGTTTCCATGAGTTGCGGAAGAAACTGGCGGAGTCTGAGGAAAATTTCAGCGTGCTTCTCTCCGCCTCCAAGACCATGACCTCCGACATGGACATTCAGGAGATCCACAACCGGATTCTGGACCTGGTCTGGCGCCGTCTGGACCGGGACCCCTGTCTGTTGTGGTGGCAGGACGAGGATGAATTTTTGCGGATCCGCAATTTCCGGAATTTTCCGCCGGAACTTATCAAGCGGTTGCGCCTGAAGCCCGGCGAATCGGGGGTGGGGCAATGCCTGGTGGCCCGGACGCCCGGCGTGGAGACCTCCTTGGCCAGCACGTCCGAAAAATGGTTGGAGGAGCTCCACGTCTCCTTGGATATCAACAGCGCGGCCCATTTCCCTCTCTTGGTGGACGGGAAAAGCCTGGGCGTGTTGTCCGCTTTTTCGAGACATGGGGATTTTTTCAGCGAGGAGCGGATGCGGATGATCGCCTCCCTCATGGAGTATCTTTCTCTGGCCACCAAGAGCGCGCGTCTTTTCGAAGAGATGCAGACGTTCAACCGCCGGATGAAATCCGAGATCGCCTCCACCACGCGGGAACTGGCTCAGACCAACGTCCGTTTGATCCGGCGCGTGCGGGAGCTCCGCGCCCTCTACGACCTGGCCGCCCAGCCGGAGTCGCCCTCCACGGAACATATGTTTTCCAGGACGCTGGAACATCTCGTGGATCTGCTGGAGGTCCGCCGTTCCGCCGTTTTCCTCTGGGACGAGCACGCCCAGCGCTATCGTTCCGCCGTCGCGTTCCTGTCGGAAAACGCCGTGTCCGTCGAATCGCTGACGCCGTGGATTTCCCGTCTTCAGGCGGGGGACCCCGTGTTCTTGGAAAGGGCCGAGGACGTCCGGACGCTTTTTCCGGACTCCGCCGCCGTCTCGCTCCTCATGCTTTCGCCCATCCGCGCGGAGAAGTCTCTGCTCGGCTTTATCGCCGCCGCCGACAAGCGGGGGGGGCGCTTCGACGAGGAGGACGTCCGCCTTCTGGCCCTCTTCGCCCGGCATATCGCGGATATCCTGCAGGGGGTCCAGTTCCGGCGGGAACGCGAGCAGCGGCTGCGCGACCTCACCCTGTTGCAGGAAGTGGGCGCGGTGTTGTCGAGCGAGCCGGACCTGGAACAGACCCTGCGCAAAACCTCCAAGGTGGTGGCCGAGTCCCTCGGCGCGGACATCTGCGCTTTTCTCCTCTACGACGTCCAAAGCGACGAGTTGGTGACCCAGCCGGGAGCCTACGGTCTTTCGGAGGACGCGGACGCCTCCATCGTCCGCATCCGCCTCGACGATCCGAAGTCCGCCAACGTGCGGGTCTTCCGCACGGGGAAGGCGCTCTTGAGCCGCGACGTGGAGGCCGATCCGGAGGTCCGCCCTCATTACGCCACGCTGTGGAACATCCGGTCGCTCATGCTCATCCCGTTGATCGCCGAGCAGAAGACCATCGGCGTGTTGCGCTTGGGGCACAAATCCCCGAACGTTTTCACCGAGGACCATCTCCGGCTGGCCCGCCTCGTCGCGGAACAGGCCGCCGTGATCGTGCAGAACGCCAAACTCTACCGCCAGATACGGGAGAACGTGACCGAACTGCGGCGGCTCAACAACATCAAGTCCGAATTCCTCTCCATGGTGAGTCATGAACTGAAGACGCCGTTGACCACCCTGAAGGGGTACGTCGGCGTCCTTCTCAACGAGAAAAATGGTCCCCTGACGGCGCAGCAACAGCGCTTCCTGAACCTGGCCAAATTGGCGCTCAACCGGTTCTCCATGTTGATCTACGACCTGGTGGATAGTTCCGCCCTGGAGGCGGGGAAACTCAAGATCGAACCGGCCCCCACGGTCCTCGGAGAACTCCTTCAGCAGGCCTATCAGGACCATCTGCCGGCGGCCCAGTTGAGGAAGATCAACCTTGTGCTTGAGCCTCTCCCCGACGCTCTCCCCGTTGAGGCGGACGCCTCGCGCATCCGCCAGGTGGTGGACAACCTGGTCACCAACGCCTTCAAGTTCACGTCGGAGGGGGGGGCTGTGACGCTCTCCCTGGAGGAGGTGCCGGAAGGGATGCGGGTGAGCGTGCGCGACAGCGGCATCGGC
>ERZ795054.2795-NODE-2795-length-14365-cov-6.495178_pt1 | contig 14365 bp, 10 predicted proteins | sample MGYA00375138_ERZ795054 | MGnify/ENA primary metagenome ERZ795054 (study PRJEB30183, sample SAMN05720215) | anaerobic digester metagenome | isolation source: active sludge of municipal wastewater-treating anaerobic digesters | place: USA | collected 2014-12-23 ...
CCGTCGAGGTACTGCTTCCGCGCGATGTGGACCTCGTCGACGATGTCGCAGCCGAGCATGAGGCACTGCTCGATGGCGACGTCGATCGCCTGCTGGTTCACGAGGAACGGCGGCGTGTCGTCCATCTCGTACGTGCAGACGTTCTTCACGTTGAGGAGGTAGACGATGTTCTTCCTCGTCTTGAACTCCATCAGCGCGGTGCCGTCGTACTCGCCGAGCTCCGAGAGGGTCGGCCTCATGTGCCGGAGGACCGTCCCGTCGTGGGTCTCGGTGTAGAGCCCCGCGGGGCAGCGGCAGAAGAGCTTCGTCGGGGTCAGGAGCTGCTGGTGGACCTCCAGCCCGCAGACGAAGCCCACCTCCGCGTAGTCGAGGGTCGGGTACAAGGACGCCCCCTTCCCGCCCGGGGGCGACGGGCCCCGGGCGAACGGGGCATCTTAGCGCCGGAGAGGACGGCCGGCCCGGCCGGGGACGCCGGGGTCGGCGGACGGGACGAAGCCGGCGCCCCGAGACCGCGGACGCGGTCCCGGGGCGCCGCGGGGCGGCGCTAGAACTTCGCGACGACGGTCGCGAGGAAGGCGGTGTCGGTCTTGTCGAGGTCCGCGAACGCCGGCCGGGTCTTGTGGTCGACGAGATATGCGAGCTTCAGCTCGAGGAGCTTCGAGAGCGAGGTCGCGAGGCTGACGTCGAAGTGGAGGAAGGCGTCGCCGGTGTCGTTCGCCTTCCAGAGGCCCGAGCCGTTCTGGGCGAGCGTCACGGTAGGGGAGATCTTCCAGGCAAGAGCCTCGCCCGCCCGGAACGCGCCGCTCGAGGTGGCGTCGTGCGCCTCCAGCTTCTCGAACGCGCCGCCGATGCCGCCGAAGACGTCGAACGTCAGGGCGTCGGTCTTCACGACCTTGTACCCCGCCCCCGCGATCGGCGAGATCAGGTAGCTCAGGAGGGCGACCTTGTCGCGCAGGTACCCGACCTCGCCGTAGACGAAGAAGCGGTCGGTCACGGAGTACTCGTCGCGGATCGTCGCGACGAGCTTGTCGGCGGTCGTTTCGCCGTTCGACTCGCTCCGGAGGAAGAGGGCGCCGAGCTTCACGACGTTCTTCGTCTTCGGGTCGTACTTCAGGTCGCCCGAGAGGTTGAAGCTCTTCGCGTCGCTGTTGCCGGAGCTGATCGAGAGGCCGGCGCCGAAGCTCCCGTGCCAGCCGGGCGGCGGCTCGTCGGCCGCGGCGGAGAGGGAGGCGAGGAGGAGGACGGAGAGGACGACGGCCTTCTTCATGCCGCTCTCCGTCACTTCGACTTCAGCAGGTCGCGGATCTCGCCGAGGAGCTTCTCCTCGGCGGAGGGCTCGGGCGGGGCAGCCGGGGCCGGCGGGGCCTCGCGCTTCAGTCGGTTGATCTGCTTGACGACCATGAAGATCGCGAAGGCGATGATCAGGAACTCGAACGCCGTGTTGATGAAGACGCCGTAGTTCAGCGTCGCGAGCCCCTTTTCCTTCGCCTCGGCGAGGGAGGCGGCGGGAGTGCCGGAAAGGTTGATGAAGAGGTTCGTGAAATCGACCTTCCCGAGGAGGAGACCGATCGGCGGCATGATGACGTCCGCGACGAGGCTGTTCACGATCTTTCCGAACGCGCCGCCGATGACGACGCCGACGGCCATGTCGATGACGTTCCCCTTGATCGCGAACTCCTTGAATTCCTTCAGCATGTGTCACTCCCTTTCCGTGCCGGCGGCCTTCGTCCCGTGCCCGGCCCTCGTACCTCGCAAACGAGGGAGCGGCGATCGGCTGCCGAGACGGAGGTAATTTAGCATCCGCGGCGGCGGCGGACGCCCGGGTGTCCCCGCCGGGAACAGGAGGCGGTGCATGGCGGACGACGTCGGGCGGGTCGACCGGGAGCGGCGCAGGCTCGTGGCGCTCCTCGCCGGGGCGGGGGCGGGAGCCGCGGTCTTCGGCCGGGCGCTCTCCGCGCTCGCGGACGGGGCGGCGAAGGTGACCGCCGGGATGGTGAAGCAGGCGGAATGGATCGCCGGCGTGACGTTCACCGACGCCGAGCGGGAGCTGATGCTCTCGGACCTGAACGAGACGGCGGAAGGGCTCGCCGCGCTCCGCACCGTCGCGCTCGACAACGCGGTGCCTCCGGCGATCGCCTTCTCGGCCGGGACCGCCCCGCCGGCCGACGCGGGACCCGCTCCCGCGCCATCGCGGCGGGAGCGCCCCGCCGTGCGCCCGCCGTCGGACGACGACCTCGCCTTCGCCGGGGTGCGGGAGCTGGGACGGCTCCTCCGCGCGCGGAAGGTCTCCTCGACGGAGCTGACGAAGCTCGCCCTCGCACGCCTGCGGACGCACGGCCCGGCCCTGTCGTGCACCGTGACGGTGACCGAGGAGCTGGCCCTCGCGCAGGCGAAGCGCGCCGACGAGGAGCTCGCCGCCGGGAAGGACCGCGGCCCTCTCCACGGCATCCCGTGGGGCGCGAAGGACCTGATCGCCGTCCCCGGCTACCCGACGACCTGGGGGTCCCCCCTGTTCCGGGAGCAGGTCCGGCCGGAGACGGCGACGGTCTACCGGAGGCTCGAGGAGGCCGGCGCGGTCCTCGTCGCGAAGACCTCGGTCGGAGAGCTCGCCTGGGGCGACGTCTGGTTCGGCGGGACGACGAAGAACCCGTGGAAGACCGACCAGGGGTCGAGCGGCTCCTCCGCCGGCTCGGCCTCGGCCACGGCGGCCGGCCTCGTCGCGTTCGCGATCGGGACGGAGACGTGGGGGAGCATCGTCTCGCCCTGCACGCGCTGCGGCGTCACCGGGCTCCGACCGACGTTCGGCCGGGTCAGCCGCCACGGGGTGATGGCGCTCTCGTGGACGATGGACAAGGTCGGGCCCATCGCCCGCTCCGCGGAGGACGGCGCGCTCGTCTTCGCGGCGATCGCCGGGAAGGACCCGCTCGACCCGGTCTCGACGGACGGCCCGGTCCCCTGGCCGGCGCGCCGGAGCGTGTCGGAGCTGAAGGTCGGCTTCGTCGAGGAGCTCTTCGACGAGGACCGGAGCGCGGGGACGGAGAACGAGGAGGCGAAGGCCCGCGCGGCGGAGTGGCGCGACTTCGACCGGAGGAGCCTTGGCGTCCTCCGGGAGCTCGGCGTCCGCCTCGTCCCGGTGAAGCTCCCCTCCCGGACCCCCGTCGCCCCGCTCGGGATGATCCTGACGGCCGAGGCGGCCGCCGCATTCGACACCCTCGTCCTCGACGGGCGCGTGAAGGGGATGGTCCGGCAGACCGCCGACGCCTGGCCGAACGTCTTCCGCCAGGGCCGGCTCCTCCCGGCGGCCGACTACCTCCGCGCGCAGCGCGTCCGGACGCTGCTGATGCGCGAGATGGAGGAGTGCCTCCGCGACGTCGACCTCCTCGTCGCGCCGACGTTCGGCGGCGACGCGCTCCTCCTCACGAACCTGACGGGGCACCCGTGCGTCGTCGTCCCGAACGGCTTCCGCCTCTCCGACGGGACGCCGACGAGCCTGACGTTCACCGGAAAGCTCTTCGGCGAGAACGACCTCCTCGCGGTGGCGGACCTCTTTCAGCGGGCGACGGACTTCCACACGCGCCGGCCGAAGCTGACGGAGGCGGCCGCGGCGAAGGGGTGAGGCGAGGCGGTCCGGCCGCGCTCCTCGCGTCGCGGCCGGCTCGGCCTCAGAATCGACGGGATGTCCCTTTGGTCCCTCCCGGCACGGGGCCTGTTCGTCGCCGCGCTCCTCGCCGGCGCGGGCCGGGCCTCCGCCCTCGACCCGGCGACCCCGCTCGGGCAGTACGGGCTCGACGCCTGGCAGGAGGGGCTGCCGCAGAACAGCGTCCACGCCCTCCTGCAGTCGCGCGACGGCTACCTCTGGCTCGGGACGTACGAGGGGCTCGTCCGATTCAACGGGGTCTCCTTCGTCGTCTACGACACGCGGAACACGCCCGCGCTCAAGAGCAACAGCGTCTGGGCGCTCCACGAGGACCGCGACGGGACGCTCTGGGCGGCGACGCTCGGCGGGGGCGTCGCGCGCGTGCGGGGAGGGGTCTTCGCGCGGTACGGCGTCCGCGACGGGCTGCCGTCGGAGTACGTCTGGGCGCTCGCCGAGGACTCCGAGGGCGCCGTCTGGGCCGGGACCGACGCCGGGATCGCCCGCTTCGACGGGACGTCCTTCCGGGCGGTGACGCTCCCGAGCCCGTTCGAGCGGGTGCCGGTGCGGAGCCTCCTCGGGAGCCCCGCGGGCGGGCTCTGGATCGGCACGACGACCGACGGTCTCCTGCGCTGGGACGGGACGACGCTGCGCCGGATCCACCCGCGTGAGGGACGGGCTCCCGGCGCCGTCTACGCGCTCGCGCCGGCCCCCTCCGGCGTGGCGGCCGCCTCGTTCGGGACGGGGCTCGTGGAGGCGACGGACGACGGGCGCGTGACCGTCCGCGGGCGGCGCGACGGTCTCCCGAACGACCTCCCCTGGGCGCTCCTGCGCGACGGGACCGGCGCGCTCTGGGTCGGGACCGACGGCGGCGGCGTCGCCCGGCTGTCGGGAGGGCGCGTGGAGACGCTCACCGCGGCCGACGGCCTCGCCCACTCGTTCGTCCGCTCGATCGCCGAGGACCGCGAGGGGAGCGTCTGGATCGGCACGAACGGAGGGCTCAACCGGCTGCGCGACCGGAAGGTCGTCGTCTACGGCGCGCGCGCGGGCCTGCCCGACGAGAACGTCCGGTCGATGGCCCGGACGACCGACGGGACGCTCTGGGTCGGCACCGATTCCGGCGGGATCTCCGCCCTTCGCGGCAGTCGCTTCGTCGTCCCGCCCGAGGCCGCGCCGCTCCGCGGCGTCCCGGTCCGCGCCCTTCTCGCCGGAACGGGGAACGACCTCTGGATCGGGACGAACGGCGGCGGACTTCTCCGCCTCTCGAGGGGGCGGCTGACCCGCTGGACCCGGAAAGAGGGGATGCCCTCGGATATCGTCTACGCCCTCGCGATCGACCGGGCCGGAGACGTCTGGGCCGGGACGTACGGCGGCGGCGTCGCCCGTCTCTTCGGCGGACGCATCGAGGTGATCGACCGCTCCCGCGGGCTGCCGCGCGACGTGATCCGCTCGATCCACCACGCGCGCGACGGAGTGACCTGGATCGGGACCGACGGCGGAGGGCTCGCGCGCCTGCAGGACGGCTCCCTCTCCGTCCTCGACTCGCGGCACGGGCTCGCGAACGACACCGTCTTCTCGTTCCACGAGGATGCCGAGGGGCTCCTCTGGATCGGCACGGCGGGCGGCCTCTCGGTCCTCCGCCGTGACGGCCGCCTCCGGTCCGTCGGACTCGCCGACGGGCTTCCCGAGGAGAGGGTCTTCGCGATCCTCGAGGGGGACGGAGACGGGCTCTTCATGAGCTCGAACAAGGGGATCTTCCGCGTCTCCCGCGCGGACGTCCTCGCGCGGATGGAGGGGCGGCGCGGTCCGTTCCCCTCCCTCACCCTCGGTCGGTCGGACGGGATGCCGATCGCGCAGTGCAACGGCGCCTCGTGGCCGGCCGCGCTGCGCGACCCCGACGGGAAGCTGTGGTTCCCGACGCTGCGCGGCCTCGTCGGCGTCGACCCCGCGCGCCTCCCGTCGAACCCGCTCCCGCCGCCGGTCGTCGTCGACCGGGTCCTCGTCGACGGGCGCCCCGTGGCGGGCGCGCCGCCGGTCGTCCTCCCGCCGCGGAGCGGGAAGGTCGAGATCCACTACGACGCCCTGAGCCTCCAGGCCCCGGAGAAGGTCCGTTTCCGCTACCGGCTCGAGGGCTTCGAGACCTCCTGGGTCGACGCCGGGCCGCGGCGCTCCGCCTTCTACACGTCGCTCCCGCCGGGAGACTTCGTCTTCCGCGTCGTTGCGGCGAACAACGACGGCGTCTGGAACGAGACGGGCGCCCGTTTCGCGTTCCGGCTCACGCCGGGGCTCCACCAGCGGACCGGCTTTCAGGTGGGCGTCGCGGCGTTCCTCCTCGCCGTCGTCGGAACCGGCTACGCGCTCCGGGTCCGCGGCCTCCGGAGCCGGCAGGTGGAGCTCCAGCGGCTCGTCGACGAGCGGACGCGGAGCCTCGTGGAGGAGATCCAGAGGGCCGAAGAGCTGCGCCGCCAGGCGGAGGCGGCGCTCCGCGAGGCGGCGGAGGCGAACCGCGCCAAGAGCCGCTTCCTCGCGAACATGAGCCACGAGCTCCGGACGCCGCTCAACGCGATCCTGGGCTACGCCGAGCTCCTCGCCGAGGAGCCGGAGATGGGCGCCAGCCCGGGCGCTCGCGAGGACGTGGAGAAAATCCGCGTCGCGGGAGGGCACCTCCTCCAGCTCATCGGAGACCTCCTCGACCTCTCGAAGGTGGAGGCGGGGCGGATGGAGGTCGTCGCGGAGCCGTTCGCGGTGCGGGAGGTCGTCGAGGAGACGGTCCGGACGGTGCGCCACCTCGTCGAGGCGAACCGGAACGCCCTCCTCGTGACGATCGACGACGGCGTGGGCGAGATGACCTCGGACGCGTTCCGTCTGAAGCAGGTCCTCTTCAACCTCCTCTCGAACGCCGGGAAGTTCACCGAGGCGGGAACGGTGACGCTCGACGTCCTGCGCGAGCGTCGCGCCGGCGGCGAGGTCCTCGTCTTCCGCGTGGCCGACACCGGGATCGGGATGAGCCCGGAGCAGCTCGAGAAGGTCTTCACCCCGTTCGTCCAGGGGGACGCCTCGCTCACGCGGCGGTTCGGCGGCACCGGGCTCGGCCTCGCCCTCTCCCGGCATCTGGCGCGCCTGATGGGGGGCGGCATCTGGGTGACGAGCGCGGAGGGGAAGGGAACGGCGTTCGTCCTGGAGCTGCCGGCCGGGACGCCCGAACCGCACCCGGCTTAGCGAGGCGGGCGACGCCGCAGCGGCGACTCTCGTCGCGGGCCGCGTCAACCGGCCACCGGGCGGCCGCGTCGATAGGGCAGCCCACCGAAAGAGCGGCGACGGAGCCGAACGGGCTGTCGCAGCGACATACGGATCGGGAGAAGGAGCCTCGTATGAAGCACTCCTCGAGATCGAACCTCGTCCCCGTGGCGACGGCGCTCGCGCTCGCCCTCGTCGCGGGCCCCCTCCTCGCGCTCGACGCGCCGCCCGACCCGCCCCCCGGGCCGCAGGGGCCGCTCGCGGGCTACCTCCGCTGCCTCGGCATCGTCGGGCTCACGGACGCGCAGAAGGCCGACGTCAAGTCGCTGCTCGAAGCGGCGAAGCCGGAGATGGAGGCGATCCGCGAGGCGCTGAAGGCCGACCGCGCGACGCTCCGGACGGCGCTCGCGGCGACGCCGCCCGATCCGTGCGCCGTCGGGACGGCACTGCTCGAGGTCGAGGCCGACGTGAAGGCGATCCGCGAGGCGACGAAGGAGCTCCGGACCGCGATCGAGGCGCTGCTGACGCCCGTGCAGAAGGCGAAGCTGGAGGGGTGCCTGAAGGCGCCGCGGCCGAACGGGCCGGCGGACGAGGACGGCGAGGGCGCGGAGCTCTGACCCGGAAGCGTCTCGGACGTCGCGCCCCCGGGGTCCGCGCCCCGGGGGCGCGCCTACCCGGCCGGCCCGGGCGGCGGCGCGAGGACGACCCGGTCCCGGCCCAGGCGCTTGGCCTCGTAGAGGGCGGCGTCGGCCCTTTCGAGAAGCGCCTCCGTCGTCTCGCCCCGAGCGTGCTCGGCGACGCCGGCGCTCGACGTCACGCGCTCGGGGAGCCCTTCGACGACGAGCTCGGCGACCCGCGCGCGAAGCCTCTCGGCGACCTCGGCCGCGCGCTCGCGGCGCGTCGCCGGGAGGACGAGGAGGAACTCCTCTCCGCCCATGCGTGCGGCGACGTCGTACGGCCGCACGCCGCCGCGCAGGGCTTCGCCGACCGCCGAAAGGAGACGGTCTCCGACGGCGTGTCCCCAGGTGTCGTTGACGCGCTTGAAGCGGTCGAGGTCGAGCGCGACGACGGAGAGCGGCTCCCCGGTGCGCTCGGCCCGGTCCCTCTCGTGGGCGATCGCCTCCTCCAGCCCGCGGCGGTTCACGAGGAGCGTGAGGGGGTCGGTCCGCGCCAGCTTCTCGATCACCTCGTTCGCGGCGCGCAGCCGCTCGAGGGTCCGCTCGAGCTCGCGGCCGCGGCGCACCGCCTCGCGGTTCGCGGTGGCGAGCTCGTTCGTCAGCCGGAGGAGTTCCTCGCCGAGGCGCGCCTCCTCGGCGGCGAGCCTCGCGCCCGCGACGAGGAGACCGTCCGGGCCGGATTCGAGAAGCGCCCGGACCGTGACGACGGAGCCGTCGACCGCGACGAGATTGAGGAGCCGCGGCCCGGACCGGCAGGCCTCGTCCGAGCGGAACGGAGGGAGGGAGTCCCCTTGCCCCTCGGCGAGCAGCTCCGCGAGAGGACGGCCGAGGACCGCTTCGGGCGAAAGGCCGAGCTCGCGGAGGGCGGCCGCGCCGTGCCACGCGACGCGCCCATCCGGGTCGGTCGCGAAGAGGACGACCTCCGGCGAGGCGTCCGCGAGCGCGAGGAGAAGCCGCGCGCCTTTCTCCGCCCGGTCGCCATCCGGCGAGGAGGGCGTCATCCGGCCGGGCCTTCCGGCTCGCGCCGCGCGGAGGCGGCGAGGGCGTCCCTCACGAGGACGTCCACGGCCTCGTTCCAGGTCGCGGGGTGGCGCGGGCCGCGATACCACTCCGTCACGGCGCGGACGGTCCCGGCGAGGCCCGTCGCCTCGTCGGCCGCGGCGGCGAGGAGGAGGCCCGCGGCCGCGCGCCACTCCGCCCCGGAGCCGTGCCCGCACGAGGCGACGAAGGTCTCCGCGAGGCGCGCGGCGACCTCCTCGGGGAGCGCCTCTCTCCGGCGGTCCGCGAGCTCGCGCGCGACCGCTTCGAGGACACCCGCGTCGCGCGGGACGCCGCCCGCGCGGAGCTCCTCCGCGAGGAGGACGAGCTGGCGCTCCAGGAGGAGCGACGGCATTCCCTTCCGCGAAAGGACGCTCGCGAGCCAGCCGACCTGGCCGGAGACGTCGGCGGGCGGGAGGGCGGTCAGCGAGACGAGCCAGGCCGCGTCGCTCCCGGTGAAGCGCCGGCCCCGCTCCCCGTACCGCGAGAGGAAGTACGGATGCTCCTCGAGGCATCGCGCTCCGGCGCGAAGGGCGGCGGCCATCTCGGAAGGGTCGGTGGGGACCGGATGGGCCCCGGCCTCGGGGTTCAGGGTCGTCGCGAGGAAGCGTCGGAGAGGTCGCGTCGCGGGGTCGAGCACCGCGTGCACCCTCTCGAGGCCCTCGGCGCACGCGACCGCCGCTTCGACCGCGGACGCCGCTTCGCCCGACGCGAGGGCGAGCTCGTCGAGCACGGAGCAGAATCGGCGGAACGCGGGACCGGTCCCGGCTCCGTGCCCCTCGTACCAGCCGGTGCCGCCGCCCCCGGCGCAGGCGCGGGCGTCCTCGAGGTGGACGAGGTTCCCCAGCGTCATCCCGGTCGAGACGTAGAGCGGGCCGAGGAGCGCCGCCGGCCGTTCTGCCGAGAGGAGCAGGAGCGCCCGGGAGAGCTCGAGCGCGGTGGCCGCCGGCGCCGGGTCGTCGGGGAGCGGGCCGCGGCGGTCGAAGGAGGCGAGGTCCGAGAGGAGGGCCTCGAGGCGGGAGGGGACCGCGTCCCGCGCGGCCGCGACCGCGGGATGGCGGGACGAGAGGAGCACCCTCTCGAGCGTCGCCTCGACGACCGCCATCGCGCGGAGCTGGTCGACGTACCTCTCGAGAGGGAGGGTCCGCGCGGAGAGCGCCGCGAAGAACGGGAGCCGTTCGATCCGTTCGTGGATCGGGCCGACGGCCTCGCGAAGGCGGCCCGAGAGCGGGAGAGTGGGCGTCTCCATCGGCATCACCGTCCTCCGTCCGCTTCCAGGCTCCGGGCCACGACGATCGCCTCGCGCATGTCGGGCGCCCAGGCGTCCGCGCCGACGTCGAGCGAGCCCCCGCCGGAGGCGCGGAACGCGCCGCCGCCGACGAGGATGCGGGGGCGGGACTCCCCGAACCTCGACCGTACCGCGTCGACGAGCGCGGAGACCTTCGGGACGTTCTGCCGGAGCGTGCAGGAGATGCCGAACAGGTCGGCGCGATGCGCGGCGATCGCGTCGAGGACGTCCGCCCCCGGGACGTCCGTGCCGAGGAAGCGGACGTCCCAGCCGTCCGCCTCGAGCGCGTCGGCGATCATGTTCCCGCCCACCTGGTGGAGCTCCCCCTCGACGCCGGTCAGGACGACCCGCCCGCGCATCGTCTCGGAGCGCGGGAGCTTCTCGTAGAGGCGCGCCACGACGAGCTGCGTGATCGCGGTCGCGAGGTGCTCCGTGGCGACGGAGATGCGGCCGGCCTGCCAGAGCCGGCCGACCTCGTAGAGCGCCTCCTGCAGGACGTCGACGTAGACGTCGCGGACGTCCATGCCCCGCTCGAGAGCGCCGAGCGCCGCCTCGACCGCGTCCTGGCGGCGCCCCGCGAGGATCGCGTCGAGATACCGCTCCCTCTCGGAACGCATGCCGCTCCTCCCTTTCGGCGCGCCGGTCGACACGGCCCGCACGTCCCTCCGGTCCGAGGCTCCGTACCGGGGAGTCTGATACGGATCGACCGGCCGCGTCGAGCGGAGTCCCGCCGTCGGAGACCCGGAGGCCGGAAGGCCGGGTCCCGCACGCCGGCGGCCGGGATCGCGGAGGAGGCGCTCTCCCGGTACGCTCCGCCCGATGGAACGGGAGAGCGAGGGCGTCTTTCGGGGCTGGCGGCGGCCCGGGCCGCGGCCGCCGGGCGGACTCGAGCCGGGCGAAGGCGAGACGCTCGACTACCTCTGCGGGAGCTTCCGGATCTTCCAGGCGGCGCGCGGCCACCGCTACTCCACGGACGACCTCCTCGTCGCCTGGTGGGGCGTCGGGAACGCCCCGCGCGTCGACAGGCTCCTCGACCTCGGCTCCGGCATCGGCTCGGTCGCGATGGCGGCGGCGTGGAAGCTGCCGGGGGCCCGTGTCGTGACGGTGGAGGCGCAGGCGATCTCGATCGCCCTCGCGAGGAAGAGCGTCCGCTACAACGGCCTCGAGGAGCGGCTCCGCGTCGTCGAGGGGGACTTCCGCGATCCGGCCCTGCTCGAGGGCGAGCCGCCGTTCGACCTCGTCCTCGGGGCGCCCCCCTACTTCGAGAGGGGAACGGCGACCGAGGCGCGCCATCCGCAGGCGGTGCCGGCGCGGATCACCCTGCGCGGCGGGATCGGCGCCTACGCGGAGGCGGCGCGGCGGACGCTGGCCCCAGGGGGGCGGTTCGCGTTCGTCTGGCCCGTCGCGCGCGACGGGGAGGCCCGCGACGCGCTGAGGCGCGAGAGCCTTCTCCTCCTCGCCCGCCGGGACGTCGTCTTCCGGGAGGGGGAGCCGCCGCTCGTCGCGCTCTACGCCGCCGCCCGCGCCGGGGACCTGCCGGCCTCACTCGCGACCGCGGCCGGCTTCCCGTGCGTCGAGCCGCCGCTCGTCGTTCGGCGTGCGAACGGGCGTCACACGCCTGAATACGCCTCCGTGCGGCTCTCGATGGGATTCCCGCCCGGGGACCTCGCCCCTCGGCCCGCCGCCTGACTCGGGCGCCTTTCGCCGGCCCCGAAGGGGTGGATGCCGTATCGTCCTCCCACACGTGGTCCCAGATCCTCCGCAGGCGCTGCTGCCGCCGCTGACGACGATCCCGTTCGGGCTCGGCCTCGACGGAAGGCCGATCCGGCACGTCAACGGGAAGCTCGTCGTCGGGACGATCCGGCACGCGATCGACCTGACGCTGGAGCGGGAGCTCGACGCGCTCCCCGCAATGCCGTCGCCGACCGAGCGGAACGCCCGGGAGGCCGTCGTGCGGGCGCGCCTCCTCGTCCGGCTCGTCGAGAGGCTGAACGGCCTGATCCCCGACCCGAAGTACCACGTCACCTCGGAGACGCTCCTCGTGGACGGGAACAACTACTCTCGCGAGTTCGAGCTCTACGTGAACGAGCTCTGCCGCGAGTTCGCCGGCGTCGAGTACTTCTACTTCACGCGGGGGGGGAAGGTCGTCCCCCCGACGATCGCCGCGATCTTCCGCCCCTTCGGCGTCCGGCAGGCATACGCGCTCCTGGCGCGCGCTGCGGAGAAGTTCGTCGAGACGGACCTCCGGGTCGTCGAGACGACGACGCGTTCGGCCGTCGTGAGGTGGTACGCGGCGACGCAGCTCGAGGACGTCCGCGACGAGCTTCAGGAACGGTGGCTCCTCGCCAGCTGCGCGGCCTACCAGGGGACCTGCGCCGCGATTCCCGCGCTGCCCTACCCGGGGCAGCCGTGGGCGGAGGTCGACGAGCTGAAGTGCCAGGCGCGCGGGGACGAGTGCTGCGAATGGCGCTTCACCTGGGAGGACCCCCACCCGCACGCGGCTCACCTCCTGCTCGCCGGCGCCGCCGCGTCGACCGGACTTCTCGGCTGGGCGCTCTCCGGCTCGCCCGGCTCGGCGCTCGCGGCGCCCGCGATCCTCCTTCCCCTCCTCGGCGCCTGGCACGTGGCGCGCATCCGCAGGCTCCAGCACGACCGCCAGGAGCAGGACCGCCTCATCGCCGCGCAGCGGGCCACCGCCGAGAGCCAGGTCGACCGCGTCCAGGCCGCGTACGCCGAGGTCCAGCAGTCGACGCTCGCGCTGCGCGGGAAGGTCGCGGAGCTCTCGGCGCTGCGCGAGGTGGCGCTCGCGGTCTCGGCCTCCCTCGACCCGTTCGAGGTCGTCGACCGGAGCCTCGAGGCGGTGCGCAGGCGCCTCGACTACGACCGGGCGGTCGTCCTCCTCGTCGACGAGACCCGCAACGTCCTCTCGCGGGCGCGCAGCCGCGGCCTTTCGCCCGACCAGGCTTCCCTCCTCGCCCGGGTCTCGATCCGCCTCGACGACCCGCTCTCCGCGATCGCGCCCGCCGTCCGCGACGGCGTCGCCTTCCGGCTCCGCGACCTGCCGGGGCCGCCCGGCGCCGCGACGCGGCAGCTCGTCCCGATCCTCGGCTCGGAGGAGGTCTTCGTGGCGCCGCTCCTCGCGCGCGGGCGGAGCGTCGGCGTCCTCATCGTCGACAACGGGACGACGCGCCGGCCGCTCCCCGGCGAGGGGCTCGAGCTCCTGACCGCGGTCGCGTCGACGATCGGCGTCGCGGTCGAGAACGCGCACCTCTACTCCCAGATCGAGCAGCAGCGGCGGACGCTCGAGACCCGCGTGCGCGAACGGACGGCCGACCTCGAGCGTGCGACGGAGGAGGCGGAGTCGGCGAACCGGGCCAAGAGCGCGTTCCTCGCGAACATGAGCCACGAGCTGCGGACTCCGCTGAACGCGATCATCGGCTACAGCGAGATGCTCCTCGACGAGAGGGCGGGCGCCGACGCGGACGGTGCCGCCTCCGACCTCGGGAAGATCCGTGCCGCCGGCCTCTACCTCCTCGGGCTCATCAACGACGTCCTCGACCTGTCGAAGGTGGAGGCGGGGAAGACGGAGCTGAACCTCGAGCCGTTCTCCCTCTCGGCGCTCGTCCGCGACGTCGCGAGCGACGTGCGGCCGCTCGTCGAGAGAGGCGGGAACCGCTTCGTCGTCGACGCGCCCTCCGACGAGACGCTCCACGGCGACCCCCGGAAGGTGCGCCAGGTGCTCCTGAACCTCCTCGGGAATGCCGCGAAGTTCACCGAGGGGGGGACGGTCGAGCTGCGGGCGCGCCGCGACGGGGAGGAGGTCCTCCTCTCGGTCGCGGACACCGGGATCGGGATGACGCCGGACCAGGTCGGCCGCCTCTTCACGGCGTTCTGGCAGGGGGACCCCGCGTCGGCGCGCAACTACGGGGGGACCGGCCTCGGCCTCGCCATCAGCCGCCACTACGCGCGCCTGATGGGAGGGGACGTCTCCGTCGTCAGCGAGGCGGGGCGCGGCTCCACGTTCACGCTCCGCCTGCCGGTCCGGGTCGCGGGCGTCTCGTCTTCCCGTTCGGCGTAAGCTCGGCCGAAAAGCGCCCCGGACGGACGGCCACCCGACGCGAAAGGACCCGCAGCGGATGTCGGACTACACCCAGTCGAACAACACCTTCCGCATCACCACGCCCCTCGGGCCGGACGCCCTCCTGCTCCGGAGGATCCGCGGCTCCGAGGGGATCTCCGAGCTCTTCGACCTCGACCTCGAGGTCCTCGCCCCGAACGAGACCGAGGTCCCGTTCGACGCGCTCCTCGGGCAGTCGGTGACCGTGGCGGCCTACGGCGTCGACGGGAGCCCGGTCCGGCACTTCAACGGGATCTGCGCGGAGCTCGAGGCGGGGCCGCGGGAGACGATGGAGGCCGACAAGAAGACGTTCACGGCCTACCGGCTCCGCGTCGTCCCGAAAGTCTGGCTCCTCGGCCTCGTCCACCGGAGCC
>ERZ795054.2796-NODE-2796-length-14365-cov-5.616492_pt1 | contig 14365 bp, 9 predicted proteins | sample MGYA00375138_ERZ795054 | MGnify/ENA primary metagenome ERZ795054 (study PRJEB30183, sample SAMN05720215) | anaerobic digester metagenome | isolation source: active sludge of municipal wastewater-treating anaerobic digesters | place: USA | collected 2014-12-23 ...
CCTCGTCTACAAGGGCAAGTACCTGGTCAACTGGTGCTGCTCCTGCGGCACGGCCCTGGCCGACGACGAGGTGGAGAAGGCCGACGAGCCCGGGAAGATGTGGCACATCTGGTACGAGCTCGAGGACGGGCCCGCGCCCGGCTTCCCCGAGGGCCGCATCGAGATCGCGACCACGCGGCCGGAGACCCTCCTGGGCGACACCGCCGTCGCCGCCAACCCCGAGGACGAGCGCTACAGGGGCCTCGTCGGGAAGCGCGTCCGCCTCCCCCTCACCGACCGGACCATCCCGATCATCGCCGACGCCTACGTCGACAAGGAGTTCGGCACCGGCCTCGTGAAGATCACGCCCGCCCACGACCCGAACGACTTCGAGGTCGGGAACCGCCACGGCCTGGAGCGGATCAACCTCCTCAACCCCGACGGCACGATGTCCGACGCCGCTCCCGGGAAGTACCGGGGCATGAAGGTCCTGGAGGCCCGGAAGGCCGTCCTGGCCGACCTGGCGGACCGCGGCCTCCTCAAGGCCGAGAAGGACCTGGTCCACGCCGTCGGCCACTGCTACCGCTGCGGCACCACCATCGAGCCCTACCTCTCCGAGCAGTGGTTCGTGCGCATGAAGCCCCTGGCCGAGAAGGCCCTCAAAGCCTGGAAGGACGGCGAGGTCCGCTTCTACCCCCAGAAGTGGGAGAACACCTACGAGCACTGGCTCACGAACATCCGCGACTGGTGCATCAGCCGCCAGCTCTGGTGGGGCCACCGCATCCCCGCCTGGCACTGCGCCCATTGCGGCAAGACCGTCGTCGCCCGCGAGGAGCCGACGGCCTGCCCCTTCTGCGGCTCCTCCGAGCTCGAGCAGGACTCCGACGTCCTGGACACCTGGTTCTCCAGCTGGCTCTGGCCCTTCAGCACCCTGGGCTGGCCCAAGGACACGGCCGACTTCCGCAAGTACTACCCGACCTCCTCCCTGGTCACCGCCTACGACATCATCTTCTTCTGGGTGGCCAGGATGATCATGGCCGGCGTGGAGTTCACCGGGAAGAGCCCCTTCAAGGACGTCTACATCCACGGCCTCGTGCGGGACAAGCAGGGCCGCAAGATGTCCAAGTCCCTCGGGAACGGCCTGGACCCCCTGGAGATCGTCGACGAGTACGGCGCCGACGCCCTCAAGTTCACCCTCGCCTACAACTGCGCCGCCGGCCAGGACGTCTGCGTTGACAAGGAGTCCTTCAAGATGGGCTCCAAGTTCGCGAACAAGGTCTGGAACGCGAGCCGCTACATCCTCATGAACCTGGAGGGCCGCGAGCTCGTCCAGGCGCCCGCCCGGAACGATGTCGACCGCTGGATCCTCCACCGCCTGGACGCCGCCGCGGCCGCCTCCCGCTCGGCCCTGGAGGGCTACCGCTACAACGAGGCCGCCCAGGCCGCCTACGCCTACTTCTGGGACGACTTCTGCGACTGGTACATCGAGGCGACCAAGCTCTCCCTGCGCTCGGGCGACGAGGCGGAGAAGAACCGCGCGACGACCGTCCTCCTCGAGGTCCTGGAGGAGTCCCTGCGCCTCCTCCATCCCTTCCTCCCCTTCGTCACCGAGGAGATCTACCGGATGCTCCCGAACGCGAAGGGCCGGCTCATCGTCCAGGCCTACCCCGAGCCGGAGGCGGCCCGCGCCTCCCCCGGGCTCGCCGAGCGCTTCGAGTCCCTGCGCGAGCTCGTCCGCCTGGTCAGGACCCTGCGCCCCGAATTCCAGATCCCTCCCGAGACCAGGATCCGCCTCGCGGTCAAGCCGGAGGCCGGCTTCGCGGGCCTCGCCTTCCTCAAGGACAACGCCGCCCTGGTCGGCCTCCTCGTGAACGGCCCCGCGCCCGAGTTCGTCGCCGCGAAGCCCACCGGGGCCGTCGCCCTCGTCGGCAAGGGCTTCGAGGCCTACGCCTTCGTGAAGGAGTCGGTCGACGCGGCCAAGCTCGTGGAGAAATTCAGGAAGGACATAGAGAAGGACGGCCAGTACCTGGAGCGGACCAGGGCGAAGCTCGCCAACGCGGCCTTCGTCGCCTCGGCGCCGCCCGAGGTGGTCGCCCGGGAGCGCGAGAAGCTCGAGGAGACCGAGCGGCGCGCCGCCAAGCTCGCCCAGTACGTGGAGGAGCTCAAGTGAGGATCGACGGGGGCTCGGCCAGGCGGCGCGCCCCCGACCCGGGCTCCTCGCCCGCGGGCGGCTACAGGACCGACGGGGGCGAGGGCGGCATGGACCTGGACAACATGATCCGCCTCAAGAGCATGCACCTCGCCCCCTACATCCAGATGGCGACGGCCCTGATCGGGAAGCGGCGGCGCTCGGGCGGCAACATGTTCCGGCACCAGCTGGACACGATGGCCATCCTCATGGACTACGGCTACATCGACTCGGTCCTCCTCAAGGCCTCCGTGATCCACGACCTCCTCGAGGACGTGCCGGACTTCGACCGCGACCTCATCCTCGAGGCCGACGAGGAGTCCCCCGAGGTCTATAAGCTCGTCCTCGAGGTGACGCGGCGTCCCATCGAGACCAAGCCCGAGTTCCTGGGCCGCATCCTGGAGTACGGCTCCCACCGCGCGCGGGTCCTCAAGTCGGCCGACAGGATCTCCAATATGATAAGCCTCGGCTACGTCACCGACGTGGAATTCATCCGCCGCTACACCGACGAGACCGAGATCCACGTGTACCCCATAGCCGCCCTCTCCGACGAGCGGATGCTCTCGGAGCTCAAGGAGCTCGTGGCGACGCGCCGCGAGTACCTGGCGCGCTGTTTCGAGATCTAGTCAAAGGAGCAAAACATGCCCAAGGAATGGACCAAGGCGAGCCTCGCGAAGACCATCGACCACACCCTCCTCAAGGCCATCGGCACGGCCGACCAGGTCCGCGAGCTCTGCGCCGAAGCCCGCAAGTTCGGCTTCGCCTCCGTCTGCGTCAATCCCGTCTGGGTGCCCCTCTGCGCCAAGGAGCTCGCGGGCACCGGCGTCATGGTCTGCACCGTGATCGGCTTCCCCCTGGGCGCGAACCAGAGCGAGATCAAGGCCGCCGAGGCCAAGCTCGCCGTCGCCCAGGGCGCCCACGAGGTGGACATGGTGATCAACATCGGCGCGGCCAAGGCCGGCAACTGGAAGACGGTCGAGGAGGACATCGGGGCCGTCGTGGCCGCCGCCGCCGGCAAGGCGAAGGTCAAGGTCATCATCGAGACCTGCTACCTCTCCGACGCCGAGAAGGCCAAGGCCTGCGAGGCCGCCCAGCGGGCCGGCGCCGACTTCGTGAAGACCAGCACCGGCTTCGGCACGGGCGGCGCCACCCCCGAGGACGTCAAGCTCATGAAGAAGGCCGTCGGCGGCAAGCTCCAGGTGAAGGCCTCGGGCGGCGTCCGCACCTACCACGACGCCATCCTCATGCTCGACGCCGGCGCGGACCGCATTGGGGCGAGCTCCGGCGTGGCGATCATCGCGGAGCTTCCGGAGTAAGGCTCCGCGCCGGCCCGCGGACGATCGCCGAAGCGCCCTGGCGCTTCGGCGCCGCCGGGCTTTGCCCGGCTCCGGCGCGCGGCCCGCGGCGCGCAATTGTATACAGAATCCGATTGCATTTCCGGAAAACCGGGCCTATGATTTCAAAACGCACTAGCACAATACTGCGTGAAGGAGAATGTTGATGAAGAAGTCAATCGCCATCATGCTTCTGGGTCTCGTAGCCGCCGCCGCCCTCGTGGCCGCGCCCATCAAGGTCGGTCTCGTCACCGACGTCGGCGGAATCGACGACAAGTCCTTCAACCAGGGCACCTGGGAGGGCATCAGGCTCTTCGCCAAGGAGAACAAGCTCAAGGAAGGGACCGACGTCAAGTATCTCCAGTCCGCCGCGGACGCCGACTACATCCCGAACCTCTCCACCTTCGCCGACGAGGGCCTCGACCTCATCGTCGCCCCCGGCTTCCTCTTCGAGGAGGCGATGAAGACCGTCGCCGACCAGTATCCGAAGCAGAAGCTCCTCATCATCGACTCCGTCGTCGCCAAGCCGAACGTCGCCAGCGCCGTCTTCGCCGCCAACGAGGGCTCCTTCCTCGCGGGCGTCGCCGCCGGCCTCAAGGCCAAGGCCGACAAGAAGGACACCATCGGCTACGTGGGCGGCATGAAGTTCCCCCTCATCGAGAACTTCCAGGCCGGATTCGAGCAGGGCGTCAAGGCCGTCCTCCCCGGCGCCAAGATCCTCGTCGACTACTCCGGCTCCTTCACCGACGCCGGCATCGGCCAGGCCCTCGCCGCGAAGCAGTACAACGCGGGCGCCTACATCATCTTCCAGGTCGCGGGCGGCTGCGGCAACGGCGTCATCAAGGAGGCCAAGGAGCGCTCCGCGAAGGGCGACATCCGCTGGGCCATCGGCGTCGACAAGGACCAGTACGCCGACGGCGTCTACGCCTCCGGCAAGTCCGCCATCCTCACCTCCATGATGAAGCGCGTCGACGTCGCCTCCCACGACGTGGCCGTCATGGTCCGCGACGGCAAGTTCCCCGGCGGCACGACCCTCGTCTTCGACCTCAAGTCGAAGGGCGTCGGCCTCCCCGCGACGAACCCCAACCTCTCCGCCGCCATCATGAAGGAAGTGGAGAAGTTCACCGCCCAGATCACCTCGGGCAAGCTCAAGGTCAACTCCGTCCAGTAAGACCCAAGGCCGCCGGCCCTGAGCCGGCCCGTCGCCCGTCCTCGGGCGCGGAGAGCCCCCGGCAGCGAGCCGGGGGCTCGCTTTTCCCCCGGTTCCGGGGCCCCTCGCGGGCGACGGGACCGGCGAGCGCCGCTTCCCTTCGCCGGGATCGGTGCTATACTTGCCCAAAACCTGGAAACTAGGAGGCCTTCGTGGCTTTTGTCATCGAGATGCTCGACATAGACAAGTCCTTCCCGGGCATCCGCGCCAACGACCACGTCACCCTGCAGGTGGAGGAGCGGTCCATCCACGCCCTCCTCGGGGAGAACGGCGCCGGGAAGTCGACGCTGATGAGCATCCTCTTCGGCCTGTACCAGCCCGACGCGGGCACGATACGGGTGCGGGGGAAGGATGTGCGCATCACGGACCCGAATGTCGCCAACGAGCTCGGGATCGGCATGGTGCACCAGCACTTCAAGCTCGTCCACAACTTCACCGTCACGGAGAACATCATCCTGGGCCTGGAGCCGCGCAAGGGCCTCGTCGTCGACGCCCGCAAGGCGGAGCGGCGGGTCGAGGAGCTCTCCAGGCTCTACGGCCTCAACGTCGACCCCCGCGCCAGGATCGAGGACATCTCGGTCGGCATGCAGCAGCGCGTGGAGATCCTCAAGATGCTCTACCGCGACGCGGAGATCCTCATCTTCGACGAGCCGACGGCCGTGCTCACGCCCCAGGAGATCCACGAGCTCATGGGCATCATGCGGCGCCTCGTGGGCGAGGGGAAGACGGTCCTCCTCATCACCCACAAGCTCAAGGAGATCAAGGAGGTCGCCGACTCATGCACGGTCCTGAGGCGCGGCCGCCTCATCGGCACCGTGCCCGTCGCCGAGACCTCCGAGGAGAAGATGGCGGAGATGATGGTCGGCCGCGAGGTCAACTTCCACATCGCGAAGGCCCCCGCCAATCCCGGCGAGGTCGTCCTCAGGCTCGAGGGGCTCAACGTCCGCAACCCCAAGGGGCTCCTGGGCGTGAAGGACGTGAGCCTGGACGTCCGGGCCGGCGAGATCCTGGGCCTCTGCGGCATCGACGGCAACGGCCAGACGGAGCTCATCAAGGCCATCACCGGCCTCGCGCCCGCGGAGTCGGGGCGGATCCTCCTCGGCGGCAAGGACATCGCGAGGATGCCCGTGAAGCGCCGCCTGGACCTGGGCCTGGGCCACATCCCGGAGGACCGCCACCGGCACGGCCTCATCCTCGACTTCCGCCTCGACGAGAACCTGGTCGTCCACGACTACATGCGCGTGCCCTACGCGAGGGCCGGCATCCTCGACTCGCGGGCCATCGGCGCCAAGGCCGGAAAGCTCATCGAGGAGTTCGACGTCCGCTGCGGCCAGGGCGGCGCCACGCCGACGCGCTCGATGTCCGGCGGCAACCAGCAGAAGGCCATCGTCGCCCGCGAGATCGACCGCTCCCCCGGAGCCCTCGTCGTCGCGCAGCCGACGCGGGGCCTGGACGTCGGCGCGATCGAGTACATCCACAAGCGCCTCGTCGCGGAGCGGGACAACGGCAAGGCCATCCTCCTCGTCTCCCTGGAGCTCGACGAGATCCTGGACCTCTCCGACCGCATCGCGGTCATCTACGGCGGCCGGATCGTCGGCCTCCTCGACGCGAAGTCGACCAACGAGAACGAGCTCGGGCTCCTCATGTCGGGCTCGTCCAACAAGGTGGCGTAAGGCTATGCCGAAGCACAAGAAGCAAAGCATCCTGGTGCCGATCGTGGCGATCCTCTTCGGCTTCGCCCTGGGCGCCGTCGTCCTCGTCCTCACGGGCCGCAATCCGGGCTCGATGTTCCTGGCGATGTTCCAGGGAGCGACCGGAATCAACGTGAAGGCGGGGACCTTCAACCCCCGCTACATCGGCGAGTTCGTCATCCAGTCGATGCCCATCATGCTGTCCGGCCTCTCCGTGGCCTTCGCCTTCCGGACCGGCCTCTTCAACATCGGGGCCGAGGGCCAGCTCATCGCCGGCTCGGTGGCGGCCACCGCCGTGGCCCTCTGGGTCCAGGCGCCTCCCGGCGTCCACGCCGTCCTCGTCCTCCTCGCGGCCGCGGCAGCCGGAGCCTTCTGGGGCGCCATCCCCGGCTGGCTCAAGGCCCGCTTCAACGTCCACGAGGTCGTCATCACGATCATGATGAACTACCTGGCGCTCTTCCTGAACAACTGGATGGTGCTCTACGTCTTCGGGAGCAAGGACCGGATCAAGACGGCCCTCTTCCCCGCCTCCGCCCTCCTCAAGGACGACGCGCTCGCCGCGCTCACGAACGGCTCGCGGCTCAACTGGGGCTTCGTGCCCGTCCTGCTCTCGGTGCTCCTCTCCTGGTTCATCATCGAGAAGACGACCTTCGGCTACAGCCTCCGCGCCGTCGGCTTCAACAAGGAGGGCGCGCGCTACGCGGGCATGAAGGTCGAGCGCAACATCGTCCTCTCCATGGCGATCGCCGGGGCCTTCGCGGGCCTCGCGGGCGCGGTCATCACGACCGGCACCTTCAACTACGGCCGCTTCCTTCCCGGCGCCGAGGGCTACGGGATGGACGGCATAGCGGTCGCCCTGGTCGGCGGCAACGCCGCCTTCGGCGTCTTCTTCTCCGCCCTGCTCTTCGGGATGCTCAAGGCGGCCCAGCCCCTCATGCAGTCCCAGGGCGTGCCCAAGGAGATCGCGAGCATCATCCAGGCCTCGATCGTCCTCTTCATCGCGATGCGCCTGGGCATCGAGACGCTCATCTCCCGCCTCAAGCGGAAGAGTCCCGAGACGCTCGGCGAGGAGGCCGGCACATGAACATACTCTACTCGATGATCCCCATTGCCCTGGCCTACTCGGCCCCCCTCGTCATCGCCGCCCTGGGCGGCCTCTTCTCCGAGCGCTCCGGCATCGTCAACATCGCGCTGGAGGGCATCATGATGGTGGGCGGCTTCACCGCGGCCTCCGTCACCGTGGCCCTGGAGCCGATCAGCCCCGCCGCCGGCTACTGGGGACTCCTGGCCGGCCTGGCCGCGGGCGTCGTCTTCTCCTCGCTCCACGCCTTCACGAGCATCAACCTGAAGGCCAACCAGGTCATCTCGGGCACGGCCCTCAACATCCTCGCGGGCGGCCTCACGGTCTACCTCGCGCAGATCCTCTTCCACCAGCAGCGCACGGCCGCCTTCACGAGCGGCCTCGTCAAGGTGTCCGTACCCGGGCTCAAGTCGATACCCCTCCTCGGGCCCCTCCTCTTCGTCAACGCCTCCCCGCCCTTCTACATCGCCGTCGTCCTCGTGGCCCTCTCCTGGTTCGTCGTCTTCAAGACCCCCTTCGGCCTCAGGCTCAGGGCCTGCGGCGAGCATCCCCAGGCCGCGGCCTCCATGGGCATCGACGTCCTCCGCTTCCGCTACGTCGGCGTCCTCCTCTCGGGCGCCTTCGCCGGCCTCGCTGGCGGGGCCCTGGTCCTGACCCAGGACATCCAGTACACCGCGGTCTCCATCCACGGCTCGGGCTTCATCGCGATGGCCTGCCTCATCTTCGGCAAGTGGAACCCCTTCGGCGTCCTGGGCGCGGGCATCTTCTTCGGGCTGTCGCAGGCCCTCTCGCTCTACGCCAAGGACATCCGCTTCCTGGCGGGCATCCCCTCGGAGTTCTTCTATCTCCTCCCCTACGCGCTCACGATCCTGGCCCTCCTCGTCTTCGCCGGCAAGGCGGTCGGGCCCAAGGCCGCGGGCGAGATCTACGACGCGGGCAAGCGATGACGGAGCAAGGAGCGGCAAGCATGAGATCGAGAGGCAACCGGGGCGCCGCGCGCGCCCTTCTCGCGGCGGCGGCCCTGGCGGCCGCCGGCCTCCTTTCCCTTTCCTGCTCCAAGCCCGGGCCCGAGGCCGGGCAGAAGGGCGAGGAGCCCTTGAGGATCGCCATAGCCTTCGACGTCGGCGGCCGGGGCGACGGGGCCTTCAACGACTCGGCCTACGCGGGCCTGGTCCAGGTCGCGAAGGCCTATGGCGGGAAGATCGTCGGCGACCCCGACCGCGTCGACCACGGCGGGAAGGTCGAACTCAGGTACCTCGAGTCCAAGCTCGGCGGCCAGGACAGGGAGCAGCTCCTCCGCGTCCTCTCCGAGGAGGGCAACCGGCTCGTCTTCGGGGTGGGCTTCATGTTCGCCGAGTCGATCGCGCGGGTGGCCAAGGACTTCCCGAACGTCCACTACGCCCTCGTCGACGGCGTCGTGCCCGACCTCGCGGAGGGCTCGAACGTCACCTGCCTCGGCTTCGCGGAGGAGGAAGGCTCCTTCCTGGTCGGCGCCTTGTCCGGGTTGGCGGTGGCCGACAAGCCCGGCGCGAAGGTCGGCTTCATCGGCGGCATGGACACGCCCCTCATCCACCGCTTCCAGGCCGGCTTCGCGGCCGGCGCGGCCTACGCCAATCCGCGGCTCCGCAAGCCCGGCATGGTCCTAGGCCAGTACATCGGCCGGGACGGCTCGGCCTTCAACGACCCGAAGACGGCCGCCGCCATCGCCTCCACGATGTACAAGGGCGGAGCGGAGATCGTCTATCACGCCGCCGGCGGCTCGGGAGCCGGCCTCTTCGAGGCCGCGGCCGCCGCGGGCAAGCTCGCGGTCGGCGTGGACTCCGACCAGGGCTATTCCCTGATGACCGATGCGAAGGATCCGGCAGCCAGGGAACTGGGGGGGCGGGTCCTCACCTCGATGCTCAAGCGCGTCGACCAGGCCGTCTTCCTCACCGCCAAGGAGCTCGTGGAGAGCGGCAAGGTCAGGGGCGGCTACCGCACCTTCTCCCTCGCCGACGACGGCGTCGGCGTGGCGAAGAACGAGTTCAACTCGGGCAAGCTCGCGCCCTACGAGGCCGAGCTCGACGCCCTCAAGGCCAGGATCGTCGCCGGGGAGATCAAGGTGCCCGCCGACGCGGAGGCCGCCGCGGCCTTCGTGAAGGGGCTCAAGTAGGGGGCGGCCTTCCGGCCGCCTTCGGCTCCGCGCCTAAATGGCATGAGGGCGCCGCGCGCGAACCGCGCGCGGCGCCCTCTTCGCATCCCGCGATGTCCTCAGGCGGAGCCTACTTGGCGGAGAAGACCTTCGCGGCCTCGGCGGGATAGTTCGCGCGGAGGATGGTCTCCAGGGCTCCTTCCCGCGAGAGCGAGGCGGCGAGTCCCGCCATGAGGCCCAGGTGGGGGACCTCTTCCCCCTTCGGCGAGACGAGGAGAAGGACGACGCGGGCCGGGATGCCGTCGGCGGCCCCGAAGTCGATGCCCTGCTCGAAGACGCCCAAGGCGGCCGCGGGCTTTTTCGCCGCGTCGGAGCGGCCGTGGGGGAAGGCGACCCCGCGCTCCAGGCCTGTCGCGCCGATGTGCTCCCGGGCTAGGACGTCGCCCGCGGCCTCCTCCTCGTCGCCGATCTTTCCGGCGGTCTTGAGCACGCCGAGGAGCTTGCGGATCGCCTCCTCCTTGTCCCTCGCCTTGAGGCCGAGCTTGACGCACTCGGGCGGGATGAGTGCGGACTTCGCGATCTCCTCCGAGGAGGCCCCGACGAGGCCGATCCTCAGGGACTCGGCGTCCAGGGACTTGCCCGCGCGCCTGAAGGAGTCGGTGAGCTCGAGGATCGTCTCGTGGGCGGCCGCCTTGGCCAGGTAGAGGCTCTTCTTCGAGGCCTCTAGCACGATGCCCGAGCCCTCGGGGCGGATCACGATGCGGGAGTCCTCGCGGGCCGCGACGTAGATGTCGGACTCGGGATCGGCCAGGCGGACGAAGAAGCCCTCGTGCCTGAGCTGGGCGGCCATGGACTCGACGACGAGCTCGACGATGCCGGGATCCTCGATGGGGATCTCGATGGTGCCCGTCTCCGAGCCCGCCTGAGCTGTCTTGGTGCCCGCGCCCGGCTTGGCGAGGAGGAGCTTGAGGATGGGCGGAGGCACGACGGTCGTGAGGAGGGTCATCATGATCACGACGCCGAAGAGCTTCTCGTCCAGGAAGCCGCCCGAGATGCCGATGCCCGCGATGATGAGGGCGACCTCGCCTCGCGGCACCATGCCCACGCCGACGCGGAGGGCCCCGAGGGGGTTGAAGCCGAAGAAGAGGCTCGGGAGGGCGCAGCCGACGATCTTGGAGCCGAAGGCGACGAAGGTGTAGACCGCGCCGAAGGCCAGGACCTCGGGCGAGGAGAGCTCCTTCAGGTCGACGAGCATGCCCATCACCGCGAAGAAGATCGGGACCAGGAACATGTAGAGCGGCTGGAGCTTCTCGCGGATGACGAGCTTCAGGTCCGTGCCCGAGAGGGACAGGCCCATGATGTAGGCGCCGATGATCATCGCGAGGCCCTCCGTCTCGAAGAAGCCGGCGAGGAGGAGGGCGAGGCCGAGGGCCAGGGTGGCGAAGGCCTCCGGCGTGCGGAAGCGCTTGAGGAAGCGGGCGATGCGCCTGGAGAAGGCGAGGCCGAGCAGGGTGAAGAGGGCCCAGATGCCGAAGGCCTTCGCGGCGATTCCGCCTATCCTCCCCCAGTCCACCGCTCCCGAGCCCGAGGAGAGGACGCTCGAGATGCCCAGGACCACCGCCAGGCAGATGATGCCGAGGACGTCGTCGATGACGGCGGCCGCGAGGATGGTCGTGCCCTCGGGACTGTCCATCTTGCGCTGGTCGGAGAGGATCCGCGCGGTGATGCCGACGCTCGTCGCGGTGCCCAGGATGCCGAGGAAAAGGCTGCGCGGATCGAGCCAAGTCCAGTGGAAGGCGAGGACGCCGCAGAGCGAGCCCAGGCCGAAGGAGGCGGCGACGCCGCCCAGCCCCACGGCCAGGCCCGCCGCCGCGTAGCGCTTGAAGAGGGAGATGTCGGTCTCCAGGCCCGACATGAAGAGGAGGACGATGGAGGCGAGGGTCGCGAAGCCGTAGAGCTCGGTGGAGACCGCGAAGCCCGAGGCGGCGGCCGGGAAGAGGCCCGAGGGAAAGCCGGGAAGGGCGACGCCGCCGAGGGCTCCCTGCGAGAGGAGGATGCCCGCGGCGAGCTCCCCGAGGACCGAGGGCAGGCCCACCTTCGAGGCAAGACTCCCTCCGAGATGGGCGACGATGATGATGAGGCCGAGCTGGATGACGAGGGACGTCATCGATGCGGTGACGCCTCCGGTCCCCTCCTCGGCCAGGGCGGGGAGGACGAGGGCCAGGGCGAAGACAATAAGGAAGAGGAACTTGCGGAGCTTCGGTCTTGGACTCATGGACAAACCTTGTGATGGGGTCCCGTCGGCAGGGCGGGGCTCCGAGATGGCGGAGGGGCGAGGCCCTGGCGCCACCATCGGCGAAGGCCGAAGGATGGCCCAGTATGCCGAATTCCGAGCCTGAGCTTCAACGGGGCTTGCGCTCTGTTGTATTACTATAGAAAAAGGACGAAAAGCCTGGAGAAAGCCGCGGCGTGTCCGAGCCGCCGCGCGCGCTCCGCTTCGATGCCTGTCCCCGGCCATGGCGGAGGTAGCGCGGCGCTTTTCCTGTAATGCCGGGGACGGGCATCGAACCCGCACGCGCCTTGCGGCGCAAGGGATTTTAAGTCCCTGGTGTCTACCGATTCCACCACCCCGGCGGAGCGCCCGGCTGGCTGGCGGGGCGTGAGGCTACTTTACGGTCAGGCATGGGAAGCGTCAATGCCCGCCCCTTGTCGCTTCACCTCAAGGGGCTTTCGGAGCTAGGATGGCGTCCATGGATAGCGACTATCTCCTCGCCGGGGGACGCCTCGTCCTCCCGGAGGCCGTCCTTGACGGGGGAGCCCTCCTCGTGGAGAAGGGCCGCATCGCGAGGATCTACGCGGCGGGAGAGCCCCTCCCCGCGGGGCCGGCGCGGATCGACGCGAAGGGCGCCTGGGTCACCCCCGGCCTCATGGAGCTCCACATCCACGGCGCTGGAGGAGTCGGCTTCGAGGCTCTCGGCCTGGGCGCTTCGAAGCGCGCCGGCGCCGAGGCGGATCCGGACGCGATGGACAGGCCGGGCGAGCCGGAGAGGCCGGGCGATGCCCAGGCCGCCGCGCGGGACCTGGAGGGCGTCGCCGCCTTCCTGGAGGCGCGGGGCGTCACCGCCTTCCTCCCCACCCTGGTCGCCGAGCCCAGGTCGGCGGAGCGCCTCGCGCTGGCGCTGGAAACCGCGGCCTTTCCCGCTCATCGCGTCCCCGGGATCTACATCGAAGGCCCCTTCGTCAATCCTGCCCGCCGGGGCGGCATCCCCCAGGAATTCCTCCGAGAGGTAGGCCCCAAGATCCTCGACTCCTACCTCCAGGCGGCGCGCGGCAGGCTCAAGGTCATGACCTACGCGCCCGAGCTTCCCGGCGCCGATAGCCTTCCCGGGCGCCTCGCCGAGGAAGGCGTCCTCCCCGCCCTCGGCCATTCCGACGCCGTCCTCGGCCGCTTCGAGCCGCCTGAGGGGCCCTATTCGCTCACCCACCACTTCAACGCGATGTCGCCCTTCTCGCACAAGGAGCCGGGGCTCGCGATGCTGCCTTTCCTCGATCCCAGGCCCTCGGTGGAGCTCGTCTCCGACGGCGTCCACGTGAACGACGAGGCCCTCAGGATCTGCGCCGCGGCCTTCGGGCCGGGACGCATTCTCCTCGTCTCCGACGCCTGCGCGGCCGCGGGCCTTCCCGACGGCGAGTACGAGTACTTCGGACGCAGGATCGTCTCCGGGGAGCGGGGCGTGCGCTACGCGGACTCGGGCGTGCTCATGGGTTCGAGGCGCCTCGGCCCCGAGCTCTTGCGGAACTGGCTCCGGGCGACCGGCCGTCCCGTCCACGAGGCCGTCCTCGCCCTGACGCGCAATCCCCGGCGGCTCGTCGGCGTCTTGGACCGCGGCTCCATCGAGCCCGGCCAGGCGGCGGAGCTCGTCGTCTGGGAGGGCGAGTTCGAGGCGCCGCGCCTGGTCCTCCGCTAGGAGGCCCGCGGCCGACCTCCGGCCAGGCCTGGGCCGTCCCCCGGCCGCGCCGGCCGGGACGGGGGCCCCGGCGACACCACTACAAGGAGCGCGATATGCGATCTGCCAGCCTGTACGAATCGGACGGGGACTCGCCCCGCCGCATCCTCTGCTTCGGCGACTCGAACACCTGGGGCTACGAGCCCGGGACGGGCCGGCGCTTCGCGGAGGGCGTCCGCTGGCCGGGCGTCCTCGCCTCGGAGCTCGGGCCCGGCTTCCGCGTCGTCGAGGAGGGGCTCTGCTCGCGGACCACCGTCTTCGAGGATCCCCTGGCCGCCGGCCGGCGCGGAATCGAGGCCCTGCCGACGGCTCTCGAGAGCCACGCGCCCCTCGACCTCGTCGTCCTCATGCTCGGCACGAACGACCTCAAGCGCCGCTACGCCTCGGGCGCCTACGAGATCGCGCTGGGCCTGGAGCGGCTCGCGCGCCTCGTCCTGTCCTCCGGGGCGGGGCGGGCCTCGCCGGAGGGGACGGCCGCGGAAGCGCCGGCCCTCCTCCTCGTCTCGCCGCCGCCCCTCGGCGAGCTCGGCGAAAACGGCGCCGCCTTCGAGGGCGGCAGGGCCGCCTCCCTCGAGCTGCCCGCCCGCGTCGCGGCCCTTGCCGCGGCCCTCGAGGCGGAGGGCCGCGCCGTCGGCCATCTCGACGCAGGCTCCGCCGTCGCCGCCGGCTCCGACGCCATCCACCTCGACCCCGCCGCCCACGCCGCCCTGGGCAGCGCGGTCGCGGCGGAGGTCCGCGCCTTAC
>ERZ795054.2797-NODE-2797-length-14362-cov-30.515202_pt1 | contig 14362 bp, 15 predicted proteins | sample MGYA00375138_ERZ795054 | MGnify/ENA primary metagenome ERZ795054 (study PRJEB30183, sample SAMN05720215) | anaerobic digester metagenome | isolation source: active sludge of municipal wastewater-treating anaerobic digesters | place: USA | collected 2014-12-23 ...
CCTGATGATGGCCTGCGGCAAAGATGGCTTTGCCGTGCTGCAGAAAAAATACTTCACGCGGGCGTAATCTCTTTTCATTTGATGTTTCTTGCCGCGGAGACGTCTCGTGATTACATCGTTCTCTGTCTGGCTTTGCTGGGCATCGGTTTTGCGTTTTTTCCTTTCCCAACGTCAATGCCGTAATGAGTTCGGTGGAAAGTTAATTCTATGGTATTGCCTCGGCAACGCGACCATGAGGCTGGTAGGACAAATTTTGAGCATGGACATTGCCCTGCTGGTTTTTGCTTGGATGATCGGCAACCGGAGCCTTACCCACGAAAACGGTGCGCTTTTGATTGGAAGCGCAAAACTCACTTTCGGAATCCTGGCTGTGACCTGTGTTTTCGGCGTGTTCGCTTCACTGGCGCGTGGACGTGTACATAATGGTATGGGAAAATAGTTTGCTTCCATAGGATAGTCTCAGATGAAAAATAATGTAATCAGTTTTGCCATTGGCCTTGCCGCGGGAATTCTCGGGGGGTTGATCGGTCTGGGCGGCGGAATAATCATGATTCCTTTACTGGTGGGTTTACTCAAACTCGATCAGTGTCGCGCGCACGGCACGTCTCTGGCAGTATTGATTTTTACGGGCATCAGCGGCGCCGTCACTTATGGCTATCATGGCCAGATTGACTGGATGGCGGCGGCCGCGCTGGCCTTTCCGGCCTTGCTGACAGCCACCTCCGGCGCGCGATTAGCCGACCGGCTTCCCGACTGGAAGCTGAAAAAAGTTTTCGGCATTTTTCTGATTTTCTGTTCCGCTCTTTTGCTTCTCAAGCCTTTACTGGCGGATAGGCTAGGCGTCCTGCCGAGTTACGCGTCAATCGTCGCGCTGATCGTCACGGGCGCTGTCACCGGATTTCTCTCCGGCCTCATGGGGGTCGGCGGCGGGACAATCATGGTCCCCGTCATGATTCTGCTGGCGGGCTTTACGCAGCATCTCGCGCAGGGAACTGCTCTACTGGTGATGGTTCCCACCGGCTTTGTGGCCGCCTGTACGCATTGGAAACTGGGTAATGTAGAGATCGGTCTGCTTTACGGCATGGTGCCGGGCATTGTACTGGGCACGTTTGTCGGCGGCACTATCGCTCAAATCATCCCTGATAACCCTCTACGCTGGATGTTTGTTCTGGTGACGGTTTATATGGGATGGCGCTATGCAAAAGCGGTGAAGCCTGAAATATGCTGACATAAGCCGCCGACGGTTTATGTGCTGCAAGCAGAAATTTGAAAATAATTTCTATTGATATTTTATTTATTTAAGGCGTTGCTTCAATAGAATTTTATTTACCGCGGTCAAAATTTCTTGACACACACTTTGTACTTCTATATTGTCAAGCCTCAGTTCACATTGACAAAAGCAGAAAAAGATGTAGCTAACTCTCGACTGACAGTACTAGCGTGGTGATCCTATGGACATGAAGCGCGATTACTATGAGGACATCGAGCTTTTTAAAAGCGGGACGGTTCTCGTCTGGACAATCGTGTTGCTGCTTTTTCTTTTTACCCTGCCCCTCTATTTACCCTCTTACAATATTTATCTGATGAATATTATTCTGGTGAACGTCATTCTGGCGGTCGGCCTTAATATTCTTGTAGGTTACACTGGCCAGATATCCCTGGGGCACGCCGGGTTCTTTGCCATAGGCGCATACGGCACATCGATCATTATGATGCATTTGCATGTTCCTTTTTTACCCGCCATCATTATGGCCGCACTGATTGCGGCTTTTTTCGGCTTTATTATCGGACTTCCGGCATTAAGGCTGGAAGGGCCCTACCTGGCGATTGCCACACTGGGCTTCGGCCTTACCATCATGCATATCATCGGCCGTTGGGAAGTTTTCGGCGGTAGAATGGGCATTACCGCACCGCCCCTTGATTTGGGGATTCCGAATTCATCCTGGAGTTTTGTGATTAAGGGGGATGTGCAAATCTACTATCTCATTTTGATTATAGCGATCCTGCTTGTTATCGGGGCGCGCAATCTTATGAAGACACGGGTAGGCCGAGCCTTCATGTCCATCCGCGACGATGACATCGCCGCCGAGGTTATGGGCGTGAATCTGACTATCTTTAAAACCATGTCTTTCGCCGTCAGCGCTTTTTACGCAGGAATTGCCGGCGGTCTTTATGGTTTTGTCGTCAGCTTCTTCGACCCCTTTTCCTTTAATTTAATACTTTCCATTATTTTTCTGGTAATGGTCGTTGTCGGCGGCCTGGGTTCTGTTTTGGGCGCAATCATGGGCGCCATCCTGATCACCTATCTCCAGTACGACCTTTTGAAGAATGTGGAAAACCTGCCTTATCTGGGCGGGCTTTTGGTGGCCATATCCAAGCAGTGGTTTACCGTCATCGGACTGGCCAACTTCGCCGGCATTGCCCTGGGACTCATCATGATAGCCATTGTGATTTTTGAGCCGCTGGGAATGTTCGGCATCTGGATCCGTATCAAGAAATATTGGAAGACCTGGCCGTTTTAAAAAACCAAAAGGGAGTCTTTGCATGTTTGAAATGCTGTTGATTGAAGGTCTGGCCATCGGAGCCTGTTACGGCCTTTTCGGCGTCGCCGTTGCCATCATTTACAAGACGTCGGATGTTGTGAACTTTGCCCAGGGTGAGATGGGCATGATGGCTACCTTTGTCGCCTACCATATTATGACCGCCTATGGATGGCCTTTCTATATCGCTTTTCCCGCAACGCTGATTTTTGCCATTCTACTGGGCATGGCGATCGAATTTTGCTTTTTACGCCCGGCCAAGGAACCGACTGTCCTGGGTCTGCTTATTCTGACCCTGGGTGCGGAAATGCTACTGATGGGACTGGCCGGCTGGAAATGGGGAGCCGAACAAAAGGACTTTCCATTTCTCCTTTCCGTCTCCGATACCATACAGATTTTTCCCGGTTTCGCCTTAAACTCATGGACCATCGGCGTCTTCGTGCTAACCGCCGTTGTCATGGTTTTGCTTTTCCTGTTTTTCCGCTATTCCAAACTGGGCATTGCCATGCGGGCGACACAGCAAAATGAAAACGCCGCCAAGATCATGGGCATCAAGGTCGAGCGGGTCTTTTCGATCACTTGGGGCATGAGTTCGCTCATCGGCGCACTCGCGGCCATGTTCTTCGCAGCCCGCTCAGTGCTCGATCCCAACTTTATGATGGAGCCCTTCATGCGCGCCTTTGCGGCGGCCGTGCTAGGGGGATTGACCAGCATTCCGGGCGTGGTCATCGGCGGATTGATCCTAGGGATCATCGAAAACTTTTTTGGTTATGCCTGGCCGGAATGGAAACCGATCGTGGCCTTTGTGGTCATTATTCTTATTATTACCGTCAGACCCAGCGGATTGTTCACCAAGCATTATGTGAAAAAAGTTTAAGGCTTTTAACCGCTGTCCATATCGGATGGATGGCTTAATGCATCAGGGAGCTTTTTTGCATGAGGGGAAAGAAAATCACCATTATCTTTTGCGCCTTCGCGGCATTGCTTGTCGCGGGCTTTCTGATTTGGGATGTTCCGCGCGGCAAGGTGGAAATCCTGCTGGAAAGAAGCGCCATTCAGAAAGCGGCCATGACCTATTTGAAGGCTGAAAAAGAAGGCGATCTAAAGCAGGCTTACGCCCTTTTGGCCCCCTCTTCCGTTTATAAGAAGACGCATTCCTATGAGGAGTTTTTGAAAGATATTGCCAACTATCCTTCTGTGAAGATCAACACCTATAAGATTGTTGACATCTATTGCCTACGAGATAACGACAATCGGGATAACTATCCCGGCGTGGATAAATTTGTTCAGGTTGAAGTGGATGTGACCTTTGCAAACTCGGGTGAGAACAGTATCTTTAACTACTGCTTCACTTTCCTGAAGGAAAAAGGAAGCTGGTATAAAGGATAGTCGTAAACAGAGGCTTAAGGGAACCGGTACCGTTAAACAATTAACAAACTGTAAGGAGGAGTTATGAGAAAAGTACTTATCGCAGTCATGATGGTATGCACGGTCTTTATGATTTCAAGCGTAGCCGGCGCAGCCAAACCGGGATTTGACAGCAAGGAAATCCGGATTGCTCAGTGGGGGCCTCAGACAGGACCTGCCGCACCTTGGGGGTCGGTTGCCCGGGGCAGCGATATTCTGTTTAAAATTATCAACGACGAAGGCGGCATTCACGGCCGCAAGATTAAATACTTCATCCGTGATGATCAGTATAACCCCGCTCAGACCAAGGCTGTGGTCAAGGAACTGGTCGAGCGTGAGGGAATCTTTGCCTTTGTCGGCGGAGTAAGCGCCGCGGCCGGCATGGCGGTTAAAGGCTACCTGGCCGAAAACAAGGTTATCTGGGTTGGTCCCTCAACGGCCATTAATGAATACGTTTTCCCGGCGCAGCCTTACCTCTTCGGCGTTTATCCCCTGTATGACGACGAAGCCAGCATTCTGACCAAATATGCCGTGGAAAAGCTGAAAGCCAAAAAAATTGCTTTCTTTTATCAAAATGACGCTTACGGCAAAAGCGGTTTGGAGGGTTGTGAAGACAGAATGAAAGCCCTCAAGATGAAGCTTGTCGAGAAGAGCTCCGTGGAGCCGGGCGAAAAAGATCTTTCCTCCCAGATGCTGCGCCTGAAAAATTCCGGAGCAGACGTGGTGATTATGTGGGTCAATCCAACCTCCGCCGTCATCGCGCTGAAAACAGCCGCGACGATTGGATTTAAACCGCAATGGATTTCTTCCAATACACTGTCCGACTATGTGTTGATGAATAAGATCACCGGCGGACTGTGGGAAGGCGTCATCACCGGAGCGTTTGCCGAGGCTCCCGATTCCAACACGCCGCTTCTGAAAAAATACCGGGAAGCCGCGAAAAAATACGCGCCGGAAGAACGCTGGGGCACCTTCTACATGGCGGGCATTCTCTTTGCGGAACCGCTGATCGAAGCCCTCAAAAAAACCGGTCCAAAACTCAGCACGGAGGCGGTGCTGAAGCAGCTCAATTCGATGAAAAATTTTCAGGGGATCGGCCCCCCGGTGACTTGGACGCCCTCGGTGCATCAGGGATCTGACGCCATTATGATTCAGAAGTGCGGTCCTAATTCCACGTATATCACGTTGCAGAACTGGACAGCCAACGAATTGGCAACCTGGAAGAAAAAATAAATTAGATGCACGGGAGGCGGGATCTTCGCCCCGCCTCTCTTTGTAAAAAAACCGGCTGTTGCAGTGACGGGTAAAAAGGCTTATGGCGCACTTTAAAGTGGAACACTTGAGCATCGCTTTCGGCGGCATCAAAGCAGTCAATGATGTCAGCTTTGAAGTCGAGCACAACAAAATATTCTCGATCATCGGACCGAACGGCAGCGGCAAGACCACGATCTTCAACATGATCAGCGGCATTTACAAGCCCAACGAGGGCGAGGTGATTCTGGAAGGTGAGAATCTGGTCGGACTGCGCCCGGACACCATTGCCCGCAAGGGTATAGCACGAACTTTTCAAAACATTCAACTTTTCGGCAACGCTACCGTCATGGATAATCTCATGCTGGGACGGCACATCCACATGAAAACAGGCATTCTCAGCGGCGCCTTCATGTGGGGAAAGCATTCCCGGTCCGCAAGGGAAGAAATCAAACATCGGGAAATTATCGAGCATATTATCGATTTTCTTGATCTCCAATCTCTTCGCGACCAGTTTGTGTCCAGCCTCCCTTATGGGAAGCGCAAACTTGTGGAACTGGGCCGGGCGCTGGCCCTGGAGCCCAAGGCTCTGCTGCTGGACGAACCGTCCGCCGGCATGAACACCGAGGAAAAAGACGACCTCAGGATTTGGATCAAAGATATTCAGGAAGACTATCAAGTGACGATTCTGCTCATTGAGCATGACATGAATATGGTTATGGGTATTTCAGACAAAATCCTGGCCATCAGCCAGGGCGTGAAGATTATCGAGGGCACGCCGCAGGAAGTGCAGAAGCACCCCGACGTGATTGCCGCCTATCTGGGAGAGGAGGACTGATGCTCGCTGTCAAAAATATTGAAACCTGGTACGATTTGATCCGGGCGCTGCACGGCATCTCCTTTGAAATTCAGGAGGGGCAGATTGTGGCGCTTCTGGGCAGCAACGGCGCGGGCAAAACTACAACACTCAAGACAATCATGCGGATTCTGGAAGACGACGATCAGCCGGAAAAAGGCACGATCGAATTTCTGGGCAAAAAAATCGATCGCATGGATACGGAAGAAATCGTTCGCCTAGGCATTAGTTATGTACCGGAAGGGCGCGAAGTATTTCCCGAACTCACCGTCATGGAAAATATTCAAATGGGCGCTTATACGCGCAGAGACAGACAGGGCATTAAGGAAGACATTGACGGCATTTTCAAACAGTTTCCCATTTTAAGCGAGCGCAGAAATCAGCAGGCTGGACATTTAAGCGGTGGCGAACAGCAGATGCTGGCTATCGGCCGGGCGCTGATGAGCCGCCCCAAACTGTTGATGCTCGATGAGCCGTCGCTGGGGCTTTCACCCTTACTCACCAAAGAAATTTTCCATATCATTCAGAGGATCAACGAGCAGGGGATGACCATCCTGCTGGTGGAACAAAACGTCAACATGGCGCTCAAATATTCCCACTACGCCTTTCTCATGGAAAACGGCCGGATTGTCCGGGCCGACAAACCGGAGGTTTTGCGCGAAGACAACGACGTGAAGGAATTCTATTTGGGCATAGCCACGGAACAATCCGTCAAGGGCTACAAGCGCTACAGGAGAAAAGTACGATTTCGTTAGCGTCGCGTACAGTCTGAAGATATTTCTACAAGCCGCTTCCCGGAGAGTTGAAGGAGGAGAGAATGGCAATCAAGACATTGCCTAAAGCATTACTAAATATCGTAGAGAAACAACCGAACCGTATTGCCATGAGGAGGAAGGATTACGGTATTTGGCACGATATTACCTGGACCGAGTATCTGGAAAACGTCAAACATGTCACCTGCGGCCTCCATGCCCTCGGTGTGAAGTACCAAGAGCATGTGGCGATCATTGGGGAAAACAGGCCGGAGTGGCTTTACTCAGCCCTGGGCATCGTCTGCGCCGGCGGGGCCTGGGTTGGGGTTTACACGACAAACCCCGTGGCAGAATGCGAGTACGTGGTGGGGCATTCCGATGCCGTCGTTTATATCTGTGAAGATGAGGAGCAGCTGGACAAAGCGCTGGCGTTCCGGGGAAACACTCCCAAATTACGGAAGCTCATTGTCTGGGAGATGGAGGGTCTCAAGCATTACGAAGATCCCATGCTCATGAGCTTTCAGCAATTGCTTGATCTGGGAAAAGAAGAGGATCTCCGAAATCCGGGTCTTTTCATGCAGCTGACTGAACTGGCGAAGCCTGAAGATATTGCCGGCATCATCTATACATCCGGGACAACGGGACCGCCGAAGGGGGCCTTGCTTGCTCATGAGGGCTATTTGTGGGTTGGTAAGGCGTCGCAGGCAATCATGCCCGCCACCAATGAAGACGAGACTATTTCTTTTCTACCCCTTAACCACGTCTATGAACAAATTTTCGATATGATGTTTCATTTGACCGTAGGACAGATCGTCAACTTTACGGAAAATACGGACACGGTCATGGCGGACATGCAGGAAATATCACCGACGATTTTTCATGCCGTACCCAGAATATGGGAAAAGTATTATTCCGGAATTATTCTAAAAATGGCTGATGCGACATGGCTCAAACGAACACTTTATAAGATCGCACTCATGATCGGGACCCGATACAACAATAGAGCGCTAACCAAAAAGAAGGTGCCCCTTCATCTGGGTTTGGCCTATCAACTGGCCTACTTTATGGTCTTTTGGAAACTCAAGGAGCGTCTCGGCTTTGATCGAGTGCGTGTAGGTGTTTCCGGCGCCGCCCCCATTTCACATGAGATCTTAAAGTTTTTCCAGAGTATTGGGATTCCTATTCGCGAAGGATATGGCATGACCGAAACAACGGGCATAACCCACATGTCGAGCGAAGTGGACTATAAGGTGGGAACGGTTGGCAAAGCTCTACCGGAAACGCAGGTAAAAATTGCTGAAGACGGCGAGATCCTGGTAAAGCATACCGGTATTTTCAAAGGTTATTACAAGGATGAGGAGCAGACCAAAGAAGTCCTTGTCGAAGGGTGGATGCACACAGGCGACGTTGGTGTAATTGACGATGAAGGATACCTCAAGCTGACGGACCGGAAAAAGGACCTGATCATCACAGCGGGCGGTAAAAACGTCGCTCCACAGTACTTGGAGAATCTTCTGAAATTTTCGCCCTATATTAACGATTCCGTTGTCATCGGCGATCGCAGAAAATACTTGACGGCGCTCATCGTCATCGACGAGGAGAATGTCACCAAATATGCTCAGGACAACAAGGTCCAATTTACAACTTTTGCCAGTATGACCCGCGCACCGGAGGTGATCAGCCTGATTCAGGAAGAAATCAACAAGGTGAACAAGCAGGTTTCCCGTGTTGAGAACATTCGGAAATTTAAAATCATTGATAAGAAGCTCTATACAGAAGACGGTGAAGTAACCCCGACCATGAAAGTTAAGCGAAAATCGATCAACGCCCAGTTCGGCGACCTGATCGAATCCATGTACCGGGAAGGTGAATGACTTTTCCATCTCTGTTACGAAATACTAGCAGCGACGGTCTTGTCATCGTCATCATTTCATTGACACTCCCATTTCTTCCCCATATACTTCGCCATTGTAATAAGCACCCGCTCATCCATTAGAGATTCTACACCGCAAATTTAAGGAAAAGAAGTGTATCGATGAGGACTAATAGTTAAAGGAGGTTCGCATCATGCCCAGAGTTGAGCTCAACATTCAGGCGCCGAATTTTACCCTGAATGATTTTAACGGCAGGAGTGTGTCACTGGCTGATTTTAGAGGACAAAAAAATGTGCTGGTTGTTTTCAATCGTGGCTTCTTTTGACCTTTCTGCCGCGCGCACATGGCGCAGTTGCGCTTAGATTACGATCAATTTGTCAACTTGAAGACAGAAATCATCGTTGCGGGGCCGGAGAACGCGAAAGCTTTTCAGGACTATTGGACAAGGGAGCATTTACCGTTTATCGGCCTGCCCGATCCCGAACATCGCGTCCTGAAGTTATACGGCCAGGAGGTTAAGCTGTTTAAGCTGGGCAGGCTTCCCGCTCAGATGCTGATTGATCCAGCCGGAAAGGTTCGCTTTGTACACTATGGTCATTCGATGGCGGATATTCCATCAAATAAGGAGATCATTGAACTGATTAAAACACTGCCCGCCACCGGATGATTCCGCGGACGTATCGCGCCGGAAGTCAGTATTGCGATCAAGCTGATCTGGTGAAGGCAAATTCTGATACCGGCGCCATAACGATTACCAATAGTTCACACCAAGACAAGGCAACGGAAAGATGAAAAGGCTCCAACGCCTATTGTGTTAACTTAATGTCTATGAAAAACTTCAATCCAATGAGTAATCCACACCTCTCAACAAAGTTGAATATCGAAAAGCAGGGAGGTGAAAGCAAGGCACAAATGTGCATCAGCCGACTGAACCGGATTTTTCTACCCTAATCAGCATCGCATCACCTTGAGCATGACCGGAACAAATACCACAGACTCCATATCCGCCACCTCGGCGTTTCAGTTCATAACCCAGTGTCATCACGATCCGGGCACCGGTGGCTCCGATGGGGTGGCCGTAGGCTACCGCGCCGCCATTGATATTCACTTGTTTAAACATGTCTTCTTTCGTCATTCCCAAAATGGAACGGCAACTCACCAGCGCCACTGCAGCAAAAGCTTCATTGATTTCGATGATGTCTATCTGATCGAGTGTCAGATTATTTTGTTCCAGGATCTTTTTAATGGCCAGCCCCGGCACAGTTGCGATATCTTTGGTTGGTTGCGACACTTCGGCATAATCCACAATGGTGAAAATCGGTTTAAGACCTAGTTCATCCGCCTTCTCCCGGCTCATTAACAGACAGACATCGCCGCCGTCATTGACGCCGGGGGCATTCCCAGCTGTGACACTGCCAGGCCGTCCGGTAACAGTGCTGAGATGTCCGAACACCGGCTGAAGTTTGGCAAGTCCCTCCAGCGTTGTCTCCGGCCTTGGCCCTTCGTCCTTATCCATAACGATTACTTTTTTGCCCTGTTGGACTTCCACGGGGAATATCTCATTATCGAGTTTTCCTTCATTCATCGCGCGGACGGCGTTCATCTGGGAATTCAATGCCCACTCATCCTGTTCTGCCCTGGTAAATCCGAACTCATCGGCAACCTCCGACCCATGAATCGCCATGTGACGATTGTAGAAGGCATCCCATAAACCATCATAAACCATCGAATCCACGACACGACCGTTGGGCAACCCCATCCTTGTTCCCCATCGCATATCCGGCAGCACAAAAGGACAATTGCTCATGCTTTCCTGACCGCCGGCTATACAAATTTCGGCGCGTCCCAGCAGAATCATCTGAAACGCCAGATCAATTGTTTTGATGCCTGACGAGCAGACTTTATTGACGGTAATGGAAGGAACGGACTCCGGCAATCCCGCCAGAATGGTTGCTTGTCGCCCCGGTACCTGACCGCACCCGGCGGGAACCACTTGTCCCATGAAAACATAATCTACATCCACCGGTTTAACCTTACCCTCCGTCCTGCGCAGTACTTCTTTAATCGCCAGTGCTCCCAGTTCCATCGCCGAAAAATCTTTCAGTGCTCCGCCGGAACGGCCATAGGGCGTCCGACAGGCTTCCACACACACTACCTCGCGGAATTGCTTATGAGGATTTTTTATCTTTCGGCCCATCGTGGTAAAGTCAGGCTTTCTTTCGCCAAACCTGGCAATCGGAGCATCTTTATAAATCTCTGATTTTTTTCTATCCAGTTTTTGCGGTACTCTCGGCATGATGATATATCCCCCTTTGTGACTATTCATGTGTGTTCAGCGTTATTTTAATATCGTTTTAAGAATGCGTTTTTGTTGCACATCGTTTTCATTTAGTCAACTATTTTGCGGGGAAAATGATACCGAGGCAACATACGGATCAGAGCCTGTCATCTCCTCAATTCCAGAAGTTGCCGAAACAATTTGACGAAAAAAAATTATTCATATAAAAAATTCATCATAAAGCTGACGAAAGACCCTCGAGATCATTTCATGAATAAAAATTTAACATTCCGAATTCTGTTGCTGCTTGCATTAATCGGTCTTGGTGCGTATCTTTTTGTGCATTTTGATCTTAATCTTTTTTTTAAAGACAAAGATCAAATCATCCAGTTCATTAAAACGTCCCGTTACGCCGAGCTGGTTTTTATTGCGCTACAGGTTGTGCAAGTGGTTATCGCAGCCATTCCGGGAGAGATAAGCGGTTTCATCGGAGGCTATTTGTATGGCCCTTTTTGGGGAACCCTTTATTCCACCATTGGTTTGACGCTGGGCTCCTGGTTGGCTTTTATACTGGCTCGCTTTTTCGGCGAACCTCTTCTGGAAAAAGTGGTCAAGAAAGAAGTCTTCGAGAAATTCGATCATTTTATGGAACATAAGGGACTGCTCGTTTCTTTCCTGCTCTTTTTGATACCGGGATTCCCTAAAGATTATTTATGCTACATCATGGGCGTCAGCCGCATTCCGACGATGACATTCATTATTCTATCCACGATCGGCCGTTTTTTTGGCACTATGATGCTGTCCATCAGCGGTAACATTGCTGCGAAAGAACAATACCTGCTCTTAGCGACAGTTGCGGTTGCAGGCGTCATTGTTTCCTTACTGGCCTGGCGGTATCATGAAAAGATTCTGGAGTTGCTCAAAAACCAAAAGAAATAAAAAGTCGCTACAAGGTGCGGAAACCTTCCATGTACGGCAATACGGTGAAGGCCATCCATGAGAATCAGAACAAAACATTCTGTGATCAGCAACGCCAACCCTGTCAAAAATAAGCCCGTACCGGCCTGGATCGCTTGGAGGCGCGCACTTCGTCTCTATTTCGTCCTACCCAGCATTCTTCCGGCGCTGCTAGGGGGTGTGATGGCCTGGGCTCAGGGCTACTCACTTAATCTGTTACACTTTGCGCTGGTTGTCATCGGTGTCACCGTCAATCACTTCGGCCTCAATCTGGTGGACGATGTACTCGATTACCGTCATGCTGTTGATTTACACAAAGGCGAGGAAAAGAACTTTTTTACCGGCGGCAGCGGCGTTCTACCGGAAGGACTTCTCAAAGACACACAGATGCTCAAGGCGGCCGGTTTATTTTTTGTGGCGACTGTGATAATCGGCGTCTATCTGACCCATGCTTGCGGTTGGCCTGTCTTGGCACTGGGCCTTTTCGGCATGGCCTCTTCCATTTTCTACACCACACCACCTATCCGGTTCGGCTATCGGGGGTTCGGCGAACTGGGGCTTCTCGTTAATTTTGGTCCGGTCATTGTGATGGGTTCGTATTATGTTCAGGCGCAGGCACTGGCGATTCCACCGCTGATCGCCTCTCTGGTACTGGGATTTCTGATGTGGTCGATGATTATTATCAATGAGATTCCCGATTATGAAACCGACCGACACGGCGGAAAAAGAAATCTGGTCGCGCGATTCGGTAGAAAAACAGGCGCTTTTCTCTACGGGATCGGTTTGACGATGGCTTACGGCATCCTGATAACTGCCGCACTGGCGCAGGCTTTATCCCCTTTCGTTCTTCTGGGTTTGATCAGTCTGCCCTTCGCCATGAAGTCCTTCTCGGTCATGCGTCTTCATCTGAATGACCCTCTGGCAATGGCGCCAGCCAATCTGGCGATGATTAAAGTCCACAACCTAACGGGAATAGCCATGATTGTTGCATATCTTATTGAAGTATTCCGTCTTTAGAGTCAGATATCGCGTTATTAACGAGTTCCTTCCTTCTACGATCCTGATGGTTTAAAATACAATATTGCGATAAATATATTGTTTATGTTAAACCATGAACCAACAAGATGAACCTTGCGCACCAAGACGCTGACCAACTCTTCGTATGAGACTGCATTTGCCCTATGATCACTGAAATTTCCGAAAACTTTTACCGCATCACGCTGCCTATGCCCTTTCGTCTGCGTCATGTCCACGCCTACGCGATTCTTGACGGCACAAATGTCGCCCTTTTTGATACGGGGATGCAGATGCCCGGCGCATTTGAAAAACTGGAAGCGGATTTGCAAAGTATCGGTCAATCGATAAAAAGCATCAGCGACATTTATCTTACACACGCGCATACTGATCACTGCGGCATGTCCGGAATCATCCAGAAAAAATCAAAGGCCCGCATTCATATGTCGGAAGTTGCCCATCGGGTTCTCTTGCTTTTCCAACAGGGAGAGCATCTCATCGCGCAGGCCAGGCTCTTTTACGCCAAACATGGCATGTCCGTGTATGACGTGGAAGCCCTTGTGGAAGAGATTGAAGATATGCGCAGCCGGATTTCACAATTTGCAGTGAATACTTTTTTACAGGAAAATGGGTCCCGCCAGTTCGGCAATCGTTCCTTTGAGGTCATTTTTACACCGGGGCATGCCCCGGGGCATGTCTGTTTTTTCTTCCGGGAAGAAGGACTACTCATAGCCGGCGATCATGTCCTGCCTTATATCGCACCAAGTCTCAGCCCCAATATCTACGATGATATCTTTCAGCCACTTAAAAGTTATCTGGAATCGCTGGATGTCATTGAGAAGCTGCCCATTACCACGATCCATCCGGGACATGGAAATTCTTTCAGCGGCATCGAAGAGCGAATAAGAGAAATTCGCGCGCATCATGCATTGAAAAAACAGGTGCTTCATGGAATTGTCGGTGCACATCCCAAAACAACTTATCATATCTGTAGCGAAATGATCGGCGCGGCAGCGGCGAATTGGGATGACTGGGAAAAATTTATGGCCCTTAATGAAACCCATGTTTATTTACAGGAACTCAAACGCGACGGGGCAATCAAGGAAATTATAACGGATAATGTCCTGTTTTATACGGCCGTTTGAGAATACGATTTGAGAAAAAGTGTAATCCTCGCAAAGCTGACACAGCAAGAAGCTTTTTAGCTGGCGATCAAAAAAAGGGCTGCATAATTTCGCAGCCCTTTTTTATGATGATTTAAATTAAATTCTACAAAGTGAATGCCAGGTCAACAAGTTCCATCGCAGACTTGTCGTTGGCTTTGACGGCTTCGCAACGCGCCTTTACAGTGGTCAAGGCTTCATTGGCGAAGAATTTTGCCGAGGCGATCTTGCCCGCATAGAAAGCCGCATCCTGATTTTCCCGTTGCAGAC
>ERZ795054.2798-NODE-2798-length-14361-cov-5.901230_pt1 | contig 14361 bp, 12 predicted proteins | sample MGYA00375138_ERZ795054 | MGnify/ENA primary metagenome ERZ795054 (study PRJEB30183, sample SAMN05720215) | anaerobic digester metagenome | isolation source: active sludge of municipal wastewater-treating anaerobic digesters | place: USA | collected 2014-12-23 ...
AAGTTGAAACTCGCGCTATTCACATAGGCTAAGTGAGAGACCCGACGTTCGATTTTGTTGATGCAGTTTGCGCATGACAGGTTTTTCATTACGATTTTTCTGATCATTTCCTGCTCCGTCCCGGTGCCTGATATTTATAAAGAAAGCGAATAAGTTTGATGAAAGTGGGTTTATTAAAATATTTGACTATCTTTATTATACAAATTAACCGGATTTTGTCAATTTATCAATGGAATATGGCACGGACTGATCGGGCAAATCTTTCCGTTTTGGGAAACAATCCATCTTGTTGGCAAACGGCCGTCCGTGTGATACAATAGAAAAGACGAGGTGACAGCTATGGATTGGCTCAAAATCGCGAAAAAATACGAACCCTATTTTATTGAAAAAACACGCTCCTTATTAAAGATTCCGACACTTTTGGATCATTTCGATCCCGCTCGGACCGAGGCTCCTTTCGGAGACCCGATCCGAAAAGCGCTGGATTTTGTTCTGAATCTCGCTGAATCCGAAGGTTTTCTGGTAAAAAATGTATTAAATTACGCCGGTCATGTCGAGCTCGGTGATGGCAAAGAAATCCTCGGAATTCTGGGACATCTCGATGTCGTTCCGGTCGGGGGAAAATGGACCTACGGTCCGTTTGATGCCGTAATGAACGACGGAAAAATTTATGCTCGCGGGTCCATGGACGATAAAGGCCCGACGATGGCTGCCTATTTGGCCATGAAGATGATCAAAGACCAAAAATTGGTTCTCAACAAGAAAGTCCGTTTGATTTTGGGTTGCGACGAAGAATCCGGAATGCGGTGCATTCAGACCTACCTGCAGAATGAAGCCATGCCGGATCTCGGCTTTGCCCCCGATGCGGACTTCCCTTTGATTTACGGGGAAAAAGGCATCTATAGCTTCGATATTTCCGGCGAAGATTCGGACGGAATTTTGGCTTCGATGGAAGCGGGGGAACGGTACAACGTCGTTCCCGATCAATGCGTTGCCGTCCTCAAGAAAGATTTGTCCCGCGAATTTTCCGCTTTTCTCGCAGAACGCCGATATCAAGGTTCCGTTTCGGGAAACACCTATACCATTTTCGGAAAAAATTCCCATGCGGCCTGGCCGCAACATGGGGTCAATGCCATTTTTCTGATGGTGGAGTTCCTCAAACAATATACTTCCAGTCCCTTCATTGAATTTCTTGATCAGTATTTGACTTTCGATTATTTGGGAAACAAACTCGGAATCAACCATTACGACCCGGAAATGAAAGAACTCACCATCAACACGGCATTAGTCCGTTATCAAGACCGGAAATTCCGGATCGGATGCAACATTCGTTACCCCAACGGGTTCGATTTCCCGGTCCAAACCGCCAAAATCCGTCGGAGCGCCGAGGAATTCGGATTCCGCTACTCGCTTGTCAGCAATTCCAAACCCCACTATGTTTCCCCCCAAGATCCTTTGGTCCGAATCCTTCATGATGCCTACAAAAAATACACGCATGACGACCAGACCCCGCTTTTGACCATCGGGGGCGGAACCTATGCCCGCGTTTTGAAAAAAGCGGTGGCTTTCGGCCCGAATCTTCCGAAGAATCCCGATCTTGCCCATCAACCCGATGAATATCTCGTTGTGGAAGACATGATCGTTGCCGCGGCCATTTATGCGGAAGCCATCGAAAAATTGTGCACGGACGTTGAGTAATCATGAGATTGCGTAATGTCAAAAATGCCTCAGTTCTTTTGGATAGTCATTCCGAATGGGTGGTGCTTCATCCGGAAGAATTCAAAGGAAAATGGAGTGCTCTTTTCAAAGAACCCGGTCCGATCCATTTGGAAATCGGGTGCGGGAAGGGACGTTTTCTTTCCGAAATGGCGAAGACCCGGCCCGATATTCATTTTCTCGGAATAGAAAAATTTGACTCGGTAATCGTCCGTTCGCTCCAGAAACTATTGAAAGAACCCATCGCCAACGTTCGGTTGATCCGGACCGACGCGGTCCGCTTGGACGAGATGTTTGCCTACGGGGAAATCGAGACTCTGTATTTGAATTTTTCCGATCCTTGGCCGAAACCTTCGCACTCTCGACGCCGTCTTACGAGCCCCGAGTTTTTGGAGCGGTATCGGAAACTGATGAAACCGGGGTCTTCGATCCATTTCAAAACCGATAATTTTCCGCTTTTCGCTTTTTCGATGAAATCTTTCGTCGATTCCGGGGTGGAAATCCGCCGAATCACTTTGGATCTTCATCGCGACTCCGATATCCCCAACATTGAAACCGAGTTTGAACAACGGTTTGTGGCCATGGGAAAACCGATTTTCTACTTTCACGCCATTCTCAGGGAGGATTAGCATGCTGAAGCCGTTTTATCGACAACTGGTGGATTTGCCTGGGGTCGCAGGACATGAGAAGTATGTACGCAAATACGTTCGTTCGGAATTGGAAAAAGTCGCCGAATCGATTATCCAAGATAAACTAGGCTCCATTTTCGGGGTCGTCAACGAAAACAAGGACGGACCGAAAGTGATGATAGCCGGGCATTTGGACGAAGTCGGAGCGATGGTCTGCGAAATCACCGCAAAGGGATTCATCAAGCTGATTTCCATCGGTTCCATCAACGCTCCGATCCTGCTTTCCCAAAATATGGATGTGATCATCGATGACGGTTCGGCCGTTCCCGGAGTGATCGCTTCCAAGCCGCCCCATCTCCTGCGGGACGGGGTAAGCAAACAAGTCACCGACTTTGAAGATCTGATTTTAGACATCGGGGCGGATTCGAAAGAGCACGCCGTGTCCTTGGGCGTCAAAGTCGGCCAGATGGTTGTCCCCCACAATCAATTTACCGTAACCAAAGACGGAAAAAAAATCATTTCCAAAGCCTGGGACGATCGCTTCGGAACCGCCATGGCGATCGACATCCTGCAATCCGTCGACAAGAATGCGATTCCTTGTCGTCTCTATTGCGGAGGAAACGTCCAAGAAGAAGTGGGTTTACGCGGGGCGGGAACTTCCGCCGCGATGATTCAACCCGATCTTTTCATTGCCGTCGATTGCTCACCCTGCGCCGACACTTTCGAAGAATCGGATGTCGGCGGCACTTTGGGGGGCGGATTCATGATTCGATTTTATGATCCCCGGTGCATCATGCACCAGGGAATGCGTGATTTTGTCCAGAACACCGCCGAAAAGAACGGGATCAAACATCAATTTTACAAATCAGCCGGAGGCACGGATGCGGCACAGGTTCAGCTGACCGGAGACGGCGTTCTCGTTTGTACGATCGGCATGCCTTCCCGCTACATCCATTCGACGACTTCGATGATCCATTTGGACGACTACGAAGCCGTTAAGGCTCAATTGTTGGCCATGTTGAAAGAACTCGACTACGCGAAAATCGCGGAGATCAAGAAAAACGTTTGATTAATTCATTGGTTGTTTCACTTATGAGACCGCTGAATGCGGCTTAAAAAGGAGAAAATATGAATCGAAAAGCATCTGGATCCCGTCAGGATCGGATTCGTGAAATCACCATCCTGGCTATGTTCTCCGCCATCATTTTGGCGATGGTATTTGTCCCTTATCTCGGACTGATCACCTTGTTTGGCATTCCCAGCATCACCCTGATTCACATTCCCGTTTTAATCGGCGGAGCGATGCTCGGCCGAAAACAGGGAGCTTTTCTCGGATTGGTTTTCGGGATGGGAACGTTGATCCGCGCGACTTACTCTGCGGGTTTTGACTATCTCTTCATTTTTCCGTGGGTCTCGGTTATTCCCCGCGTCATCTTCGGCTTTTTGGCCCACGATGTCTATCGGGGCCTTTTGGCGTTTTTCCGCTGGATGGCCGGAAAACGGAAAGCGATGTGGCTTTTTCGACAGCGGCTGACCGCGCTTGTCTTCGCTTTCGCGGTTCTGACCGCACTGCACACGGCGATGGTGGTTCCGATGATGGTCTTCACGTTCCCGCTGGCTTTGGGCAACGCTTCGATCGGGGAACTCGTCGGGGGAGACACCTTGTCGATCATGGAAGCCAACGGCGGCTTTCGTGGAATCCTCATTTTTCTGCAATCGATCTTCATTACCAACGGCGCGATTGAAATCTTGTTGGCAGCCAGTGCCGGAGCGGTCGTTGCCGATCGTCTGATTCATTTTCGGGAAAAGGCCGATTCCGAAGGGGGAGACACCGACCATGCTGGCATTGATTGACATCGGAAACACGACGATTTCCATCGGGTTGTCCAAAACCCGGGAAAAAATCGATCATATTCTTCGCATCAATACCGCCAAGGCCATCTTGGCTGACGAGTATGCGTTTTTGCTCAACCAATCGCTCAAAGGCACCACCGAAGCCGTCATTTCCTCGGTGGTTCCCGAATTGAACGATGTGTTTAAGGAGTTTTTCCAAAATTGGCTTGACATCACCCCGGTTTTTCTCGGACAAGGCTTGAAAACGGGAATCAAAATCATGACCGATAATCCCAAGGAAGTCGGCACCGATCTGATTGCCAACATCGTGGCCGCCACCGAACAATACGGAAAAACCTGCATCGTCATCGATCTGGGAACCGCGACCACGTTCTCTTATGTGGAGAACGCCACTTTCAAAGGCTGTATCATCGCTCCAGGCGTCACCACCAGCAAAAATGCGCTGATATCGAAAACCTCTCTGCTGCCCCAGGTGGAATTGGAACCCCCCACGAAACTATTGGGGACGAATTCCGCCGATTCCGTCAAAGCCGGACTCATCTACGGACACGCTTCGATGATCGACGGAATGGTTCGTCGGATTTTTCAGCAAATCGGTTCAACCGACCTTCCCGTCATCATCACCGGGGGCCACGCCAAGATGATTGCTCCTCATTGCACCGAAAAGATGATCGTCGACGAAGGCCTCATCCTCAAAGGCTTGTTGCTGGTCTACAAAAAGAATTTTTCCAAATCCTGATGGCCTTATTTTGGTTTCCGAAGAGGCTCGTCTCACCCACGGTTTTATCTGAGGTGACAAGATGAAAAAATTGCTCCTGATCGATGGAAATAACCTTCTCTTCCGCTCCTATTATGCAACCGCCGCGATGGGAAATCTGATGCAAAACAGCATGGGGGTTTACACGAACGGGGTTTTTGGATTCGTGAGCACGATTCAATCGCTTTTGAACCGTGATTTTACGCATATTCTCGTGGCTTTCGACTGCAAGGGAAAAACGTTCCGCCACGAACAATTTCCCGAATATAAAGGAACTCGGAAAGAGACGCCCCAAGAGTTGATCATGCAAATGCCTTTGGTACGGGAATATCTGGATGCGGCGGGAGTCCCGCGCTACGAGCAGGATCATTTCGAAGCCGACGACATCATCGGCTATTGCGCGACCGCGCTGACCCCCGACTTCGACGCCATCGAGATTTTCAGTAACGATCACGACCTTTTGCAACTCTTGTCTCCCAAGGTGACCCAGATCATTTCCAAAAAAGGGTTATCCGAGGTCGAAGTGTTCACCCCGGATTCCATGCGCGAAAAGCTCGGATTCGGACCCGAACAGATGCCGGATTATAAAGGCCTAGTCGGAGATGCCTCCGACAATATCCCCGGAGTCCCCGGCATCGGTGATAAGACGGCCGTCAAGTTGTTGGCCGAATACGGAACCTTGGAAAACGTCCTGCTCCATGCGGAAGATCTCAAGGGAAAACTCCAGGAAAAAATCGTCGCCCATCAGGAACAAGCCCGCTTTTCCAAAGAAATGGCGACCATCATTCGGGATTTTCCCAACGAGATCCGCTCCGAAGCGTTGGCCTTTCACGGCTCGGATTCCGATACCCTGCGGGCATTTTTACAAAAAATGGAGTTTCGTGCCATTCTTCGCTCCTTGGAACTGGCGCGCCCCAAAGCCGCGCTGTCCGATGAGCCCGTTTTCCGAACAATCACCTCGGAATCGATGTTGGCTTCCATCCTTCACGGACCCGCAAGCCTGCATTTGGAACTTTTCGGTTTGAACTACCATACCGCTCAGAAACTGGGTTTCGGGCTGGTCAATACCCATGGCCGATTCTTTATCGATTATGACTGGGGATGCCGGTCCATGCGTTTCCGTGATTGGCTCAAAGACCCGAATGCTATGAAGGATGTCTACGATTGGAAACAGATGAAGGTCGCCTTATTGTGGGACGGAGTGGAAATCCAGGGAGTCGGATTCGACCTTTTGTTGGCGGCCTATTTGCTCAATCCCAACGAGACTCAGACCGATTTCCGTGGAATCGCCACCGTGTACCGCCTCGATTCCGTCCCGTTCGACGAGGAGGTCTATGGTCGCGGAGCGAAGTACGCGCTTCCCAAGGATCCCGAAGCATTCAAAATTCATGCCGTCCGTAAAGCCGCCGCCATTGCCGAATTGAAACCGGTACTAGTGGCAAAAATCGAAGAGTACGGACAAACACGGCTCTTGAATGAAGTGGAGATTCCACTGGCGGGAACCTTGGCCGCGATGGAATATTCCGGAATTTCTTTAGACGAACCCGCCCTTGACCAGTTCGGAAACGGACTCGCGGTCCGAATCGAGGCCCTGGAAAAGCAGATCTATGCCGCGGCCGGCGAAGAATTCAACGTGAACAGCCCTAAACAGCTGGGAGTCATCTTGTTTGAAAAACTCAATCTCCCCTACTATAAAAAATCCAAAGAAGGGTACTCCACCGACGTCAAAGTTCTGGAACAAATCGCCGGTTTCCATCCGATCGTTGATATGGTCATGGAACACCGAACCGCCAAAAAACTGTATTCGACTTATTATGAAGGGTTGAAAACGGCGTTGGCGATGAAGAAGGACGGGAAGGTCCATACGATCTATAAGCAGACCGTGGCACAGACCGGCCGTCTTTCCAGCATCGAACCCAACCTCCAGAATATTCCCGTTCGCACCGAAGAGGGCAAGGAAATCCGCCGCATCTTCATTGCGGAACCGGATTCGCTTCTATACTCCTGCGACTACTCGCAAATCGAGCTACGGGTATTGGCGGAAATGGCCGATGTGGAACCGCTGATCGAAGCGTTTCGTCGCGGGGAGGACATCCACGCCCATACCGCCAAACTGATTCTGGGAAAATCAGAGGTTACTCCCGAGGAACGGCGAGCCGCCAAAGCCGTGAATTTCGGAATCATTTACGGCAAAACCGCTTGGGGCCTTTCCGAAGATTTGAAGATTTCTCCCAAACAGGCGGAGACCTTCATCGCCAACTATTTCGCCCAATTTCCCGGTATCAAGGCATTCATGGATCGTCAGATCGAAGAAGCCAAAACCCAAGGCTTTGTGCGAACGATCCTCAACCGCCGTCGCTATATTCCCGAAGTTTCCGCCGACCATTATATGACCCGGGAATTCGGAAAGCGGATGGCGATGAATGCCCCGATTCAAGGTTCCGCCGCCGACATTCTCAAAGTGGCGATGGTACGGATCGCGGAGGAGATCGCCCGCCGAGGATTACGGACACAGATTTTGCTACAAATTCATGACGAACTGGTTTTCTCGGTTCCCAATTCCGAAAAAACCGTGATCGAAGCGCTTGTTCGCGAGCAGATGGAACAGGCGGTGCCGTTCAGGGTCCCGCTGCGGATCGCCGGGAGCTTCGGGCAGAACCTTTTCGAGGTAGCCTGAGATGCCGGAATTACCGGAAGTAGAAACCATTCGGGCGACCTTGTCCGAACACCTTGTCGGGAAAACCTTCGTCAAAGCCGAATTCATCTATCCGAAAATCCTGAAAAACTCCGATCCCGAAACCTTTTCGGCAGCGATTTCCGGACAGACGATTCGGCAAATGGGAAGGTACGGGAAATACTTGTTCTTCATTTTGGATCGCAACACCCTGATTTCGCATTTGCGGATGGAAGGAAAATTCTATTTAAAACCGATTGATGCCGTTTTGGAAAAGCACGAACACGTCGTTTTCCATTTCACGGACGGGGAAACGTTACGGTATCATGACACCCGGAAATTCGGAACCATGGAATTGGTTCCCCGTGGTTGCGAACGAGAAGCCAAAGGTTTATGCGGCATGGGATTGGAACCCTTCGACGAATCCTTCGGGGGCCCATACCTGCAAAGCATGGCCAAAACCTCCATTCGACCGGTTAAAAGTTGGCTTCTGGATCAAACGGTCATCAGCGGATTAGGCAACATCTATGTCAACGAGGTGCTTTTCCGTTGCCGGCTCCATCCGGAAACCCCGGTTCGGGCTTTGGAAACCGAAGATTTCGCGCGATTGGCAGAGGCCAGTCGAGCGGTGCTTTCCAAGGCGATCGAATTGGGTGGAACGACGATCAGAACCTATTACTCCAGCCTCGGAGTCACCGGGCGGTTTCAAAACGAGTTGAACGTTCATGACAAAAAAGGGGAACCTTGTCCCCTCTGCGCCACCCCCATTGCCAAAATTCAGGTGGGCGGAAGAGGGACCTACTATTGTCCTCATTGCCAACCAAAGAAGGGATAAATATGAAAATCATCGGATTGACCGGGGGCATCGCCACGGGAAAATCGACGGTCGCCAAATTATTCCGGCGCGTCGGACTACATGTGATCGATGCAGACAATGTCTATAAAGAACTGTCCAAACCCGGGAATATATTGTATAATAAATTAATCGCCGAGTTTTCCTCCGCCATCGTCGGGAAGAACTATGAGATCGATTGGAAGAAGTTGGGATCCATGGTGTTTTCCGATAACCAGTTGCGGGAAAGACTCAACTCGATCACCCATCCCGCGGTTCGGGAAGAAATCGACCGTTTGGTCGCAGTGGGGCGGGAATCCCAAGAAGATTTTGTCATTTTGGAGATTCCCCTGCTGTTTGAGACCGGATACCAGTCGTTTTGCGACCAGGTGGTTTTGGTGAAAACCGATCGGGAAACTCAGATTCGACGCCTAATGGCCCGCGATGACATCGACAGAACCACCGCCATTCAACGGATCGATGCGCAAATCCCGATGGAAGAGAAAATCAAACTTTCCGATTTCGTGATCGACAACTCCGCCGACCTGATCAAGACCGAAAAACAGTTTTACCAAATCCTGACCAAGATTCGAGGGATATGAAATGGGTTTTTCCGATTTTTTCGCTTCTTCCTGCGAGACGCGGGAATTACATCGTGACGAACAACTGCGAACTCGGTATTATCGTAACCGGTTCGAACACTGTCAAGAAGCCCTCGAAACTTTCGCCAAACAGGAAGGGATGACGGTCGAATCGGTCGACCGTGTCCATGGGGAAATCTTTCTGATCGGTCCCAGATTCGAGTGCATCGCCACGGTTTCCCAACTCACTCCTTTGGAAACCGGAATCGATCTTAAAGTCAACTATCCCGGGGCCGGCTGGGGTAAACCCAAAAAAACGGTGTTGGCCATTTATCGTCATTTAAATTCTTCACTGCAATTCAAAGGGGTATCTTTGCACCCATAGGATGTGTTGAACATGGATCGAGTCCGTGCCACGGATCAGTTTTTTGTCTATTCCAAATCGAATATCTCCGCCGGTGATTATCAAACCCTGGCGTTGCTTTACCAGCCGATCATCGGCGTTTTGGCGTTTTCACTTTATTGCACCCTTTGGAACCTTCTGAACCGTCAAACGCTGTTATCCGAGCGTTATCTGCATTCGGATTTAGAAAGTCTCCTTGGCAGCAAAGTGGGCAAACTGGAAGAGGCCAGGCGTAATCTTGAAGCCATCGGGTTGTTGAACGCATATTTCCACGACGATTGTTTTGCCTATGAAATCCGTTTACCGATGTCGCCTTCCAGTTTCATCAACGACGGGGTACTAGGCACCTATCTCCAAACATGCGTCAACGAAAAACGGTATGAAAAAATCCTTAATAATTTCCAATTGGCTCCCGTTTCCCGCGACGGATACGTCAATGTGACCCGGTCGTTTGATGAGATCTTCCCCGCAATTGCGGGAGGAAAAGCAGAGGTCGGCGGCGAATTTTCCGCCGCGAACCGCGCCAAAAAAGTGCAAGTTCGCCACCACCCTTTCGATTTCCGCCAATTGGCCGAAAGTTTTCCCGAAGAGGAAAAAGTACGGAATCTGATCACCGAACCGATCAAAGAAAAGATTTTGCGCCTATCGTATGTCTACGGTTTGGATGAGTCGGCGATGCATGAAGTCTTTGCCAAGGCCGCCAATGACGATTTCACCCTGGTCGATCCCGCGAAACTGTCCGCTTTTGCCCGGGAGTGGTATCGAATTCATGAAAACAAAACCTCCGAACCCCCTGCCAATCGCGTGGAGAACCTCATGAACGGACAACCCACCGATCCGGAAACCTACTTTTCCACCATTAACCCCCGGGAACTGTTGGCACAAATGTCCGGAGGCCTGGTATCGGAAGCCGATTTGCGGATCGTCGAACGGCTGGTCGACGACATCGGCCTCGATCCCGGTGTGGTCAATGTACTGTTGGCCTACACCATCAAAATCAACGGTGGAACGATGCCGACCTGGGCTTACTACCAAAAATTGGGAATGGCTTGGAAACGCAACCAAATCGATACGGTGAAAATCGCCATGGATTATGTCCGGCATCTGCAAAGCGAATACGAAAAGAACCAGGATCCCGCGCTCAAAAGAACCCGCAAGGGCGAGAATGCGGGTAAATCGGATGCGAAGATCGATTGGCTGGACGACTACTTGAAATCCGTTCAGTAAAAGGAGACGACGATGAAAAAAATCAGTGATTTTTTGACGGAATTCCCGTCGAAGACCACACCCGACGAAGTCATCGACCAGTTGATGGAAGATCCGATCGTCAACCGTTTCGTGATGAAAAACGATCTGACCCACGAGGCCATGACCTTGGGCATCAACCCTTTGATGACCTTCAAGGAATCCAAGGACATCTGCAATGCTTGCCACGGTTTGTTCGAGTGCCGTCTCCAGTATGTGGGTATGTCCCCGCAACTGGTCTTCTACAATGGGTCGATCGTTTTGGACTATGCCAAATGCCGTTTCAACAACATCGATGAAAGCCGCTCCAACATCGATGCCATGTACGTCCCCAAAAAGATCTTCAATGCCGATCTGGCGGATTTCGATTTGATCGGCCAAGCCCGAAAAGACGTACTGAAATACATCATGGAGTTTTTGCATGACTATTCGCCCGATCATCCGATGAAAGGCTTGTATCTTTCCGGGATTTTCGGTTCCGGGAAAACCTACATTTTGGCGGCCATCGCCCGCGAACTGGCGAAAAAAGGATATCGATGCCTCTTTGCCTATTATCCCGATTTGGTCCGGGAATTGAAGTCCTCGATCGGTTCCGGCAATTTGGAAGAAAAAATCGACCAACTGAAGAAGGTCGACGCCTTGATGCTCGATGACATCGGGGGCGAAACCAACTCCGCTTTCATTCGCGACGAAGTCCTCGGCCCGATTTTGCAGCATCGGGTTTTGGATCGACTTCCGACGTTTTTTTCCTCCAATCTCAAAATGAAAACCCTAAGTCAGGCGATGTGCATCATCCCCGGGGATGACATCGATCGGTCCAAAGCTTTGCGAATCTTCGAACGAATCCGTGAATTGTCTACGGAGTTTGAATTGACCGAAAAACCGCTGCGTACAACTTGACATTCGTCGATATTGATATATAATAGAAACAAGCATCAGAAATACTGTGATCAGGACATGATTGTCGGGAGCCCTGCCAGCGAGGATGGATGTTGGTGAAAGCCGTCCAGAACGCCCCGAACGATTACCGCCTGGGAGTAGGCCTTTGAAAAGGCCCCGTTGCCCGCGTTAAGGGTTCGAGTGCCGGAGAAATCCGGAACAAAGGTGGTACCACGGTGATCAATCGTCCTTTTTTTAGGACGATTTTTTTATTTTCCAAGGAGGGTTTTATCATGATTGACATCAAATTCGCGGATGGTTCCGTGAAAAAATTCGAACGCGGCATTTCGGCTGAAGCCGTCGCCGCGGCGATTTCTCCATCATTGAAAAAACGATGCGTCGCCGCCAAGGTGAACGGGGTTCTCGTCGACCTCGTTCGTCCCATCGAATCGGACGCCGACCTCGAGTTGATCCTCGATGACCGCCCCGAAGCGCTGGAAATTCTTCGACATTCTTCCGCTCACTTAATGGCCCAAGCCGTCAAATCGCTTTATCCGGAAGCGCATTTCGGTGTGGGGCCGGCGATCGAGGAAGGCTATTATTATGACATCGACTTCGGAGACAAGGTCTTGACGGACAGCGATTTACCCGAAATCGAAAAAGCGATGGCCAAACTCGCTTCGGGAAACCAATCGGTTTCCCGTCGCGAAGTATCCAAAGCGGAAGCCTTGAAAGTGTTCGCCGACGATCCGTATAAAACCGAATTGATCAACGATCTGCCGGAGGGCGAAATCATCACCCTCTATTCCCAAGGCGACTTCACCGACTTGTGCCGGGGACCGCATCTTCCTTCGACCAAGTGGATCAAGCATTTCAAATTGACGTCTTTGGCCGGCGCATATTGGCGCGGAGACTCGAAAAACAAACAGTTGACCCGGATCTACGGAACCAGTTTTTTCAGCGCCGAAGAGTTGCAGAGCTATTTGAAGCTGGTCGAAGAGCGTAAAAAACGCGATCATCGGAAACTGGGAAAAGAACTGGATTTGTTCATGCTTTCGGAATACGGCCCGGGCTTTCCCTTCTGGTTGCCCAAAGGCATGATCCTTCGCCGCGAATTGGAAGCTTTCTGGTACAAAGTCCACCTGAAAGAAGGCTATCAGCTGATTCAAACCCCGATCATGCTCAACAAGGAGTTGTGGGTCATTTCCGGGCACTGGATGAATTATCGCGAAAATATGTATACTTCGGTCATCGACGATCAGGAATTCGCCATCAAACCGATGAACTGCCCCGGCGGGATGCTCGTCTACAAGCGTGACATCCACTCCTATAAGGATTTTCCGCTCAAGGTCGGAGAACTCGGATTGGTTCACCGGCACGAAGCCAGCGGGGCGCTGAACGGGTTGTTCCGTGTCCGCAATTTCACCCAGGATGATGCCCATATCTTCATGACCGAAGACATGATCGTCCATGAAATCGCCGAATTGGTTCGACTTTACGACTATATGTATTCCGTTTTCGGGCTCTCTTATCACATCGAACTTTCGACTCGGCCTTTGGAAAAATTCATCGGAGAAATCGCCACGTGGGACCGTGCCGAAAAAGCCTTGGCGGACGCCCTGAAGTCGATGGGAAAAGAGTACAAAGTCAATCCCGGCGATGGTGCCTTCTACGGTCCGAAGCTGGACTTCAAACTCCGCGACTCGATGAATCGGATCTGGCAATGCGGCACCATTCAACTGGACATGAATCTCCCCGAACGCTTCGATTTGACCTATGTGGATGCCAACGGGGAAAAGAAACGTCCGGTCATGCTGCACCGTGCCCTGTTCGGTTCGATCGAACGCTTCATCGGCATCCTGATCGAACATTTTGCCGGAGCGTTCCCGACTTGGTTGGCCCCGGTTCAAATCAAATTGATCGCCGTCAATCCCGACTTGCACAAAGCCTACGCCGATCGAGTGATGAAGACGCTGCTCGACCGTGAACTCCGGGTCGAAACCGATTATCGCGAAGAGAAACTCGGTTATAAGATTAGGGAAGCTCAAACTCAAAAAATCCCCTACCAGATTATTTTAGGGGATCGCGAAGCCCAAGAAGAGATGGTTACTTTCCGCAGGTACGGAAAAGAAGAATCGTTCACGGTTTCACTGAACGACTTCGTCGAAATGATCCAAAAGGAAATCGCCAACAAATGATGGTTTTCGGAACCCCGAGTTTTCGGGGTTCCTTTGATATTAAGAAAACGACTTGATAATTTTTTCATTTTCCCATATAATGAGGGCGATTAGGAAAGGAAACCCGCCATGAAAATCGTTCAAATCAAACCCGCCTTAACCTTTACCAGCCTTTTCCTTGCGGTTGTTTGCGCGATGAACATCGTGGTGGTATCCATGCAAATCCGGTTGTCTTTCGATTGGCCGCCGATGGTCCTGTTGATTCTTTTGATCGACACTTTAGGGTTGATTCTTGCCAGGGAAGCATGGAGCGCGAAGGCGGTCCGTCAGGGAAACACTTATGTCTATCTCAAAGGGGACATCCTCTATTTTCACGAGCGGACTCCCTTTGGAAAAGAACGGTGGAGCGTGATCTGGAACCTCAAGGCCTTCGACCACTTTTTTGTTCGGAAATCGCGACTGTTGGGAGAACTCCTCATCGGAAAAAGGATCCGCGACGGAAAACAGCGAATCCTGTTACGCTCCGGATTGTTGGAACGATCGGGATCGGAACTCGCCGCCCTTTTCAACAACGCCAAGGGTCCCGTGGTCGCCGCTTATCGCGAGGATACCGG
>ERZ795054.2800-NODE-2800-length-14354-cov-5.282817_pt1 | contig 14354 bp, 14 predicted proteins | sample MGYA00375138_ERZ795054 | MGnify/ENA primary metagenome ERZ795054 (study PRJEB30183, sample SAMN05720215) | anaerobic digester metagenome | isolation source: active sludge of municipal wastewater-treating anaerobic digesters | place: USA | collected 2014-12-23 ...
ATTTCCCCCGTCTTTACCCCCCCTCCCGGGTAACAAAACTTCTGGCGCAATTCGCCGCGCGGTTTCCCTTGAATCGCGGGGCGATATCGGCGAAAAGACACGGCATCAAGCGCACATTGCGATGCGAGAACTTACGAATTGTCCATAGACTCGAACATGAACACCATCACCTCGCTTAAGATTGTCAAGGGGAACACCAAAGCCAAAGCGGAAGCCGAGCTGTCGCGGACCGGCGGCGTGCTGCGACTGGCGCCCAACTGGGTGCCGCGCTCCTTTCTTCAACCCGGACTGCGGATCAAGCTGCATCCGGACGACACGTACGCCTACGGCGCGAACCGCGGCGGGATCGACGAACGCTGGTTCGGGTCGACGACCGAGGCCGCGAACGAGGGGCGCGTTCCCGACGAGGGGCTGAGCTACTGCGTGGTGGGCAAGGAGCGCTTCACCCTGCGCAAGGCGGTCGAGGACTGCGGGGCCGCGATTGTGGGGAAGGAGATCTGGAAGAAGTACGGCCGCTGGCCGGTCTACTCGAAGTTCTTCGACAACATGGGGCCGATTCCGCACCACATGCATCAGTCCGACAAGCAGGCGAAACTGGTCGGGCAGGAAGGCAAGCCCGAGAGCTACTACTTCCCGCCTCAGCAGAACAACGTCGGCAACAACTTCCCGCACACCTTCTTCGGACTCGAGCCGGGCACGACCAAGGACCAGGTTCGCAAGTGCCTCGAGGATTGGAACAAGGGCGACAACGGGATTCTGGATCTGTCCAAGGCATACCGGCTCAAGCCCGGCACCGGCTGGCTGGTCGGGCCGTGCATCCTGCACGCCCCCGGCAGCTTCTGCACGTACGAGCCGCAATGGGGCAGCGACGTGTTCGGGATGTACCAAAGCATGGTCGAGGGCCGTTATGTTCCGTGGAGCCTCCTGGTCAAGGACATGCCCAAGGAGCGCCACAAGGATCTGGATTGGATCGTTGACCAGCTTGATTGGGAGGCGAACGTCGACCCGAGCTTCAAGGACAATCATTACCTCGAACCGGTGCCCGTTGCTGACACCCGGAGCGAGGGGTACGTGGACCGCTGGATCGTCTACGGCAAGGTGCACGGAAAGCAGTGTTTTTCGGCCAAGGAGCTGACGGTGGATGCGGGCGTGAAGGCGGTCGTCAAGGACAACGGCGCCTACAGCCTGATTTGCGTCCAGGGCGTCGGCAAGATCAACGGCCAGCCGCTCAACAGTCCGAAACTGATCCGGTTCACCGAACTGACCGAGGACGAGTATTTCGTGACGGCCGACGGCGCCCAGGGCGGCGTGACCTACGAGAACTGCAGCGAGACCGAGCCGCTTGTCATCCTGCGCTATTTCGGGCCTGAAGTGAACCCGGACGCTCCGGAGCTGGGCGCTTACCGGAAGAACAAGTTCTGATCCGCCGCGGGGCACCGGGCGAAGATCTGGCCGATGACGTCTTCGATCGGGACTTCCTGAATATCGATGTCGGCGACGGGCAGTTGGTCGAGCAGGGTCTTGCAGACGGCAATGACCCTGTCGCGTTTGACCTTGAGCTGGACCGTCGCGCTCGTGCGCTGAACAACATCGCCATACGCGCTGAGGTCCGCCGCCAGCGTCGCGTCCCCAGCAAGTCGGATCGTCACGAGTTTGAAGTCGGCGAAGCGGTCGAGCACGGCGCTCAGTTGGCCGTCGAAGAAGATGGTGCCGCGGTCGATGATGATGACGCGGCGGCAGAGCGCCTCGATGTCCGCCATGTAATGGCTGGTCAACAGGATGGTGGTGCGGCGCGTGGCGTTGTGGTGGCGGAGGAATTCACGCACCGTTTTTTGCGAGACGACATCGAGCCCGATGGTCGGCTCGTCCAGAAAAAGCACCTTGGGCTGGTGCAGCAACGACGCGATCAGCTCGAACTTCATCCGCTCACCCAGCGACAGCTCGCGGACCATGACATTGAGCTTGTCCTTCACATCGAGCATGTCGACCAGTTCGTCGACGGTCTTTCTGAACGAGGCGGCGTCGATGCCGTAGATGTGGGCGTTGAGTTCGAGCGATTCGCGGGCTGGCAGATCCCACCAGAGCTGATTCTTCTGGCCCAACAACAGGGCGAATTGGCGTCGATAACCGTCTTTGCGTTCCCACGGAATGTAGCCCAGGACCCGCGCCGTGCCACTGACCGGATACATCAGCCCGGCCAGCATCTTGAGTGTCGTCGTCTTGCCGGCGCCGTTGGGCCCGAGGAACCCGACCAGTTCCCCTTCGTCGATCTGGAAGCTGACATCCTTGACCGCGACGACAGTCTCGCTCACCCGTCGAAACAGCCCCTTGACCGCCCCTTTCAATCCGGGCTGTTTCTTGTAGGTGCGGAAGGTCTTTGTCAGCCCTTGAACGTCGATCGCAGACACAGCCTTCGAGCTTGCCGTGCGCGGCGCGGTCAAGTCGAGGGAGGAATTGCCCGCGCGGGGGGACCATGAACCGATTTGTAGCCGCCGACGTGAGTCGGCGCAGATCCCTGCTTTTGACGGAGCGCGATGGCGCGGACTGATCCCGCGACGGCGCATGCGCGTCAACCTAATGAAATCTCCAGCGCTGCTCCTGGGAGCAGCGCTGTCGTGGTTGTCTAAGTCTTTGGGCCGGCGTTCGTTGTGGCAGTCGCCAATGCTCAGTTCGGCGTCGAGGTCGCGGAGTCCCGCGGCCGCGGGAGAGTGCGGCGGTTGACCGCCGCTTTCCGAGGACGGTTTTCAGTGCGCTCCCATTCCAAAGCGGTGCTGAAGCACACGCACTCTCCCGCAATGCGGGACTTCGCGTTGTCGGACACGTTCGTGCCGGGGCGGCTTCCGTGCAGGGTCCGCATCTCAACCACCCTTAGGTTGACGCGTATGCGCGACGGCGGGACGGCTACGGAACCACGGTTCATGGCAAGCGTTGACATTCAACGGTTGAATGCGCACGGGGACCGTGAACGGGAGTTTCCCGCTCCTCATCGTAATCGTAATCATAATCGTAATCCTGTGTCGTCGAGTGGGATTACGATTACGATTACGATCAGGATCTGGGTTAGGACCACCTCGACGGCCTACGGAGACGCTGGCACGGATGCGCGGTAGAACCGACGCGGTGCGCCGCCGGGGTCAGTGAAGCGCGTGATGCCCGTGGCGTTGAGCACATTGGTCAATGCCACCCACGAGCCGAGGTCGGATGAACCCTCGATCCGCACCCATCCGCCGGCTTCGCTCCCCACCTGGCAGGTGAACGAGCCATCAGGCTGGAGCGTCGGCCCGATCAGAAGGGGCGGCGGCGGGTCGGTCTCGGTCAGGACGCAGTCATCGATCCCGTACAAATGCCACTCGACGCCCTCTCCTTTGAGGTGAACGAAGGCGGTGAGCGTGGTGTTCGAAGCCACGGTTGTGAGGGCCGGGTTCGAGTAGCGCAGGTGGCTGTAGAGCCGCGGGGTCCAACGCACACTCGATGCGTTCGGGTTCGTGCCGCCCAGAGGATCGAGGCCAAGGCGAACGTGGATCAGGCGGTTGCGGTCGTTCCAGACATCGTACTTCTCGACGGTCTGGTTGTTGATTCGTTCGAGAGCCTTGGTCAGCACCCAGGCGCTGAATGTGTAGCGCTTCCCGGGCGTCACCGAAACGCGCTGGTACACATGCGAGTCCGAGCTCGATCCGTTGAGCGCGCCTTCGAGCAGCCATTGGCCCGTGTGCGGCTTCAATTCTCCAAACCAGGTCCCGTCCGACATCCCCATGTCCAGCCCGCCAGCCTTCGTCCATCCCGGTATGGGCTTGCGCGGACTCGAGCCCGAGCCTGACTCGAAACCGGGATTGGCGAGCAGATTCGGGCGTGCAGGGCGGGTGCAGAGGGCGAAGTCGCGTGACACGCCCGGGCGATGCCCCGGCGCGGCGGAGGTGATTCGAAGATGATAGAGGGTCTGGGGTTGGAGGCCCGAGAGCGTGAGCACGTGGTCCTGAACCAGGTTCGCATCGGCGACCAGCCCGGTGTAAGGCGGGTTTCCGAGCGCAGACTCGATCCGGCTGTCACTGGCTGTGTCCGTGCGCCAGCGGATGACAAATCGGTCCGACTCGCGCTCGGCTTCGGCCACGGCGGGTTCTGTGACAAACCGGACCGTCGACTGCGTCGCAGTCCCTTGGGCAGCCTCCTCCATCAGCGTGCCGGCCAGATCCGCACCCGCGACAGCCACGCCGTTTTGATACGCCTGCCCGTGCGGGAACGGATCCGCCCGGTTGACATAGATTTGGCTGAACGATCCGCCGCCCGCGCGCGTGACCTCCGCATAATAGATCTGGCCCGGCGTCAGCGGGCATTCGTCGGGGGCCCAGGCCACGATCATCTCGGGATCGGCGGTGACTCGGGGCGGTTTGCCGCGTTTGGCGGTTCCGACCTGTGCGCCGCCCGGGCCGCCTTCGAGCACGCGGACCTCGAACGTGGGGGTCGCGGGATCAGCCAGCCAGAACGCCGCGCTGATCAGGGCTGTGCCGCGCGCGATGAAGGTTTGGCCGACGCTGCTGGCGCTGCCGAGTGGCGCGCCGCTCGATCGGGCGTAAAGGTTCGTGATCAGTCCGTCGTCGTCGGACATGATGACGAGCCCAAGATCGCGGTCCGGGTAGGGGGTGAGGACGCTCCCGTTGCCGAGCCAGAGGCAGCCTCCTGGCATCGGATCCGAGAAATCGGGGCGCGGATCCATCTGCATGAGGACGCCCCCGATACTTGGGGAAGAAGTGCGGATGCGCGCGTAGTATGTGCGACCGGCCACGGTGGGCATGTCGCCGTAACCGTAGATGGGGCGCTGGTCGCCTCCGGAGAACGTCCGGGCCGCACCGACCTGCGGTCCGCCGGGGCCGCCTTCGTGAACCGTGAACGTGTAAATGGTCGAGAACGGGGCCCGCAGGTAGATCATGGAAATCGGGCCTGTGGCCGTGAACGTCTGACCGAACTCGTGGTATCCGGTGTCGTCCCAGAACGCCGGGTATCCCCACATGGTGGCTCTCAGGCGCAGATCGACCGACGGGCTCGAACCGCTTGCCGGGACGCTCACGTTGAAGGCGTAGGCGGAGCGCCACCAGACGTCCCACGACACCACCGTGTAGCGGCCGGCGGCAAGGTTGCCCATGTTGAACCGGCCATAGACATCCGTCGCAGCCGCGCCGCCCGTGCCGACAGCGCCGTCGGGATTGGCGTTGATGCCGTATTCGTAATAGCCGACCCCGTAGGGCTGGCTTTGGAATCGGGCGTACCAGTTCTGATCGCGCAAGTAACCCGCCAAAGTGCCGGCGCTCGCGCCAGGCGTGATCCCCCAAGCCAAGGTGAATGCCCAAAGGAGAGTCCAATGAAACCGTGGACCCTTCTGTCGGAGCGCCGATCCCGCGGACGCGGGAGAGGCCCTGATCGATGACGGCGATTGTCTCGAGTCGGGGACTCTCCCGCGCCTGCGGGATTGTCCCTCCGAGAGGGGTTCATGGGCGCAACGCGCGGCTGAAAGTCGGGGGAGTCTCATCTCGGGATGCAGGTGTGCAATTCAACGCCCAACTTGCCCACACGCATGCTACTTCGCGCACGGGCCCTTCGGATTCGCTTTGCCGGGCCGGACTTCCTTGAGGGCGGCAACCTGGCCGAGATCGATGATGCTGAAAGTGCGATCCTCGTCGTAGACGACGACGTCCCACTGGTTCGGTTTGGGCGGCATGAACGCAAAGTCCGGGTGGGGAACTCGGACAACCTGTCCGCTGTTCAGCCACAGTTCGAAGGGCCTGAAGGGAGTCGCTTGGAGCCGGGCTCTCACGATCGCTGGACTCATATTGCAGCCAAGCTACACGCGCCCCCACCAACCGCAAGGAACGAATCGGTTCGAATCGCCTGTCCCGCCTATTCGGGCGCGCCGCCGGACACAGCGTCAGGAGTCCCGCCGCGTGAGGCCTGCCTGCTGCGCCGCCGCGCTTTGCGGCGCAGGCGGTGCAAGCGGCCTACGGGCTTGCAGGCCGGATCCCCTGACCCGGCGCTGCATCATGGATGTCGCTCTGTCGAGCGAGCGCAGTCAGGCCGATCACTGCCGTCACAATCCGCTCGACGGAGATGGACCGCATGCAGCGGAAATCGATCGGGCACTCGCGTCGGAAACAGGGGCGGCAGGGGACGTCCGCACACACCAGCCGATGTCTGGGGTCGTTCGGCAGGCCGGGGCCGGTGAGCTCGGGCGACGTGCTGCCGAACGGCACGACCACCGGCGTGCCGACCGCCGCCGCCACATGCATCGGCCCCGTGTCGTTGGTGATCAGGACGCGGCAAAGACGGAGCGTGGCGCACAGTTCGCGCAGGGACGTGCGGCCGGCCAGGTTGAACACGCGCGGGGCGCCGCCCGCCGAGTCGCGTCCGGGCAGGTCAGCCTGCGCGGCAATCTCGGCGGCAATTGACGCCGCTTGTGCGACATCGGCATGTCCGCCGAACACGACCCAATGACAGGCCAGGCGTCGCCGCAAAGCGAGCGCGGCGGCGACGAAGCTGTCTCGGGGCCAGCGTTTTGCCGGGCCGTACTCGGCGCCGGCATTGAGTCCAAGCACGGGAACCGCGCTCTCATGGGGCTGAGGCAGGCCGAAGCGACTGGCCGCAGCCTCGATTTCGGCCTGCGTCACAGCGATGTGCGGGGCCAGCGGGATTGGATCGGCCCCGGCCGCAGCGGCCAATTCGAGGTAGTGATGGATGTGGTGGGCGGCAGCGGGCCACGACGGGCTGGCGCCAGCGACCGGGCCGCCGGCGATGAGGGAACGGATTTCCCAGGTCGACCGTTTGCGCATGGCCACATGACCGGGCCGTTGGGCCACCGCCTCGGTCAGCAGCCAGCGCCGCCACGGTGTTGCGTAACCGATGCGGCGGGGCACCCGTCCCCACCAGAGTTCCAACGCCGAGCGCGGCGAGTTGGGCAAGAGGATGCCGAGATCGAAACCATGCGGGCGGAGTTGGAGTCCGGCCCGCCAGGGTGACGCGCGCGGTTCGAGCGGAAGGACGGCATCGATTGCCGGGTGATGCCGCCACAAGTCGGCGAGCTTGCCCGGGGTCAGCAGCGCGATGTGGGCGTTCGGATAGGCGGCGCGGAGTTGGAGAAGCGCCGGGGTCGACATGACGGCGTCTCCGAGCCAATTGACGCCGCGCACGACAATCTTCGAGACTGGGAGCGTGTGGCGCGGGTGCGCCGCTTGCTCGAAGGCCGCCCGGGGACATGCGTCCGAGGTCGAGCAGGGCGGGGATGCGAAGGGTGCAGCGGGCCGGCTCATGCACTCGGGGGGTCGGTTGTGTGGTGGTCTTCGGCCGGCGCGCTGCGCGACGGGGCGCGATGCTTGCCCGGTTTCCAGCGTCGGTGGACCCAGAACCAGTTGGCGGGGTCGCGGCGGACAGCCGTTTCGAACGCGCGATTGACATCGAGCATGATAGCCTCGACGGGCCGCGCCTTGCCGTCGACGCGCGTGGGAATGGGCGGGCCCAGCTCGATCCGCCATCGGCCGAGACCGGTGCGGAAGCAGACGGCGGTGACCAGGAGGCAGTTGTACCGCAGGGCGAACACCGCGGGCGCGGCGCTTGTGGAACAGGTGCGGCCGAAGAAGGGGACGGGGAGGCCGCGGTTTCCGGCGTGCTGATCGGCGAGGAAGCCCACGGCCAGCCGTTGGCGATTCATGGCCTCGCGCAATGCGGCGGCCTCGAAGCGGCGCTCGAAGTAGAGGCAGCCTGACCTGGCGCGCAGGGTTTGCAGGAGGCGATTGAGCGAAGGCTGGCGCAGGGCGCGGTAGGTGGTTGCGGATTGATAACCGTCGAGCCACAGGCTGCCGCGGGCGTAGAGCTCGAAGTTGCCGAAGTGCCCGATCGCCGCAACAACGCCCCGATGCCCCTCGGCGGCGGCCAGGACCGCATTCGCGCCGGCCACGTCGAGGATGGCGCGGATTTCGTCGTTGGACATCGTCGCGGTGCGCACGGCGCAGGCGAATGTTTCGCCGATTCGACGGAAGTTTTCGCGGGCGAGGGCGCGAATTGCCCGCGGCGGCTGCTCGTGTCCGAAACAGCCGGTGAGATTCTCGATGGCGGCCCGGCGGTGGCGGGCGTCGAGGGCGTGCGCCAGAGAACCGCCCATGCGGCCCAGGCGCGCGACCAACCGGAGAGGCAGCGCCTGCAGCACGGCGATCAGTCCCTGTGCAAGCCGAGACACGATGGTTTCCATCTGTGGCGCAGTGTAACGAACGCGTGGCTGGATTCAATGGCCGGACGCAACCGGCACACGGGCGCTCAGCCGTAGCGGCCTTCGATGTATTCCGCCGTCTTGGGGTGCCGCGGATTGAGGAAGAGTTCCTCGGTGCGGCGGTGTTCGATGATCTTGCCCATCAGCATGAAGATGCACTCGTCGCTGACACGCCGGGCCTGGGCCATGTTATGCGTGACGATCAGGATGGTGTAATGCCCCTTGAGGGCGAACATCAGCTCCTCGATGGCGCGCGTGCCCTCGACATCAAGGGCGGAACAGGGCTCGTCCATCAGGATGACCTGGGGCTTGAGCGGCAGGAGCCGGGCGATACAGAGCTTCTGCTGCTGTTCGAGCTGGAGGCCGGTGGCCTTCTGGCCGAGCCGGTCCTTGAGGTCGTTCCACAGGCCGACTTCGGTCAGGGCTTTCTCGACGGCTTCATCGAGGTTGGCGCGAGTCAGTTCGGCGCGTTCCTTGTGGATGCGCAAGCCGAAGACGACGTTCTCATACACAGAAATGGGCAGCGGATTGGGCCGTTGGAACACCATGCCGACGCTCTTGCGCAGTTCGATCAGAGAGACATCAGGGTCGTAGATGTTCTTGCCCAGAATCCTGATCTCCCCCCGGGTGGTGACGTAGCCGTAGCGCTCATTCACGCGGTTCAAACAGCGCAGGAGCGTGGTCTTGCCGCACCCGGATGGCCCGATGAGCGATGTGATCAGCCCATGCTGGATGTCCACGGTGACATCGTGGAGCGCCTGGAATCCGGCATACCAGAGGTTCAGGGCGCGGGCCGTGATCGAGGGCGCGAGGGGCGCCGGGGGTGGCGGATTGAGATGTCGGGATGTTGGCGCGTTGGGGGGCGAAGGCCGGTCGGCGTCCGCGGCAGGACTGCGGTCGGGTCGATTTGGATCAAGGTCAGCCATGGCGGGTGCGTCCGGGATCGAACTTCAACGCGTCACCCAAAGACGCCGTTCACATAATCGAAGGTCCTTCGGTCCCTGGGCGTGTCGCCAAAGATCACGTCCGTGTCGGCCATTTCCACAATGTCGCCGTTCCACAGGAACATGGTGCGATCGGCCAGGCGACGGGCCTGTTGGGTGAGATTGGTCACGAGGACGATCGTGACGTGGGCCCGCAGCTCCTGGAGGACGTCTTCAATGCGCATGGTCGTGACCGGGTCGATGGCGATCGAGAACTCGTCGAGGCAGAGGATCTCCGGGTCGTGGGAGAGGGCGCGTGCGATGGTGAGGCGCTGCTGCTGGCCGCCGGAGAGCTTTGTCCCCAGGCTGTCCAGCCGATCCTTGACTTCATCCCAAAGGGCGGCCTGACGCAGGCATGTCTCGACGCGGGCGTCCAGTTCGGCCTTGGCGGTGAGGCCGGCGCAGCGCGGGGCGAAGGCGACGTTGTCGTAGATGGTCAGCGGCAGCCCGACGGGCAGCGGGGCGACCATGCCGATCCTGCGGCGCAAGCCATAGACATCCGCCATGCGCATCAGGTCTTCGCCGTCGACGCGCACCGTGCCGCTCATGACCGCGCCGGGCGTGAACTCGACCGTGCGGTTAATGCAGCGCAGGAGCGAGGTCTTGCCGGATTGCGCGGGGCCGATGACGGCGAGGATTTCGTTGGGCGCGATGGCGAAGGAGACGCCGTGCAGCACCTCCTTGTGTCCGTAGCTGAGGCGAAGATTCTCGACGGAGATTTTGGGTGTGGGGGTCACCATTTCTTTCGGGAGCGCAAGAGGCCGCGGAGGAGAATTGCGGCGGCGTTGACCAGGAGCACGGCGCCGAGCAGGACGACGGCGATGGCGTAGGGCAGGGCCTCGGGCGCGTTGGTCACCTGGGTGGTGACGGTGTAGAGGTGCATCGAGAGCGCCATGCATTGGTCGGTGAGCGCATAGGGGAAAAGCGTGTCGTCGTGGATTTTTTTTAAGAAGACGGCGCCGGTGAACATGATGGGGGCGGTTTCGCCGGCGGTGCGGGACACTTGGAGAATGACGCCGGTGAGGATGCCGCTGATGGAGTTGGGCAGGACGACCTTCCAGATGGTCTGCCAGCGCGAGGCGCCGACGTTCCAGCAGGCTTCGCGGAAGGACATCGGCACGGCGGCGAGCGCTTCTTTCGTGCTGGCGATGACCACCGGGAGGGTCATGATGGCAAGCGTCAGCGCGGCGGCGAGAATCGAGCGCCCGATCCCGGCGAACAGGACAAAGGCGCCCAGACCGAACAGGGCATGGACGATGCTCGGCACGCCGGCGAGATTGACCACGGCGAGATGGATGAGGCGTGTGAACCAGTTCTCCCGGGCGTATTCGTTCAGATAGACGGCGCAGAGCACGCCGACGGGCGCGGAGACCAGCAGAGCGATCACCACGAGATAGATCGTGCCCACCAGGGCCGACCAGATGCCGCCGGCGCGCATGCCGTTGCTGGGGTTTTGTGTCAGGAACGACCACGAGATCAGCGGCGCGCCCTGGACCACCAGGTAGGCGATGATGGCTGCCAGCGGCAGCACCATGGCGAGCACCATGCCGGCCAGGACCGCACGGGCGAGGCGTTCCTGCCGCAGCTTTCGGCGGACCAGGGGCGTGGCGGTGAACGTGGGCGGATTCATTGGCGGCGCACGCCGCGCACGGCGAGGTCGGCCAGCAGGTTGACGGCGAAGGTGATCGTGAACAGCATCAGTCCGATCAGGAAGAGCATCCGGTAGTGGGGCGAGCCCACCGCCGTCTCCCCCAGTTCGGCCGCGATGGTGGCGGTGAGAGTGCGGATGGGATCGAAAAGGCTGGTGGGGATGTTCACCGCGTGTCCCGTGGCCATGAGGACGGCCATGGTTTCGCCGATGGCGCGCCCGACGCCCAGCAGCACGGCGGCGAGCAATCCGTTGCGCGCGGCGGGCAGGAGCACGCGCCAGGCGATTTGCCAGCGTGTGGCCCCCAGCGCCAGCGCGGCCTCGCGATAGGAGTCGGGCACCGCCTTGAGCGCGTCCTCGCCGATGCTGACGATGATGGGCACGCTCATCAAGGCGAGCAGCAGGGCCGCATTGAGCAGATTCAGGCCGACTGGTGCGGGCAGGAAACGCTGGATGAGGTGATTCACCACGCTGAGACCGATGAAACCCCACACGATGCTCGGGATGGCGGCCAGCAGTTCGATCACTACTTTGAGCGTCTCACGCAGCGTGCCGGAGCAGAACTCGGAGACGAAAAACGCCGCCCCGAGCCCGAACGGCACGGCGATGACCATCGCCAGCCCGGTCACGCTCAGCGTGCCGATGATCATGGCGCCGACGCCGTAACGGACATTCTCGCGCGAGGTCGGATACCAATCCGGGCTGAAGATGGCCTTGCTCCAGTCGAGGTCGGTGATCAGGGGCGCGCCCTCGATGAAGACGAACAGGAAGATGCCGAAGACGAACAGCACCGCGCTGACACCACTGAGGCGGATGAGCAGTTCGACGGCCCGCTCACCCCAGAGGGCGAGCGCCGACCGGGTCTGGCGGGCGGGTGAGGCGGGCGGAACGCTCATGGCTGGGCCTCTGGCGGGGGCATGGGGATGTAGCCCGTTTCCTCGACGATCTTCTGGCCGGCGGGCGAAAGCACCCACTCGAGGAACCGCTGCACATGCGGGGGCGGCTCGCTGGGCGTGTACATGAACATCGGGCGCGAAATCGGGTAGCTCTTGTCGAGCGTGGTCGCAATGCTGGGCAGGACCGCGCGGGCCCCTTTGCGGGGCGAGACGGGGATCATCTTGACGTTGGGGGTTCTGTAGCCGAGGCCGCTGTAGCCGATGGCGCCGGGTGTCCGCGACACCAGTTCCACCACATCCTTCGAGCCATTCATGTCGAGCGAGCCGAGCTTGAAATCGGTCTTCTTGCCGCAGACGGTGTCGCGGAAGTAGTGGTAGGTGCCGGAGTTGTTCTGGCGACTTACGCGGATGATCCGGTCGGTCCGGGCGTTGGGGATGTTGGTCACGCCCAACTGGGACCACCGGTCGAGAGCGGAGTCTTCGGCATAGATGTCGTGCAACTCCTCCATGCTGATTTCCGTGATGGGGTTGTCCTTGTGGACGAAGATGGAGAGCGCGTCGAAGCCCACCAGAAACTCGCGCGGCTTGACGCCGGTCCTCTCGACGATCTTGGCCTCTTCGCTTGGCTCGATGTGGCGGCTCGAGTTGGCGATGTCCGCCGTGCCGTTCATCAGGGCGGCGATGCCCAGGCCCGAGCCGCCGCCGGAGACCTCGACCGAGACATCCGGCGCAATCCCCTGGTAGGTTTCCGCCCAGGCTTGCGCGAGGTTCACCATCGTGTCGGAACCGATGTTTTGAATGACCTCGGGCTTGACCGATGCGCCGGGGCCCGGACGCGAGCAACCGGCGGTGAGCAGCGCGACCGCGCACGTCAACGCCGCCCAGGGCGCGGCGGAGTGTCGGAGCGTCGGCGACGGGCGGTTCATCGAGGGCTCAGGCGGGGTTTTCGCCCACGATGGCTTGGATCAGGGCGCTCAACTGCTGGTCAAGTGCCTGGTAGGCGGATTCGCACGCGGCGCGCACGGCTTCGGGCGGTCCGCCGACTGTTGCCGGATCGGGCACAGGCCAGTCGAGGAAGATGATCTTGTGGGCCTGTTGGGGGAACAGTTTCTTGGCCTGCGGGTCCAGGACCGCCACGACATGGTAACGGTCGAGGTCAGGGACTTGATTGAGCGCCTTGCCGTGCTTGCGCCCGAGGTCCAGCCCCTTCTCGCGCATGAACTCGAGCACGGCCGGGGCGCACGGCTGCGGATCCAAGCCCGCGCTGCTGAAGGAGAAGCGGGGCTGTCCCATCGCCTCGGCCATCGCCTCGGCCATGAGGCTGGCGCCGGCGTTGTGCCGATCCAGAAACAGGATGCGAAACGTGTTGGAATCCGGGTGCTGGGCGAACTCGCCCGTGCACAGGTAAAGCGTCTCGACACAGATGTTGCGGGCCTGATCTGAAACCCGTTCCAGGCGGCGCGTGATGGTGAGGCACGGGTCCAGCGCCTCGAACGGCAGCCGACTGTCCTTGAACATCTGGATGAGGTCCTTGCGCAGGCGGCTCTTGAACTGATCGGCGGTGTTCTCGATCGGGATGGTGGCGCGGGCCAGGGCGGCGTCTTGCCGGATGAAGGCCTGGACCGAGTCATGCACCATGGGCACCACCAGGTCGGTCAGTTCCTGGAAACGATCCAGAGGCACTTGGGCATCCTGGACAGCGAGCTTGCTGGCCTGGTGCGCGATGCTCTCGGCGTAATCGCCGATCCGTTCCAGATCGGTGTTGATTTTGACGGCCGAGTAGGCAAAGCGGAGGGGTGTGGCGACCGGTTGCTGGCGCACAAGGAACTCAATGCACAAACGGGCCGTGGCCTCCTCGAGGGTGTCAATGGCCTGATCCCGAATGATCACCGCGTAGGCGAGCTGGCGATCGCGTGTCCGCAAGGCCTGAATGGCATCCCGCACCGCGCGGCCCGCCAGGTCCGCCATGCGTGCAAGGCTGTCGCTAATCCGCCGGCGATCGCGTTGAATGGCGGCCTCGTGGCGCGAAGTGGCCCAACCGCCCCCAGGTCCCATCGGGTTGCCCGCCGCTGGCGGGCTCGAATTGTCTGACATGATGACACAGTCGCCGGAATCAACCGGGAGCGAGACCGGTCCGGGGATTCCAAGTATTTGCTCTTTCGATGTGGCGGCAGTGTGCCCGCCCCGAGGAGGGCCTTCAAGGCCAAACGACCGAAGGCTTTCCTAGCCTGCATGCTGACTTCTCTTGTGAACTCCGGCTTCGCGGTGGCACAAAGTGGTGAGAAATGCAGGCTAGCCCGCAGCCGCCTTGCGTTTGCCTTTGAGAGCGGACTGGATCATGAGAAACTCACCCAGATTCTCCGCGGTGACCATGCCGACGAGGCGGTTGTGGTCCAGGACCGGCAGCGAGCGGCAATCCGATGTCTGGAGGCGTCCGAACACGGCGTCGGCCTCCTCGGCCGGGCGGGCGGTTTGGAACTCGCGCTGCATCACGTCATTGACGGTGGCGTTCTGTCCCTGGCGCGTGAGGGCGGTGAGGAGCCCGCGGCGCGTGAGGATGCCGACGACGCGGTCGCCTTCGA
>ERZ795054.2803-NODE-2803-length-14344-cov-4.172020_pt1 | contig 14344 bp, 8 predicted proteins | sample MGYA00375138_ERZ795054 | MGnify/ENA primary metagenome ERZ795054 (study PRJEB30183, sample SAMN05720215) | anaerobic digester metagenome | isolation source: active sludge of municipal wastewater-treating anaerobic digesters | place: USA | collected 2014-12-23 ...
AGCATGGTGGCGCACAGGACCGGTGTCAGGATCAAGGCCACCAACACCGAGAGCAGCATGGCCGAGGCGATGGTGACCGAGAACTGCCGGTAAATGACACCGGTCGAGCCGCCAAAGAACGCCATGGGCCCGAAGACCGCGGCGAGCACCAGGCCGATGCCGATGAGCGCGGGCGTGATCTGGTCCATGGATTTGGCGGTGGCTTCGCGGGGTGGAAGCCCCTCCTCGGTCATGATGCGCTCGACGTTTTCGACGACCACGATGGCGTCGTCGACCAACAACCCGATGGCCAGCACCATGGCGAACATGGTGAGCATGTTGATGGAGAATCCAAACGCCCCCAACACGGCGAACGTGCCCAGAAGCACCACGGGCACCGCAATGGTGGGGATCAGCGTGGCGCGAATGTTCCCCATGAACAGCCACATCACCAGGAACACGAGAAACACCGCCTCGAAAAGCGTCTTGACCACCTCGTCGATGGCCACTTTCACGAACGGCGTCGTGTCGTAGGGATAGACGACCTCGAGCCCGGCGGGGAAGAAGGCGCTCAGCTCGGCCAGTCGCGCCTTGATGGCGTCGGCCGTATCGAGCGCGTTGGCCCCGGGCGCCTGGCGGATGGCCAGGCCGGCCGAAGGACGCCCGTTGTGGAACACCTGGACATCGTAGAACTCCGTCCCCAACTCGGTCCGGCCCACGTCCCGGATGCGCACCACCGAGCCGTCCGGATTGGTGCGCAGGGGGATGGCCGCGAACTCGTCGGGCGTCTGGAGCAGGTTCTGCACGATGATCGAGACATTCAACCGCTGGCCTTCGGCCGCCGGCGCCCCGCCGAACTGCCCGGCGGACACCTCGACGTTGTAGGTCCTCAGCGCCGCAATCACGTCCTCGACGGTCAGGTGGTAATCGGTGAGCCGGTCGGGGTTGAGCCAGACGCGCATCGCGTACTGCGAGCCGAACGTTGTCACCTCGCCCACGCCAGGCACCCGCGCCAGGATCTTCTCGAGGTTGGATGCGGCATAGTCCCGCAGGTCGGTGCCGTCCATGCTGCCATCCCCGGAGACCAGGCCGACGATGATGAGGAAGTTGCGGGTGGATTTGCTGACCATGACGCCGGAGCGCTGCACCACTTCGGGGAGGCTGGTCATGGCAAGCTGGAGCTTGTTCTGGACCTTGGCCCATGCCAAATCGGGGTCGGTGCCCGGCTTGAAGGTCAACTCGATGCGGGAGCCGCCCGCCGAATCGCTTGTGCCGGACAGATACAGCATGTCGTCAAAGCCCGTCATCTTCTGCTCGATGATCTGGGTGACGCTGTTCTCGACAGTCTCCGCCGACGCGCCCGGATAGAAGGCGTCGATGGCGATGGACGGCGGCGCGATGGGCGGGTATTGGGAGATGGGCAGGTTGTGAATCGCCAGCCCGCCCAGCACCATGATCACAATGGCGATGACCCACGCGAAAACGGGGCGATCCAGGAAGAATCTCGATAGCATGGCGCGACTCCCTTACTTCGATTCCGGGGCCTCTTGGGCCTTCGTCGAGGGGGCTTGGGCGGCACTCGGGGGCGGTCCGGCAGCCGGCTTCGCATTCGGGTCGAACGGCACCGCATTCACTGGCACCCCCGGACGCACTTTCTGCTTGCCCTCCACGATCACCCGGTCGCCGGCCGCCAGATTCGACGAGACCAGCCATTGATCGCCCAGTTCCCGCTCGAGGCCGACGGGTCGCTGTTCCACCTGGCCCTGGCCGTTCACGACCATGACCAGCGGATTTCCTCGAGGATCCCGCGAGACGGCCTGCTGCGGCACGAGGATCGCCCGCTCATTCGCGCCCTCCTTGACCACCGCGCGGACGAACATGCCGGGGAGAAGGATGGACTTTGGATTCGGAAAGACCATCCGCAGGATCACAGAGCCCATGGTGGGATCGACCGAGACGTCGCGGAACTGCAGTGTCCCTTCCTCCGAGTACTTGGTGCCGTCGGCCAGATAGAGTTCGACCTTGTTGAAGTTGGTTCCGCTTTGGCTCAGGAGACCCGCATCGAGGCGGCGCTGCAGACGGAGAAACTCGGTCGCCGATTGCGACACATCCACATAGATCGGATCCAACTGCTGAATCGTGGCCAGCGGAATCGGCTGGTAAGCCGTCACGATGGCGCCGTCCGTGACCGACGATTTGCCAATCCGGCCCGAGATGGGGGACACGACCTTCGCGTACTCGAGGTTGATGCGCGCGCTCTCTACCGAAGCTCTCCAATAGGCCGCGTCCGCCTCGGCCTGTTTCAACGCGGAGTCGGCGTCATCGAAGTCCTGCTGGCTGACCGCCTTGTCCGCCAGGGCTTGCTTGAAGCGGTCCACCCGCGACCGCAGCGCCGGCAGGATGGCTTCCGCCCGGCCGAGGGCCGCCGCCGCGTTGTCGAGCGCCGCCTCGAAGGGGGCCGGATCGATCTGATAGAGTTGCTGGCCCTGCTTGACATCCGAACCTTCGGTAAACAGGCGTTTCAAGATCAGGCCGTTGACCTGAGGACGGACGTCCGAGATCAGGTAAGGCGAAGTGCGGCCGGGCATTTCGGTGGTCAGCACGATTGGCTCGTTGGTCACCGTGACAACGGCCACTTCGGGCATGCCGCCGGGCGGTCGCGCCTGTTGCGGACGACCGCAGCCCGCGAGGAATACCCCGCACCCCAAAAGCCCCAGAAGCGCCGTACGACCCAGAGATGTGGCGTGAGGCTTGCCGGCCATGGGGATCCTGGCCTTTCCTCCGTCTTCCGATTCCTTGGCCAGGGAATTCGCCTCTCGCGTTGCCAGTCTACTCATTTCGGGGTTCATTGTCTTCGGTTGCTTTCAAAGTCGGGGAGGTGGCTTCACCGCGGTCGAGGACGGCGCGCAACCTGGCCAGAATGGCCTCCTTGCTGACCGTGCCCACGACCTTGGCGGCGAGGTGTCCCTCGATAAAAAAGAGAAGTGTCGGAATGGACTCGACCTCGTAGCAGATGCTCAGGTCGGGATTGTCATCGGCGTTCACCTTGACCAGTTTCACACTCCCGGCGCACGCCGTCGCGACTTCATCGAGCGTCGATTCCAGAATGTGACACGGGCGGCTCCAGGGCGCTCCAAACGCCACCAGGACAGGCTGTGCGCAATGAAACACCTCCGAATCGAAAGTCGATTCGTCGACCTCGACAACCAGTGGGGTGTTTCGCTTCTCGTCCATTGTCCTGTCCACTTCTCTGCGCACATCGCAATAAAGCATGGTTTGTGCCAGTGCGATTCGTTATTCGTAAAGTGCTTGTGCGCAATATGAAATATAGGTAGTGCCACGACCACGGAAGGGGAGAAGCGTTCGAAAAATCGAATCCGAAAGGGACAAGAACAGGGACGAGAACAGGGACGAAAGGAGGGGGTGATCCCTTTAACCCGGTTATTTCACACGCTTCGCGAGGAACCGTAACCGGGCGAACCCGCATAGCAGACATTCCGCGAAGTCTGACCGGCTTGTGCACCGACGGGGTGTGAAACATGCGGGTTAAGCACGGGCATCGCATCAGGCTGCGCGTGATCTAATGTCCGCGCTGCCTCGACGGTTCAATAGGCGACAGTACCCGCCACTCTGCCTGTGTGTCGGTTGTTCGAAATATCGACCGTGCGAGAATTCGTCCTTTTTGATTGGACTCGTCGTGGGAGGGTGGGGCAGGGTTGGGTGACGATGGAAACGACGAGTGACCGCCGCTTCGATCCGAATGTTGCCGCGCAACTGCTTTTGGACATTGCGCACGAGCAGTCGGTCGAGCGGGTGCTGCAGAAGTTCCTGCGCCGTGCGGTGGAACGTCCCGACATCGTCTGCATGCAGATTTGGCTGATTGGAGAGGGGGATCTCTGTTCGGGGTGTTCGCATCGGCTGCGATGTCCGGACCGGTCGCGCTGCTGGCACCTGGTAGCCGGCCAATGCAGGCCACTGGGCGATCAGGGGGCGAATGACCTGCGGTTTGACGATCCGACCGGCAGGATTCCGATGGGGCTGGGTCTGTTGGGGAGCGTGGCGGCGACGGGCGAGGATCGTCTGGTGGAGGACATGGACGGCGAGGTTTCAGACATTGTCGGCGTCGATTTGCTGCGTCGGCACGGAGTCTGCGGCTGCGGGGCGGTTCCGATCGTTTACAAGAACGACTTGCTGGGGGCGATCATTGGGTTCGTTCGGGGGGACATGCCGGGCCATTCGCGGTCCTGGGGCCGGGTTTTTGCGAACCAGATCGGGGCGGCGATTGCGAATGCGAGGGCGTTCGAGGAGATCCAGCGTCTCAAGGCGCAGGTCGAGCTGCAGAACAGCTACTTGCAGGAGGAAGTGGTCGAGGCCAAGGCATTCGGGGATCTGATCGGGCGGAGCGCCGCGTTGCGGCAGGTGGTGAGCCAGATTGACCTGGTGGCGCCGACGGACGCTTCGGTGCTCATCCTGGGCGAAACCGGGACGGGCAAGGATCTGGTGGCGCACGAGATTCATCGCCGGAGCGGGCGCAGGGACGGGCCGATGATTCGCGTCAATTGCGCGTCGATTCCGAAGGATCTGTTCGAGAGCGAGTTTTTTGGCCATGTGCAGGGCGCGTTCACGGGGGCGATCAAGGACCGCGCGGGCCGGTTCGAGACTGCGGAGCGGGGGACGATCTTCCTGGACGAGATCGGGGAGATTCCGCTCGAGATGCAGGGCAAACTGCTTCGTGTGTTGCACGAGAAACGGTATGAGCGGGTTGGAGAGGATCGGACGCGCCACAGCAATGTGCGGGTAATCGGGGCCACAAATCGCGATTTGAAGAAGGCGGTGGCGGCGGGTCGCTTCCGTGAGGATCTCTACTATCGGCTGCACGTGTTTCCGATTCACGTGGCTCCGCTTCGGGAGCGCAGGGACGACATTCCGCTGCTGGCGGAACACTTCGTCGAGTTATCGGTGAAGGAACTCCGGTGTCTGCGGCCCAGGCTGACGCGGGCGGGCGTTGCCGGGCTCGAAGCCTACGACTGGCCTGGAAACGTGCGCGAGCTGCGCAACGTGATCGAGCGCGCGGTGATTCTCGCTCGGGGCGGGCCGCTCCAGTTCGATTTGCCTGTCGCCGATCCGGCCCCGACGCTCTGCGCATCCAAGGCGCGGTCCGGACACGCCGCCGACCCGGAGTTTCTGACGGAAGCCGAGATGGAGAACCACCAGCGCGAGAACCTCCTGGCGGTTCTCGGCAAGGCGGGCTGGAAGATCAAAGGCAGGAATGGCGCCGCTGAACTCCTCGGAATCAAGCCGACGACCCTCCTGTCGCGGATGAAGAAAATGGGATTGAAGCGGCCCTAACCCGGATCTCTCGCACACCCCGTCAGTGCACAGGGCCGTCAGACTTCGCGCGAGGACTGGGATGCGGGTTAGAAATGCAAGACCGCGCCAGTTTCGAGAGATGGAGATCTGCAACGCACTGTTCGCATGGCAAAACGCCTTCAGGACTGTCAGGATGCCCGTGGCTCCATTTCTGGGCGCGGTCTTGCCAGAGAGCCCGGCCTCTTTGTGCTTTCGCCCTCTGTGGCCCGGTCCTAAGGTCGCCCCTTGTGACTGATCAAGGCGAGCAGCCTTCCTCGCGTCGCCCCGCCGAGCCCGGATCCGGCGTCCGCGGGGAGCGGCGGTCCCGCCCGGACGAACCGATGCCGGGCGGCCCGCATGGCGGCGCGATCGAGCGGGCCTGTCCCGTGTGCGACAGGACGGAGTCGGAGCCGTTCTGGGAGAAGGGGAGTCTGCGCGCCGTCCGGTGCGCGCGATGCGGGATGGTGTATGCGAATCCCGTGGCTGAGGCCCTCGCGAACGGGCGATTCTACGATGCGCTGGGCACGGAGTACTATTTGTCGCCGGCCAAGCTTGAAAGCGACTATCAGGCGGTTCGATTCGAACGCGAGCTGCGCCTCTTTCGGTCCTTCTGCAAGAGGGGCGCGGTCCTGGATGTCGGGTGTTCGAGCGGCGGGTTCTTGCATCATCTGCGCCGATGCGGCGATTACCGGGTGACAGGCGTGGATGTTGCGGGTGCGCCGTTGGATTACGCGGAGGCTCAGGGAATCGAGGTTGTGCGCGCGCCGTTTCTGGAACACGATTTTGGCGGGCGCCGTTTCGAGGCCGTGACCTTCTGGGCCGTGTTCGAGCATCTGGTCAATCCGTGTGCCTTTCTACATCGGGCGGCGGCCCTGTTGGTTCCGGGCGGGCATTGTTGCGCCCTCGTACCCAATTTGGGTTCGTTGGCGATTCGCGTCTGCGGGGCGCGGTACCGTTACGTGATGCCGGATCATGTCAACTATTTCTCGCCGACGACTCTGCGCGCGTTTGCCGCTCGGGAGGGTGCGTTGGATCTGGTGACTCTGCGGTCAACGCACTTCAATCCCGTGGTCGTGTGGCAGGATTGGCGCCGGATGCGCGACCGGGTGCCGGAGAACGAGCGCGCCGAGTTGCTGCGGCGGACGACGCGTCTGAAGCAGAGCCGATGGTTGGGGCCGGCCAGGGTGCTTTACCGCGGGCTCGAGGCCCTTCTGGGGGCGGGGTTGCTGGCGGATAACCTGGCGATCGTCCTCAGGCGGCGTGCGGAGTGAGGCGGTCTCGATGCTTCGCAGCCTCTCTGGACAAGGGGTTGGCGGGGTTGGTACTTTTCGGCGGGGTTTCCCGCACTGGGCGCCGGGCGGCGGACTCGAGGCGGGGTGGCAACAATCACTTTTTTGTTTATGTCTGGACACAGCAAGTGGGCGAAGGTCAAGCACTTCAAGGGTGCGATCGATGCGAAGCGGGCGCGCATCTTTGCGAAGCTCTCGCGTGAGATTGCCATTGCCGCCAAGCTGGGCGGCGGCGAACCCGACATGAATCCGCGTCTGCGGATGGTGCTGTTGAAGTGCCGGAGCGCGAACATGCCGTCGGACAACGTCGAACGGGCCATCAAGAAAGGGACGGGGGGTGGCGAGCTTGCGGCGTACGAAGACCTGACCTACGAGGTGTTCGGCCCTCACGGCGTGGCTGTGCTGGTCGAGTGCAGCACGGACAGCCGGAACCGCACCGCGGCGGAAATCCGGCGATTGCTCTCCGAACACGGCGGGACCTTGGCCACGGCCGGGGGCGTCACCCGCCTCTTTCAGCGCAAGGGACAGATCATTGTCGCGTCCGACGCGGCGAACGAGGAGCGGTTGCTCGAAATCGTGCTCGAAGCCGGGGCGGAGGATTTGAAGGCGGAGGCTGAGGGCTGCGAGATTCTGACGGAGCCGGGCCAATTCGAGGCGGTTCACCGCGCGATCGAGGCGCAGGGGATCAAGTGCGAGAGCGCGGAGGTGACGTTTGTGCCGACGCTGACGGTGCCCGTGAGCGGGGCGGCGGAGGCGGAGGTGACGCGGTTGCTCGATGCGCTCGAAGACCACGATGACGTGAAGGAAGTGCATTCCAATGCGGCGTTTTCCGGGGAGGAAAGCTGAGCTGCCTCTCGCCCGCGTTGTCGCTGTGGCGCGTGAATCGCTCATGATGCGCCTGCTGAGGCTGCTGGTCCGGGCGGTGGTCCGGTATCCGCGGCTGTTTGTTTACCCGCAGTTCGCTCTGGTTTGCGTCTGCGTGTTCGTGACGGTTGACCGGTTGAAGTTCGACATGAACCGGAACAACCTGGTCGGGGCCGACAAGGAGTATCACCGCAATTTTCTGACCTACGCGCGGGAGTTTCACGGGCAGGGCGACCTGGTGGTTGTGGTGCAGAGCGGGGACATCGAGAAGAAGCGGCAATTCGTCGAGAGGCTGGGGCGGCGGCTCGAGGGCGAGACGGACCTTTTCGCGGATGTGTTCTACAAGGGCGATCTCAAGATGATGGGTCAGAAAGCGCTCCTCTTCGTCCCGGACGAACAGGTGCTGGTCGACATGCTCGAACGGCTCAAGGATGCCCGCCCTGTCTTGCGGAGTTTCAGTGAAGTGACGAATCTCAATGGGCTCTTCCGCCAGGTCAATCGCCAGTTCCGAAGCGCGTCGGGCGAGCGGACGGAAGGTTCGGATGCCTTGATGAAGGCGCTGCCGGCTTTGGCGCGTGTGGCAACCCAGGCCGCCGAGGCGATCGAGCGGACGGGCCATCCGCCCTCGCCGGGGGTGACGGCTCTGTTCGATCCGGGGCCCGAGGCCGAGGAGAATCTCTACATCACCCTGGGGACGAATCGGAATCGCCTCTACCTGGTGACCGCCCGGGCTGCGAACGAGGCGTTGAACGAAACGGCTGTGCATCGGCTGCGTGAGATTGTGCGACAGGTCCAGGGCGAGGTGCCGGGTTTGAGCGTGGGGCTGACGGGGGAGCCGGTGCTCGAAGTGGACGAGATGGCCCAGTCCCGGCGCGACTCGACCAAGGCCAGCGTCGTGACATTGCTCCTGTGCGCGGTGTTGTTCGTCTACTCGTATCGGGAGACGGGGCGTCCGTTGAAGGCGGTGCTGTGTCTGGTGGTTGGGCTGGCGTACACGCTTGGGTTTACCACGCTGGCTATCGGGCATTTGAATCTGCTGACGGTCACGTTCCTGCCGATCCTGATCGGGCTGGGGATCGATTTTGGGATCCACCTGGTGACGCGGTACGAGGAGGAATTGCGGGGAGGCCATCCGGAACCTGTGGCCATGGAGATCGCCGTCGTGAACACGGGCATCGGGATCTTCACCGGATGCCTGACCACCGCGGGCGCGTTTCTGGCGATGAGTTTCACCGATTTCAAGGGCATCGAGGAGATGGGGCTCATCAGCGGAGCGGGCTTGATCATCTGCCTCATTCCGATGCTGACACTGCTTCCGGCGCTGCTGCTGCGCGGACGGCAGAACGTTCTGGATCACCACCCGGCTTTGGCGATCGAACGGCGGGCTCGCATCGAGCGGCTGTGGCTCGATCGGCCCGCGCTTGTGCTCGGTGGCGCGCTGTCGTTGGCGGCGGCGGCTGTGACCCAGTTTGGGAAGGTGTCTTTCGACTACAATCTCCTGCACATGCAGGCGCAGGGGTTGCCCGCGGTGCTGACGGAGCAGACATTGATCGACGCCGCATCGAAGTCGGTGATTTTCGGCATTGTAGTGGCGGATTCGCTTCCGGAGGCTGTCGAGCTCGATCGGCGTTTGCGGGCCTTGCCCACGGTCGCGAGCGTCGATTCCATGGTTCCCTACTTGAGTGAGAACCCGACGCGCAAGCTGGCTTTGATCGGCGAGATCAAGGCCCAGTTGGCCGATCTCGAGTTTGCCGAGCTGGACGCCGAGCCGGTCGACGTCTCGGAGCTGCGGCAGACCTTGCAGACATCCTCGGCCTATTTCGGCCTGGGGGCGCGCGGGGCTGAAAGCGCAGGCGAGGAGGACCTGTCAGAGGAATTGCGCGAGGTCCGATCCGCCCTGGGTCAGCTCCGGCGCCAGATGACCGATGCGGCCGCGGATGTCGTGTCCATCAAGCTCGGTCAGTTTCAGCGGGCGCTGTTCCAGGATTTGCGGGAGACTTTCGATGCCATCAAGAACCAGGACAATCGCGCCGCCTTGCGCGTCGAGGATCTGCCGGGTCCGCTTCGCAATCGTTTTGTGAGCGAGTCGGGGACCCGGTATTTGCTGCAGGTCAATCCGAAGTCCGACGTTTGGGATCGGGCGAATCAGGAAGTCTTCGTGCGCGAGTTGCGCCAGGTTGCTCCGGGCGTGACCGGCACGCCGGTTCAGCTCTACGAGTACACAACGCTCTTGAAAGACAGTTACATCGAAGCGGCCTGCCACGCGTTGGCCGCCATCGCCATCCTCGTCTTCATCCATTTCCGACGTCTTGTCTGCGTGCTGCTGGCGCTGTCGCCCGTCGCACTCGGAGCGACGTGGACAGTAGGCTGGATGGGGTGGATGGGCGTCCAATTCAATCCCGCCAACATCATGACCCTGCCATTGGTGGTCGGGGTGGGGGTGACCAACGGCATTCACATCCTCAACCGCTTCGCTGAAGAGCGCAACCCGAGCATCCTGGCGCGGAGCACGGGCAAGGCCGTCCTGCTTTCCGCTCTGACCACCATGATGGGATTCGGGAGTCTGTGCCTGGCCCAGCACCAGGGCATCGCCAGTTTGGGGATTGTGATGGCGTGCGGGACGGGGGCGTGCATGGCCGCAGGGCTGGCTTTCCTGCCGACCTTGCTGAACTGGATGGACCGACGGGGCTGGCCGGTCGCACCGCCGCTCCACGGCCGTCGGCCGGACCGCCAATAGCCCGATCCGCGCGCCCCGGTGCATCGGGTTGTTGTCGGTGTTCTGTCGCCCGGTGAGGGCGCCGGCCCTGCAACGGATGAAGATTGCCGGTGTAGGCCGCGTGCCCCTACGCGGCGCGAGGACAGACATCGACGCGGGCGCCGGGTCAGGCGACCCGGCCTACAAGCTGATGTGCCCATTTTGTAGGCCGCGTGCCCCTACGCGGCGCATACTCGATTCCCGCCGACAACCTCCAAATGCACTGCCGCGGGCACGGACCGGGAGACCGAAGGGCCGAACGCTGTCGGATTAGAGCGTATGCCCCGACGTGGGGCCTTTGCTGCACGTCGGCGGCGTGCCGACCGCATTGTAGGTATAGGTGCCTCCTGTCGGACACTCGGGTGCCTTGCCGTCCTTGAGGTAGCTGTTGACGGCGGCTTCATCGACGGCGTCGCCTGTGCCCTTGCGGTTCTCGGTGGCCCAGACTTCCTTGGCGCTATCGATGGCCTTGAGATTCATCTTGCAGGCCTCCCGCGCGGCGCTCTCGCGCGCCTTGGCAAAATTCGGAATGGCAATGGCCGCCAGCAGGCCGATGATGGCCACCACAATCATGATTTCCACCAGCGTGAAGCCGGCTCGGCTGCCTCGATGCTGCATCTTCATAGTGTTCCTCTGTTTGCGCCCTTGTCCGCAGGCCGCGTGAGTCGTTTCCCCAGGTGCTCGACCGGATTAATCATGGCGCCCTCAACGCGATGCCGCTCTTCTAGACCGCACCGCGCGGGAAGTCAATCGCACAGGCCCAACCGGGCTGCGCGCCGCTTACGAAGAAGAAGAACAACGGAGACCGGAAATAGTTTCGGCAGCCCTCGCGGATCTTCCTGACGCCTTGCACCTGTCCGCGGCGCACGGAGCCGGTTCGGACGGACGAGATCCGCGAGTCCCTGTCTCGAGACAAGAACCGCCAGCCATCCGGGAGGCGATGGGAGATTGCGCGCTCGTGTTCGAAGTGGCGATTGGCCTCGAGTCAGACCTTGGACCGCGAGGGTTGGGAGTCAGGGGGGCGGTTCGGGGAGGCGGCCTGGAGACCATCCCGCATGGCGGCGAACCAGGCGCTGCCGGCCTCGGGAGTGACGGGCACGGACGCCTGATCGGAGGCGTGCTCGATGAGTTCTTCGGGCAATTCACGGAGGAATTGGGAGGGATGGCATGGGGACAGTTCGCCGTACCTGCGGCGCGCGGCGCAGTGGCTGAGTTTGAGAGTGCGCATGGCGCGCGTGATGGCGACATAGAACAGGCGCCGTTCCTCGTCGAGCGTGCCCTCCTCCTTCGAACGGGAATGGGGCAGCAGCCCCTCTTCAAGACCGACAATGATGACGTGCGGGAATTCGAGCCCTTTGCAGCTATGGATGGTGATGAGAGTGACGGCATCGCCCGGCGTGTCGTCCTCCTTCTCGCGCTCCGTGTCGAGCGTGATGTCTTCGAGAAACTGTTGCAGTCGGTCCGTCACCGCCGACCCGGGCGCGCACTGGACATCCATGCCGGCGACAAACTCCATCAGATTGCGGACGCGGTTCTCCGCGGCCTCCGGATCCTTTTCGCCCCGGCGCAGTTCCGCGAAGTAGCTGGTGGCGTCGAGGAACTGCTCGGCCCACTCCCGCAGAGCGCTCGGGTTGTGGCTCGAGGCGGTTTGGATCTGGCGGCGGGTTGTCTGGACGAATCCGACAAAGCGTTCGATGGACGCGCGTGTCTTGGCCTGGAACGTCGCGAGCACGCCGGTGTCCTGCATGGCCGCGAAGACCGACCCCTTGCGTTCCTGGCTGGCGGCCAGCAGGCGCTGCATCGTGACGTCGCTCAAACCGCGTGCCGGCACATTGGCGATGCGCAAGAGGCTGATGTCGTCGTGCGGGTTCAGGAAGACCTTGAGGTAGGCGAGGATGTCGCGCACTTCGCGCCGGTCGAAGAAGCTCTGGCCTCCGACCACGTGGTAGCGCACCCCGGCCTTGCGGAGGGCGGTTTCGATCGGGCGGGCCTGTTGGTTGGTGCGGAAGAGAATGGCGTGATCGCCCCAGGGGATGCGGCGGGCCTGGCGGGCGAATTCGAGTTCCTCGACCACCGATCGCGCCTCGTCCTCCTCGTCTTTGAAGGCGAAGAGCGTGATGGGCGATCCCTGGCCCTTGTCGGACCAGAGGCGCTTGCCGCGGCGCCGGGCGTTGTGGCGGATCAAGGCATTGGCGGCATCGAGGATTGTGGCGGTTGAACGGTAATTCTGTTCGAGCTTGATCACCTTGACTTCCGGGAAATGGTGTTCGAGGTCGAGCAGGTTGGCGATCTGGGCGCCGCGCCAACCGTAGATGCTCTGGTCGTCGTCGCCGACAACGCACAGATTGCGATGCTCGCGCGTCAGGGCGTGGACGATCTGGAACTGGGCGGCATTGGTGTCCTGGTACTCATCCACCATGACAAACCGGTACCGGGCGCGACAGGCCTCGAGGACGTCGGGATGCTCCGCAAAGAGCCGGAGCGTAAGGAGCAGCAAGTCGTCGAAGTCCACTGCGTTGCAGGCGCGCAGCGCGGAGTCGTAGTGGTTCCGGACATGCTCGGCCAGGGCGCGGATGTTGGGGTCGCCGAACGCAGGCTCCTGGTTGCCGGCATTCTTGAACCGGCTGAGCATGCTCAGCACAGCCTGCGGATCGACCGATTCGCCCCGCACCGAGATCCGGCTCAGGATCCGCTTGATCGTGGCCAACTGCTCCGATTCGTCGTAGATGACAAAGTGCCGCTTGTAGCCGAGCCGCTCGATGTGCTCGCGGAGAATGCGGACGCCAAGCGCGTGAAATGTGCAGATCGTCGGGCGCGGAGCCGATGCGCCCTCAACTGACCGCGCTGGGCGCGGCAGCAACGCTCTGACGCGTTCGAGCATTTCACGGGCGGCTTTGTTGGTGAATGTGACGGCCAGAACATGCTGCGGCGAGACGCCTCGTCCGATCATGTAGGCCAGGCGGGTGGTGATGACGCGCGTCTTACCCGTGCCCGCGCCTGCCAGGATAAGCACCGGCCCGCACAGGGTCGTCACCGCCTCCCGCTGCGGCGGGTTGAGAGAACCGAGGTTGATCATCGAGCCGATCAGGCCAGTCCGAACTCCTTTCGATTCTGTTCGCACGAGATCAGGACCGGCTTGTCGGGGATCTTCGCTTTGAGCAGAGCTTGCTCGTCTGCCCCGGCGGTGAGCGGGAGCGCCACCTGGGCGCCTTCGGCCGCGCTGCGCTGGAGGGCGAGCATGATCTCGGCGCCCAGGCTGGCGTGGTCCAGATTGCACGGATGCACTTTCGCGTCGTCGTCGAGCCAATCAGCCATCTGCTGGATGTAAGGCGGCATATCCAGGTCATAGTTCATCGCGCCTTCGCCGCTCTGGCAGCCGCCGGATTTGGTGACGGCGCGCCACCCGCCGTTGGTGAGCACCTCCGCGAACCCCTCAGTGCCCTGGGCGCCGATGCGGTTCTTGCCCCACCACTTGGCAACCTCGGGCTGGTCGGGAGCGCCCGCGCCGCACTCGTAGATGCCGCGCACGCCGTTGGCGAACTGCACGAAGCCGCCGATGTAATCGGGCGATGGATGATTGTCGGCGAGCTTGGTTCGGCCGGCTGCCTGGGCCATGGCCCAGACGCCCGGTTGGTAGTCGTTGAACCAGCAGGTGTAATCGATCAGGTGCGACAGCATGTGGGTCATCCAGCCCGTCGCCGTGCCGTAGAGCGTGTGGACTCGTCCCAGAGCGCCGCTCGCGACGATGGCTTTGACCTTCTGATAGTGCTGGCCATAGCGGTGCTGGTGACTCACGACGGCCTTGGCTTTGGCCTGGCGGACCAGGGCCCGAAGATCGAGCAGCTCGGCGCTTCTCAGGGCCACGGGTTTCTCGAATGCCAGGAGCCGCGCCCCGCCCTCGAGACCGGCCCGGATCATCGGCAGGCGCAGACTTGGAAGGGTGCAGAAACAGAAGACGTCGGGGCGCAGGGCGCGGGCGAGGGCGGCGGCGTTGGTGCTCTTCTCCGGCTGACCAAGCTTGGCGGCCGCGGCATCAAGGCGGGCGGCGTCGATATCGCAGATGCCGGTCACCTTGAACTTCGGATTGGCGTTGAAGGCTGTGGCGTGG
>ERZ795054.2806-NODE-2806-length-14332-cov-4.877635_pt1 | contig 14332 bp, 15 predicted proteins | sample MGYA00375138_ERZ795054 | MGnify/ENA primary metagenome ERZ795054 (study PRJEB30183, sample SAMN05720215) | anaerobic digester metagenome | isolation source: active sludge of municipal wastewater-treating anaerobic digesters | place: USA | collected 2014-12-23 ...
CAATTCTTGGCATCAGGGTTTCGGAAGGATTGGATTTCTCCCCGGAAAATGCTGCCGTCAACGATGTTATTATTAGCGAAAAGGGAGCAGAGCTGCTGAAGATCAACAACGGCTGGAATGAAGGGGTTGTCGGAAAGCAGCTTGAAATATCCGAACATGGCTCAACAACCGTATGCGGTGTCTTCCCTGAATTCACTATTAAATCAATGGCTGAACCAGACATGAGGCCTTCGGTGTTTTTCTACCTGCCTGAAGAGAGGGTTTTGCAGACAAAAATTGACAATCCGGCATCCCCATTTAAAATTCTGGTGAAAGTCAATGAGGGATCAGAAACAGGAATGAAAAAGAAGTTAGCGGAGGTAATGAACCTGGGCATGCCCAACAGAGATGCCTCGGTCAGCAGCCTGGAGGAAGAGCTCCAGAACAATTACAGCTCGCAGAGGGGTTTTCGCAATGCCTTGATGGCCGGGAATGTTGTCATATTGCTCATTGCAATTATAGGGTTGCTGGGTTATACGACGAACGAGGCAAAGAGGCATCAGAAAGAGCTTGCCATACGTAAGATAAATGGCGCCACAATGTCGGATATCCTGAAGCTTTTTATTCTCGGGCTGGAGTATGTTGCAATACCTTCCGTTCTGGCAGGACTGATCGGAGTGTGGTTTACTGTAAATAAATGGATGCAGAATTTTGCAGTAAAAGTGCCGCTTAGCTGGTGGCTTTTCGCTTTATGCAGCCTTGCAATACTGATCCTGGTGGCAATGGTTGCCGCCATAAATTACTACAGGATTGCCAACCAGAACCCGGCTGTGGCATTAAGATATGAGTAATGCTGACTTGAGTTGCCAGGAACTGATTATGCCGGTGAGCAATTTAACCGAACGTCATGAAATCGAAACTGTATATTCTGACATTGATAGCCCTTTTGAGCTTTTCAGTCTCCTGCACCAAAGAAAATCTTGAAAATATTGACTATTTTGCTTTTGGCAGCGCCCATGGATTTTGTTTAAGAAACTGTGCGGATTTTTTTATTGTCAGAGACGGGAACATATATCCGGATGATTTCGACTATTATACCGGATCAGCATTGAAATTTAAATCAGAAGCTTTGACGATTGAAAAATATAATCCGGCCAAAAAATTAATAGATGATTTTCCTGCCTATCTGATTAAGAATCCCGATAAAACATTCGGATGTCCTGATTGTGCCGACCAGGGAGGTTTTCACATTGAGATAAATCAAGGTGGAGAAATTAAGAGATGGCATTTCGATACAAATATTTCAAATCTTCCAGCCCAGGTTCAGGACTATGTTCAGGAAGTCTTTTCTGTGATTGAAAAGTTGAAATAATTAGCTTCGGATGACAGTGTCTGCCGAAACTCAGGCGTCAGCTGGCTGCGTCAACGAGTTTTATGCAGAACAAATTCCTGTATTCAATAATAATAGTTCTAATGATTTCCTGATCTGGCTTTATCAGAATATTAAATATCCTGAGTCTGCTGATCCAAAGCGCCTGACAGGATTTAATCCGGCACAGATAATACAACAACACATAATGCGTAACTAACATATGTAACAATCGGAATTTATATGACTACATTAAATCTTATATCAAAGGCTACAGGAAACGAAGTCAATTATCTTGATTTGACCCGGATTACGATAGAGAAAAACTCAGACTTGTTTAAAATTGATACAATTGACAACGAACAAGTGCTGCTATTGACTGGAAATATTTACGATCAGGAAATAGATGACTTCACAGGAAAAAAGAAAGATGATGCCTATGGGAAAGTCATCCTTTTCGGAGATAGATTAAGCGATTATTCGATGACTGTTGATATGAAATTTGCAGGATTTCATGATGAGAATTCACCAACTGGCGGTTGGTTTGGATTTGCATTGAGAGCACAGGATGTCGAAAATTATGAAGTTGTCTGGTTTATGCCGGGAGGTGGCGGAGAATTTAATAAAGTAGCATATGTGCCTGTTGCACATGGGATAGTCCCTTGGTGGACAGAAGCATATGAGAAACAAGAGAAAGGGAACGTTGCTCTTCCAATAAATGATTGGTTTACTGCAAGGATTGATCTGCAAGGTGATGAATTCTCTGTTTATGTCAATAACCAGTTTGTCTTCAAAAAAAAGATTACTTACTATTTATCATCAGGCAAACCAGGAATTTATGTAGGAACAGCGACAGATGTAGCAGTCAGAAGGATTAAAATATATAAGATTAAAAAAGAATAATTTCCCGTTTGCATCACAGGCAAACTGGCGCAGAATTTAATACTTTTTCAAACAATTTTTCTCACAACACAATAACTCGATGAACCTACAATCGGACTGCATCCGCGCGACACCGAAAACCTTATCAATATACTGTTCCGGTTGAAAGACAAGGGCAATTCCGTGTTCGTGGTGGAACACGATGCTGACGTTATCAGGTCGGCGGAATGGATAGTGGACATTGGTCCGGGAGCCGGAAAATACGGCGGAAACATCGTGTATAACGGCGAACCTGAAGGAATTACGTCATCAGGAAGCATCACTGCAGAGTTTCTTAATAAAAAAACCAAACCGGCATTCTCCCGAAAGCCGTTCGAATCGTTTTACGTAATTGAAAACGCAACAGCCAAAAACCTGAGGAATATCTCGGTGAAGATTCCAAAGGGCGTGCTTACATGTGTTACCGGTGTGGCAGGAAGCGGAAAGAGCAGTCTCATACACGGGTGCTTTGCCCGGCAGCATCCCGAAGCCATTGTGATTGACCAGTCGCCTATCGGGAAATCCTCAAGGGCCAATACAGCTACCTTTATCGGAGTTTTCGATCTGATAAGAAAAGAATTTGCCTCTGCAACCGGGCCCGATCCTTCTTTATTCAGTTTTAACTCTAAGGGGGCCTGCCCGAAATGCAACGGTCAGGGTGTTCTTACATTTGAGCTTCACTTCCTCGATTCGGTAAAAACCGTTTGCGATGAGTGCGAAAGGAAACGGTATCACGCAGAAGTGCTGGATTTGAAACTTTTCGGAAGAAATATTGCGGAAATTCTCGATATGACAGTTAATCAGTCGTATGAGTTCTTCAAGTCATCCAGGATAAAGAAACACCTGCATCTTCTTCAGGAAGTCGGACTGGGCTACCTGAAACTGGGCCAGTCGCTCAGCACTCTGTCGGGGGGTGAATCGCAGCGGCTGAAGATTGCAACCGAACCGACAAACGAAAGCAACATTTACATAATGGATGAACCCACCACCGGACTGCATCTGTCGGATATCGATAATTTTTACAGGATAGTGAAATCGCTGGTGGCCAATGAAAACGCGGTTGTAATCATCGAACACAACCTCGATATTATAAAATATGCCGACTGGATAATCGATCTTGGTCCCGAAGGCGGCAAAAAGGGAGGCGAGCTGATATTCCAGGGATTACCTGAAGACATTGTAAACAACCCCCGGTCGCTTACGGGCAAGTATCTGAAAAACATGATCTGAGAAGCCGGAATGCCAGAATAATGAAAGATATAAATCTCCCGGCAGATAATGTTGAATATGGCAAGCAACAGCAAGGGTTAAAATCCCGTGAATTGATTTCATTTTGGATTTTTGATATACTTTGCCGGCAGGATCAGTGTGCCGGTGAGATTCGGAAGAAATACAACAGGATTAGTTACTGAAACAAAAATACTTCATTTCAACAGCATAGTAATTTAAATTTCCCATGACGCATTACTTCGTTGCACAGATAAAAATCACCGATCCGGCTGAGTATCAAAAATACCTTGGCTCGGTTGATGAGGTCTTTTCAAAATATAAGGGAGAATATCTCGCAGTTGATGAGAATCCTACCATCCTGGAAGGCAAATGGGAGTACACTAAATCAGTTATCATCCGGTTCGATTCAAAGAAAGACTTTGAAGACTGGTATTACTCTGCAGATTATCAAAACATTCTGAAATTCCGGTTAAATGGATCCCTTTGTGATTCAATCCTTGTATCCGGCGAAACCGGTGGTACTACCTCTCCTGATGCCGTAAAACCCTGAAAGGATTTAATATAGTCCGTGAAACCAAGAACCTGCAGCTGCCAACCAGGACTGATTTCAGATTTTTTACTTATTCTATTCTTTGTTTATTTAACTTCGGTCTGCTTTTCTTTCTGTGAAAGTCAGACGTGGCATAAGATGGGGTTGAATGGTGTTGCCGTGGTAAGGCTATTGGGACTGACGGGGCAGGGCCGTGGTAAGGGGAAGTGTCAAAAAACACCCAAAATTGACAATTGATGTTTTATCTGTCAAATGCAACAGATTAAATAAGTGAATATCATAATGATTAAATAAATGACATTAGATTAATGGATCTGTCAAATTATATTTATATTTGACATAAAGAATTTAAAATGTCAAAGCTATTTCAATACGATCGGAATCAGCCATTCAATGAACTGCCTTTGCTTCCTCCTCCTGATGAAAAGGTAATAACTGTTGAGATCCTGCAGGCAGCGATTGCTGCAAACAAAGCCCTGGCGGAATTGAAAGGGCTGGCCAAAACACTCCCGAACCAATCAATGCTGGTAAACACAATCTCACTCCGGGAAGCAAAAGCAAGTACAGAGATCGAGAATATTTTTACTACCGATGATGAACTATATAAAGCTCTTTCAGGTGAGGATGATGGATTAAAGGGCAATGCAAAAGAGGTATTGAGATATCGTCAGGCACTCTGGTCAGGATTCAATGACATAAGGACTCAGGGAAGTTTCAGTATAGATTTAATGATTAAGATCTATCAGGAGATCAAACAAGTAAGGGATGGGATACGACCTCCGCAAACAGAAACCGTAATAAAAAAAAGAGGCAGTGGCAGTCTGGGCGGGACAGTTGTTTACACTCCTCCCCGTGGTGAAAAAGTAATCCGGCAAAAATTAGAAAACCTGATATCATACCTTAATGATGATAACAAATATTCACATGATGCATTAATAAAACTTGCCGTATCACATTATCAGTTTGAGGCAATTCATCCGTTCAGAGATGGGAATGGCAGAGCAGGAAGGATATTGAGTCTGTTGCTGATGACCCAAAAAAATCTGCTGGATGTGCCTATACTTTATCTAAGTGCCTATATTATTGAGAATAAGGATGATTATTACTACCTGCTTAATAATGTGACAACATTAAGAAACTGGAGAGAATGGATTCTTTACATGCTTAAAGCTGTAGAAGAAACTTCACTTTATACAGTAAAGAAAATAACCGAGATAGACAATCTGTTTAAAAGAACCAATGATTTGATCAGTCAAAAACTGTCCCATATCCGAAAGGAAACTGTAGAAAAAATCTTTGAACAGCCTTATATCAGCCCAAAGAAGATAGTTAGTCATGATATTAAGAGTCTTAATACAGCAAAGAAATACTTAAGGCAGATGGAAGAACTCGGAATCATGACATCTCAGAAGATTGGTAAGGAGATAATATTTTTAAATATCGATTTATTCAACCTGCTGTCTGAAACCTGATCCGGTTGTGAAATTGACTAAAACAGTATTGGCTATAAGGTGCACCGTGTTGTGTGAGCTATTTAAATTGTACATTAATCCTCAACTCGTTTGTCGATGCCAACTGCCGACTGCCAACCGGTTGCGGGATGCGGGGCACAGAGCTTTGGGAAAGAGAGAAAAATTTCTTTGTATCAATATCAGCCAGGTAAAAATTAACTTCGAAATGAGTGGGGTTATGGGTAAGTTTGATAAAGGGATTTACGATGTTAGCATTGATTTCAGGCATGCCGATCGAATTTGAGTTTTCCCGCCTTGATTTTCACATAATTGGCACAGATGCCGTAAAGATGTCGTACGGAAACCATAACAGCTTCTTGAATACTGATTGTAGATTTGATCCAGGAGACTAATAGTTTTGAAAATGATAACAATCGGAGAAAAGATTCAGGAGGTACGCAGGCATAAAGGCTTAACGCAAGAACAACTTGCTGATTCGGCAAAGATTAACTTACGAACCCTGCAAAGAATTGAAAAAAACGAGACTGAACCTCTTGGAAATACATTAAAGAGAATTTGTAACATCCTGGATATCAACCTGGAGAATATCCTTGACTACAATAAGAAAGAAGATAATAGTTATATGATTTTCTTTCATTTGTCTGTACTATCATTCATAATTATTCCATTAGGTAATATTATTATTCCTCTAATCCTCTGGATAACAAAGCGTGATAAAATTATTGGTTTAAATGAGAAAGGCGCAGACTTGTTGAATTTTCAAATTTTATGGTCATTTCTATTTTATGCATCGATCATTGCATTTCCAGTTTTAAATATTAAACATACTATTGAAAGATGGATTCCTTTATATATTGCTATTACATTATTCCTTATAAACGTTATATATCCAATTATTACGAGTATACTGATCAAAAAAGGTGGAGTAAGAAATTTCTACTATCCTTTGATTAAGTTTATTAAAAAATAACAAATGCTACCATGGACGGTTCTATGAAAACCAATCGGCCCGGTCTACTAAAGATAAATATCATTCTTTCCTCGTAAGCTCTTTGAAAACCTGTAAAATCACACTGTTGCCTGTCAGACCACTTTTTCCCCGGCGGATCTTTGGTCTGTGTTTTCAATTGTCGCAATCACCTGGCATTTTTTATATTACATCTTACAGAAATCCAGGGGAAGTATCACCTTCCCAAATCAGCTCTGCTTGTAGCCGCCCCGGATCTATCCTGCAATGGACAAGATGAAATCAGTTATCTCTGGAAAGTCTTTCATTAAAGTTCAGACATGAAATCCCGGATCAATAAAAACGAAAAGTACATTTGGTAAACAAAAAATCTCCAGAGTCCAGTCTCCCAATAAAGCCCGCTAATCTTATTTTTAAAACCTAATCTATGACAAATTCAACTCCCTTTGTGGTGCATAGTCTGTTTATCTTATTTATTTCGGTCTCTCTTTCCTGCACTCATGTTCATGATAAAAATGTCTGTCTGCCTGAGCCTGCCATTAAAGCAGGAGTAGCTAAAATATCTGGCAGCATTGGTAATATGAAACTTCCCGAAGGAGAAAAGAAAATTATTATAGAAATATTTGTATCCAACCCGGTTACTGCTGAAGAGAGTAAATATGTGACAAATTTGAGTGTAAATAACCGATTTTCACTTGAAGTTCCTCTTGAATGCAGCACTTCAATCTGTGGTTTCAACTTTGGAACAGAAACAAAAACCTATGGTTCTGGGTTTATTGGTTTGGCGCAAGACAATGAGTTGCAAATGAATATCGTCATTAATGATAAAGGCGATGCTGAGATCGATGCTACGGGAGGCCTCAATTTTACCTATGATGATATGATGAATATATCAATTGCTCTTGGAAGATTTGAGGATTATCATAACAGGAGTGATTTTTATAAAATGTCCCCTAAAGAGTTTGCTGAACATGAACTTACAATCAGTCTTAAAGAAAGATCTAATGCTGCATTAGATTCATTGACATTATCTGTAGAGATTAAAAATTTCCTGAAAGACCAATTCAACATACGTTTTCTAAAAGGACGGCTTTTCTATTATAAAGAAGAGGCAGAGAATAGTTTTAAAATGTCTCAGATAGAAAATTCTTTCTATTCTGCTTATTCAGCTGAAGAGCCCGGGAAACAGTATTATTCTTTTCTCAGGGATTTTAATCTTAATAATCCTCAATATTTGTACTGTTACTCTTATTCAGAGTTTATGCAGAAGTTTTTGTCTATTGCCGCATTCAAAATACCTAAAATCGAAGATATACCAATAGAGATATGGCTTAAAGGAGTAAAAGCTACTGTACAATCTGTACTTGGCTTTAATTCTGGATTGTTCTATGATATACTTGCAGCAAATGCCTATGCCCTCCAGATTAATAACAGAAAAGAGCCATTGACAAATAAGCAGATAGAAAACATTTCAAACTATTACAAGGACAATAAAGAAGAGTATTCCAAAATATTGATCAGGAAGAATGAGGAACTCAAAAAAAGTCTTGAGAAAACCAATGATCTTAAAGTCAACGAAACTCCGGTTGTAGCAAAGGAAAAACTGATTGATGCCATTATTTCTAAATACAAGGGTTATGTAGTAATGATTGATTTTTGGGCTACGTGGTGTATTCCTTGCATGAATGCTCATGGTGATATGAAACCTTTGAAAGACAGCCTTATAGATAAGGACATTGTTTTTGTCTATTTGACTGACGGCTCATCTCCCAAACCACTATGGGAAGGTAAAATCAAAGATATTGGTGGCGAACAATATTACCTTACAGATAAAGAATGGGAATATGTAATGAACAGTTTTGGCTTTACTGCAATACCATCCTATTTGGTTTATGATAAAAAGGGACAATTGAAACAAAAATTTACTGGTTTTCCAGGTACAGACAAAATGAGGGAAATGATTGTTGCATTATTGCCATAATGATTCAACCATCCATTTCCTGTAAACACCAACGGTATAATTCATAAGCTCGCACCGTTACAGTTTTCCGGCCCCGCTGGCGCGGGGTATCAATCCCGCGTATGCGGGGTACCCGGATGCTTCGGCGAGTGACACTTACAAAATTATACCGCCGGACCATTGATCTGTTATCAACTAAGAAATGAACTCTATTCTTTTTTTTTCGATTTAAAAGCTATAATCATGAACTCCTCATGTTATTACTAACACAAACACATATAAATATAATTTTACCAACATGTGGGTTCCCTGTCTGCCCACAGGCAGACATCATACCGTTAAAATCAAATGTCTCCTTTTAATTCGAATTTATGATATTCAAGATCAAAAGAATAATATTTGCAGCATTTAGCTACTCTGCTAGTCTCTTATAAAAGATTGTCAATAACAGAGTATAAAATGAAAAGACTTTTAATATACTTAATTGTATCTGTTTTTTTTTGCGATTCCTATTATTTTAAATGCACAGGAACCTTATAAATTTCCAGAAGAAGTTACCAAAGAATATAATAAAATTACTGTAGGTGTTTTTCCCCGGGTGGAATTAATCTCACTTGTCCAAACAATTAGCAAATATCCTACAGTTCTCGGTTTCTTAATGGCTGAAGGTACTTCGTTTTATAAAACTGAAGTATTTAATCACTTTAAATCATTCTATCCATATATATTGAATGTATTTAAAGAATAATAAAAACGTCACCCAATACAACAGGGCATTATAAACATGGCCGGCAATAAAAATGATAATTGACACGAAAATGAATACAAATTCTGAATACAATAATAAGATAAAACCAATTTCAATCTTTAACTCTATCTGGTATTTTATTATAAGTTCATTTCTGATCTATTTTGGCCTTTATAAAGGTATTCCGGTATTACTGGATAAAGGATTCCAATTTCTACTGCATATCTGATTTTATTTTACCTGCCGTTTATTTTCCTTTTTATTACAGCCCTGGTTCTTTACAAAAGAGAAGGCAACAGGTGGAATTGGTCTGATTTTAAAAATAGACTTCGCTTAAGAAAAATGAGTAAAAAGGACTGGTTATGGGCTTCTGGTCTTTTTGTTTTTGGACTAATTACATATTTATGACTTACACCTGTTGGAGCCTGGCTTGCAAAAATATCTTTTTTAAGTCCTCCTGATTTTTTCCCTGCCGAGATAAATCCGAATAAGACAATGGTTTCTGGCTACATGATGGATTATAAATTAGTTGGTCAATATTGGGTTCCAATAGCGTATTTTATTGGATGGTTCTTTAATATATTCGGAGAAGAATTTTTATGGAGAAGCATTATTCTACCAAGACAAATTAAAAAATATGGCAATAAGGCCTGGATATATCATGGTATTATTTGGACTTTTTGGCATTTTTTCTGGGCCTGGAATCTTATAATAATATTTCCCTTCGCAATGGCCATATCTTATGTTTTTTATAAACGTCAAAATACATGGATTCCTATTATAACTCATGGATTAATGAATATGATACCATTGATTTTAATAATAATAGAAGTTTTAAAATAACGCCCTGTGACAAAAAACAAAACATTCTCTTGTTTGTTTAAAATAGCAGACTCAGAATCATCAACACGACAATTATGGCAAAGCTACCAAAGGAGATTAAAACAGAGATATTAATTAACTCAAATCCTTCCAAAATCTGGAATGTTTTGATGGACTTTGAGAACTATCCCAAATGGAATCCATTTATCAGATCAGTTTATGGACAACCGGCAACAGGAACTAAAATATCAGCAAAACTGGAGCCACCAGATACAAAAGGGATGACAATAAATCCAACAATTCTTGAGAAAGATAACGAAAGAAAATTCAGATGGATTGGACATCTGATCTTTCCCGGATTGTTTGACGGAGAACATATTTTTGAGCTTATTGATAACAAAAATGGAACAACAACCTTTGTTCAAAGAGAACTATTTAAAGGTCTTTTAGTACCATTATTCAATAAATTCCTGGATGTCAATACTCGCAGAGGATTTGAACAAATGAATCAGCAATTAAAATTTGAATCAGAAAAATAGAATATACGGAACACTTCAATCTATGATCCGGACCTGGACTTTAACTAAAATATACTTGTGCTAATACAGACGGTTGGGGTAATAAGCTTGTCACACTTTTTACTTTTCTCACCTGCTTGCGGCAGACAGGCGGGACTCCCGCTCCCAGGATAGCTTTACAGCCAGACACGCTCATCTGCTCGTAACAGAATGCTTTCTTCCCTGTTTATGAGCCTGTTTGACCCCAGATGGGACATTTTAATTCTTTCAGGGGGGTAATGTTATGTAATTCCGGCCAGGACTGTGGAAATCCTACTGAGGCTTAATCTGCTTGAAAAAGGTCAGATTCCATGTAGTAATTGAGGGTATCAGACAGACTCCGGTTATAGGCAAGCCCCTAACCATAGACTTCACTATATAGTTTAAATACAAGGCATATATGTTGATATTAGTTACTTTATAGTTGTTAATTAGAATATTTAATAATACATTTGCATGTATACTTCATCAATGGCATCAGAACTGGAAGTAGAAAAGTACCTTAAGGAACTTAAAGTAAAAATAGTATGAAAAGTCCATTTACAGGAAAAGAGATGAGCATTCATAAAGAATGGCGTACAATGCGTTTCCGTAAGGAAGAATTTAAAGTTTTATTTCATTCATACATTTGCGATGAAACAGGTGAGCAATATGAAGATGAAGCATTTTCGGAGTTAAATTATAATCAATTGGTCAGTCAGTACAGATCAAAGTATATTATTCCATTCCCTTACCAGATAATAGCAATCAGGGGAAAATATGATATATCAGCCTCAAGAATGTCAGAAATCCTTGGTTTTGGGGTAAACAGCTACAGGCAATATGAATCCGGAGAAATTCCAAGTCAGTCAAATGCCAGATTGATCCAACTTGCTGAGGATCCGCATGAATTCAAAAAACTGGTTGATTTATGCAGCACAATTGAAACAAAAGTAAAGGATAAGATACTCCATAAAATTCAGTTAGTTCTTGAAGAGCAGAAGAATTCCAGGTTTGAGAGACTTCTCGAAAACTATTTCTTTGAGTCGTGTGTGCCAAACAGTTTAACCGGATTCAAAATACCAAGTTTGAAAAAGTTCACCGAAATGGTTGTTTTCTTTACAGAGTTGATGCAACCATGGAAAACTAAGATGAATAAGCTTTTGTTTTATTCAGATTTCCTGATGTTTAAACAGACTGGATTTTCAATAAGCGGGATTCAATACAGAGCGATTCCGATGGGTCCGGTTCCTGATAATTTTAACAGCATTTATGAATATCTGGCTAAAAATGACAATATTGATATACTCTATTCATCTTTTGCTAATGGTGGAATCGGAGAACAATTCAAACCTAATTCAAACAGATCATCTGATATGGAATTCTTTAATAAAACTGAACTTTCCATATTGCATAATGTGGTTGAAAGATTTAAAAACACATCAACGAATGAAATAATTGAAATGAGCCATAAAGAAAAAGCATGGCTGGAAAATATAAACGGGATGAAATTGATTGATTATAATTACAGTTTTGATCTAAACGAAAATTAAATAGCTTGCTTATAACACATGTACCGTGCTGTGAAAGCCTCTCACCCACCGCATAGGCAATCGCTCCGGGCCAATAAAAACGAAAAGAATATCCGGTAACCAGAAAAGACCGGTGGAAATGATATCGGAACCGGCAATTTTGATGACTATTAATGCAAGTCTGACCGAAGACCGAAGACCATCAGACCATTCGACCATCAGACCAATCCGGTGGCCGGGATTTCGCTATTGGGACTGACGGGGCAGGGCTTTGGGAAAGAGAAAGAAATTTCTTTGTATTTTTATCAGCGAGGTAAATAATAATTACTCCCAAATGAGTAGGTTAGGGGTAAGTTTGGTAAACTTATAAACGATGTTAGCAACGATACATGCCTGTGGTAATAGCCATAGTATCTTTACTATGATAAATTATTATTACTTTTGTTTAAAAATTTAACAATGTCATACTTAGTTAATTTTAAAATTGACAATTTTCGGGGTTTTAACTCTCTTCAAATTGACGGTCTATCTAAAATTAATTTATTCTTAGGTAAGAACAATTCCGGGAAAACATCTCTTCTTGAAGCTTTATTTCTTCTGGTTGGAATGTCGAATCCTTTATTACCTGAGACCATTAATCGGATTAGAGGTATAAACCTCAGCACATCAAAACAATTGAAGTATTTATTCCATGATCTAAAGTTTACAAACAGTCCGACCTTCTATGGATCATTTGATGACACTTCGGAAAGATGGCTAAGTTTAGTTCCAAAATATCAAAAACGAATTAACCAAGATGCTTCAACAAACATAGAATCTACTGATGAACAATCTCTTATAAGTGCCACCACTCAAACTCCTGATATCAATGGACTTGATTTGAATTATTCTTTTAAAAGAAGACATGAACAGAAAAAGACTTTTGTAAGTTCTCTCATACTAAATTTACCCGAAATAGGAAGTAGGATTGACAAAGAATACGTAGAAAGTTTGCATGGCATTTTCCTTCATGCAAATACTAAAGATATTAATACACTTGCTAGATATTCCCAAATTGTTAAAAACAAACAAGGTGATTTAATTCTAAACACCATACAATCTTTTGATAAAAGGATTGAATCTATTCAACCTCTTCCTGATGGAATTTTCTTTGGTATTAAAGGGATTGATGAGTTAGTTCCGAGTAATATTATAGGTGACGGAATGAGAAAATTTCTCAATATAGTTACTGCAATTGCCGAAGCAAAAAACTCAGTTATTTTAATTGATGAAATAGAAAATGGGTTACACTATTCTGCTCATAAATTACTTTGGGAGAGCATTATAACAATGACTGAAACATTTAATACCCAGTTATTTATTACTACTCATAATTTAGAGACTTTAGCTTGCTTAAAACAAGCTCTAGAAGAAAATAAGTACAAGAAAATGCAAGATTTTGTAAAAATATTTACACTTTCTGAAACTCTTAAGTCCGGTTTTAAAGCTTATAAATATTCGTTTGATGCTTTTAAAAATGCTATTGATAGGGAAACCGAATTAAGAAGTTAAAATGGAAAAACCAATAAATATCTTTGTAGAAGGAATTGCAGATGAAAAGTTTATTCAAGATTATGTAAGCCATCTTTTAAATATCGAATTATCAAAAAACGATATAATAAAATCGGAAGGCTGGACTAATATCAATTCAAAAAAAGGGAAGGGTGAACTTATCATTAATAAGATGATTAGTAATTCTGACAATGGTGGTCTAAATATTATAATTTTTGATTCGGATTCTGATTATGAGAAAAGGAGGGAAGAAATTTTGAAATGGGGAGTAGATAATTCAGTTGAATTTCAATTATTTCTCTTCCCAAATAATTCTCTCCCAGGAGCATTAGAAGATTTATTAGAAAAAATTATTAATGAAAACAATAAACCAATTTTTGAGTGTTGGGATGGTTTTGAGGAATGCATTCAGTCTAAGACTATTAATGGAAGATCTCAACCTTTGACTATCCCAGCAAAAAAGACAAAGATATATGGTTACTTAGAAACCTTACTTGGCAAATCCCAATCTGAAAAAGAAAAGATTAAAGAACGAGAAAGAAACTATAAAGAAAAAACTCACTGGAATCTTGATTCAGAATTCTTAAATCCGCTTAGAGATTTCCTTATTGCAAACATCAAATAGTATAGTTGCTAATAGTGCTCCGGAATGCAACGGAACCGTAATCGACTGGATCGAAATTGAATGATGCTGA
>ERZ795054.2813-NODE-2813-length-14318-cov-5.232630_pt1 | contig 14318 bp, 10 predicted proteins | sample MGYA00375138_ERZ795054 | MGnify/ENA primary metagenome ERZ795054 (study PRJEB30183, sample SAMN05720215) | anaerobic digester metagenome | isolation source: active sludge of municipal wastewater-treating anaerobic digesters | place: USA | collected 2014-12-23 ...
TTCCGCGCCGCGCCAGGCGCGCTGGAGGAGGAGATCGATTCGCGTCGGGCCGAGCTGCAGTTCACGCACGGTTTTGGCCTGACGCTGCGTGCGGCGCAGCGCGGCCCGGACCCGGGCCAGGAGCTCATCCGTGCTGAACGGCTTGACCAGGTAGTCGTCGGCGCCAACATCGAGGCCGGTGACACGGTCCTCGACCTGTCCTTTCGCGGTGAGCATGAGGATCGGCTCGGTGTGCCCGAGGCGGCGCAGTTCGGCGCACACGGCGAAGCCGTCGAGCTTGGGCATCATGATGTCCAGGAGCACGAGATCGGGCTTCTCCTTGATCGCCCGATCCAGGCCCGCCGCGCCGTCCGCGGCGGTGATGACCCGATAGCCTTCGTCTTCGAGCACATCAGCCAAGGCGGTGCGCATGGCCAGCTCGTCTTCGACAATCAGGATGCGTGACATACGGGGAGTTCGATCACAAAGCGGCTGCCTTTGCCCAACTCGCTTTCAACACGCACCGCGCCGCCGTGGGCGTCGACGACGTGCTTCACAATGGTCAGCCCGATGCCCACCCCGCTCGTCTCGCGGCGCAGCTCGGATCCGCGGCGGTAGAACGGCTCGAAAATGCGCGCGTGTTCGGCGGCGGGAATGCCCGGGCCTTCGTCGGTCACGGAGAGAGCGAGGCGCGAGCCGTCGTCCGTGGACCGTGCCGCAGGATCCGCGGCCGGTGAGGCGACCGCCGGGGCATCGGGAGTGGCGTTGCGGCCTGGCTGGGGGGGCGCCGGACACGAGAGCGCGACACTGACGACGGTGCCGGCGGGGGCGTGCTTGACGGCGTTGTCGATCAGGTTGACCAGCGCCTGCTGGATGGCTTTGCCGTCGAGAGTGGGTTGCGCGCCGAGGGCGGCGGGGAGGAGCGCTTCCAGGGCGACCTGGCGCTCCGCCGCATACGGCTGCATCAGCTTGACGGTTTGGGTGACGAGAGCGGGCAGATCGGTCGGCTCGAACTCATATTGTTTGCGCCCCTGATCGATGCGCGAAAAATCGAGCACGTTCTCGACCAAAGCCGACAGCCGCCGACATTCCTGGCCAATCAGCCGAAAGTACTCGCGCCGCTTCGTTTCCTCGGTGATCCGGCCCCGATCCAGGCTCTCGGCCAGGAGGCGCACGGAGGCGATGGGCGCGCGCAGTTCGTGCGACACACTCGACACGAAGTTCGATTTCATCTCGCTGAGCCGGAGTTGGCGTCGGAAGGCGCGATGGGCGGCGAGCAGGCCGATCCCCGCCGTTGCCGCCGCGGCCAGCACCACCGCCACGAACCACCAGGTGCGCTGCCGCTGGTGGGCATACAGAGCCGGGGCGTCCGCGAGGTACACGGCGGCGCTGACCGCCGGCCCCTCGAGCCCGGGTGCAACCGGGCCACCCGCGGCCCGCTCCGCCAGCAACGGCAGGGTCGACGGCGCCGGCAGCGCGCGGCCGGCGATGGAGACGACCAGACCGAAATACGATGGCCATTCCGCCAGTTGGCTCCGGGCGCGGGCCAGCAGATTCGTCACCTGGCACTCGGTCCAACCGTGAAAGCGGAGGCTGTCGGGAGGGAACCGCGTGAGCAGCCAGACGGAACTCACGCAGCCCGGGTTGGGCGTGCTCGAGGATTCGGGAACCGGCAAGTCCACCCAGATCGGCGCGGCGGTTCGAGTCGAGAACTCGATGCCGCCCGCTTCGGTGGCACGGATCAGGCCGCGCGTTTGCCAAGCATATCGCGCAGCACCGAACAGCCCGCGCGAGATCTCCGTGGTTTCCCAGAGCTGCCGCCAGGCGAGAATCGAAGCGCGCCCTCGCCACACCCGCAGATCCGAACCGCCGTCCTCCCGCTGCGCGGGAAGAAGGCCCTGGTCACGCGGGTGGCTGGTGAGTTCTTCGAGCCGGTCGAGCAGGTCCGGGGTCAGCGCGCTGGGCTGGAAGACCAGGTTCGAGCAGGCGCGCAGCACCGCGGTGATCCGGTCGGTCGAGTTCGTCGCCAAGGCCAGCCTTAGCTCCGCCGCCTTCCATGCCGCCAAAGGCGCGACTGGCAAACCGCTTTCGAGCGTGGCGTCGGGGAATGCGGCGGCCAGTTGCTCGAAGCGGTCCGCGGCTTCATTTGTTTGCCCTGCACGAACCGCGGTCTGCGCCCACTCGAACTGGGCACAGGCCGCAAACTCCGCCGGAGGTTCGGAGGCGAGAAAATCCGCCCAGCTTCTCGACACGACGGCGGCGTCTCCATCGAGAGTGGCGCGTCGGGCGGATTCCCAGGCGGCGCGCGAGGGCTCCGACAATTCGGTGGGGTCGAGCGGTCGCGGTCGCGGGGGCGATTCCATCGGCCGCGGCCAGGCGAGTTCGAGTTGCGGCGTGATCTCGAAGACCGGGCGGTCGAGGTCGATTCCGGGACTGACGGTTGTCCGGTTTGTTGGCGGCGCCGGGTCGGACTCGAAGAGCATCCCGAAAACCCGGTCGGCGACTTCCCGGGCGAGCCGTCCTGCGCGCTCGCGGGCGGCCTGCTCGGCCAGCAGGCGGTCTTGACGGAGAGAGAGCAGGCCGAGCACGGTCAGGATCACCACGGGAAGGATGATGAGCGCCGCCTGCCAGACAAACGAGGCTCTGGGAGCGGATGGGCGCCGACCGGGCGTGCGCGCTTTGGCACCAGGAAGCATCTCAGCCAAGCTCATGGTTGTCGTCCCGTGGCATGATGTCCGACTTCACTGGCCTGCCTGGTCCTGGTGCGGATCAGCGAACCGTGGCGGGTGCGACGTGCTTGGCGGGAATGAGTTTCAGGTCGGCCAGGGCGGCGAGCTTGCGTTGCCGGTCATCGAAAGAGGCGAACGCGGTGCAACCGGCTTCCAAGGCCTCGGCCACGTGCAACAGGTCAAGGCTCCGACTTCCGATGCCGCCGGAGTGCTTGGCCGACAGCGCCTCCGCCCGGATGAAGACCGCCGCCAAGTCATAGTCGAGCCGGGCCAGCCTTCCCGCGTCCACATCCGCCCGGAAAGCCCGGACCGCCGCCGTTTCTTCGCCCGCCGTGATCTCTCCACGAAATCGCTTCAGGCGGATCGCGTTGGGTATGTCCAGAGCGTGAACATGGGAGAAGATCAGAGGTTCGCCCGCTGCCTCGATGATGGCAATGGCCGCGGGGGAATCGGCCTCGAACACGTAGCTCTTGACCATGATTCCGGTGTCAATGTAGGTCTCGGCGATCATGTATTCCCCCGGTCGTAGTCAATCACGGATTGCACATCACCGCTGGCCGGACCGCCAGGGAACATGCGGCGTAGCCGGGCCAGCCGGTCAATCGGCGGGTGCGGCACGCTTCTCCGCCGTGCCGGGACGAGCGTGGCAAAGGGGAGTCCTCGCTTCGTGATCGTGATGGCTTGCCCATCCTGAATCCACTTCGAGACGGTGGCGAACTTGTTCCGCAAATCGGCAACCGTGGCGGTTTTCATGATAGGTAAACTATCATGACGCGCCGGACCGTCAACGCCCTTTGCCTTCAGCCGGCGGCGGCCGGGCGCGGGCATTGGGGCTTGCGGTGAGGGCAGCCGAACGCGAGACTGCCGGCCGATGCGGCGCCCATGCGCCATGTCTGATGAACTCGATCATGCACGAGCCAAGCACCCTGCTATGAACACCGCCTCCTCCGTTCCGCGCCGCGCCTTTATCCAGAAGGCCGCCACCATCACGGCCATCGGCTTTGCCGCGCCGCATTTGGCCTCGGCGGCCGATCCGACGCCCTCGGCCAGGCCACGTCCAAACAGCCGGATTCACGTCGGTCTGATTGGCTGCGGCAACATGGGGCGCGTGAATCTGAGCAACTGCGCCGTGCATCCGGACGTGGTGGTGACCGCGGTTTGTGATGTGGACGAGAACCGACTCGAACCGGTTGTCGACCGGTTCAAGGGTTGCCGCGGGTACCGGGACTACCGCGAGATGCTCGAACGGAAGGATCTCGATGCGGTGATCATCGGCACGCTGCCGCACTGGCATGCGCTCCAGGCCATCGCCGCCTGCGAGGCGGGCAAGGACATTTACATTCAGAAACCGATGACCTTGCATCTGGCCGAAAGCCTTGCGGTCCGCAACGCCATCAGGAAACACGGGCGCATCAGCCAGGTGGGCACCCAGCACCACGCCCGGGAAGAGCATCACCGTGTCATTGAATACGTCCGGTCCGGGAACCTCGGACCGATCGGCGTGGCGCGTGCGTTCAACGTCATGAACCAGACGCCTCGCGGGATCGGGTCCGGGGGCCAACAGAACGTTCCGGAAGGGATGGACTGGGATCTGTGGTGCGGACCCGGGCCGCTTGTGCCTTACAACCGGTTGCTGGCGATGGACGCGTATCATCACTGTTCCTGGATGGATTTCAGCGGCGGTTGGACTCCCGGCAACGGGCCGCACATGCTCGATCTTCCGATCACGGCGCTGGACTTGGGTTACCCGCTGGTGACCAGCGCCTCCGGCGGTCGTTTCGTGGTGCGCGACGACGGCGACGCCTATGATCATCAGGAGGTGCTTTGGCGCTACCCCAACCTCACGCTCACCTGGATGATGTCGCTCACCAACAGTTATGGTTTTGATCTGCAGGGCGACCCCAAGCCGCGGACGCGCCTGGGCGTGTATTTCCATGGAGCCAACGGCACGTTCTACGCCGATTACCTCGGCGCCTCGACACTGGTGCCCGAGGGTGAAGCCTTGAAGGGCAAGCCCGTCCCGCCAATGTCCATCCCTCCTTCCCCCGGCCAGGAGCGCGAGTGGCTCGACTGCATCATGTCGCGTCAGCAGCCCAGTTGCAGCGTCTTCCACCACGTCAAGGTGGATGTTCCGATCGTGCTCAGCCTGCTCTCGCTGCAATTGGGCCGCTCGGTCCGCTTCGATCCGGAAGGCGAGCGCATCGTTGGCGACGACGAAGCGGCCCGTCGGGCGATTCCGGAATACCGCGCGCCCTGGAAGTTCCCAAGCGACTACCTGACGGCATGAACGCCTATGTCCTCAATGGATGAAATCTGCCCCGAACCCGTCGAACCATGAATGCTACGTCTCGCACCCTCGCTTTTGTCCTTCTGCTGTCGCCTCTTGCCGCCTCGAACGCCGGCGAACGGATGCCGCGCCCGGATGGCGACATTGACCTCATCGAACCGCTGGCGGGAACGCCATTTACAAGCTACCGGCGCGAACTCCGCAACCCGGGCGCCGCCGACCGCGAGGTCCGCATGGTCGAGTTCATTCGGGAAGTGCCCCTCGACGCGCCCGCCTCGGCGTATCGCACGCTTGGTGTAGACGGCTTGAAAGGGGCTGAAGCGCCCGCGGCGAGCTACTTGTTCCTGGGCGTGGCCCGTCCCGACGCCACCGACGGGGCGGTGGGGGGTTGGCTCACGCAGGAACGCGGCAGCGGCAGTGTCCACAGCCGCACCAACGCCTCGGGGCTCGTCATTACGGCCCGCCTCGAGTTCGGCCGGCTGCGTCTCAAGCCCGGCCAGAGGGTCGTCACCGACGCGTTTGTGCTGGGTCGGTTTGCCGACGCGCGGCGCGGACTCGAGGCCTACGCCGACGCCATTGCCCAAACGCACCGGATCACGCTGCCGCGGATTCCCAACGGCTACTGCACCTGGTATTCGCAGCCGCATGGCGGTGCGTCCGACGAAAAGGCGTTGGCCGAACTCGCCGCGTTCTGCGCGAAGGAGCTGACCCGATACGGATTCGACACGATTCTGGTGGACGACCAGTGGCAGGGGCCCGCCATCAGGAAGGGCGGGATCATCGGGAGCGGCCCCACGGGCAACTTCACCCGGCACGATCCCCAAGGCCCCTATCCGTCCGGCATGAAGGCCAACGCCGACCAACTCGCACGACACGGACTGCGTCCGGGGTTGTGGTTCACCCCCTTCTCGTGGGACCCGCGCGATCCGTTGTTCCGCGACCATCAGGACTGGTTCGTGAAGAAGACGGACGGTTCCTTGTACGAAGTGCTCTGGGCCGGTTGGTGCCTGGACATGACCCGGCCCGAGGCCCGCGCCTTTCTGTCGGACGCCATCCTCCGGATCACGCGGGACTGGGGGTACCGTTACCTGAAGCCGGACGCGATGTGGTGCGGCCTGGCGGCCAAATGCACCTACCCGGGCACGGCCTACGTGGACGACCAGTTCGGCGACGCCGTGTTTGGCGATCCTTACCAGACCAACCTCGAAGCGTATCGCGCCGGGCTTCGCACGCTGCGCGCCGCGGCGGGGCCGGACACCTACATCGCCGCGTGCAACGTGGCCCAGAACTTCCGCTCGATGGGAGGTTCCATCGGCCTGGTGGATGCGATGCGGATCGGTCCCGACACCGGCGCCGACTGGGGCGCGGTCCTGCCGAACTTTCATCTGGGCACCCGCCTCTACTTCCTCCACAACCGCGTCTGGCACAACGATCCCGATTGCCTGATGGTCCGCGCGCCGTTGACCCTGACCCAGGCCCGCTCCTTCGCGTCGTGGATCGCCGTTTCCGGTTCGCTCAATCTGGTCAGCGAATGGCTGCCCGGGCTGCCCGCCGACCGCATCGACTGCATCAAGCGCTCGATGCCAAACACCGGCCTGGCAGCCCGTCCGCTCGACCTGTTCGAGAACATGCCCGCCCGGGTCTGGCATCTGACCGACGGACAACGCCACGTGGTGGGCCTCTTCAACTGGGACGCCGGCAAGCCCATCACCGCCCGCGTGAAACTCGAACAACTCGGCCTCGAAACCGCCGGCGCGCGATTCGTCGGCGTGGACTACTGGAGCGGCGGGCCGGTCCCCATCGACGGCGCTGCCCTCTCGGTCGAACTCCCGCCCTCGGGCTGCGGCATTGTCGCGCTCGCCCCGCTCCGCGACCGTCCCCAACTCCTCGGCACCTCCCGTCACATCGCCCAGTGCTTCGTCGATGTGGGAGCGGACCAATGGACCCGCCCGGTTCTCTCGGGGACATGCAAGGTGGTGGGGGGCGACCCGACGGAACTGCGCATTGCCCTGGCCTCGACGCGCGGTGCGTGGAAACCAGTGGCCGCGGACGTCGCCTCAGCCGACCGCGAAGCCGGTGCGACGGCGTCCCTGAAGGAGGATGGTGGGCTGGTCCGCGTCACCCTGGGTGCTCCTGCGAATCGCGAAGTCCGGTGGTCGGTGCGTTTCGCCGACGAACCTGTCGCTTCCCGCGACACACAAACTCAGAAGGAACGCCGCGTGAGGGCACGCGGCCTACAAAGCCCTGTGGGCTGGGTCCCCTGACCCGGCGTTGTTGATTCATGCCGCTCAGTCCAGTTCGCACACTCCATGAACACACCCGCGCTCCTCACCGTGGCGCTGGCGGTCGCCGCCTCTGTCCTGTGCCTCGGCGCGCCGCATTCGCTCGATGCCTGCAACGTCGTCTGGTCCACCCCGAGCACGAACGCGTCCGGCTCGATGCCGTTGGGCAACGGCGACCTCGCGCTCAACCTCTGGGTCGAGGCGGACGGCGACCTGCTTTTCTACATCAGCAAGTCCGACGCCCGTGATCACAAGGACGAACTGCTCAAGCTGGGCCGCGTCCGCGTCCATCTCGAACCGAATCCCTTCCGCCAGGGCGCGCCCTTCCATCAGGAACTCAAGCTGCGCACAGGCGAGATCGCCATCCGCGCCGGCGAAGCGGATGCGCCGGTCGGTGTCCGGGTGTGGGTCGATGCCCACCGCCCGGTCGTCCATGTCGAGTTGGCCGGCCGACGCCCATTTGCATTGCGCACAGAACTTGAGGTATGGCGCGCCGCGGAAAGGGTGTTGAGCGCCGCGGAAGCCTCCGGCGCCGATCAGTTCGCCGCGGACGAACCGCACCGGGTCTACCCGGACACCGTGCTCGGCGAACCCGGCGACGCCATCGTCTGGTATCATCGCAACGAGCGCTCGATCTGGCCGGCGACGCTCGAGCATCAAGACCTCGAAAGCCTGATCCCGCAATTCACCGACCCTCTGCTCGGGCGCACCTTCGGCGGCGTCCTGCGCGGGACCGGCCTAGTCAAAACAGGCGCAACCACCCTGCAGTCCGAACGGCCTGGACGGCGCTTCGCCATTTCGATTGTCGCCCTGACCGCGCAAACGGACTCGGCCGACGCCTGGACACGGCAACTCGACGAAACCGTCGCGCGCGCGGAGGCGGTGTCGCTGGACAAGGCCCGCGCCGAACACGCCGATTGGTGGGCCGCGTTCTGGGAGCGCAGTTGGATTCGGGTGACCGGTTCGCGCGACGCGCACCGTGCGGGCGGTCCGGCGGGAACGGCTGTCGCGCGGCAGCTCGAGCGCAACGAGCTTCCGTTGCGTCTCGGCGCCGACAGCGAAGGTGCGAATCGGTTCCAGGGGGAGATCGCGCGGGCGACCGTCTTCAGGCGCGCCTTGACGGCTGACGAGGTGCGGCGCCTGGCCGAGTCCCCGTCGGTTTGCGCATCCGACCTGACCGGGTGCGTCGCCGAATGGGAGGGCTGCCCGCCAACCGAAGGAGTGCTGCCGAGTCGGGGACCCGCTCCATTGCCGATGCGTGTCGTCGGCTCCCTGGAAACAGTCGCCGCCTCCGACTCAGCGGGCTCACCGGCGCTGCGCTTCTCCGGCCAGGGCTTTCTCGAAGCCGCCCACGGCCCCGGGCTCGATCTCGTCGATGCCGTCACCCTCGCCGCGTGGGTGCGGCCCGAGGCATTGCCTGGCGGGGGGGCGCGGATCCTCGACAAATCGCAGGCCGGGACGTCAAACGGGTACCTCCTCGACACTCACCCCGGCAACTCGCTGCGGTTGATCGTCGCCGACGGGGCGCTGGCTTACGACGCCAAGCTGCCCACGAACCGCTGGTCGCACGTGGCCGGTATCTTTGATGCGCGCACCGGCGAGAAGAGACTCTATCTCGATGGCCAGATGGTCGCCTCGGGTCAGACCCAGCCGCCGGCGGCGCCGGAGCATGAGACCGTGACGCGCGGCTACACCCTCCAGCGCTTCCTCCAGGCCTGTGCCGGACGCGGCGCGTTGCCGATCAAGTTCAACGGCTCGCTCTTCACCGTCGAGGTGCCGGGCCAGTTCGACCCCGACTACCGTCAGTGGGGTGGATGTTACTGGTTCCAGAATACCCGCCTCCTCTACTGGCCCATGCTGGCCAGCGGCGACTTCGATCTGCTGCAACCGCTCTTCAGGATGTACCGGGACGCCCTCCCGCTGGCCCGCGCGCGCACACGGGTCTATCACCAGCACGACGGCGCTTTCTTTCCGGAGACGATGCACTTCTGGGGCGTCTATCACAACGGGGGCATGGGCTACGGCTGGAATCGCGCCGACCTGCCGCTCGGCGTCACCGAGAACCGCTACATCCGTTACCACTGGTCCAGCGGGTTGGAACTGCTCGCCCTGATGCTCGATTACCACGCGTTCACGGGGGATGACGAGTTCCTGCGCCACACGCTGCTCGATCACGCCGAGGCCGTGATTGGATTTTACGACCGCCATTATCCGCGCGATGCGGGTGGCCGCCTGTGGCTCAAGCCCTCCCAGGCCCTGGAGACATGGTGGGAATGCGAAAACCCGACACCCGAGATCGCCGGTCTGCACGTGACGCTTGATCGGCTGCTGAGCCTCCCCTCCGAGGTCGTGGGAACGTCCCGCCGCACCGCCTGGCAATCGCTCCGGGCCGCGCTGCCGCCCATTCCCCGACGGCAGCTTGACGATCAGGACCTGATCGCGCCGGCCCAGACGTTCGCCGTGCGGTCGAACATGGAGAATCCCGAGCTTTACGCCATCTTCCCATTCCGCGCGTTCGGATTGGGCAAGCCCGAACTCGAAGTGGCCCGGCGCACCTTCGCCGCCCGCCTGTTCAAGGGCAACCGCGGGTGGCAGCAGGACGAGACCCAGGCGGCGTACCTGGGCTTGACCGGGGAAGCGCGGCGGATGCTCGTCAATCGCCTCGCCACCAAACATGACGGCAGCCGCTTTCCCGCCTTCTGGGGACCCAACTTCGACTGGATTCCCGACCAGGATCACGGGGCGAACGGGCTGATGGCGCTCCAGACCATGCTGCTCCAATGCGAAGGACGGCGCATTCTGCTCTTGCCGGCCTGGCCCGAGGACTGGGATGTCGCCTTCAAACTCCACGCCCCGTTCCAGACCACCGTCGAAGGCGTCTATCGCCAGGGCCGCCTGGAACGTCTGAAAATCACCCCCTCCTCCCGCGCCAACGATGTCGTCAGCGTCTGGCCCCGATAGGGTGTCGGTCGCCGCGCTCACGTGAGCGCGGAGAGGCCGTGGGCCAAGGCTCCGATCGCATCTGGAAGCGATGGTTTCAACGGGGCCGCGCTGACGTGCCGAACGAGACCAATCACCGGAAAGGGGTCCCGTGGGCCAGGACGCACCCCTCGCAGTGGCACGGTGTCACGCCGCTGGATCGTTGATTCGGCAAGAAAAGGGATCAAGTTGGCATCCGCCCCTTCGCGAGTTCGTGAATGAACAGCCCGCACTTGCCGCCCGCCTTGGCGGTGAACACCGCCGCGTTCCACCACATTTCCTACCGTCCGTTGCTGACTCTGCGGGGTTTCTCTACGGCCTGTCTCTGCTACTTCTAGTCTGTAGCTATAAAGTCATCATTCCGGCATAAAGCCGACATGCCACGTCAGAATTCTGCCAGCATTGTGGCCGCAAATGTGAAGCGGCTCAGGCTCCAGAGGAAATGGTCGCAGGAGGTCTGCGCTGAAGAATGCGACTTGCACCGGACATACATCGGTGCCGTGGAACGCGGTGAGCGGAACATCACTCTCGCCACGCTCGATACCATCGCATCTGCTTTTGGTGTCTCACCCGTGGCCTTGCTGACCAAGGAGTGACACGTGATGCCAGATTGCTCGTCCGTCGTCGGTAGTAGCGGTTGCATCGCCAGGTCTGGCAAGAGCATCTACGATGCACTGCATGACACGCCTGATTTCTTCCTCGCGGGCGGCGACTTGGAAGCGGTTCTGCGCGTTGGGTTGGCCGGACTGGACTTGAACTACCCGCTGCGCACGCGCTCCAAGGTCTTGAAATCCAGGATCTGCGAGATTCTTGGGTATCCAGTCCCACAGTCCTTCCGGAAGTCCAAACCGCGATTTCCCGGACAGGACTTTGACACTTACGTTCAGAAGTCCAACAACCTGCAAATCTGGAATGAGGAAGTCGTGCCGACACGGCGGTATGTCATCATCCGGCTGGATGAGGTCTCGAAGGTCGTGGGCGTCCGAGTCGTAACGGGTGAAATGTTGGCGAAGCTGGACACCACGGGAACGCTGACACGGAAGTACCAAGCCAAGAGCCGCGCTCCGATCACGGAATCGGTGTTGGTTTCACGATCGGATGCGTATTCCGTTCAAGACGCAATTGCGGCGTTGCCCAATCGCAAATTGAAGTTGCCCCGGCGCACCAATCGACACTCTGAGGTGGACTTCAACGTGTTCCTTCCTGCTGAAGCCCTTTACAGGCAGTTGCTGAGGCTGGTGGGCACGCGACTGTCAGATCCCGGTCTTGACCAAGAGCGCAACCGGGGAGCCGCGTTGCACCGGGCGGTGTGCGCGACGCTTGGCATGGCGGAATCCGCAGACAGCGGCAGTTTCCCGGACGTGCTGGAACAGTTGACGGAAGTGAAACTGCAAACAGCCACGACAATCGACCTGGGTTTGGTGTCGCCGGATGACGCGACACCGCTGGAGTGGTTTTCGCGGGTGCGGCATTGCGACATTCGTTACGCAGTGTTCTACGGAAGGTCCGTTGGAGACGAAGTGGAAATCGAACACCTGGTGTTGGCTCGCGGTGCTGACTTCTTCTCGTTCTTCCAGCGGTTTGAGGGCAAGGTGGTCAATGCGAAGCTCCAGATTCCGCTACCGCGCGACTTCTTTGGATAGTCCAAATGCTTCCCACACCAGCGCATCGAGATCTCGCTCAAGCCTCGCCAATTCCAACGAGTTCTCGCGCCTTGCTGCCGCAAGGACCGAAGGCATGAAATCGACGACACCCTGCGCGCGGGTCATCTTCGGCAAGGGGAAGCGGCTCACGTATTGGCTCATGAACCGCCGGCGACCCGAGTAAAGCTTGTTGTGGAAAACTGTGTCGTAAAATGTGAGCGCGAACGAGGAATTCGCCACGGCGAGCATGAGCATGAGCCACGACCAGTCCTTGCCCGGCAGGAGTTTGGTCCAGTAGCAATCTCCGTTCACGATCCAGCCCGGGTCAGCAAGGAAGAACTTGTTTGATTCACTGATGTCGGGGAATGCGAGTTTGGGGTGAGTCCAATCGCTGGGCCGGTGTGGGACCCAGACCTCATACCACCGCCGACCTGCCCCCGTGACGTAACTTCTGCTTTCCAGGCGTTCCCGGTGCTTGAGCAGATAGGCGCGGGCGCAGGGATAGTCTGCCAAGTCAACCGGTTGGCGCTCGGTGGCATTGCGGACGTAGGGGTAAAGCACCTGCCTGGCGCGGACGGTGTTCTCTGGCAAATGCCAGCGCGTGGCGAGGTGATGCGTGACCAGTGGCCGGAGTAGTTCGGGCTCGGGGCGTTGGGAACTCGGCAACGACTCCCAGTCATCACGGACAAAGACGGAATCCGCGGTGGTCTTGATGCCGACGCAGATTCTTGCCACATCAGCGAACACACACGCTGAATTGGCTTTCACCTGCGCCAGCCACGCATCTACCCCGCGACTGTGCATGGCCCACGGCGTTCTGCTGTCTGCCGCAATTCGCAGCTTCCCTGTCTCAACCCGAAAACGCGTTCCTCCAGCCTGAACGAGCCCCGAATACGTCCCATCGAGGACATCGAGAATCGAGAGTTCCTCCCTGCCGTCCGGAGCACCGGATTGCGGTGACTCGTAAACACGGATGAACTCGCAATTCTGCGGGCCAGCACTGCTCGTGCGTTCAGCGACGACGATCGCCGGCAATACCGCCGCATCGAAGAGCTTGGTGTCGCCGAGGTCAACCAAACGACGAAGTCTGAATTGGCTGGCGAGCCAGTCCCGCATCGAGTAACCCGACTGGACCGTGAGAAATCGGTTGGATGTGAGAAGGCCAAGGATTCCACCCTCCCGAAGGAGCAACGTCATCGCCTTGACGAAGGCGTGATACAGGTCCACACGCCCGGTCAGGTCGAACCGCGCCGCAAGTTCGCGGGCCGAAACTGAACCCAGAATCTGAGTGCGAACGTACGGGGGATTGGAGATGGCCGCATCAAACAGAATCTGCTCGCGCCGTACGGGCGGCCGCAGGAAGTCCATTTGTGACGCACCCTCGATGCGGTCCACATGCGACAGAAAGTCTTCCGCGTGCAGGTCAACAGAGGCGACGCCAGAATCTTCGAGCAGGCTGCGGGTGCGCGCCAAAGCGTTTTCATCCATGTCAAAACCCGTCAGGCGAAGACGTGCTCTCCATGTGTGCGGAGCGGCATCGACAATGGCCTTGAGCAATTCTCCTTCGCCGCAAGCCGGATCGAGGACCGCAATCTCACCGATTGGCGTCCTGCCCGCTATCAGGCCCTTCATGACTTGCTCGGCCAAGTATGCCGCCAGCAAGGGAGGAGTGTAGTGAATGCCGTTAGCCTTCCTTCGCGCCTCATCCGTCGCAAGCGCCAAGGCGGAATCCCCTCCCTTCCGACGCGCGGTCAGAGTCGAGGTGCGGTTGAGTCGGGCCGTCGCTCGCATGTGCTCCTTCTAGTCGTCACTGAAGGCTTCTGTCAACTCCGTCAACTCAACTTGCAGGGCAACAGTCCGGCGCGTGCCGGTTGGCCGGGTTGCAAAACGAGTTTCTCGCCCTCGATGGCAAAGAAACCTCGTCTCCAGGCTGGAGGTGCAGGGCCTTGCGGAACCGGTAGGCTGTAACCGAGCGACAGCAGCGCGTTGACGGGATCGGTCGGCGGACGCCGGTTCCGGTGCTCGAAGTTAAATCTCAACTGACCATCCCAGGGATCACGCGCGTCGGCCAGTTCATCGGCGACCTTGAGCATCCCGTTGAACTCGGCGAAGTAGGCGGCGGCGGCGGCGCCTTCGAGGCCGAGGAGTTCCTCGCGGCTGGTGGCCGTCAGCGCTTTGTCCGCGAGGTGCTTGAGTTGGGTGACCACGCTGGGAGGCGGTTCGAGGTGATTCCGCATGAGCATCGTGCGGTGATTGCGGATCTTGCCGTGGACGAACTGGCGGCTCAGTTCGAGCGCGAAGGCGTCGTCGCGGACCCGACGGAACTGCTCGATGCGCAGGAAGACGTTCTTCAACTCGTGCCCGCGGGTGATGCCGTAGAACCAGCCGCCCATCGAGAAGTACGTAACTCCCTCGGAAC
>ERZ795054.2814-NODE-2814-length-14310-cov-3.866924_pt1 | contig 14310 bp, 10 predicted proteins | sample MGYA00375138_ERZ795054 | MGnify/ENA primary metagenome ERZ795054 (study PRJEB30183, sample SAMN05720215) | anaerobic digester metagenome | isolation source: active sludge of municipal wastewater-treating anaerobic digesters | place: USA | collected 2014-12-23 ...
TCCCTGCGTTTTCCTCAATGCTCACGGAGCTGATCTCAAAGGTACCGTCATCCTCCTCGGGCACTGTGATGCGCTCACCACCCTCGAAGAATGTAAGATTGTACTTGCGCCACTCGGACCTTACAAGCTCGAGGCGTGCAAAGCGCATGATGACCTCTTCGTCAAAGTTGCGCGCAAACATCCTGAGGAAACGGATAGACTTGAAGTCACGGATTGAACCGACTCTCCTCTCATAATCAGTGACAGGTATCTTGAACTGGTACCACCTGACAGGCGATTTTTCGCCGTTGGCGAAGGTGGCTGTGTACTCAAGCTCATCAACGATGAAGTTTTCACCCACAACCATATCTTCCGGCCTCAGGCTTATGTGATACTGGTAGTAGCTTTCGGTCTCGCTCAGGGTGTTGTCACGGTTGATGTCTTCCATGTCCGGCAGTGTGGTCCCGCTGGTTGGATATGACTCGTCAGACATCTCGGATGTGGGAGAATTGCCATCGGTGCCGTTGAATCTCTTGTAACGCTCCAGGATGCCCAGCTGCCTCTGGTCATAGTCGGATCCCCTGAAGTAATGGAAATCATCGCTTGACGGGTCTTCCATTATCTGCTGCATGATCTCAGGGCTCACAATCGCACCCACAGCCTGGATGAAGCTGTCGAAGAATGCAATCTCGTCCTCGTTGCTGAGGCCGTCAAGACCGACATCCTGATAGCGGCGTGAGTCAATATTGTTGTCAAAAGCCTGAACCACAGCCTGTACAGTAGGTACACGGCCCCATACCGTGGTGTCCACATTGGTAAGCAGCGGAGAGTTGGGAAGGCCGTTCTCAAACTGCTTGCGCGAATCGCGAAGTATATCCTCCGAGATGTTGCCCAGGTTGAAGTAGATATCACCGCCCTCATGGTCAGCGTTTTCCACGAAGGGATCCATTACCCAGAACTTGATGTACTGAATGTTGGCCGATTCGAAGTCGTTCGTGAGCAGCTCGCGCATCATCCCTCCCCAGCGGGTGCGCGGTGAGTTGAGGAGACCTTCGCTGCTGAGGCCGGCCGAATAGGTACCCGGCAGCACGTCAAAATTGTAGGGACCGCGTTCTTCCGGATAGAAGGCCACGTTCAGAACGGAGATATTTGTAGGGATACCGCTCGGTGACTCCTTGAAGGGAAATATTTCAGTTTCGTAGATCTCCCTGACGAAGTGGCTCGACTGCAGGTCAGGGTTGGCACGTATATACCCGGGTGTGGTTGAGCCGTTGCGAAGGAAGAGCGGGTCTATTACATACCACGCCAGTCTCGCCCTGTTGAATCCCGATCGGAGGTCCTTGCTCAGCCTGGCCTCGGGGAAGAGCTGATCCTGTCCCTGGGGTACGCTGGCCAGTGACCAGGCATTGAAAGCCCGCAGGTCAAGGGAGATTTCACTGGCCTCGAAATCATCAATATAGACAGCCCCCTCATCGGTGATGGCCCTGCTGTGCCCGGGAACCAGGTGCGCAAACTCGCCGAAGAAATTTATTGATGAAGGCGCATTCGTCTCAATCAGCGGAAGCCAGTCGATGGCACTGGTAAGACGTTGTGATTCTGAACGGTATGATGCATCAAAGCCGTAGATCGTGTTTGAGATCGGGTCATCACCGTAAGTGACCTTCTGCGTATATGGCCTTTCAGTCAGCCTGAGCACCGTTCCCCCCAGGTTGAACTTCTCGGAGAACCGGTAGTTGAGATGGGTGCCCACCAGTGTCTTGGTCTGCAGCCCGAAGAACTGGTTGCTCTCAAGCGAGACCTGAACAGGCGTCTGTGACTCGATGATTGCAGAGTTTATGATCTTCACTGAGCCCATGTTGTAGTCAACAGTGTAGTCAACATTCTCCGTCAGGGTGACACCGCCGGCAGTCACCTTCACGGAGCCAGCAGGGATATTGGCAACATTGAGCCGTATTTCTGACCCGGAAGCGGAGGTGAACTGCCCTCTGAGCAGGTACTTGTTCTTCTCTGCCAGCTGTTTTGCCACAGTCTGTGTGGAGTCATACAATTCCGTGAAAACATACTTTCTTATCTGCTCAGGATCTGAAATATACTTGAGCAGATGCCGTCCGAAAGGCTCAAGAACGGGGAAGATTATCCGGCCCCTCTCTGACATTACGGTTATCCCTTCAACAAAGTCGAACAGGCCGTCAGGCTGCCTGTCGAGCTGTGAGTTCAGCCTGTCAAGTCCGAGCGCCTGCAGCAGCACCTTGCCGTCAAGCGGCGTACCGGGGAGATAGTTGAGTGCATTACCGCTCTTATCATCCTGGTAGAGGATATTTACTTCGAAGTTTTTGGGTTCAATCCTTCCAGATCCGACGTTGTAAATGTTCTTCATCATCAGCTTCCAGGTTGGTATCTGAGGGCTGAGGGTGGTACCCTTGATGAGCTTCAGTATGAGGGCGTCAGGGGCCGTGATGCCATCGGTAGAGAATTCCCCGACCTTGAAGACCTGGCCGTTCAGGGTGTACTCATATGCCACAGCAAGGACCTCATCGTTATTGAGCGCCATGTTGAGCGAGATATAACCCAGCTGGCGGTTGATCGTATATTCCCGGTCAGTAAGCCGGCGGGCATTCTCTATCTTTTCATAGTCGCGCCCTATCTGGAACCCTGGATAGAGCCCTGCGAAGGCATCGGCAACCTGGTCAATATTCCTGATTGCGCCATAGGTTGTGTTCAGTTGCTCGTACAGGCCGTTTGTATTGTTTGACGGATTGAGCGGTCCGCCGGGCATACCCTGGAACTCAGGGACTGTGTTGTAGATGTTTGACTGATTCTCGGCAAGGTCAATAAATGCAACGATGTTCCTGTTGCTTACATCCTCAAACCGGCTCGTCTGGTTTGTGATCCACACCTCGATCTTTTCGATGTTGAGGCCCGTGCTGACTATGGGAAGGTTTTCAAGTGCCCCGTCAAAATTCTCCCTGAATTCCTGCGAGAGGAAGAAGTGGCGGTTTGCTTCGTAACTGTCAGCGGTGATCTCGTACTCGCTGATCTGTGATCCGCCCTTGACCTCAACCACCGATGACTCACCCTTCTGCTGGGAGAATACCGTCGTCATTGTCAGCTTGCCGAACTGCAGCTCGGTCTTCAGGCCGAAGAGGCTGTAACTGCCGGTGATAAGGGTACCGTTGAGAGGCAGGGTCACATCGCCGGCCTCGATCTTTTTAATTATCTCGTCCTCCTTGCCTGAATATTCGAGCTTGGTGCGGTTTTCAAACTCGAACATCGCCTCTGTGTTGTAGTTGATTCCCAGTTGCATCTTGTCGCCAATGGTGCCGGTGACGTTCATCTGGATCTTCTCCTGGAAGTCGAAGGTGGGTATTGTCCGAAGCCTCTCGGAGAGTGTGGGGTTTTCCGTGTGGGATATGTTGATGCCGAAGATCAGTTCGGCCGATCCCTGCGGGACGATGTTGATTACGTTGCTGCCGAAGATGCGGTCAAAGGTCTCTCCCCCGACCTCTATCTGTGGGATGAGCGATGACCGGAACCCTGATGCATCGCCGCGAAGAGTTGCATCCCAGTATTCGCGCATCGCCTGGTTGAATTCATACTTGCGGTACTCTTCGGGTGACATGTAGACCGGACGGCGGTAGTCAAGGCTGCCTGCTTTCTGGTAGATGATGTACTGACGGTTGCGGCCGTCATACTCAACCTTTGTGCTGATGTTGGAAGGATTGCTGAGGAAGAGCGGAGATGAGGGGGAAGCCTGCCACGGGTAAGCAGGGTCACTGTTAAGTTTCAGAAGCGAGTCACCGGGATTTGTCTGTGCCGAGAGGGCAAACGGAAAAAGAACAGGCAGAATCAAAAGCCCTACCCTGATCCAGAGATCTCTAATATGTGAAATAAACTGCAATCCGGCACCCTGTTTATAACAGTTTCAGCGCCCTTCTGACCAGTTCCTCCACCGGGAGTTTTTTGTTTTCCCTGAGGAGGTTATCTACAACCTTCGTGGCGCTGTTCCTGGCAAAGCCAAGCATCACTAAAGCAGATAACGATTCTTCGCGGGCTGTATTGTCGGAAAATGCAATTATTTCACCGGAAACTGAGTGTTTTCCGATCTTGTCTTTCAGGTCAACAATTATCCTCTGTGCGGTCTTCAGTCCTATGCCCTTGACTCCCTTGAGAATGCCGACATCTCCGCTGAGAATTGCGTCTCTCAGGTCAGCCGGCCTCATTGATGACAGCATCATCCTGGCGGTTCCTGCCCCGACACCTGAAACGGTGATCAGCTGCCTGAAAAGATCGCGTTCATCCGCAGTTGTGAAACCAAACAGCAGGTGAGCATCCTCACGGATCGATTCATGGATCAGAATCTTACAATCGGTGGCTTTGTCAAGCTCAGCGTATGTATTAAGGGAAATGTTGATGTTGTAACCTATGCCGTTGCACTCAACCACCACACAGGCAGGATTGAGCTCGGTAACCTTGCCGGTAATATAATCGATCATAACGGCTGGTCAAAGTTTTCAGGTTCGGGCGGCAGTTCATCAACATGTTCCGCGTGAATCTCTATCTTCTGCGGCTGCAGCGGGTTGCGTATCAGCTCCCGGTACATCTCCCTGTTCCTGAAAATATCAACAGCCGCGTATATTGCCTGTCGCATGGAGTTGCCTGACGCCTCGTTCTTTCCGGTGATGTCGAATGCCGTACCGTGCACCGGCGATGTGCGTATCACCGGCAGCCCGGCTGTGAAATTCACTCCCGTGTCAAAGGCAAGAGACTTGAATGCCCCCATGCCCTGATCATGGTACATTGCAAGCACCGCATCAAATTTACTGAATGCCCCCGATCCGAAGAAACCGTCTGACGAATAGGGCCCGAACGCGAGTATTCCCTCTTCATTGGCCTTCGTGATGGCCGGCATTATTATATCCTTCTCCTCGCTGCCGAGCAGCCCGCCGTCACCTGCGTGCGGGTTGAGGCTGAGCACGCCGATCCTTGGTCCGCGGATGGCAAAGTCCTGAAGAAGAGACTTGTTAAGCAGCCTCAGCTTGGAAAGTATTGTGCCTATTGTGATGGCGCCGGGTACTTCGCGAAGCGGAAGATGCTCGGTCACAAAACCGATCCGCATGCTCTCACTGATCATCAGCATCAGCACCTCGTGGGATCCGATCCGTGATTTCAGGTAGTCAGTGTGCCCGGTGAAGCGAAACTTGTCTGACTGTATGTTGTGCTTGTCAATAGGCGCTGTAATCAGGACATCAAGCCTGCCAGCCGCGAGGTCCGCAACGGCGCTCTCGAGTGCGGCAAGGGAAGCCTGCCCCCCCTCGGGAGTTGACTTGCCAAGCTCAACACGAACATCGTCACCAAGGCAGTTTACAATATTGACCTTTTTAGGGTGCGCTTCGGTGACAGTTCGTATGTTATTGAAATTGAAAGTCGTGTTATTCAGAACCTTCCGGTGGTAGGCCGCCACCTTCGGGGAGCCGTAAACAACCGGTATGCACAGGTCGGTGATGGCAGAGTCGGACAGCGCCTTGATTATGATTTCGTATCCGATGCCGTTTATATCGCCCTGCGTGATTCCCGCAACTATAGTTTTTTTATCCATTGTGATTGATCTCTTCCGGAGAGCAAAGGGCCCGTCCGGGGTGGTAAAGTTAATCAAATAATTGAATGAATTTGCTTAATTATATTACCTTTACGTGCTCCGCCTACAATGCGCCGGAGGTCACAGGATGGGAATCAGAGAACATTTATACGAACGTCTCACCGAAGGCGGCCGGATCACCGTTGACGAGGCGCTGACACTGTGGGACAAAGCCCCCCTTGAGGAGCTTATGCATGTTGCCGATCTTCTGAGACAGAAACTGCATCCGGGAAACAGGGTCGGGTGGATGATTGACCGCAATGTCAACATCACGAACGTCTGTTTTTCCCAATGCCGCTTCTGCAACTTCTGTCGCACAGCGAAGAGCGATGATGCATATATCACCACCGATGAGGAGTACGACCGGAAGATTGAGGAGTTGATCTCCCTCGGCGGGGATCAGCTGCTGCTGCAGGGCGGCATGAATCCATCGCTGGGACTCGATTTTTACACTGGATTGTTCACGCGTCTCAAGAGCCGCTGGCCAGGGGTCAAACTTCATGCTCTCGGCCCCCCGGAGGTGGCATGGCTTGCACGTGCAGAAAAAATGAGCTTCCGCGATGTGCTTGTGGCGCTTCGCGATGCGGGACTCGACTCCCTTCCCGGTGCAGGGGCCGAGATCCTCTCCGACAGGGTCCGCAGGCTTGTCTCACCGGCCAAGGCCACCGTCGCCGAATGGCTGGGAGTGATGAGGGAGGCACACAGGCTGAATCTTCCAACATCTGCAACAATGATGTTTGGTCATGCCGAGACAGTACGGGAGAGGCTGGAGCACCTCGACATGCTTCGCAAGCTTCAGGATGCCAGGCCTGAAGGGCATGACGGGTTTATCACATTCATCCCTTGGCCTTTCATGGACCGGGGCACAAGGCTGGCGGAGAAGGACGGGATACGGAACAACGTCACAGCCGTTGAATACCTGAAGATGATTGCTGTCAGCAGGCTGATGCTTGACAACATCAGTAACATCCAGTCTTCAATTCTGACCGTAGGCAGGGAGACGGCAATGATCTCGCTCCATGCAGGGGCCAATGATCTCGGGTCTGTTATGATAGAGGAGAATGTGGTGAGCGCTGCCGGGGATCCGTTCCGGGTCAATCCTGATCAGATGCAGGAGATCATCCGCGAAGCCGGATTCACGCCGGTGAGGCGGGATCAGAGGTACCAGGAAGTATACAGTAGTCAAAGCTCGTAGAGCTTTAAGAATTGTAGAATACGGGCCCCACCCTATTCCGTACTTTTTTTCACAGTATACATCAGCGCCTCAACCTGCCGGAGGAGTTCCCTCTTCTCTTCCCTGGGCGCATAGACGAATCCTGTCACCACCACTGCCCTTGTTGTTGCCGAATCTATGAATGCGTATGAGATGAACGGGCCACCCATAAATCCTCCTTCAAGGGTCCACAGGCCCCGCATCTCAATGAAATCAGTTTCGTCACGGCGAAATGAGCGGCAGCTGACCGGAACCTTCTGCTCAATGACCATGAATGAGCCTCCGTCAGGCCCTTTCACCTCGTCTGACATTCTCTTCTGGGTCAGGTCTGCCAGTTCAATGCATCCCAGCCTTGATGTAGCGCGGTCAGTTACGGAAACCATTACGGTCTGGGTTGAAGCGGGGGTCTCAGCTGAGATCATCATGATTCCCTCGCGGTTGAAATCAGGCTTCCAGCCGGCAGGCAGAACAAGCTCCCACCGGGTTTCTCCGGCTGTCAGCACACTCCTCTCCCTGCCCGCCGAATTGGTCAGCCAGTCTGTCAGCCGCTCCCGCTCTGCATCATTTATCCCCCGCCGTATGGCTTCTCCGTTATCCCTGATGCACTGTGCCAGCGAAGCGGTGTCAGGGGCGGTAACCGTGACAACAAGCTGCGTTTCTGACCATTTATTGCGCTCCATCATCATGTCTGCCTGCGTTTTGGCTGGATCAATGATTGCCTGGATCACATTGCGGTGAGCAACATAGATGTCACGAAATCCTTCCGGATTGACGGGCATGACAGTGAATGCCGGCTCCGCCTGCGGCAGGCTTATGAGCATCGGACTCACATGCTCCCTTACAGCCTGACCGGGAGTACCGTCCCACAGCTGTTTGTCCATTACAACAAGAACATCTCCGGTTTTGCCGGTAACATTGGGAAGTGTCCTGGTCACTGAAGAATCACCGCATGAAGCGATGAAAACAAGCGCCGGCAGTATTAAAAACATAGCATGTCTCATGATCCCGGAATTTTGTGAAATAAAAAGCCCGCATTCTCATGCAGGCTTAAATATAGAGTTTTATGATTCTAGTTCTCCTTCGTGGTGCCCTTTTCAGCATCAGCGTCAGCACCCGAGTCCTTTGCTTTCTTAAACTCCTTCAGCCCCTGTCCGATGCCCTTCATCAGCTCGGGAATCTTACGTCCGCCGAACATCAGCACTACAACCACAAGTATCAGGATAATTTCAAGAGGTCCGATCTTTCCCATTTCTCAGAGTTTTTTGTTTATGCAAATGTACTAATTCTTTTGCATAAGGTTATAAACCAAATGCAATTATCATTTCCTGATCAGCTTGAGGATGTCATTCCCGTTTGCAAAGATCAGCAGGGCAAGCAGTATCACCATCCCGGTGATCTGGGCATACTCCATGAATTTGTCGCTCGGCTTCCTCCCTGTGACCACCTCGAATATCAGGAACATCACATGTCCGCCGTCAAGGGCAGGAATGGGGAGGATGTTCATAACTGCCAGTATCAGTGAGAGGAATGCTGTAAGGTTCCAGAACGATTGCCAGTTCCAGATGCCCGGAAAGATGCTTCCTATTGTAATAAATCCACCCAGCGATTCGTAGCCCTTCGTATCCTTGGCGAAGATCAGTTTGAACTGCTTGAGGTAGTCACCCGTGGTCTTCCAGCCTTTGGCGATTCCGGCAGGTATCGCTTCGAACAGGTTATAGTGTTTCGTACTGAGCTCAAGGAGATTTCCTGTTTCCCGGAAGACGCCGAGGATACCGGCCTCGGTTGTTGTGACGGCCAGATCCATCAGCTCACCGTCTCTGCGGACTGACACTGTCACCGGTTTCGCCTTGCGCGAAGCAAGGTAGGACTGGAACTCATCATACCATGTAAACGGATTTCCGTCGAGAGCCAGGATCTCATCACCTGCGGCAAGACCGGCTGCCGCAGCAGGAGACTCATCAGCCACTTCTGAAATGACGAACGGTCCGAACGGAATCCTCGCATCTATGATGTCAGGGTTCTTGAGCAATATCTGGATATATTCACGCTTAACGGGGATATCAATGATTTCGCCGTTGCGGTCAACGGTTATCTCCTGCCTGTCATTCAGCAGTATATCAGGGATTATTGCATAGAAGTTATCCACCTTCTCACCGTCAAGTGCCAGGATTTTATCGCCGTTGCGAAGACCCATTGCATATCCGGTGGAGTCAGTAAGGATACCATACTTAACATTTGATGCAGCGAGGTAGGTCTCACCCCAGACGCTCAGCACCCCCACATAGATGAGCATGGCGAAGATGAAGTTGAAGAAGACCCCGCCGAGCATTATCATCAGCCGCTGCCATGATTTTTTAGACCTGAATTCATGGGGCTGAGGCGGCTGCTTCATCTGCTCCTTGTCCATTGACTCGTCTATCATGCCCGAGATCTTCACGTAGCCGCCAAGGGGGATCATGCCTATACCGTACTCCGTCTCGCCGAACTTCTTCTTGAAGATAGCCCATGGCCAGTCAAAGAAGAGGTAGAACTTCTCAACCCGTGTCTTGAAGAGGCGGGCGAACAGGAAGTGACCAAACTCGTGTACGATGACAAGTATTGAGAGTGACAGCAGAAGCTGCAGTATTTTTATAAGAACGGTCATTTTTTCTTCAGTTTGTTAATGTGTTCATTGGCAAGATGCCTGCTCCGGTTGTCGGTAGAGGCATAAACGTCCATAGATGCTTCTTTGTTGAACAGTGTTTTTTCCAGCACATGCTCCACTGTACCTGCAATATCATTGAATCCTATCTGCTCCCGGAGGAATGCAGCCACGGCTTCCTCGTTTGCAGCGTTCAGTGCGCATGGCATATTACCCCCTTGCTTCAGGGCGCCACGTGCAAGCTGCAGGCAGCGGAAACGGACCATATCCGGTTCACCAAAGGTAAGTGTACCAATATCTGCCAGTGACGGGCGAGGCAGTTCCGTTTCGACTCTGTCCGGGAAAGTGAGGGCGTAAATTATTGGCAGACGCATGTCAGGCACCCCGAGCTGCGCCTTTATCGAACCATCCTTAAACTGCACCATTGAGTGTATTATTGACTGCGGATGAATGAGCACATCGATGCGGTCAGCAGGGGTTCCGAAGAGCCAGTGAGCCTCAATCACCTCGAGACCCTTGTTCATCAGTGTGGCAGAGTCAATTGTTATCTTGCTGCCCATGGTCCAGTTGGGATGACGCAGTGCCTCCAGGGGTGTAACCTTTGAGAGCCGCTCAGCCGGAGTATCACGGAACGGTCCGCCCGATGCGGTAAGGATGAGTCGCTCCACGGAGTTCTCCGGTTCGCCGTTGAGGCACTGCATAATGGCTGAGTGTTCGGAGTCGACCGGCAGCAGGTGGCTGCCTGTGATGGCAGCAGTGCGTGTGATGAGTTCTCCTGCCACAACAAGAGTTTCCTTGTTTGCCAGCGCCACCTCGCGGCCTGCAGCCACCGCGGCAGCAGTAGGCCGCAACCCGGCAAACCCTACCATGGCGGCCACAACTGTGTCTATACCCTCCGAAGCAGCTACCTCTTCAACAGCCTTCTGCCCGGCCATGACCTCTGTTCCAAGGCCGGCAAGGCCGTCTCTGACAACACTGTAAAATGCCTCGTTGCCTATGACAACCTTCGCAGGGCGAAAAAGCCTTGCCTGCTCCATCAGCAGTTCGGCGTTGCTTCCAGCGGTAAGGACAGAAACGGTGAAGAGATCAGGATAACGGGCAACGATGCCGAGTGTCTGTGTCCCGATTGACCCCGTTGAGCCTATTATTGCAAGCCTTTTGTGCATCTGCCGTATTCCTGTCAGAAATATATATACTGAGCGGGGTCAAGGGCCACCCCGTTATGCCAGAGCTCAAAATGCAGATGGGGCCCGGAGGTATACAACTCACCTGAGTCGCCCACAATCGAGATTGACTCCCCGGCCCACACCCTGTCACCCATCTCCTTGAGCAGACGGGCATTGTGCTTGTATACGGAAACCAGGTTGTTTGCATGCTGTATGGCAATCACAAAACCGGTCTCCATCGTCCAGCCTGTCATTATCACAGTTCCCTCGAGGGTGGATGAGACCACTGCCTTGGGCTGTGTGACAATATCTGTTGCATAGTGCCTGGTGCGGGCATCGAAGTTGCTTGATATGATTCCCTTGACTGGCGGAAAGAAGTGGATATTGGCGAGACTGGTTCCCTGCTGTGAGCCGCTCCCACTCTGAGCCGGGAGCACTGACAGACTGTATTTTTCCTCCTGCTCGACACGCGCCCTGAAGACGGAGTCCTCAGGTGATTTCCTGAATTCCACATTACCATAGTCCCTTGTGCTGTCACGCAGAACGACGGAACCTATCGGTTGCCTTCCTGAGATGACGTCATTCAGGTCACGGAAGTACTTGTCCCTGATCTCCAGTTCGTGCTCAAGGGAGTCAAGCATTATGGCGTTCATAAGGATGTTCCGGCGCATCTCTACATTGGGGTAGCCGGGAATGAACTCCCTTAGGTTTGTGAATGCAATCAGGGAGGTGTTAACCGCAAGAGTCAGCACCAGCAACAATGCTGCTGCCAGGATTGCATTGGCCTTGGAGAGGCGTACCCGCCACAGCTCCTCGAAGGTAGTGTCATTGAATATGGCGAGGCGGAACCTGTCGCTCCATTTCCCCTTTCGTTTTTCGTTCTTTGCCATCTTATGATTGGACCGAAGGGACAAAGATAGCAATGATGTTGGAAATTAGGTAATAGGCAATAGGCAATAGGCAGTAGGCAATAGTGTAGTCGGCAGTCAGCAGTCGTTAATAGCCTGAATGACTTGCGACTGAAGACTGAAGACTGGAGACTGTGCCTACCACCCAATGCCGTAATCCTCCCCGTGATTGCTTGACCCGCCCCAGAATGTTCCGTGGATGCGGTCAAAGCCGATTGCATTGACGGGGCCGGAGGTCCTCTCCTGGAACGACAGCCTGTAGCCCATCGATGCCAGCTCCTTCCTCACCCATGACGGCATGCTGTTGTTCAGCACCAGCCCGCCGGCCACCTTCTCATGCTCCCCGAAGCTTGAGTACATCTGCAGCGTTTTGAACGACGGCGCCTCACAGGCCTCCTGGACGGTCATCCCAAACTCCACAACATTAAGGAAGAACTGCATGAGCAGCTGATCCTGCTCATCACCGCCCTGCTTTGCAAATGCGAGGAACGGCTTGCCGTCCTTCATTGCCAGGGTGGGTGTAAGGGTAACGCGCGGCCTCTTGCCGGGTTCCACCACGTTGAACGGATTCTCCTTCTCGTCAAGGACGAAACTCTGCATCCTCTGGCTCATCCCGATGCCGGTATTTCCTGCAATGCAAGCCGGCACCCAGCCGCCGCTGGGGGTTACGGAGACAACCCATCCCTCCTCATCCGCAGCTTCGATTGACGTGGTACCTGAATTGAACGTGCCCAGGAAACGGCTGTACTGATCAGGGTCATCTGCAGGATAAATGTTGCGTGCCTCTGCCTGCCAGGAGCCCAGCAGTGTGCCAAACGGATTGACTTTCCCCTCGAAGGGATATGGGTCGCCGGGCCTTATACCGGGGTCATTGCGGTCCGGGTTTATAAGTTTGCTTCGCTCCCTTGCGTAATCCTTCGAAAGCAGACCTGCCATCGGTTCCTCCGGCGGGAATGCCGGGTCACCGTAATAGAAGTCCCTGTCTGCAAAAGCGAGGTTCATTGCCTGGTAAAGGGTGTGGATGTATTTCGTTGAGTTATAGCCCATCTCCTTCAGGTTGAAGTTCTCGAGGATATTGAGCGTCTGGAGCATCACCGGCCCCTGGGTCCACTGCTGAAGCTTGTACACTTCAATCCCTTTGTATTCGGTCATAAGCGGTTCCTCAATCTTAACCTGCCAGCCGGCAAGGTCAGCTTTGGTGATCAGGCCACCCTGCTCGATGCAGCCGCGCGAGAACTCTTCGGCGATGTCGCCTTTATAAAACCGGTCGTAGGCGGCATATATAGCCTCCTTGCGCGATTTACGCTTTTTCAGTGCCTGCTGCTCAGCCTCCACAAGCTTTGTCAGCGTAGCCAGCAGATCACTCTGAACGAATACTTCGCCTGCTGACGGCGCCTCCCGCTCATCGCCTGCATGGGGCAAAAATACTTTTGCAGAATATGGCCACTCCCTGATCCTGTTTTTGGCCCTCTCTATTGAGTTGGCGGTCTGTGCCTCAATTGGATAGCCTGCAGCCATCTCCATGGCCGGGGCAAGCACCTCTTTCAGGCTCATTGTGCCGTACTCGGCAAGCATGACAATTAATCCTCCCGGCGTCCCGGGTGTCACAGCTGCCAGGGGACCGTATTCAGGCGGATATTTGTAGCCTTTCGACTTATAGAATTCAGCTGTCGCCCCTGTAGGTGCAACCCCGAGGGCGTTGATAGCAATGACCTTGCCTGTTTTGGGGTTATAGATCAGCGCCTGTGTCTCGCCGCCCCAGCTGAGGACGTCCCACATTGTGCAGGTGGCAGCCAGCATTGCGCATGCAGCATCAATGGCATTGCCGCCGCGGTCAAAGATCATTGCCCCTGCTGTGGCGGCAAGGGGTTTTCCGGTGATAGCCATCCAGTGCTTCCCGTGCAACGGGGGTTTCTGGGTGGTGACCGGAAAGGTATTAAACGATTGAGAATGTGACATGATTAAAATACTTAACATACAAACAGATAAAAAGAATCTTTTCATAACGGTCAGGTTTAAGGTGGCGGAAATATTTGCATTACTGCCTCTTCCGCAATTTCGCAATAAATTGCATTTAATGGGAGAAAAAATCTATAATTTCGACCGGAGATAAAAATAAAGGATAGCCCGAAATGAACGAATTTGACCTGAAGGCTGCAGAGTGGGATAAGCAGCATATGCACAGGGATCGCGCGGAGGCAGTGGCAGCGGAAATAGTCAGGCAGATCCCGCTTGATGAAACAATGACTGCAATGGAGTTTGGCGCCGGAACGGGGCTGCTTAGCTTCATGCTCAAGGACCGCCTTAAGGAGATCACCCTCATTGACAACTCGGAAGGGATGGTGAAGGTGCTGAATGAAAAGCTGGTTTCCGCCAAGGCAGATAGCCTGAAAGCGGTGAAGGCCGACATAGAACATGAAGACCCGCAGCTGGGCACATTCGATCTGATCTACACCCTGATGGTGCTTCATCATGTCAGAGATGTGGAAACAGTTGTCAAAAAATTTCATGACATGCTCAATCCGGGCGGATACCTGGCAATTGCCGACCTTTACAGAGAGGACGGATCTTTTCACGGTGATGGCTTTCACGGCCACAAGGGATTTGATCCGGCAGCGCTGGCTGAAATGCTTGAAAAAAACGGTTTCAGCGGAATAAAACATAAGAAGGTCTATGAGATCGATAAGAAAATATCAGAGAACAGGAGCAAGAGCTTTGATATCTTTCTCATGACCGCAATAAGGAGTTAAGCTTCTCTTACGGGGTAC
>ERZ795054.2815-NODE-2815-length-14309-cov-5.174127_pt1 | contig 14309 bp, 16 predicted proteins | sample MGYA00375138_ERZ795054 | MGnify/ENA primary metagenome ERZ795054 (study PRJEB30183, sample SAMN05720215) | anaerobic digester metagenome | isolation source: active sludge of municipal wastewater-treating anaerobic digesters | place: USA | collected 2014-12-23 ...
CGCTCAGCGACGTCAGCTCTTCCCGGGCGAGTTCGAGCTGGGCGAGCGTGTCGGCCTGGCCGATGATGTACTCCGCCACGCGGAGACGGGCGGACAGCGAGGCGAACGTCACGGGGTCGGCGGAGCCGGCGGCACGCAGCCGGGCCAGGCCCGAGTCGGGATTCGTGGCGAGCAACCGAAGGCCGTCGGCCAGGAGCAGCTGGTCGCGGGTTTCGGTCGAGAGTCCGGGCAGTGCAAGCACGGCGGTGGTGTACCGCGAGGCCAGGCCGGGATCCACCCGTCCGACGCCGGCCAGAGTCGAATCCCAGGGCACCGTCAGATCCTGCCGAGCAAGCGCCTGGTCGATCAGCGGCACCGCCTGGGCGAGGTCACCCAGCCCGCCATAGTCCGCGGCGCGCTCGGCGTCGAACACGGACCCCTGCAGTCCATCCAGCGTGGTGAGCGCGGCCTGGTACTCGCCATGCATGCGCAGGATACGGGCGTGTTCCAGCCGAGCCTTCTGCCGGACGGCGGAGTCGGGACTCGTCATCAGGGCGACGAACGCCTTATCGGCGCCGTCGAGGTTGCCGGCGGCGAGGTAGCAGCCGCCGAGGAGGATCTGGGCCTGCTGCGCCACATCGGGACTATCGCCCGAGAAGGAGGCGGCCTCGAGCGCCGGGATGGCCCCGGCGCAGTCGTTCCGGTGGACCATCGCCTCGCCGCGAATCAGCTGGGCGTTGTCCGCCCAGGTGCTGTTGGGGTGCCGCGCCACGACCGTATCGGCCCGGACCTCCGCCTGCGCCCAGTACCCCTGCGCCTCGAAGGTGCGCCCCTGCGCCTCGGCCTTCCTGGCGCGCTCGGCGAAGCGGTTGGCGTTGTACATCCCGTTGTAGTACACGCAACCCGCGAGCGGGAGGAGGAGGAGCGGCAGGAGGCGCTTCACCGGCCCGGCCCCGCGGCGCGGGCGCCGCTCTTCCACTCGAACTCGAGCAGGTAGTCCACGATGGCGTCGGCGAGGGCACGGGCGATGCGGCGCTGGCCGTCCTTCGACACGAGGAACTTCGCGTCCGACGGGCTGGAGCCGTAGCCCATTTCGACGAGCACCCCCGGGCGCCGGCCGGTGTTGAGCACGGCCAGGTCGTTCCGCTGCTGCACGCCGCGGTTCTTTCCGGGGTGGATCGGCTCGAGGTGAGTCTGCATCAGCGCCCCCGCTCGCGCGGACTCGCGGAGGTACTCGTTCATTTGCAGGTCCCGCAGGATGTACGCGAGCGGGCCGCCCGCGAGGTCCTGGTCCTGTGCGCTCTCGAAGCGGAGCGCCTCGTTTTCGGTTTGGGCCACGCGGGCGGCGTCGGCGGAGTTTTCCTCGCCGATGATCAGCGTGGTGAAGCCGTCCACGGAGCGATAGTCCCGGCGCTTCCGGGTGTCCAGCGCGTCCACGTGCAGGCTCACGAAGAGGTCGCAGCTCGCGTCGCAGGTGGGGGCGCGCTGCAGGAGATTGGGGCGAGTGTCGGTGGTGCGCGTCATCCGGACGGTGATTCCCCGCCGCGTGAGTTCGTCCTGGAGCAGCAGCGCCACCTGGAGCGTCACGCTCTTCTCGGTGACGCCGGGCGGGAAGAAGCGGCCGGGGTTCCCGGGGTCGGCGCCGCCGTGCCCGGCGTCCACCGTGACGATGTGGCCGGGCAGGAGGCCGTTCGGCAGGCGCTTCGGCGCCGGCGCCGCGGCGGCGACCGGCCCCCGCTGCACGAGCCGGCCGGCCTCGCGGTCGAAGGTGTAGAGCTCACCGAGGTACCGCGGGAGGATCTCGGCGACGAACTGGTAGGGTACGAAGAGCGAGTCGCCCCGCTCGAAGGCGGGGACGGCGAGCGGCTCGATCCGGTCGTTGAGCCGGAAGAGCGGCGCATGCGGCAGGAAGGAGAAATCCTGGCGGGAAATGACCACGGTGATCCAGGCGCCGTCCTGCCGGATGGATCCGCCCAGCGCGGCGGCGAGCGGGAAGGCCGCCACGACCGGGTGGCCGTCGGCGTCGGCGGAGACGGCCAGGCGGGTCTCCCCGCGCGGCGTGACCACCACCAGCTGCGCCGGCGCGTGGGGGCCGGACAGCGACGCGAGGAGCGCGAGGGTGATCATCGCTGGCGGCCCACCGCGATGGCGCGCGCGGTCTCGCGGTCCATCATCCGCTCCTTGAGCGCCTGGCGCTTGTCGTGCTGCTTCTTGCCGCGCCCCAGCCCGATGGCGATCTTCGCCTTGCCGCGGCTGAAGTAGAGTTCGAGCGGCACGAGGCTCAGCCCCTCGCGCTCGACGGAGCCGATGAGCCGGTTGATTTCGCGGCGATGGAGGAGGAGCTTGCGCGAGCGGACCGGGTCGTGGTTGTACCGGTTACCCTGGGCGTACGGCGTGACGTTCATTCCCTCGAGAAACACCTGTCCCCCGGACACCCGGGCATACGCCTCCTTGATGGAGGCCTTTCCGCTGCGCAGCGACTTGACCTCGGTGCCGGTCAGCACCAAACCCGCCTCCCACGTCTCGAGGATGTGGAAGTCGTGGGTCGCCTTGGGATTGCGGGCGACCGAATGCCGGCGCTCCGTGGGCGCATCCGATTTGGTGGGCATGGCAGGTCGTAAACCCAAGATAGACAGTGGGTTCCGAAGGGTCAACGGCCCGCTTGACTGCGAGGAGGGCGTTCCGCTACCTTTGCCGCCCACGCCGAAGTGGTGGAATTGGTAGACGCGCTGCGTTCAGGGCGCAGTGGGCGCAAGCCCGTGGGGGTTCGAGTCCCCCCTTCGGCACTCTTCCCTCCTCAGTACCGCACCATCTCCCGATCAATCTCCCGGGCCCACCGGTCGATGCCGCCGGCGAGGCTCCGCACGCGGGGAAACCCGACGGAGCGGAGGAACGCGGCCGCCTGCAGCGAGCGCACGCCGTGGTGGCAGTACGCCACGATGTCGGCGGACGGGTCGAGTGCGTTCGCCAGGCCAGGCAGCCGGGAGAGCGGCGCCAGCCGCGCGCCCTCGAGCCGGACCAGTTCCCATTCCGGCGTCTCCCGCACATCCACCAACACCACCGGCCGGCCCGCGGACAATTCGCGCTGCAGCTCGGCGGGGGTCACCTCGAGGCCGGCGGGCGCCACCGACTCGCCGACGCCGCAGAAGGCGTCGTAGTCGATCAGCTCGCGCACGGTCGGCGAGCCTCCACAGAGCGGACAGGCGGGATCGCGCTGCAGGGCGAGTTCGCGGAACTGCATCCCGAGCGCATCGAAGAGGAGGAGTCGCCCGACGAGCGGCTCGCCGATGCCGAGCAGCAGCTTGATGGCCTCCATGGCCTGGATGCTCCCGATGACGCCCGGCAGGGCACCGAGCACTCCCGCCTCCGCGCACCCCGGCACCATGCCGGGGGGCGGCGGCTCGGCGTACAGGCACCGGTAGCAGGGCCCGCCGGGCGCGGCGAAGACCGAGGCCTGGCCTTCGAACTGGAAGATGGCGCCGTACACATCGGGGATGCCGGTGAGGAAGGCGGCGTCGTTGACGAGGTAGCGCGTGGGGAAGTTGTCGCTTCCGTCGAGCACGACCTCGAAGCCCTTGAAGATGCGCAGGGCATTGGCGGCGGTGAGCCGCTCCGGAAACGACTCGACCGTCACTTGGGGATTGAGATCGAGAAGGCGCGCCCGGGCGGACTCGAGCTTCGGGACGCCGAGGGTGGAGGTGCCGTGAAGCACCTGGCGCTGGAGGTTGCTGACATCCACCACGTCGGCGTCCACCAGGCCGATCGTTCCGACGCCCGCGGCGGCGAGGTAGAGCGACGCCGGCGAGCCGAGCCCCCCCGCCCCGACCACCAGGACGCGCGACTGCTTCAGCCGGCGCTGGCCGGCCTCGCCGATGTGCGGAAGGATGAGGTGTCGGGAGTACCGCTGGAACTCCGCCGGGGAGAGCGGGGGCAGCTCGGGGTGGGTGTGCTCAGCCATGGGCGGCGCCCGCGGCGCTCAGGATGCCGCGGCGATCCCGACGAGTGCCTGAACCCGGGACTCTTCCTGCATGAGGTCGGCCAGGCTGACGCCCTTGAGGAGGTCGTCCACCCGGTTGCGGAGCGCGCGCCAGACCGGACGGATGCTGCACTGGGCGCCGTTGCCGCAGCGTTCGTCGTCCACCTGGTGCGTGTCGCAGTTGATTTCGAAGATCTGGTGATCGCAGGCGGCCATCACGTCGTGGACGGAGATCGTTTCGGGGGCCCTGGCCAGGAAGTAACCGCCGCGGGCGCCGCGGACGCTCTCGACGAGGCCGGCGCGCCGGAGCCGGAGGAGGATCTGCTCGACGTAGTCGCCGGGGAGGCGCTCGGACTCGGAGATGTCCCGCGCCGCCACGGGCCGTTCACCGCCCCGCCGCGCCAGATGCAGCGAGATGATGAGGCTGTATTCCGTCCAGGTTGTGACTCGCATGGGTTGAATATGGGAGCGCGGGGGTGGGAATTCAACCGCGCTCCCCCGGGAGGTCACCCGCCGCCGGGCAGGCCCTTCCCGCCGGGCACGCCGAGCTCGGTCATGGCGCGGAGGTCGAGGATCTCCTCGAGTTCCCTTCCCTTCAGGATGCCCCGCTCCGTGACGAGCTGCTTGACGGTCAGCCCGGTGGCAATCGCCTCCTTCGCAAGCTTGGCCGACTCGGCGTACCCGATCTTCGGGGCCAGCGCGGTCACCAGAGCCGGGCTGCGCTCCAGCCAGTAGGCGCACTGCGCAGCGTCGGCGGTAATTCCCTCGACGCAGCGCTCCGCAAAGACGCGGGTCGCATTGCCGACGATCATCAGGGCGAAGACGATGTTGTGCGTCATGACCGGCATCATGACGTTGAGTTCGAGCTGCCCCGCCTCGGCGGCCATCGCCACCGTAACGTCGAGCCCCAGCGCCTGGTAACAGACCTGGTTGACCATCTCGGCGATGGACGGATTGACCTTGCCCGGCATGATGCTCGAACCCGGCTGGACCGCGGGGAGCCCGATTTCCGCGAGCCCGGTGCGGGGGCCCGACGCGAGGAGCCGAATGTCGTTGGCGATCTTGTTGAGGTCGAGCACCCAGGCGCGGAGCGCGCCGCTGAAGCTCGCGATGTCGCCCATGGACTGCATGAGCTGCACCCGGTCCTCACCGACCTCGAGCTCGAGGCCGGTGATGTCGCGGAGGTGCTTGACCATCAGGGCGGGATACTGGGGCTCGGCGTTGATGCCGGTGCCCACGGCGGTGCCGCCGATGCCGAGCGCGCGGACCCATCGGGCCGCCTCCGCCAGCTTGGCCCGATGGCGGGCCACGGTGTGGCCGTAGGCCGAGAATTCCTGGCCGAGCCGGATCGGGGTGGCATCCTGCAGGTGGGTGCGGCCCGATTTGATGATCGGGTCGAACTCGCCGCCCTTGGACAGGAAGGCCTTGGCCAGGCGGTCCATCGAGTCCAGGAGGGGCGGCAGGGTGGCGAGGGTGGCGAGGCGCATGGCGGTGGGGATGACGTCGTTGGTGCTCTGCGCCATGTTGACGTGGTCGTTCGGGTGCACCGGCGCGTAGCTGCCGCGCGCGCCGCCGAGCAGTTCGTTGCCCCGGTTGGCGAGCACCTCGTTGCAGTTCATGTTGTGGCTGGTGCCGGCGCCGGCCTGGTAGACGTCCACGACGAACTGGTCGCGGTGGTGGCCGGCCAGCACTTCGGTGGCCGCGGCGGCGATGGCGTCCGCCAACTTCGCCTCCAGCCGACCGGTTTCCTTGTGGGTCAGGGCGGCGGCCTTCTTGATCTGGATCACCGCGTCCACGAAGGCGGGCAGGGGCCGGAGGCCGGAGATCGGGTAGTTTTCGACGGCACGCAGCGTCTGGATGCCGTAGAGCGCGTCGGCGGGGACGGCCTTCTCGCCGAGGGGATCTTTTTCGATGCGAGTCGTCATGTCAGTCTACCGGGTGATCGGGAATCGATTCACGGGCGAGTCCGAGGGGAGCCGATGAGCGAATACTTCACGACCGTCGCCAAGCATGCGTCCTTTGCCGAGGGAAAGTTCACCAAGGCCGACCTGGCGCGGGGCGCGCACCTCTTCGCGGGTCTCAACTGCTTCGAGCCGGGGCAGTCGCAGGCGGTCCACGCCCACGACGGCGCGGATAAATTTTACCTCGTGCTGGAGGGAAAGGCGAGGATGCGTGTCGGCGAGGAGGAACTCGACGCGGGCGCCGGGACGCTGGTGTGGGCGCCGGCAGGGGTGCCGCACGGAGTGGTGCGCGCCCTCGAGCGGAGCGTGATGCTGGTGGGAATGTCGAGGGGGTGAGGACTCAGCCGGCGGCGCCCGCCGGCAGCTCCACTTGGTACTCCTCGGTCTTGTACGCCACGAATCCACGGCGCAGGTAGTTGGGGAGCGCCGCCTCGCCGTCGAGGGTGCAGGTATGCAGCCAGACCCGCGTGGCGCCCAGGGCCCACGCGTCCCGCACCGCCTCGGACACCAGGAACCCACCGAGCCCCTGCCCGATCCGGTCTGGAACGAGCCCGATGTGCGCCACCTCGATGGAGCCGTCGGTATGCCGGTTGAGTTCGTAGTACCCGGCAGGCGCGCCATCGGCGTAAAGCACCCGCAGGAACACCGTCGACTGGCCGAGGTGCTCGCGAATCGTATCGTCGCTCCACTCCCGCCGCTCCAACCAGTGCCAGGGACCGCCCACCGTCGCGTAGAGCCACCGGAATAGCGCCGGCGGGCAATCGTGCACCGGCTCGACGCGGGCGCCGACGGGGCTCCGGGCCGGGGCCCGGAGCTCGGTCGGGTCGAGTTGCTGGAGGTAGGTGCGCGTAGCGGAGACGGTCGGCATCGATTCAGTCGGAGCAGTCGCCCAGGGGATAGACGGTGCCGCAGTTGGGGCAGGGATTCTTGCAGCCCCAGGCGCGGGGCCGGACCTCGAAGCCGCAGCGGTTGCAGCTGCCTCCCCGCCCGGCGGCCCCGCCGCCCCGCTGTTCCACCTCACCCCCTGTCCCCCTCTCCACCATGTGGAGAGGGGGGACGTCACTTTCGCTACTCAAGGCGGTAGGCCCCGGTGAGGAACGGATTGGTGTTCCGCTCGACGCCGATAGTGGTGTCGGGCCCGTGGCCGCTGTGGACGATCGTGGTGTCGGGCAGGGTCAGGAACTCGCGCTCGATGGAGGCGAGCAGCGTGGCGGTGTCGCCGCCCGGCAGGTCGGTGCGCCCAACGGAGCCGCTGAAGAGGACGTCGCCGCCGAAGACCCTGCCGTGGCCCACGAGCGCCACGCTGCCCGGCGAGTGCCCCGGCACGTGGCGCACCTCGAACTGGATGGCGCCGACCGTCAGTGGCTCGCCGGGACGGATCTCGTCAGTCGGCGGGGGTGCCGGCGGGGCTCGCAATCCGAACATCGCCGCCTGATTGGACAAATTGTCGTACAGAGGACGATCGAGGGGGTGCAGCCAGATCGGCACCGGAGTCCGGCGCACCACGTCCCCGACGCCCAGGATGTGATCGATGTGCGCGTGCGTGAGCCAGATCGCGCCCAGCTTCCAGCCTCTGCGCTCTACCTCCGCCATGATCCGTCCGCTCTCCTCCCCGGGATCGATCATCGCCGCCGCCCCGGTGGCCGGGTCGGCCACAAGGTAGCAGTTCTGCATGAACTGCCCGTTGGGGATGGAGACGACGATCGGCTCAGGCAACGGCGGCGGCCTTCCGTTCGGTCAGGAACTTCTCGACGGCGATGGCGGCGGTGGTGGCATCGCCCACGGCGGTGGTCACCTGGCGGGTGAGCTGGACGCGCACGTCGCCGGCTGCGAAGAGGCCCGGGATGGAAGTCATCATCCGGTCGTCGGTGATCATGTAGCCCGCCGGGTCGTGGGCAAAGTGCTGGGTGACGAGCCCGGTGTTGGGCTTGAATCCGACGAAGACGAAGCAGCCGGTGACCGGCAGGGTGGACGTGGCGCCCGTGACGGTGTCCTTGAGGCCGAGCCCCTGAAGCCCGCCGGGCCCACCGGTCATCTCGGTGACCACCTTGTTCCAGATCACCTCGATCTTCGGGTTGGCGAAGAGCCGGTCCTGCAGGAGCTTTGACGCGCGGAACTCCTCGCGCCGGTGGATCACGTACACTTTTTCGGCATAGCGCGTGAGGTACGCCGCCTCCTCGACCGCGGCGTCACCGCCGCCCACCACGGCGATGGTCTGTCCCTTGAAGAAGGCTCCGTCGCACACGGCGCAGTACGAGACCCCCTGCCCCGCGTATTCGAGTTCCCCGGGCACGCCGAGCTTGGTCGGGGTGCCGCCGGCGGTCAGGATCACGGTCGGGGCCTCGTACGTCGCTCCCGAGCTGCAGGCCACCTCGAAAATCCCGTCCTCGCGCCTGGCCACGGTCTCCACATTCTCCTGCCGGATGTCGGCGCCGAACTTCTGGGCGTGCTCGGCCATCAGGCGGGCCAGTTCGTGGCCCTTGACGGAGGCGAAGCCGGGGTAGTCCTCGATGAGGTCGGTGTTGAGGAGTTCGCCCCCTGGCACACCGCGCTCGAGGACGACGGCGTCCAGCATGCCGCGGCCGGCGTACATGCCGGCGCAGAGGCCGGCGGGGCCGGCACCGATGATGATCAGGTCGTGGGCGGAGCGGGACATGTGAAGCCCAAGTCAGAGGTTGTCCGCAATCGGCCGCTGATGGGCGGGGAAGCGGGGACGCCGGGAAGCGGGGAAGCCGCCCGGCATCAAATATAGAACAGTCGGGGGTTCCCGAGCAGGAGAGGTGCATCCGATCGGCGACCAGCGGAGGCGGCCCGCCAAAAGCGAGGCAGTTGCGGATTTGGCAGCGGGGCGTAGCATTTTGAGATGAGGTACTTCGCGATGAGGATCCCTCCCGTTCCGCCGGCTCCGGCGGGCCTGATCGCGCCCATGTAGCAGGCGGGAGTCTTTTCCGGCCTGATTCAGATCCCCCGTTACCGAGAATTTCAGCATGACCGTCAGGCCGATCCTCGCCCTGGTGCTCGCGGCAAGCGCGGCACTCGTCACCGGATGCTCGGCACCCTCGCCGGCCCTGACCGCCGATACGATCTATGCGGGCGGCGACATCATCACTGTGAGCGACTCCCAGCCGTCGGCGGAAGCGCTTGCCGTCAAGGACGGCAGGATCCTGGCCGTGGGCACCCTCGCGCAGATCGAGCGTACCCACAAGGGGCGGGCCACGACTGTCGTGGACCTGGCGGGCCACACGCTGTTGCCCGGGTTCCTCGACCCCCACAGCCACTACATCAGCGCGATCAGCGTGGCGAACCAGGTCAACGTCTTCCCGCCGCCCGCCGGTCCGGGAAAGGACATCCCCGCCATCGTCGCGGAGCTCAGGACGTTCCGGGACGACCACCGGGTCCCGAAGGGTGAACTGATCCAGGCGTACGGTTACGACGACAACGCGATGCCGAATGGCGTCGGCCTGACCCGCGACGACCTCGATCGGGACTTCCCGGACAACCCGGTGCTCGTGGGGCACGTGTCGATGCACGGCGCCGTCCTCAATTCGGCGGCCATGAAGCAATTCGGCGTTTCCGCCGCCACCCGAACGCCACCGGGCGGCATCATCTTGCGGAAGGCCGGCACCAACGAGCCGTCGGGGCTGCTGATGGAAACGGCGTACCTCCCCATTTTCGCCGCCCTGCCTAAGCCCACCGCCGAGCAGGAACTGGAGTGGAGTCGCGCCGGGCAGCTGCTGTACGCCGCGGCCGGCATCACCACGGCGCAAGAAGGCGCCACCCACCTGTCCGACCTCGAACTGATGCAGCGAGTCGCCACGAGTGGCGCCAACATCATCGATATCGTCGCCTTTCCGTTCGTCACCGACTTCGACACGGTGCTCGCGCGGAACCCGATCGGCACCTGGGGCCAGTACGTCAACCGACTGAAGCTCGGCGGCGCCAAGATCACGCTGGACGGCTCGGTCCAGGGGAAGACCGCCTATTTCACGACGCCGTACCTGACCGGCGGCCCGGGCGGGGAGCCGGGCTGGAAGGGAGAGCCCACCTTTCCCGAGCCCTACGTGCAGTCGTTCGTGAAGCGGGTCTACGACCTGGGCCTGCCCCTCAACATGCACGCCAACGGCGACGGCGCCATCGACATGGCCTTGCGGGCGCACGAGTACGCCGCTGCCGACGATCTCACAAGGCAGCGCCACGTCACGATCATTCACTCGCAAATGGTGCGGCCCGACCAGCTGGACAAGTACGTCACATACCGGATGACCCCGTCGTTCTTCACCGAGCACGCGTATTACTTCGCCGACACACACCTCCTGAACCGCGGCCAGGCGTCCACGTTCTTCCTCAGCCCGATGCGGACCGCCATCGACCTCGGGCTGCGGCCCACCAACCACACCGATTTCGTGGTCACGCCGCTGGATCAGATGTTCGAGGTCTGGACGGCGGTCAACCGGCTGTCGCGGGGCGGCGTGGTCGTCGGGCCGGAGCAGCGCATCACACCGCTGGAAGCGCTCAAGGCGATCACCATCAACGTGGCGTACCAGTACGGCGAGGAGGCGTCGAAGGGCTCGCTGGAACCAGGCAAGCTGGCGGATCTCGTGATCCTCGACCGGAACCCGCTCACGGTGGACCCGATGACCCTCAAGGAGATCAGGGTCCTCGAGACGATCAAGGAAGGGAAGACGATCTATCGGGCCGAGTAGGTGTGCCGCCTGGCACACCATGCAGCCCGCTCGCGAGGAGCGCTTATCGCCCGCTCCACCGCACCTCCATCCTCACCAGAAAGGCCGTCCATGCGATCCGCGACCCTGCTCGGCGCCGTGCTCCTCCTCGCTGCGTGCTCCCGCGCCGAGGTAGCCAAGACTGCCCCGGCGTCCGCCACTGTCGAGGAGCTCGGGCAGATGAATCGCGACTTCGCCGCCGCGCTCAACGCCAAGGACGCCGCGCTGGCGGCGTCGTACTACACCGAAGACGCGGTGGTCATTCCCCCGGGCGAGGCGATGGTGCAGGGCCGGGCCGCCATCGAGGCGTACTGGAAGGCCGGGATCGAGCAGGGGGGCGTGCGCGATGCGTCCGTCGAGACCATCAAGGCGGAGAGCTCGGGGGACATCGGGTACGAGATCGGAACCTTCGTCCTGACGATGAACGGCCCGAACGGCGAGCCGATCCAGGAGCGGGGTCGCTACATCGAGTTGCTCAAGCGCGGCGCGGACGGGAAGTGGTACTCGACCGCGGGGATTTGGAATTCGGCACCGCCTGCCACTCCGTAACCGACCCTCGGCTGGCGTTCCCTCTCCGGGAGGGAGCGCCTAGGCCTGCTTGAACACCTTCATGGCCGTGGCCACCATCGACGCCACGTCGGCCACATTGGCCGGCAGGATCATCGTGTTGGTCTTCTGCGCCAGGGCGCCGAACTGCACGATGTAGTTCTCGGCCACCCGAAGTTGCGTCGCCTCCACACCGCCAGGCTGGTGGATCGCCTGGGCCACCATCCGAATGCCCTCCGCCGTCGCCGTCGCGACCGCCAGGATGGCTGACGCCTCGCCCTCGGCTTCGTTGATCTGCTGCTGCCGGTTCGCCTCCGACGCCTTGATCACCTGCTGCTTGTTGCCTTCGGCGACGTTGATGGCCGCGTCCCGCTGGCCTTCCGACGTCAGGATGACCGCGCGCTTTTCCCGCTCGGCGCGCATCTGCTTCTCCATTGCGGCGAGGATGTCGTGCGGCGGCGTGATGTTCTTGATCTCGTACCGGAGCACCTTCACGCCCCACGGCTCGGAGGCCTTGTCCAGCTCCGCCACCACCGCGCCATTGATGTTCATCCGCTCCTCGAACGTCTTGTCGAGGTCGATCTTGCCGATTTCGCTGCGGAGCGTCGTCTGGGCCAACTGGGTGATGGCAAACGCGAAGTCAACGATGCCATAGGAGGCCCGCTCGGCGTTGAGCACCTTCATGTACAGGACGCCGTCCACCCCCACCTGTACGTTGTCCCGGGTGATGCACACCTGCTCCGGAATGTCCCATGCCCCTTCCTTGAGGGAATGGCGGTAGCGGATCACGTCGACGAAGGGAATCAGCACGTGAAACCCCGCCTGGAGCACGCCGGAGAAGCGGCCCAGGCGCTCCACGACGAAGGCGCTCTGCTGCGGCACGACCACCGCCGTCTTCGCGATGGTCAGCACGATGACGAACCCAAGGAACAGCGCGACGATCACGATCGGGCTCATTGAGTGGCTCCTTCGGGCTCGACGAAAAGGGTGAGGCCATCCACGCGCGTCACGCGACAGCGGGTACCGCGTGCGAGAAGTACCCCCGTGCTGGTGCGGGCCGACCAGCTGGTGCCCCGCAGTTCGACCTTGCCGATGCCGCCGGGTGCCAGGTCATCCGTCACAAGCGCCATCTCCCCCACCAGCTGGTCGATCTGCGGTGCCTGCGGGTCTCCCTGGAAGCGCTTGACCAGCCTCTCCCGAAAGAGCAGGAGCGAGGCGACGGAGAGGACCGAGAAGAGCAGCAGCTGGACGCCAATCCCACCCGCGGCACCCACGCTCGCGAGCAGGCCGACCAGGATGGCCGCGATCCCGAAGAAGATGACGTAGAATCCCCCGGCCGCGGCCAACTCGACTACGACGAGGAATAGACCAACCACGAGCCAGTGCCACCACTGGATGTCCATAGCGTCCCGCCGCAGCAGATGAGGGGAGCGTGATTCGGAACGTGAAAGTATATCGCGTGGCGACGGCCCTCGCCACGACCCGGCGAAACCGACCTACCCCAACCCGAGCAGCCCCAGCGCCCCATGACAGGCCGACACCGTCCCGATGAGCAACGAGGACGGACGTCCGCTCGCTCCCGCCTCCCTCAACATCCGTTCCGCCGCCACTGCGTCACTCACCGCAAACGCCCCCACCCCGTCGGTCAGGTGCCGCGTCACGAACAGCGCGGGTCCGTACACCTCCTCCGTCCTCGAGAGCCGCTCCACGACCGCGTGGGCCGTCTCGCTCATCTCCCACGTCCGCGGCGCGCGGATGACCGGGCAGGTGGCCGGCTCGATGCAGTGCGTGGGGCAGAGCCAGTCGGCCCAGGAAACGTACCGCGTGCCGTCCGGCGCGAGGGTGTCGTAGGGCGTGCCAAAGGCATCGGTGAGGGGTTGTTGCGCCAATTCCCTCCCTGGCCACAACGACTGCGCACGACGCATCAGCCAGTTGAACATCAGATGCGGCATCAGCGGCGAGGGAACGATGTATGACGGGCGTCGCCCCTCTCCGCTTGCCGGAGAGGGGGACAGGGGGTGAGGAGGAGGCGGGGCAGCGGGGCCGCGGGGCAGCGGGGCGGGAGCGAGATACTCGTCGAAGAACGCATCCCAATCCTGCACCACCAGCTCGCGGTGTTCACTCGGCGGCAGATCGCGCGTCAGCTGGCAGGCGGGATCCCGATCAACAACGAGGACACGATCGTACGTCAGAACTCCGCGGGCGCGGGCGCGCTCGAGCTGTCGGACGTAAAACGTCCCGTAGCAGCCGCCGCCGACAACGATGAATTCGTGGACCGCTATCGGCGCGTTGTAGGGGCACGCCACGGCGTGCCCCTACGCCGCGCCGTTGGTGATGGGGAGGACGTGCCCGGTGATGGCGTCGGCCGCGTCGCTCGCGAGGAAAAGGACTCCATCCGTGATTTGCCTCATCTCCACCCAGCGGACCTTGGCCCCGCTGACGGAGGAGACATTGTCGCCGGTGCGGACCATGCCCGGCGCCACCGCGTTGACCCGCACGCCACGGTCCCGCAGCTCGAGCGCGAGGCTCTGCGTGAAGGCAGCGACGCCCGCCTTGGCCGCGGCATAGACCGCCATCTGGTCCTGCGGCCGGAAGAAGGCCACCGACGCGAAGTTGACGATGACGCCGCGCGTTTCCGCCAGCGCCGGCACCGCCGCCTGCGACACCAGGAACGCCGTCTTGAGGTTGATGGCGATTTCGCGGTCGAAGTCCGCCACGCTGGTGCCGGCGATCGGCCCGAAGGTGGTGAGCCCCCCGGCCACGTTCACGACGACATCCAGCCGGCCGAAATGCCGGATGGCCGTTTCGACCGCCAGCCGGGCGATGTCCGGCTCCGTCAGGTCTCCCGCCGTCGGCCGAGCGTCGATCCCCTCGGCGGCGAACTCCCGGGCGCGCGCCGCCGCCTCGACCGCGTTCCGGTCGCAGAGCACCAGCTTGGCGCCGGCGCGGCCGAACGCCAGCGCCACGGCGTGGCCGATCTGCCCGACCCGCGCGACCCCGGTGACCAGCACCACCTTGCCGTCGAACCTTCGCTGATCAGTCATATCCGTCACTTCGGCGTGGGGCGGCGCGCCTCGAGGCGCTCAAGCCAGTCTTCGGGCACCGTCTGCGAGCCGAGAGATCCGT